>Ga0080013_1000348_pt1 | contig 65285 bp, 49 predicted proteins | sample ETNvirenome_6_85_FD_69236 | JGI IMG/M metagenome (GOLD analysis project Ga0080013, IMG submission 69236) | Marine viral communities from the Pacific Ocean - ETNP_6_85 (SPADES assembly) (version 2) | ecosystem: Environmental > Aquatic > Marine > Oceanic | place: Pacific Ocean | collected 2013-06-19 | reverse complement strand
TCTAACCAAACACGAAGTTAAAACCATCATTACACGAATCGGCGAAGGAACTAAGGTAGTATTAACAGGGGACATTGAGCAAATTGACAATGTGTATGTTAATGAGACTTCTAATGGCCTTGCTCACGCGATAGAAAAATTTAAAGAGTATCCTATTGCCGGTCATGTAACATTTAGGAAGGGCGAGCGCTCAGAATTGGCCACCTTGGCATCAAAAGTTTTATAATTTATTGACAATTATAAAAACACATGTTATTATAATAATAAGGAGTATTTAAATGGAAACAAACGATAACAATACTGAAGAAAACACAGTATCCGAAAAAGATTTTCACACCAATCCCATGTTGGCTCTCAGAGTTAATCCGGATTCAGAATTAAAAGAATATCTTGTTGAATATGTTGGCAAGAAATTAGATAGCGAGGAAGTAACTGTTAATATGATTGCGGAGGTTCTTGGGACAGATTTCCCAGAGTTCGTATTTGCATTTGCAGAAGAAAACTTTCTCCGCGGTTATCAATTAGGATTAGACGATGCTTATAAAGCAATTGAAGGAAAGCCAGAAGAGAGCTTTGCAGAAAAACTCTGATTTCTATACCCCCACGGGGCTTCATATATTTTTTAAAGAAAAGATTGTAAACGATGCCGTGGATATGGAAAAAGTTATTGCGAAGCTGGAGTCTGTTTTACCCACGCACCTATATTCAGAAATTGAAATGATTATAGTGGGTTGGTTCGATGAATTTGAAGAGAGAGGAATCAATGCGTTTTATGATTCAGGAACGGTGTACGTTTCTAATCTGCAAGATGATAGTGATGACTTGTATGATGATCTAATACATGAGATCGCACACTCTATAGAAGAGCCCTATGGCTATAATATCTATGGTGATGAGAAGATTAAAAATGAATTTTTAAGGAAACGAAAGCATTTGCATGATTTATTGTGGGCGAAGGGGATCAAAGCTCCCTTATCATTTTTTATGAACGTTGAGCATGATAAAGAGTTTGATGAGTTTTTACATCAAAAAGTGGGCTATGACAATCTCGCCCCGATAATCCAAGGCCTTTTTATCACTCCGTATGCTGCTACAGATTTAAGAGAATATTTTGCAACTGGATTCGTGGAATATTATATAGATTCTAATCACGGCTTTCTTAAGAAAGTAAGTCCAGCCTTGTATGAAAAAATTTATGCACTTCAAAACGTAGATAAGCTTGACGCTTACTGAAATATGTGTTATAGTATAGAAAACAGGAAATCACATGTCACATATTTCATATTCTGAACTTAAAGATTGGTCATTTTGTCCATTTTATCATAAACTTACACGGGTAGATAAAATAGACGGATTTAAAGGAAACGAATACACCGCGTTTGGAACAGCAGTGCATGCCGTTTGTGAAAAGAAACTACTTAAAGAAGATGTTGATGACGAACAGTACTTTTTGGATACTTTTAGCCAGTGTATATCTGATCTACCTGATGACATCGAGATTAATGGTGGACTTGTTGATCAAATGGTGGGACAGGGAAAAAGACTGATCCCTTATATTGAAGATGCGCTATATGATTATTTTCCAGAATTTGAAGTGTTAGCTGTTGAGATGCCGTTGATGGAGCCCATCGAGAACGAGGAAAATTACAGCTTTAAAGGGTTCATAGATGCAGTCGTCGCCACTCCTGATGGAAAGGTCCACATATTTGATTGGAAGACTTGTTCTTGGGGTTGGGATTTTCGCAAGAAGAACGACAAGATGGTTACATATCAGCTTACACTATATAAGCATTTCTTTGCGCAGAAAATGAAGATTGACCCAAAAGACATCGAAACTCACTTTGCTTTGCTGAAAAGAACAGCAAAGAAAAACCACGTAGAGTTTTTCCGTGTCACAAGCGGAAACAAAAAAACAGAAAATGCGCTCAAACTTTTAGACACAGCTCTATACAATATTAAGAATAAGCGCTATATTAAGAATCGATTATCCTGCACTGCAGGATATGGATGTAAATTTTACAAAACAAAACATTGTCCTTGAGGTATAAATGGAAAAGACAAAAATTTTAGTACTTGCGGACCACCCCCTATCGCCGTCCGGTGTTGGCACGCAAACAAAATATTTTATTGAAGCATTATTAAAAACGAATCGTTATCGTTTTGTATGTTTGGCCGGCGCAATTAAGCATGCGGATTATACTCCCTTAAAGGTAGAACCGTGGAATGATGATTGGTTAATTTATCCGGTGGATGGATACGGAAATCATGAAATAATCAGATCACTTTTAAGGCAAGAACGACCGGATGTTTTGTGGTTTATGACAGACCCAAGATTTTATGGCTGGTTATGGGAAATTGAAAACGAGATCCGCGCCAAAGTGCCAATGGTGTATTATCATGTTTGGGATAATACCCCCCACCCACAATTTAATGGTAGGTATTACAGATCAACCGATGAAATTGTGGCAATTTCTAAGGTAACTGATGATATTGTAAAAACAGTGGCACCGGATTCCTATGGTGGTTACATTCCACATGCGGTAAATCCGACATTTTTTTACAAATATAAGAGCACGGAAGAGAAGGAATCAATTGAAAACTTAAGAAAGAAAGTTTCTGAGACCACTCATGAAAAAATCAAGAACCCAAAGAAGAAGATCTTCTTCTGGAATAACAGGAACGCACGTAGAAAGCAGCCCGGAACACTTCTATTTTGGTTTAAAGAATTCTTAGATGAGGTGGGTCACGATAAAGCGATGTTAATGATGCATACTGACCCACGCGACCAGCATGGTCAAGATTTGCCGCATCTCATTGAGCACTTGGGAGTAAACGACGGTCAGGTAATCTTATCAACCGCCAAAGTACAACCCCAAGATTTAGCAAACATGTACAATCTCGCTGATTACACGATTAATATATCCGATGCCGAAGGTTTCGGTCTTTCTACTTTAGAATCTCTGGCTTGCGGAACACCTATTATTGTAAACATGACCGGCGGCTTACAAGAGCAGGTTACAAACGGCAAGGACTGGTTTGGGTGGGGCATCACGCCGGCATCTAAATCCGTTATTGGCTCCTTGGAAGTACCCTATATTTATGAAGATCGACTCAACAAGCAAGAGTTTATTGAAACTCTTAAAAAGGCCCTGAAAGCCAGCCCAAAAGCCTATAAAAAGATGTCTACAGAAGGGTTGAACCATATTCGTGAAAATTATAATTTTGATGATTTTGAACAAAAATGGATTGAAACAATAGACAAGATAGTAGAAAAGCACGGCTCATGGCAATCTCGCAAGAATTATAGTCGATGGGTACTCAAGGAGGTAGCATAGCATGAAAAAAATCTCATTAGATGGCATGAAAAAAGTCTTATTAGTCGGACCTGTTTTGACTCGTTCCGGATATGGTGAGCAATCTAGGTTTGCGCTAAGATCTCTGATGTCGCGACCGGATCTATTTGAAGTGTACATACAACCACTACAATGGGGACACACCAGCTGGCTTTACGAGGACGATGACGAGCGCGCCTGGGTTGATGCGCGCATCGAACGAACTATAGGGTATATGCAACAGGGTGGCCAATTTGACATGACCCTTCAGGTTACAATTCCAGTGGAATGGAAGAAATCAAGTGCCACAGTAGATATTGGATATACCGCAGGGATTGAGACAACCAAGGTCGCGCACCAGTGGATTACAAGCGGGAATGAGATGGATCATATTATTGTAGTATCAAACCATTCTAAGAAAATATATGAAGAAACCGTATATGATACCCGCGATGAAAATACTGGCCAAGAAGGAAGTATGAGGTTGGACACTTCAATAGACGTTGTTAACTATCCAGTTAAGAAATATGAAAGTATTCCAGAGCTTGAATTAGATGTGACAACAGATTTTAACTTTCTCACGATTGCACAATGGGCCCCTAGAAAAAACCTAGACAACACAATTGTATGGTTTGTTGAAGAGTTTCGTGATGAAAATGTGGGCCTTATTGTCAAAACAAACATGGCCAAAAATTGCCAAATGGATCTTGAAGCCACCGAGGACAAGTTGCGTAATTTATTAAATGATCACAAAGACAGGAAATGTAAAGTATATTTGCTTCATGGGGATATGAGTGATGAAGAAATTCATTCATTATATTTTAATGATAAAACATCTGCTTTCTTGCTGCTTACGCATGGCGAAGGCTATGGATTACCACTATTTGAAGCGGCTTATTCTGGGATGCCTGTTGTGACGGTTGGATGGTCAGGCCAAAATGACTTTTTGCATGATCAGGATAACAAGACGACTTACTATCCAGTAGGATTTGACTTATCTCCTATCCAGAAAGAGTTAGTTTGGGATGGTGTGCTAATCAAAGAATCTATGTGGGCATATGCGCGAGAACAATCGGCCAAAAGTCAGATGCGCCGATGCTACGAAGACTTGACCGGTCCCACAAAAGAACAGATATTGGCAAAAACCTGCGATCACGCAAAATATTTGTCCGAAGAATTTAGCGAAGAAAAGATGTATGCAAAATTTGTTGATTCTGTGGTCACAGCATGCGAGTCTTCTTCAAATCAAGAAGGTGAGGCCTCAGTCATAGTTCTATGAAAAAAATAGTATACTGTGGACAATTCCATGATCTTACTGGTTATGGAATTGCTGCTAGAAGTTATTTAAAAGCGATTGATACTTTTGTATCACAACAAAATAACGTCGAACTTAAAGTATATTCAGTTGTTATTCAAAATGATGCTACTTTGAGTGATGAGGATAGAAGTCTGATTGATAAATATCTTTTTAAGAGCGATGAAGAGCTTGAGCAATATATAAAAAATAACGAATATATATGTTTGTGGCACACCCCGACCCCACTACCACTGTTTGCAGACGATAGATTTAAAACAAGCGCCAATCTTTCAAACTCACTAAAAAGAATTATAGAGGCATCTACCGAAAATTATCATTTAGTTGTGTGGGAAACCACCGACATATGCGATGAATGGCAAGAAACGATAAAATATTTTAGCCCAAAAGGAATTATTACGGCATGTGAGTTTAACAGGTCTGTGTTTGAAAAATATAATAATAATGTAACTGTGATACCGCACCCAATCGCATACAATCCGGATATAACACCGCAAAAGATTAATCTGCCATATGAATTAGATGACAAGTTTTGTATTTTAACAATGTCACAGTGGACGCATAGAAAAGGTTTTGATAAAATCATTTCTGCTTTTTTGATGGAGTTTGAAAAAGAAGATGATGCAGTATTAATTGTTAAAACCTACCCGAGCCCTACACATCCTACCGCTGAACATATTGTAAAAGATATCCAAGCTGCAAAAACAAAAACAGATAATCCAAAAGCGCCCAAAAGCGATATTGTGCTGATAACAGAGTTTATCGGTAAAAATCAAATGCAATGGCTTTTTAATCAATCTAGCGTATATGCTTCCGCCACAAGAGGCGAAGGGTTTGGCCTTACACTATTTGAATCTGTTCTAAACAAGATACCAGTTATTGCGCCACGTTCTGGTGGTCATACAGATTATCTTAACAAAGAAAGCACATATTTTGTTGATGGCATGTACGATTGTTGTATAACTAGCGATTCGGTATATTCTCAAAATAGTATGTGGTTCGAAACCAATATATCATCGCTTAGAGAGCAATTACGTAATGCATACAATGACTGGAAAAGCAACAAATTAAAAGACAAGGGAGAGCGCGCCTATCAATTTTTGCAGTCACTTGACGAATTTAGATTAGAATCTGTTGGTAAAAATATTATTGATTTTTTACAAATTAAAAGCGACAGAAGTATTAATTCTAAATTGGCCTCGATGACTAAACTTTCTGACAAGTTAAATTTGTTGAAAGATAAGCACAAGGGTGAAACCGTGTACATTTTAAATTGCGGTCCATCGTTGAATGAGTGCGATTTTGAATATCTCAAAGATCTGTTAAAAGATAATATAGTATTTTCCATAAAGCAAGCCTACAATTATTTTCCAGAAATAACCGACTACCATTTTTTTAATTGTAGCAATCTGCCAATCGATAAAGATTTTAAAAACCTTATACAGCACTATTCATATACTGAAAATAGGCCGGTTACCATTGCCAGCAGCAATTATGACTTGGGTTTACGTTGGTCAAAGGTACAAAAACAAGATATTTTCTTTAAAATACCTATTCGAACAGAAATTAATAATGAGTTTGTTACAGTAACAAAAAAATTCGAAGATTATATTATTGATAAAAACTTGACAAGACCCTGTGGACCGGGTATAATGATGGAAACAGTAATTTATACAGCAATACACTTGGGAGTAAAAGAAATTATCTGCTTAGGTTGGGATTTAACCAACGATACAGTTACGCCAGATACGTATCAACATTTCTATGGTACAACAAAAGATTTGTATAATAGAGGTGACGTATTGGGCTGGGAGATAGAACAAGCCAGAGCATCGTCAAAAGACGTATATTACTGGCTTAAAGAGCTTGGAATACAACTCAAATTAGCTTCAAATGTTAGTACGCTATACGAGGGAATTCCCAGAGTAGAATTAAAATAGGAGAAAAAAATGAACTTTAATCCATACGAGGATCTTTCAAACTTGCCTTTTTTCATCGCTGAAATTGGTATTAATCACAATGGTGATCTTGAGCTAACAAAAAAATTAATAGATATGGCATACGATGCCGGGTGCCATGCCGTCAAGTTTCAAAAAAGAGATATTGACGCTGTATACACTAAGGAGTATCTATCCGGCCTTCGCGAAAGCCCGTGGGGAGCGACCCAAAGAGAGCAGAAAGAGGGCTTAGAATTTGGAAAGCGCGAATATGACCTCATCGATGCATATTGTAGACTAAAGGGAATCTTGTGGTCAGCATCTGCGTGGGATATCAAGAGTCAAGAATTTCTTAGACAATATGATCTTCCATTTAATAAGGTTGCATCAGCAATGCTTACCCATACTGAATTGATAGAATGTATTGCCAGCGAAGGTCGCCACACATTTATCTCAACAGGAATGTCAACTTATGAAGATGTAGATGCTGCAGTAGACATTTTTCGAAAGCACGATTGTCCGTTTACGTTGTTTCACTGCGTTTCGACATACCCCTGTAGGGATGCAGACTGCAATATTAAAGCGTTGGAGCCTCTGAGAGAAAGATATAACTGTGCGGTGGGATATAGCGGCCACGAATCGGGAGTAATTCCAACAGTGGCGGCAGTTACTCTTGGAGCAAAAGCAATCGAGAGGCACATAACATTAGATAAGGACATGTATGGTTCAGATCAAACCGCGTCCTTGGAGCCCCGAGAGTTGTCTGAATTGATGGCGGCTATTAATAGTGCTGCCTCTTGTTTGGGGACCGGCAAGAAAGAAGTTTTAGAAGCCGAAAAGCCGGTAGCCGAAAAACTTAGGTACTTTCAGTGACCGATAACTCTCTTTTTTCCATAGAGGGTAAGACAGCGATTGTAACGGGAGCTACTGGCTATTTAGGCAAGGCGATTACGGAAGCGTTATTGAGCGCCGGCGCAAAAGTAGATTTATTTGGTCGAGGTCAAAAAATCGTGGATTATCATTCACATTTAGCAAAAATCCACGGGGAACATAAGGTATGTTTTCACAAGGTTGACTTATATGATGAAGAACCATATCGTGAGGCACTGCAGGATACCATTGAAAAAAACGATTCAGTCGACATATTGATCAACAATGCATACGAGTTTAGTAAGTCAACAGGCTTTAATGACGACTCTGGGAGAGTAGAAAATATATCCAGGGACCAATGGCTAAGGTCTTTTGAATCGGGGGTATATTGGGCTTCTTTGGCAACTCAAATTATTGCGGAACAGATGAAGAAACAAGGCTCAGGTTCAATTATAAACATTAGTTCAATGTATGGCATAGTTTCCCCCCATCCATCTTTATACGAAGGATCTACCACTTTTAATCCTCCCTCATATAGTGCTGCGAAATCTGCCATAATCGCCTTAACACGATATACCGCCGCCTTTTATGGTCGTCACAACGTCCGGTGCAACGCGATTGCACCCGGCGCCTTTCCAAATGTACAAACTAATTCGTACAACTCACCAGATCAAAAAATATTAGATCGATTATCAACTAGAACTGTCTTGAATCGGTATGGAGACCCCGAAGATTTAAAAGGCTCAGTAGTGTTTTTGGCATCGAATGCCTCAAATTATGTAACCGGCCATACGCTAGTTGTTGACGGAGGGTGGACAATAACATGAGTATCAGCATGGGGATCATACAAGGAAGATTAACGACTCCCACAGAGGGGTTTCAAGAATGTCCGTCTAACTGGAAAAGAGAATTTAAACTGCTTCCAACAATAGGCCTCGGACACATAGAGTGGATTATTACAGAGAAATCGTTTAGCTCAAATCCGTTTTTTTATGAGGATTTGATTTCGTATCCCATAAGTTCAGTGTGTGCAGATAACCTTGTTAATAACAAAATAAAACATATGGGGTTTTTAGAACATAATTTGAAACCAATTTGCGATGCATCTCGAAGAAATAAAGTTAAATGTATAACAATCCCTCTTCTGGAAGACAGCAACATGGAAGACGACCAAACCAGAAGAGAATTTTGTAACAATATTATTAAAATAACAGAACAGTACCCAGACTTGTTATTTTCTTTTGAAGCGGAACTTGACAAAGATAGATTATGTGATATTATATACATGTCTGACAATTACCGGATCACATATGACACCGGCAATATCACTTCATGCCGCATAGATCATAGAAGATACATCGAGGCACTACACGATAGGATAAATAACGTGCATCTAAAAGATAGAACATTCGAAGCTCAAACTGTATATCCGATGTCCGGAGACACTGATTTTGTAAAAATATTTAAACATTTAAAATTTCATGGATACGAGGGCCCCTATTCGTTGCAAACCGCAAGAGGGCCCTCTGGTAATGAAACAAACACAATACAACAACACGCTAACTTGTTAAAAGAGGTATATAATGAAGCATAATGTATTCGATCTATCAGGAAAGGTAGTTCTTATCACCGGCGCCGGGGGATTACTCGGCCCGAAACACGCAGAGGCCGTCGTCGAACACGGCGCCACTGTAATAATCACAGATCATCACAAGGACAGGGCCGAACAAAAGGCCGCCCTTCTGAATGAAAAATATGGCAAAGAGTGTGCTATCGCATACCATATGGACGTAACAGATCCTGAGTCAATTAATTCGGTAGTCTCACAATTGGACAGAATTGACGTTTTGATCAACAACGCCGCAAAAGATCCCAAAGTAAAAAAGGAAGCCGGTTTAACTCCGGACAGTCGATTTGAGACCATGACACCTGATTACTGGCAAGCCGGCTTAGATGCGGCATTGAATGGTACATTTTACTGTTCTCAGGCGGTTGCCAACAAGATGCTCAAAACAGGCGGCGGCGTAATATTAAATATAGCATCTGATTTGGGCGTAATTGCCCCTGACCAGCGCTTATATCGCAAAGAAGGTCTAGCCGAAGAACAACAGAATGTCAAGCCCATAACGTATTCGGCAGCGAAGTGGGCTATTGTCGGGATGACCAAATATCTTGCGGTCTATTTTGCAACGCGTGGAATTCGCGTTAATTGTTTAAGCCCGACTGCCGTATACAACGATCACCCTGAAGAATTTGTCGAAAAACTTACCAACATTATTCCAATGAATCGTATGTCGCACATTGATGAATACAAGGGAGCTATCGTGTTTCTTTGTTCTGATGCTAGTAGTTATATGACTGGCGAAAATCTTGTTATTGACGGAGGAAAATCTGTATGGTAGAACGCACGATTCATCCTACTATGAAATATGTTGAAAAGGGTTGGGGATACGAAAAGTGGATTGTCAACAAAAAGGAATATTGTGGCAAGCTTTTGTTTTTCAAAAAGGACAAACAATGTTCTTGGCATTATCATAAAAAGAAGGATGAAGTGTTTTATCTACAGTCGGGCAAAATGATTGTTCGATATAGTGACGGCGATAACCCTGAAATAGCCAATGAAATTTTGCTCGAACCCGGTCAAAATTTTTATGTTTATCCGGGCTTGAGACATCAAATGTATGCTCTGGAGGATTCTGAGTTGTTTGAGTTTTCAACTCAACATTTTGATGACGATAGCCATCGAATTAGGAACGGAGATTGAATTGAAGAATATTGAAGATGTTGTCGTTTTAATACAGGCGCGCCTTTCTTCGCAAAGATGCCCTAGGAAAATGGTGCGTCCTTTTGGCAACACCACTCTGACCGATCTATCAATAGAAAAACTCTTATCCTCGAAGATAATCCCGAAAGAAAACATATACTTAGCAGTACACGAACCCGAATTAATTGAAATTGGCGAAAAACACGGTATAAACGTATTTGTTAGAAGTGAGAAATCTTCAATGGCAGAGGGGGAATCAATGCATGTACTTTACGAATGGTGGGATAAGATTCCATTTAAATACATTGTCATGGTAAATGCATGCGTCCCGTTCTTGAAAATTGAAACTATTGACGATTTTGTGCAAAAATATATTGAATCAACCTCGACAGGGATGTTTGGTGTCATAGAAAAGAAGAATTATTTCTGGGATAAGGATGGGAATTGTTTTACTCCCCCCACTGAAGCAGTTATGAACACAAAGACAGCAGATGTAGTTTATGAAGCTGCTCATTGTCTATACGCAAGCAGCATAGAGAACATTGGGAATGGCATTTGGATGGGCGATTTTAGAAAAAAGGGCGATATTGAACTGGTATCCGTTCCGGAGAACGAAATTTTTGATATTGATTATGAGTGGGAATTTGAGCTTTATGAGTCGATGTATATGAATCAGCTACGAGAGAGGTTAATTTGAAAAAGGTTTTTGTAACGGGCGGTACTGGTTCTTTAGGTCGCGCCCTGATTAAAAGAATCAAACAAATGGGGTGGCCAATTGTGGTTTATAGCCGCGACGAAGGGAAGCAGGCACTTTATTTCGCTGATGAAGATATCGTAAGAATAATTGGTGATGTTAGAGATTTGGAGAAGCTCAAAACATCCATGATTTTACATAAGCCGGATTATGTTATTCACACCGCTGCCCTTAAAAGGGTCGATGATATGGAGTTTCATCCGGACGAATGTGTTAAGACCAATATTAAAGGATCCGAAAATGTAGCAATTGCGGCACTTCGAGCCGGTGTTAAAAAGTGCATGCTTATATCAACGGACAAGGCATGCCAGCCAGTTAACGTATATGGGTCTTCTAAGTTTATTGCCGAGAGAATATTTACTAATTTTGATTATAATTCTGATTCTACTATTTTTGCTTCTGTAAGGTATGGAAATGTTATCGCTTCTAGGGGCTCTTTTATACCGCTATGGAAAAGACTAATTGAATCTAACCAAAAAATCAAAGTAACCTCCATGGAATGTAGTAGATTTTTGTTTACTCTTGATGACGCAGTAGATACAGTCCTCGGTGCTCTTGAAAACGCGCAAGGAGGCGAAGTATTCATACCTAAAATAAACTCTTATAGTATGGGCACCGTAATCGAGGCTATGAGATTATTGTGTGATGTGGGCAATATTGATTATGATATTGTTGGTATGCGCCCGGGAGAAAAAATTCACGAAGACATGCTCGGCGAGACTGAACTTTCTTTTACATACGAAATAGATGACAAGCTGTTGGTAGTGATTCCTCAATACACCAACAAAGCCCATACTTATAATACGAAATACACCGGCGCCCATTTTAATTCATCCCTCCATCTAGAGAACGACGCAGATAAGCTTTCTAAGCTCATTAAGGTTGGCATTGGACTGTGAGTAGCGTATTGATTACAGGCGCGTCAGGGATGCTTGGGAGGCACCTTAAAGACCGATTTTATGATGCGGATGTGATCCTCGGGCGCGCCGAGCTTGATCTTACGAATATAGAGAAAACAAAAAGTTGGATCAAAAACAAGTATTATTCAACTATTATACATGCCGCAGCCTTCACTGATTTAGATTATTGTGAGAATAATAAAAAGCGCACAATGATATTGCACGCTTCGATTGTTGATACGTTAAATAATTTTTGTGATCGGCTCATTTATATATCCACTGTTCCCGTGTGGGAAAAGGAGCAATATGAGGAAAATACCTATTTTGAATCGAAGCGCGCCGGCGAAGAAAGGACCGCCAAAAGAGACACCAACGTGGTTGTCAGAACAAACATATATGGCCGCGGCGGAATCGTAGGGTGGGCCCACAAGAATTTAAACAAGGGAAGAGCGATCAACGGATATGAAGACGTTTGGTTTAACCCCGTGCATGTTGATCAGTTGTCTCATTTTATAAAAGAGATAACAGAAGAAAAGACAAACAAGCCAGTGTACACCATCGCCGGCGACACGATGTTGAACAAATATGATTTTTTAAAAAAAATTGCTGAAACTTTAGAACTAGACTCTTCTTTGATAGCTCCAATTGAGACAAAGAAGCAAAATCTTTTGCTAGAGAACCCTGATAAAACATACTCACTTAAACAAGGAATGGAGTTAATAAAATATGACTATAAAAATTAATAATGATATTATAAGCAAGAATTCAAAAACTTATTTTATCGCGGATATTGCCGCAAACCACGATGGAGACATAAGCCGAGCCAAGAAATTAATTGAATTGGCAACAGCCGCCGGCGCAGATGCAGTAAAGTTTCAGCACCATGATGTGACAAAATATGTTAGTGATTATGGGTTTAAAAGCCTGGGAGGGAAGTTTAGTCACCAGTCGGCTTGGAATAAGACCATCTTTGAAGTTTATAAAGATGCTGAGGTGCCCCTAAATTGGACTGAAGAATTAAAGAGTTTTTGTGAAGAAAGAGATATAACATTTTTTTCTACCCCGTATGATTTGGATATTGTCGATCACTTAAACGCATTTGTTCCCGCATTCAAAATTGGAAGTGGCGATGTGGCGTGGGAAGCCATGCTAGAGAAAGTTGCCAAGACCAACAAGCCAACTTTGATAGCGACCGGCGCCAGCACCATCGGCGAGGTGCAGCGCGCAGTAGAGGTGTTAACAGCCCACAACGACCAGATTGTTCTAATGCAATGTAACACGAATTACACAGCAGACAAAGAGAACTTTCAGTACATTAACTTAAACGTATTAAAAACATATGAAGCAATGTTCCCGGATGTTGTTCTGGGGCTTAGCGATCATACAACCGGACATGTTACAGTGCTGGGTGCCGTAGCGATGGGAGCCAGAGTGGTCGAAAAACACTTCACAGATGACACAACAAGACCGGGCCCCGATCACCCATTTTCAATGGATCCAACTACTTGGCGCGCTATGGTTGATGATGTTAGGTTGCTAGAATCCTCCCTAGGCCATGGCACGAAAGAGGTCCAGGATAACGAAAAGGAAACAGTTGTTTTGCAGAGAAGAGCGATTAGAGTGGTACAAGATATCGACCAAGATCACGTTTTAAAAGAAAATATGGTACAATTTCAACGGCCATGCCCATCTAATGCGTTATCCGTTAACCAAATTAACGATCTGTTGGGAAGAAAGATAGCGAAATCAATTAAAAATGGCGATTATCTACGAAAAGAACACATCGAGTGGGAATGATAAAACACAAAAACATAAGCATTCGAGCAATCGAGAAAGATGACCTATGCCTTTTACAAAGTTGGCGTAATAATGAAGAGTTGCGACGCTACTTTCGAGAGTATAGAGACTTCTCCATGGATCAAAAAGAGGACTGGTATCAGAAGATGACTTTTGATAACCGGTTCGAGATGTTTATGATTCTCGATAATGCCACAGATTTACCCATGGGAGTAAGCGGCTTTACATATATTGATTGGCTAAATCGTCATTGCGATCTGCATTTTTATATCGGTCATGAAGGACAGTGGATTGACGAAAAATATGCTCCAGCCGCCATGGAATTAATGCTTGATCGGGGCTTTAATTTTTTGAACATGAATAAAATTTGGGCTGAAATTTATGAAATCGATACAAAAAAGAAGAATTTTTTTGAGAATTGCGGATTTGAGGTGGATGCGTGCCACAGGCAGCATTATTATTATAATGGAAAATATTATAATTCTTATATTTTATCTATTTTGAAGGAAGAGTATGAAGCGAGTTCTAATAATCGCAGCACACCCAGATGATGAAACATTGGGGTGTGGAGGTATAATAAATCGATTCAAGGGTTCTGTAGAATTCAAGGTTGTCTTTATCTCAGAAGGAACTTCTTGCAGATTTGAAGATTGTGTTAAGTGTGCAGATGAAATTTCGAAAAAGATACAGGATAGGAAGGATTCAGCGTCGAGAGCGCTCGCAGGAATTGATATTTCTTTTTATGATTTACCGTGTGGGAAATTAGATCAGGTTCCACAACTGAAAATAAATCGAATTATAGAAAAAGAAATTCGTGACTTTAAGCCGGACACAGTCTTTACTCATTGGAGCAATGATGCGAATTTGGATCATAGGAAAGTTTATGATGCTACAATAATTGCTACTCGCCCGGGCACTTCCTCGGTTAAAAGTGTGCTATGCTATGAGGTGCTAAGTACAACCGAATGGAATTTTCAGGAATCATTCCGTCCAAACTGTTTTTATGAATTGTCGGCCAAAGATGTAGATGCCAAATGTGAAAATATGCAAGAGTACTCTTCAGAATGCCAGCCATGGCCACATCCTCGAAGTGCGCCGGGAATAAAGACCTTGTGCATGTTTAGGGGAATGCAGGCAGGATTTGAGTTTGCAGAGTCTTTCGAAGTCGTAAGGAGGTGCATATGAAAATTGCTTGCATGGGATACAGACCGTGGGCCCTCGAAATATACGATCATCTCGAAAAAACCATGGATCACGATTTTTTAATAATCAGAAGAAAAGAAGATTATGATAAACAGAAAATACATAACTTTAAGCCTGATTTGGTGCTTTTTTATGGGTGGAGTTGGAAAATTCAAAAGGAAATTTATGAAAAATATAAATCGATCATGCTGCATCCGTCTGATTTGCCGAAATTCAGGGGAGGCACTCCAATTCAAAATCAAATCATTGAAGGGATCTTGGACACCAAAGTTACTTTGTTTTTGATTAACGAAGGATACGATGCTGGCAATATTTTAATAAAAGGGGATTTATCATTAAGGGGGCATATAAGCGAAATATTTGATAGGATTACGAAGGTGGGAATCAGTCTAACCAGAGAAGTCATCGAGAAAGACATCGTTCCTTATGAACAAGATCACGATCAGGCAACCTACTACAAAAGGAGAACTCCGGCGCAAAGTGAGATTTTTATTGAAGATTTGATACAAAAATCTTCGGAATTCCTTTATAATAAGATTCGAATGTTAGAAGATCCTTACCCAAACGCGTTTATAAGGACAAGCGATAATCGTAAACTTTTATTAAAATTAGTAGAATTAGAGGAGATAGAAAATAATGAAATGGTGTGAAGAAAAAACATGGGCAAGATACCATCATTCTGAAAGCTCATTCATATGGCCAAAAAGTGGTTTTATTGGTAACCCGCGTCGAGGATTGCCGTATATAAAAACTGCAATTGTGCCATTTTTGGGCGCCGAAGGGTGTATTGCCTCAGATGAGGTGATCGTTGAGGATATTCCTGCATTATCTAAAATAAAAAATTCAAAGATTTTGGTTATAGGCGGAGGCCCGTCAGCGAACCAAAACGATTGGAACGCTGAAGACTATGATTTAATAGTGAGCTGTAATCATTTTTATAGAAATGAGAAAATTAAAAATTTGGATTTATTTGTAGTGTCTATCGGGGATGAGGTTTCCCTGGAAGATCCTATATTTGTTGATTATATAAATTCCAACTCTACTTTGGTTTGTTTTGAAAACATTGGAAGAGACATGAATGCTTTAAGGGCATTCAAGAACAAGTATGCCGATAGAGTATTTTGGGCACACACGAGATACCACTCAAAAATAGGCGCTACCGTCAGAATGATATCTTTGTTGTGCTCTTTCGATCCAAGAGAGATTCATGTGGTTGGTATGGATGGGTTCGTTCCAGCAAAATTACTCGCAGAGAATCCGCACTCATTTCAAAATAACAAAACTCCGAATGGAACCTTGGAGCGATCTGGAACCGATGACGTCGTTTTGGAAAAATATAAACAGCAATATTTGGAATTTTGGGATTATGCTCTTCATGATGTTGGCATGAATATCAAGTTCAAAAATTTGGGCCATGGCCATCCTTGCAATTTAACGACAGCAATACTAACAGAAAAGCTGGGCGAGAACTATGAAGAATATTTATATAATATTGAATTGAGAAAATCTTAATGATAGAATTAACTGAGGAAAATAAAAGTCTATTTTATGACGCGTCCGGTCTAGACTTGCAAACGTTAATTGATTTGGTGAATAGAAAAAATAAGAATATTTTTACCTTAGATAATTTTATCGACGATCGAGAATTGAATGAATTAGGCGTCCAAATTTATAGGGCCCTTGCTTACGATCAAAGATTCGACGAACTTCGCCGAAACTCCGCGTTATTTAATAATGATCACCATAAAGAGTTGAAAAAAAATGGCTTTTTAAAAATTGAAAATTTCTTAAATACTGAAGAATTCACAATTATTCAAAAGGCTGCAACAAAGGCGGTGGAAAATTCTAAAAAATATGGTAATTGCGCAAACTTACCGCTGAACATCGATGTAACATCCAGTAAAAAAATTCAAGATATCTGTAGGTTGTGCCAAGCGAGCGAGTTATTTACATTAAAAGAGTTTTATTTTCGAAAAATTACACACATGATACCTGGAGAATATTGCGAAGACGCACGCCAATATAATTATCATATTGACAAATTCTATCCAAACTATAAAATCTGGTTTTACCCGTTTGACATAGAAGAATTACAGGGACCCACGGGCCTCTACCGCGGTTCACAGAAACATACAATAGAAAAACTAAAATGGTATCACGAGACGAGCTTATTAAGCAGAGAAGAGAAAGAAAGCGGCGCATGGTCAAGATTACATTTAAATGTGACGGATCATCAAGCTCCGGCAAAAAAACTAGGGCTTGGAGATGAAGTTATTTGCAACGCAAAGGCCAACACGTTCTATATAATAGACACGCGCTGTCTCCACAGAAGAACACCCGCAGAAGCCGGAACCCATAGGTTTAGTTTTCGAGCCATTTTAGATAGAAAAAATGTTTTTTAAAAAGAGAATTTAGATGTCCGAAAAAAAGGTGAACAACTTTAAAGATTTTAGGCTTTTAGAAGAGCCCTGTGTAGAAGTATATAAACAATTTTCAGATACAGTGCCGGGAGACAAAAAATTATATGTTGATTCAAATGATGTAAGAGGGTGGTGGATATATAAGAATGCCGGAACACAAGATAAAAAGGTAATTGCGTTATATAATTTGTGCAAAAAGGCCAAAACTGACTTGTTTATTGATGTTGGCGCCAATTATGGAGAATTTTCTATCATGGTGGTTAATTTGGTTGAGCGCGTTATGTGTTTTGAACCAAATCCGAATGTTTTCCCCTATTTACAAAAATCTTTTGCGCATTTGGACAATGTTACATTATTTCGAAAAGCGCTGGGAACAGAGAACAAAAAATGCGAGTTTACGTTTAATAGGCATTATTCGGGTGGTGGCTCAACCATAACCGAAAGACCGCTTAAGTGGAAACACAAGGGCGATGGCAATAACATACAATTTCAGAAAGAAGAGTATTATGACACCATTAAGGTTCATATGGTTGATATCGTGGATTTTCTTCAAAAACAGACATTTGAATCTTTATTTATAAAATTAGACTGTGAAGGGCTGGATTGGGAAATTGTTAAACGCCTAGAAGGTTATTTAACTGATATATCGATTGGATTTGGGAAAAGTAAAAAATGGCGCATCATGTTCGAACGAGATTCTAAGATTCATACGCGACATGAGATTGTAAACCCGGAGCTTTTCCCAGATTCAGAAATTTATAAATTTTGTCAAAAAACGAATTCTACTGTTATAGAGCCCGCTTTTTCAGTCGACGATGTTATCGTAGGCAACTGACATGTTTATACATAAAACTAAAGGAATAGTAAATGATTTATAATATAAAGAATGATGATGTTGAAATCTTAGAATCTTGCTTGCTGTGCGAAAGTATTAATTTGGTAGAAATAAGCAATGTTTGCGATGACAATGGTACACTTTTTTTTGAAACATCATGCTGCGAGGATTGTGGATTTGTTTTTCGAAGTAAAAGGCCAAAATTAGAGTGGTTTTTAAACGCATGGTCCGCCAGATCGGGCGACAGCGACGAGGTTGTACAAAAATTAACTGTCAATACAGAACTTGAAAATATGCGATATGATCGTTATACAAACTTGGCCATAGTGCTAGAAGATTGTGTAGCAAACAAGAACATCTTAGATGTCGGCTGCGGTCCAGCCACGGGCTTAACAGCCTTTGATAACAGGGGCTGGGACGTAACGGGCGTTGAACCAGATCCGGTTCGAGCAAAAATTGGTGTGGAACAACACAAATTAAATATTCACAATTGCACTATCGAGAATTTTTCCAATTCTAAGCAGTATGATGTGGTTACGATAATACACGCCCTAGAGCACATTCACGATCCAGTGTCTTTTTTGCGCTCTGTAATTGATAAAATCGCTGATGGAGGCTTTCTTTATATAGAGGTGCCCGATTTGTTTGGCTCTTTTGTGGAATTGCGAGATTCGCTATATTTGGAACATATGAACAACTTTTCTAAAAGTACGTTGCAAGCGATAGGAAGAGGTTTGGGGCTGAACGTAAAAAAAACGTTTGTTACGAAAACACACCCACATGGCCATAACCATATAGCAGTACTTTTTCAAAAAGATGTTGAAAAACAGTGGCAAGACAAAGAGATAAATATAAGCGATGCATCATATGGGGTTTATGTGAAAAAGACGTCTCAAGTAGTCTCATCGAAGCCATCAGAGCAGTCGCCCGACGCGCATATGTTGAAAATATATATTAAAAAAATATATAGAAGGGCAACAGCAGCGCCCCTTATTTGCTCCGGATTCGGTCTGTCAAGTATTACAAGATTCGGACAGGCTCTTCCTATGGATGTTAAGTTAAACTTTCAAGTATCTGGTATAAGCGATATTGCCCACACTTGTAAGATCGCCTCACTGAGTCTGCAAGGCGGCAAACTTAAGATAGCAAGCGAAATTTCGCCTGCTAGCAAGGAAAAGGATAATAAATGATAATTTACATAGATATTGACGAGACCATTTGTATCACCCCGGAGTGTCGAAATTATGCTTTGGCATCTCCGATGAAAAGCAACATTGAAAAAGCCAATAAACTATACGATGAAGGCAACACAATCATCTATTGGACCGCCCGCGGGTCAGTAAGCGGAATAGATTGGTCAAAGACCACCAAACACCAATTAGATTCGTGGGGTGTTAAATATCACGATCTCAAGCTAGGCAAACCACATTATGATTTGTTTATTGATGACAAAGTCTTAAACACAGATGATTGGATGAGCCAAGAAGAAGAAAAATAAAAAAAGGAGAAAAAATGCAATTTTCAAATCAAGCGATGGGGGCCATTATGATGGCGCTCCAAGAATCACTACTTAACCAGATCGACATAGTACCTATCCTTAAGGGATTTGAACTCGAAGAGTCGATTGGCGGATTAGTAGTCAAAAACCCACCAACAGTGAGATTTTCTGACGATAGTGAGATTACGACAGAACAGCTGGAAAGCATGGCGAAACAATAATGCCTCGCTATAAATATGTGTGCTCCAATTGCACATTCACAAAAAGTTATTTTCATGGTATAAATGAGGTTGTTGAAGTTTGTGAAAAATGCGAACAACCCACTATGAAAAAAGACTATTCAAGTCCATTTATTTTAAATGTAAAAAAATCAAGAAAAAAATCAAAAGTGGGCGAATTAACAAAACAGGCCATCGAAGAGAATAAAGAAATCTTAGAGCAACAAAAAAAAGAAGCCAAAAAGGAGATGCATGAGCCGTCTTGAAATAATATTATCTTGTATATTGGTGTTATCGACAATATTCAACATAGGGGTTTTCATATACGCCCGGGCCGCCATTATTCAACTGCTTACCGTATCTGAAGAATTGGGAGATCTGCAGCAGATGACTAACGCATTTGCCGCCCACACAAAAGCAGTCTACGAAATGGATATGTTCTATGGAGATCAAACTTTACAGACTTTGATGGAACATGCTGCCTCGTTTAATGAGCAGTTGGAAACATTTGAATATATCTATTCACTAACAGAAGCAGAGGAGGGTTTAGGAACACCAGATGAACATGAACAACAAAATACAGCAGAAGAAGAAGACCAAACGCCGTAAAAATCATTATTTTACACAAGTCCATGAAGACGCAATCGTAAGATATTCTCAGACAAACTGTGTCATGGAAAGGACAGAATTATATGTAAACTACATTCAGCCAGCTTTTGATCAGATGGTGGATAAAATTGTTTTTACCTATAAATTTACAAATTTATCGAATATTGAATATTTGAGAGACGAATGTAAAATATGGTTAATGACCATTCTTGACAAATATGACCAAAGTAAAGGCTCTAAGGCCTTTTCTTATTTTTCGGTTATAACAAAGAATTGGTTTATACACAAGGTCAAAAGACAACAAAAGCGTAACAAGAGAGAAGTTGATTACGACAATATAGCCAAAAAATATGAAGAGCAATATCTATCTACCGATGAATCGTATTTAACGCACCGCGAAGAAGAAGAGTTTTGGCAATCATTTTATGAAGAATTAAAATCATGGGATGCAACTCAGATGAAGGACAACGATTTAAAAGTATATCAAGCAATTAATATATTGTTTGAATCAAAAGAGGAAATCGAAATTTTTAATAAAAAAGCTATTTATTTATATCTTCGTGAAATTACTGGCTTGAACACCAAGCAAATAGTAAATTCATTGAAAAAGTTTCGAAAGAGGTATAGCTCCTTCAAAACTAATTGGCAAAATGGGGACTTATGAACAAGAACAACACAGAATCTCTGATCGACGAAGCTTTAACTAATATTAGAAATGATAGAAAGTTGGCTCGTGAATTTTTAAATGAAATTGCAAATCAAATTGTTGTCGATTCTGAGCAGAATAAGTATCTGAGTCCGGTCGCGGCCAAACATATTGAAACAATGCAGCGCTCAAACGAGCAACTTGTTAAGTTAATAAACTTGAGACAAAAAGGTAGTGAGAAATCTTTTGAGCTATCAGAATCCGATAAAGATAATTTGTTGGATTTGATTCAAAATGAAGGAAAAAATTGAAAATGGGAATTGATTATGAGTCATTAGCCGAAAGCCCAATTGATGCATTGAAAGCAGCAATTGTCTCGGCTGTTGGGCGCCCAATGAACAAGAACGAGGTGGTTGCGTTTGCTTTGACTCCGATGAAGGGCATGCCCCAATCTGCAGCCGCCGGCGTTGGTGGAAATTCAAACTCTTTATCATCCTCTCGAATTGCTAAATATAAGTTTAAAGCACAAATAGTTGATGAGAATTACGACTTGCATGCCCCCATGTTTAATGTATGCGAAATCGCGCAATCGGGGGATGTTGAATCAGCAAAGGCTTTGATTTCTTGTTTCACTGATGTGCTTATATTTGAAGAACCAAGCGCGGGAATGATGATAACCGTCAATCCCGGCGATTTGGTGTTAATTGCGCTAGATGACGGTGCTGCAAACCCTAGAGGGAATTCAAAAAATTTACAAATTGCAAGGTTTGTTGCGATGGGAGGTAGAGTTAACTCACCCCTTAATCCGTTAGCACAGACATCGTGCCAAACTTTGATTAAGTCCTTTCCCAGTTCTCCTGTTTATTCTTATTCGGGCGGCGGTGGCCGACCAAAAATTGCTGATTATATTGGGCCCTCTGGGCCCGCTCAAGTTGTGACGAATGGCCAATTTCCTCAGAGTCTTCTGAGAGCAGTTAATCCAGCCTACTCTAGCCGACCATTAAAGATGTTGGTTGATGTTGTAGACGATTATGATGGATTAGCAAAGGCGTATTTCAATCACTTCGGGGAGAAGATCCACCTAACAGACGCATACAGATCTTTTGAAACTCAAGTAAGGCTAAAGGCCAAAAAGCCAAGACTCGCAGCTACCCCAGGAACATCCAATCACGGGTGGGGTGTAGCAATAGACTGGGGCGCCGGCGGCTTTAAGACCGAGAGATATAAATGGATGTTTGCAAATGCGCCGTCATACGGGTTTTTTCACAACCCAAAGTGGGCGCAGAAAACCGGTGGTCTTCCTGAACCCTGGCACTTTGAGTCTCAAAAAAGAGGTCAGTTTATTTCGAACATCAGGAAGGCAGCAAAAAAACCTGCCCAAACGGCTCCGCCGGCGGGAGAAACAACTGACGCTAAAGATCAGAAGTAAGATTAAGACATGACAATAAACAAATGGATATATTATGGGATTTGGAAGCGATAAAAAGAAAGGATATGATCCTTCTAAGTTGTCGAAAGAAAATAGTAAAGAACCAACGACATACGATAAAATAAAAAGAAAGCAAGCAATTAAAATGGTGCCAAGCAACAGCGGCCTTTACCATACAATTGTGCCAATGCGAAACCTTAGCTTTAAGATCGCAAATGATGAATCGGTAATTCAGCAAGGAGGTGCCTTTATTACTCTAGGCTCCGATCGCCCCTCTAGCCGCGCTAGCGGTACTGGAGCACGCGGCCACCAAGGAACCAGCACGATTGACCTTGTTGTAGGCCGCGGCGCCGGCGCTGGAAAAGGCGCGGGCCCACAAGAAGGCACAATGGTCGACAACATGTTCACTGCCGATGCTGCAAGAATATACATAAGTCAATTAACCAATCTTGATAAGCATTTTGGATTAGCCGGTGGTAAATATGGATATAGTCAAATGCGCTCCGGAGTCGCCATTAAGGCAGACGATATCCGAATTATGGGAAGAACCAGTGTTAAAATTGTTACTGGGCGCTCCAGCGGATTTACTGGTATAGGAAATGATGGTGAACCAAACTCCCTAGGCGGTAAGCAATTGCCAGCACCAGCAATTGAATTAATTGCCGGAGACCACACGGAACCACGAACAGTGTATGGGGGTATAGCAAACGTGTTCAAAGAAGTTAATACTCTCCAACGCGCAGTGCTGGGAGAAAACTTGGTAGATGCACTCAAAGAAATGCATGATGCAGTAGGCACAATTTGGAGTGCTCTATATAACTTGGCGCTCCTACAGGCCGGATTTAACTCGGTTGTTTCTGTGGACCCGCTAAGGCCTTGGGTTGCGGCCGCTGGCCCCCCAACTAATGCAGGCGCCCTAGATTTTGTTCTAAACAGCCTATGGCACACACGCGCCAATATGCTTTTTTGGGAAATGAACCATTTAGAGCCCTTCGGGTATCTTTATATAAACAGCACGAATGTTACATTAAGCTAAGGAACAGGAGAATAGATAAGAATGGCAGAATCTAGATTTTTAAGATTTCAAGACATCGATCACGATGGTCTGATCGATATATGTGACGATGAAATATTAGAAAAACCTTTTCCATGTAAGGGGCCGTGTTCCCCTAACCCTCTGGCAATCGTGCCAGACTGGAAAAACAGAGGCATCTTTGAGCCACAACTTAATCTAAAGTTTTGTCTTTATCAGGTCACCGTTGTAACTCACTACACGGATACTGCGCCCGCTTCTGTATTAGAAAGTGGTAGCAATACTGAAATTATGGGCGCCCTCCAACTTAGATATGAGGAATTTGCGACCGCGGTCGTAGAGTCTCTTCTAGATTTTGAAGACAAACAGGATACTCCAGAAACAAGACAATATGTTTTAGAGAATCTTCGATTTGATAAATATTATTTAGATCCTCACCCCAATTCACGACTTAAACTCTTATATTCCGTTCCTTTCGATGTAATGTATGACATCCCGGCAGCCACCGAAACCGAAGAAGAAGAGGAAGATCTCCCGGGAGAAGTAGAAGTAACCTATAACGCATCTCAAATGATCACCAAGATGATTCGCGTGCGTAAAGGCCTCGCCCTGTACGGTAGATATCTTAAAGTATTCCGCAGTGTCGAGGGCGGCAATATTCTGTTTAAAGAAGATGATCTCCTGTTTAATCTAGGGGAGTACGGGGATATTGCAATATTCTCTAGCTCGATTCTTTCAGTACTGATGGTTCAGCTTGAGGCGTTCTTAAATGCGAAAGGCTTTCAGATCCCGGGCGTCTCTGGGGGCGGCTGGGATGGATTCCTTGCAGGGTTCAGTAGCGAAAGAATAACAGACATTACATTCCGGTTTAATAACTACAAGCTCAAGAAGATGTTAGTTTATACTGAAGAGTGTGGCGAAAAGCCATACCACTTTGGCAATAGAAAACTTAAGCCGCTAAATGCGCAATCTTCTTGGAAAGATAAAACTGCAGTCGCCTACCTTGCTCAACTTTATAAAATGGAGGCCTCTATAGCCGCCAGAGTACAGATCCCGTGGCAAGAATTCGTACAAATGTACACATATCCAGAAATATACACAATTTACCCAGCAGAGGGAGATAAAGATATTGGAAGCTGCATTGCAGATGCCCTTGCCGGCGAGATGAAAGAATTAGGCGAAGACATTTTAGATGAAGTATTCAGCATGGCAGACATGATTGCATACAAATTTAATAAAAATATTTGTGCTATATCGTTTGAAGAAATGGAATTTAACGAATCTGAATTGGGACTGCAGCCTACCGGCGATATGAACATGGGCAACGTATACGGAATGGCAATGATGCAAGCCTTTGAAGAACTTGAAAAGACTGATCAGGTTTTTGTACAAATGTGTGCAATAATTTTGGCATCAACCACGAATTATGGCCCTGCATTGAGCCAGCTAGATAAACTGTGGAGAATGGGGTTTGAACCCTTAAAGAAATGCGGCCTTTTTGACTTATTGATGGATGCAATTAAATGTTTGTTGGGAGGGTTAACCTTAGAAGAAGCTTTGGCTAGCATGATTAAAGCGGCCCTCAAAGCCATGTCGATCGAAAACTTTGGAGATTTATTCATAGGGCTCCCTCCGGATAAGCAGAACGAGCTTGATGCGCTGGTTAAAAAGAAATTGGAGAGCGGCGAGATATTTGCAGCAGGCAGCACACCAGAAGAAGTTTCCAACTTGATTGCTGGTCAAGGCGTTGCAAAACCATGGGACAATCCCGATACGATCAACGAAGAGCGCAAGCAGACGAAGCAGGGTGACTATGGTGAGGTGCCCGGTGGCAGCCAGCCTGGAGCCGGCGGCAAAATGAGACGCACGATAGGCGAGCAATATGATGTTGCCGGCCAAGCCAACAAGCAGTTGGACAACGATGTTGTGATGGAAGCCTACATGATTGCGTTGTTGGAAGTATATCAAGATAATCTGTTGGCAGTTTTGGATGAAATGAACAAGTTCCCCGGAGCGCAAATTGTATCTAGTCTTATTGGAATGTTTGATTGTCCACGTCCACCCTTGTTCAATCCGAGTTTCTTTGAGTTTATTAAAAGCTTAGACAACATTTTTTGTGGCGATATTAGAGATATCAAGCTTCCGAGATTGGAAAACCCCGGAGCATGGCTGCCAAAGATTAAAGACATTACTCGATGGTTGTGGGAGGCTATTAAGTACGCAGTTAAGATGCTTGTTCTTAAGATATTAATGCTTATTTTTATGAAAATTTGCGAACTAATTGGGGATGCAATTTGTAAAGCGTTGGAAATCGCAGGCTCTATGGCCGCTTCACTGCCAGATGTATTAGCAGGCAAGACAACCTTTGGGAAAGTTATTAGAGATTCTATCTGCGGCCCTGACGCAACCGACCAGCAAGTTGAAGACACAACATTGGAACTTATGTCGTCCTTGGGTGTTGGCGGCGCCGCATTCGCGAACAGAGACAGAACACTACAGTTTGCAGAAGATATTGCCTCATCCCTAACTAGACAAGAGATATCACAAGCGTTTCTTGGAGAAGCACCAGCGGCCATGCTTGAAATTACCGATCAATTGATCGAATTTGAATATCCTGAATTTCGCGATGCCCTTCCGAACCGGCGCTCCATCGGAACATTCTTTAAAAATTGCGGTAGTCTTTTCCCGCTCCCCTACAGGCAAGAGCTTAGAGATCTAACGAAAGCGCTCCCGGAGAACGAGCTGCTCCCAGCGAACCCCTCCCTGTGTGCGAACGAGGAGCAGCTAGAGAACTTTAACAGACTTAGAAAGGAAATGTTAGAAGGAAGGGCATCCCCAGAGCAAGCAAATCAAATGTTCTGCGATATTAGAGAAGGATTCTTGGAAGATCTTGGCGATCTAACAACCATCATGGCGCAGGGAATTCCTGAATTTATAGCAAGCAATATGCCTCCACTGGTTTCGGAACCGGGATGTGATGATGGATTTCTTCCCTACGAATCTGAGCAGCAGATAGCCGTTACGGCTGCAGCGCTTGGTAATGATTTTGAACAACTTCAGATTGACTATATTAAAGATATGCTTGGCAACGGAGGCCTTTTTGCCGGAGATGCTGGTTGGGGCTTTATGAACATGGTGCTTTCAGATACAGAAGGAAACCCATTAAGCGCACACCACAGATACTCCTTTAATAGAAAAACGTATGTTAACTTTGCCTCTAACCAGCCCAACGGTGGTGAACCATCGACCGGGTTCTTTTCATTCTTACAGCCAAGTGTGGGCTTCTCTGGCCAGCACGGACAATTTCCATATTATGTTGGAGAATGGATGATGAGGCAATTTATGAATGCCGGCGATGCCGATTACGGCGATCACCCCATATATGGAGATCTCGGTGACGGCGGCGACGATCTGTACAAATCAATCGATAGTGGCAGCGGCCGCACTGATTCTGGCTTTGTTTCAACAAACACCGGATCACCCGGAGATATCGTTAGAATTGATTTTGAAGAGTTGGATTTTAATCCTGTGATGGGAACCGGTGTGGACCTTTTGAGGATTCCAGATTTTGGATATAACACCCCCATCCGAGCCGATATGAATGCAGAAAAAATTGTTGTAACACGTGAAGCTCGAAAGGGAACCGAAGGATCCTCGGGCGCTGGCGGCTGGGCAAAAGATGGCGCTGATATTTCATTAGATTTCAAAGATAACGCCGCCGGCATGAGAGATCAATGCGGCCGCTATCTAAAAGGTACTGGTGAGGATGGCTTCCCACAAATGTCCGAATGGAGTTATGGGTTTGACGTACAGTGTTATTTTTCAGATATTATTGAAGAGAATGGAAGCTATATAAACCGTCCCGATGATAATATTAGAGTTAAAATTGTAGAGAAAGTGAATTATGGCGCCGAGGTTGAGTCGCCATTGGCGGCAAATATGGCTGCAGAATATGAAAAAGATAAGGCAATTGATTTGCCAACGTGGCTTGAAAGTATTCCCATCGTAGGTTGGGCAATTGAGGCGATTTTGAACTTAATTTGGATGCCCTTCTCTGGTCTTGCCAGGCCCAAATCTGGCCCGGGCGCAGGCGTACTAAAAAATAATATTCTGAGGCAGATGGAGTTTGAGTTTTTGGCGGTAGATAACGGCCTCGACGCATTTCATTCAAGGCTTCCCACGAAGGCTTCAGATGCGACGGAGCCCGATTTAGATATGGCTGACTATTCGAATTTTGCTCAATCGATGACCTACCTCATAAAAGAACATCCTCCACAAGTGGCTCTTCTGGCAGATCTTGCCGGGATTTCAACAACCGAGGCCAAAACCCAATATGATGCCGCTATGGAAAGCTTTTTTATAACGTTCGCTGGTGAAATCGGCGCCAACACTGGGGGTTGGAAATATGGAATGGATTATGATTATTTAACAAAAGATGATCTATTATATGTTGTACCTGAAGGGTATGATCAGACCGGCCAACCATATACAAATCTTCGCGTTAAAGGCGAAGATGGAGAAATGAGAGCACCCAAAAAGAGCGATATGATACTTGGTATTAGTTTAGATCAATATCGTAACGAACAAGCAGGAACCCCAGACAATACAAGGGTGCTTTATTTAGATCCCAATAAGTTTGGTCGCAACCATCTAGATCCTCCCATGTATGTAAAGCCAATTAAATACGATGGCTGGATAGGGTTTATGCAAGTGTTTTTCCCAGATTATACGCCTTGTAAGCCACATTCACAAAATTTGATCAATTTTGACGAGATTCAACAGAAGATTACCGAGAGATATCCTAGCATACCAGAAGACCCCAGACTAAAACAAGATCCAGACTGTGCAATTGAGGTGCCTTTTAATAGAATCTTAAGTCGCCCGTCTAAAGCTGGAATGTACGGGCTTATTGATGCTACCATCAGAATATACGCTAGTGTTCATTTGTTTAAAGCGATGGGTGTGTTTTCCAAGGTGATGCCCAAGTTCCCGGATAATTTTAGTAATGTTTATGCTGCATATATAGTTGAACAAATGGAAGAGGGAATGAAAGATGCCCAGGCGCCGTTTTGGGAATGGTTTACTCCCTTTAAAGATGAAATGTTCTGGTATGGGTTTTTAGAGCAATCTGTGCAATATTTTAAATTTCTTGTAGATGACGAAATGTCAATTATTCCTACCCCTGCATTACAAGAAGCGATGGATATAATTAATGATTTCCAAGAAGAGTATGGTTACCCATTCCGAGAAACTTACAATTATAAATATAAAGACACTGCAACCGGTGAGAAAGAGAGTAAAAAAGTACAAGGTCTGTGGGATGCGAAAGCCTCCGGAGACGCAGGGTTTTTCCAAACTCTTAAAAATTACAGAAGAGACGAAAATCTTGAGGCAGTACAGTATCTTGAAGAATATGCAAAATTAATTTTAGTAGAATTAGTTAAAGTTCAATTGAACAAGATGGGGGAAGCCTTATCTGATAATATGGCGAATCAAGGATTCCGGCCGGATATATTTGATTTAGATTTTTGGATCTTTATGAATTTATGTCCCTCCGTTGGGGCCGCTGCCCCGCATGAAGATCCCTTCGCCGCATTACAGATCTATGATTATGAATTAGTAGAAAAAGAGATTACAGTTCCCATACCGGTCGGTGAAGCAGCCGGAAATACATATTATTATACCGCCGGCGATGAATTCCGAATTGCCCAAGACAACGATCCTGATAATGGTTTCGATTTTGGAGATGAATATGTTGGATATTATCACAGCTGGGTGGATGAATACGGAGACACTGTATATTATACCGGCGAAGAACATGCCATGGAAGGAGAAGGCGGTTCAAGCCAAGATCTATTGAGGCGTGTGGCAGCCTCAGTAAATGTTGGTACAATACAAAAGGGTATCACTCGCGATGACGACCCATCCCGCATCCCCTCGGGTACCGTAGAGGAGCCATGGGAATACGAAGCGCCGGCGGATCTCGAAGCCGGTAATTTCGATGGAAAAGGCACCTCCGGCCCTACAGCTACTAGCGTGTTTAGGCCCTTGGGAGATATTCCAGAGTATGGGAGTGCATCTGTTTCTGGTGATCAGATTTTCAAAATTGAAAAGTATATAAGCCTCGATGGGGCAAAACATACCACTAGTGCCGGAGTTAGGATGATTAAATCCGTTCCCGGCGCTAGCTCAACAAGAATTTCAGAAGTATGGCCCGGCTCAATGAGAGAAGTAAAAGATGAAGCCGGCTCCACAGTTGGGATTGAAGGCGAGATGGGAGTGCGATATGGTATAGCTTTCTATTATAAAGATACACTAATTACGACCGTAGAAGTTGATTCGTTGGATGTGTACTGCGCTCAGGCACAGCCATTTAATGGTAGCAGCAAACTATTACATTGTTTGCTGATGATGCTCAAGAAAGACCCGCTATACAAAGTTATGACGAGTTACATCTTCTCCATCAAAAAAGTGCTTGCAATCTTGGCCATATATAATGATATGGGCTTCTTATCTTCTGTGGGCGAGGTGACGGTCGGCCCGAACGATGCATATCGCTTTGTCCCCACAAAAGACAGTGATACTCCCAGTTTTCCCGGACCCTTCTCTTCGATTTCCTTGGACAAATCAAATCCAGATGATTGGCTGGATGTAGGTCCGGGACATAAATATAAAGCAGTTCGTCATAAACCCGGCATGATTGCGTTTTTGAGATATATTAAAAAGTCTATCACCGTACAGTCCCCGAACTGGACCGGCGAAGAAGACACGTATCAGAGAATGCTTTTGAGTGTCGACGTGGGGAATAGTGGCACCTTTGGTGCGGAAGGGTGGCAGCACTATCGAGATCGTGATCCGGGTCCATTCGGGGGCATGTTTGTAAAAGAGTGGGATAATTGGGACCGTGTTCTACTGAGAAATAGTAAGAGCAGAATCAAGAAAATGTTCAGAGCATATTATAACTCACGCGACTTTAAGCCCGGAGACAATAATTCCAATGCTGGTGCCATATTTATGAAAAATCTTAAAGCAAGATTAATGCCATCTCCGGGTGCTGGATTGCTTTCTTGGTGGCAAAGAAGAAAGATTCGTCCCAACCCCACGAACGCAAAAGGCGAATTATGTGACACAAATGATTAAAATAGCTATTTATTAAGAGGTTATAGAATATGTCTTCCTTTGCAGTTGCGCTACCGATTACGAGAGATTCGATTGATGGCTTCACGATGATTAAAGATTTTCAAACATTAGTGAGACAGAATTTAAAAATGCTGATACTAACTGCTCCGGGCGAAAGAGTCATGAATCCAGACTTCGGTGTTGGAATTAGAAACTACTTATTTCAAAATTTTGGTTCACAGACATATAATTTAATTGAAACAAAGATAAATGAGCAAGTGAGCTTGTTTATGCCTGTTGTTAAAATTAATCAAATTTATTTTGATAACAAGGCAATGGATAGAAATATTCTTGGACTCGCCATTCATTATTCGATACCAGATATTGGAATAACTGAAATGTTAGAGTTCACTATTTAAAAAAGAGGACTTTTAAATGGCAAAAAATCAAAAGAAAATAATGCCGATCAATTACACTAGTAGAGAATATCAATCTATTAGGCGAGATTTGCTGGAAATAGCAGAAAGATTGTACCCAGATTCCTTTCAAGACTTTAGCGAGGCTTCTTTTGGATCTTTGATGCTCGATGCCGTTGCATATGTTTCGGATCAGTTATCTTTTTACATGGATTACAATGTTAATGAATCGTTTTTAGATACGGCATATCAATTTAATAATGTTCTGCGCCATGGCCGCGCATTAGGCTATAAATATCAAGGGCGCCCTTCAACATTCGGAACGGCTGCTTTATATGTTATTGTGCCGGCATCTTCTACTTCGTTAGGCCCTGATGGTGCCTATTTGCCGATATTAAAAAGAGGCTCTACGTTCTCAACTGATAGTGGATTAAATTTTGTACTAACTGAAAATATCGACTTTGCTAATCCAAGGTACCCGATAGTAGTTGCTAGGACTGACCCGCTCACCGGTGCCCCCACATACTTTGCAATAAAAGCTTATGCTACCGTTGTTTCCGGGATTTTTAAGACAGAGCAGATTACGGTCGGCGCGTACGAAAGATTTAAAAGCGTTAAAATGGGTACCCCCAACGTGTCGGAGGTTATTTCAGTTTTCGATTCAGAAGGAAATGAATATTTTGAGGTGGACTACTTGGCGCAAGATACGGTCTTTAAAGAATTAAAGAATTCAAATTATAAAAACGATAATGTACCATCAATTATAAAACCATTTTTAGTATCTAGAAAGTTTACCGTAGAAAGAGACCTGAATAACACTTATCTACAATTTGGTAGCGGAAAGGCGAATGAATCAAGCGTTGTGGCATCTCCGCAAGCAGTTGCGATGGATGTTTTTGGAAAGACATATGTTACTGATACGACTTTTGATCCCACAAGGTTGGTAAAAAATGAGAGCCTGGGTCTTGTACCACAAAATACGACCTTGACGGTTACCTTGCGCACCACCAACCCACGCAATTCAAATGCGGCCGCAGGAGCACTTACACAGGTTAATGGAGTCGACATGGAGTTTGAAGATCGCAGCTTGTTATCGGAGGGTACCATATCTACCGTAATTGGTTCGCTTGAAGTATATAATGAAACCCCAATAATGGGAGATGTAACCAATCCCAATTCTGATGAGATTAAGCAAAGAATTTTCGACACATTCCCGACACAGAATCGCGCCGTAACGCAAGCAGATTATGAAAGTTTGGCATACAGAATGCCGGCTAAATTTGGTTCCATTAAGCGCGTTTCAATTCAGAAAGATCCTGATTCTCAAAAAAGAAACCTAAACATGTACGTTATCTCTGAAGACTCGTTTGGTAAATTCACTAAAACAAACTCCACAATAAAACAAAATTTAAAAATTTGGTTAAATCATCATAGAATGATCAACGATACGGTTGATATTTTAGACCCCTTCATCATTAACTTGGGGATTGAGTTTGTAATAAAAGTTACTCCCGGGTCCGATAAGTATTTAGCTCTTGATAACTGCGTTGAGGCGCTAAAAGAACACTTTGGCAACAGCTTGTTTATTGGAGAACCACTCTACCTTAGCGATGTGTACTCTGCATTAAAAAATGCGGAGGGCGTATTAGATGTTGTAACCGCTAAATTTGTGAACAAAACGGGCACAAATTATTCGAGCGCCACGATTAATATAAATAGAAACATGTCTCCCGATGGAGATTATTTGATAATCCCCGTAAACGCTGTTGCAGAGATTAAATTTCCAGAGACCGACATCAAAGGGAAGGTTAGATAATGGGTATAAAAAGATACAAGGCCGATGCCGACAATACAATTGTGAATGCATACCAGTCTAACTTGTCTACTCGTGGAACTGGTTCAAATTCTGGCCAATCTGATATAATGGAAGTATTTTCCATTTACGGGCGCCAAACTCCAAGTAGTTCTGCGGCATCCGCATCCCAAGAATTATCTCGAATTTTAGTTAAGTTTCCTATTAGCGACATCTCTTCTGATAGATCTGCCGCCACACTTCCTGCTAGCGGTAGCGTCAGCTTTTATTTAAGATTATTTGCCTCAAAGTCGAGCAAGGCAGTTCCCAAAGATTATAAACTTGTTGTGCAGGCTGTTTCACAATCTTGGGAAGAGGGTGACGGCTTGGATCTAGAGAACTATAAAGATCTAACTAAAGACGGCGTGGGATCCAACTGGATGAACGCGTCAGGCTCTAGCTCTGCCGGCATTGGTACATGGACAACAGTGGGGGGCGATTATCACGATTCCCCAACATATGTACAGCACCTTTCTAGCGGCATAGGAGATTTGGAGGTAGATATCTCCGGATTGGTCGAATCATGGATTGCAGGCACCAAGGGAAATTATGGTGTTGGTGTGAGGCTTTCTTCAAGCTATGAGGCTTATTTCTCCAGCTCAGACGGCTCAAACTCTGGAAGCGTTCTTAACAACCCTTCGGGTTCCAAAAAGTCTTATTATACCAAGAGGTTCTTTGCAAGAGGATCTCAGTACTTCTTTAAACGTCCGGTGATTGAGGCGCGCTGGGACTCTACTACGAAAGATGACCGGTCAGCCTTTCACTGGAGTAGCTCACTGGCTTCCGCCGATGACAATTTAAATACAATATATCTGTATAACTACATCAGAGGAAAATTACAGAATATACCATCGGCCGGCACAGGTCACATTTATGTGAGTCTGTATTCTGGCTCTAGTGATAATACGGCCCCATCGGGCTCCAAGCTAGTACTTTATAATGGAAACACTGAAATTACAGGCGGGTATGTGAGCACTGGTATCTATAGTTGCTCGCTGGCTATAACAAAATCAACCTCACCCCGTGGAGCCAACACCGAGATAAAAACTCTATACGATGTATGGCACGATAACAGCGGAAATGAATTCTTCACCGGAACAATATCTCCTTTGAGCTTTGGAGGCCAAACCGGCACCCGCGAACCCACTTATTATATCAATATCACCAACTTAGAAAATGAATATATGCGAGATCAGACGGCGAGGTTTAATCTGTACGTAAGAAATAAATACTGGAGCCCCACCGTCTACACGAAGGCAACCCAAACAACCCCCACGACTACGATACAGAGCGCTTCATACAGAGTTATACGTATTCTAGATGGCCTGGAAGCGGTTGCCCACGGAACGGGTTCCGATCTTCACACTGTTCTTTCATATGATGTATCAGGAAATTATTTTGATTTAGATATGAAGTTGTTAGAGCCGGGATACGAATACGGACTTAAACTCGCGTTTTATGACACAGAATTATCCTCCTGGCAGGAGCAAAGACCGATATTCAAATTTAGAGTAAAAGACTATGAGCATTAAAAAACTGTTTGGTTCAGATGAAGCATATAGAAATTATTTAAGTAACAAATCACAGAAAGACGCATTTACGGATGTAGAGTCTTCTAGAAATGCTGAACAAATAAAAATAAGGCAAGATCATTATTTTCCTCAGATAGATTATGCAGATCCTCAGACGTTTGCTAGATATGGCTCTGCTCGCCTTTATTATAAATCTGCGATGAATCGAATATTGGATTATTATCCATATGATGGTTCAGATGCGGAGATTAATGAATTCTACAATCAATGCTTAGATATTGAAAAGTATATCTTAGATAACAAATATCCTCGCACAAACGGATATATTACCTTATGTAAAGATGGCTGTGAGCTAAATCCAAGCATTGGGAAATCGAAAGGGTACGGAGTCCCGCTCTCTGCCGAATATATTGATTTTAAGGGAGGCCCGGGAACTGGTTCACTAAATGATGGAAGTTTAAAAAACCTCGCCTCAAACCCGCACAACGATAAGTTTCAAAATTCTAATATTTATGACGATTCTATCTATCAGACAGAAGGCCTTCCTTCAGATTATGGAAAAGGCACACGCACATCTAATCTCCTCGCCAATTTTGATGATGGTGTTACGGTTGAGTTTTGGCTCAAGACTGGATCCGCAGCCGGCCTCCGAGATGGTACACTAACAGACAAACAAGTTGTATTTGATTGGTGGAATTCTGGCTCTTCGGGCGATGAGGGTCGTATTTTGATCGAGCTTACCGGAACAGTCGATGGAAGCAGCAGGAATAATCAACCATTTGTTCTAACGATTCAATCTGGCTCTCACACGAAGAGAGATTTTATCAGCCTGGGGTCATCCTCGATTCACGCCAACGCTGGCTCATGGCACCATTATGCAATTTCTGTTATTAATTCTGGAAGCAGCTTAGTAACTAATCTTTATGTTGACGGCGTTCATGCTGATAAAGCGATTAAAGGGGCATATAACTTAAGTGCCTCAGATGGCGGCCGCTCATGGCCGTATGCCACAGAAGGCTCTTATTCGTCATCCGCGGGCTTGCAAGGCTGGTGGCGACTAGATTCTGATGTTTCTGATGGTGCAGCCGATTCCACGCCCGATAGTAGCGGCCATGGCAGACACGGAACAGGATCCACCCCGCCCACAGTGTCAAATGAAACACCAAGTGAATATATAGCTCTCAAAAGCAATACATTTGATGCAACTAACGATTTCGTCAGTATCGAGAGTGCCGCGGTGTGGAATCAGATCGTAGGCAATGGGGGCCCCGGAACATCGAAAATGACAATTTCCGCTTGGGTTCGAAAAACGGGTGACGGTGAAGATAATAAAGGTCGAATTATAGATTTGGGGCAAGATACTGCGCTTTTAACCACCCCAGCCGAGAAGATTGAGTTTTCTACGACATGGAATAGCGCTCTTCTTATATGGAAAACAGACGACACAGGCCTTCTTCCAGATCCGTCGTCCCCAGGTTGGGCCCACGTAGTTGTAACTTATGATGCGAGCAACTCCAGTAATGATCCAAAAATATATGTAAATGGAGTCGAAAAGGCAGTATCTCTCGATAGTGGCACAAGAACAGGTGCATGGGAAGGTGTCACCGATTATGGACTTTTCATTGGTAATAGAAATGATAATGATCGAACTTGGCAAGGAGAACTGTGTGATGTTGCTATCTGGAATTCAATATTATCAGCAACAGAAATTGAGTCGATGTATTATGCGCACGGAATTGTTAACACAACCCACAATGTTGATGAACTGAACTCAAAGAATGTTGCCGGCCGAATCGGAGGCCTCTTAACCGCCATTGATGGGAGTGGTTCCCACGGCGCCGGACGCCTTAGCGGCTCTTTGGACGAGTTTAGATATTGGAAAACCGCCAGAACGGGTCAGGATATCGGCCGCAACTGGTTTACTCAAATTAGAGGCGGTGTTAATACCGATATCGCAAATACCACGTTAGGGCTTTATTATAAATTTAATGAAGGTATTACTACTGATGCAAACATAGATAAGACTATTTTAGATTATGCCGGCCGAGTGACGAATGGAACATGGACCGGTTATGCATCCGGCGCTCGTAATACGGGGTCTGCCATCCTTGAGGCCAGCGCCTCAGTCAAAGAATATTTAGATCCTATTATTTACTCTGTTCATCCAGATGTTGTGACCTTATCTAATGGGCTGGCAGAGAGTGGCTCCTATCACGATTATAATAACAATTCATCCTTTATGAGTTTGGTGCCCGGATGGATTCTCGATCAGGACGCCCAAAATGTAGATTCCGATCTTAAATATATTTCGCACATCGCCGGCGCCTATTTTGATAAACTATACATACAAATGTCAGAGATACCGAAGCTGCGTCATCGAGTTTATCCGAGTTCCTCCCACAAGCCAATATCCTTTGCAAAACATTTGCCACAGTCGCTCGGCCTTGCGATGCCCGAATTATTTATTGATTCTACTGTTTTAGAAAGATTTAGCAGCAGAGATGAAAAGAGCCTCTTTGAAGAGGACATACATGATACAAAAAACTTAATTTATACAAATCTTTATAACAACCTAGCGAACATCTATAAGTCAAAGGGAACCGAAAAGGCAGTTAGGAACATACTTAGATGCTTTAATATTGATGATAAAGTGTTGCGCTTGGCCGTTAATTCTAATAATAGTGATTATGTTTTGCGCAATAACCTACAACAAAACGTATTACAAAAGAATACTCTTAATTTTAATATTTCACCCAACACAAATGCTGTTGTGTATCAAGCAAAAGATAGCACCAATGCAGAATCAGCAGGTTATATTTCTGGAAGTACCAGCAGCTTCGAAGATCCGTTCGGGTTAACTGTTGAAGCGAACGTTTTGTTTCCATATTATTCGAAGAAAAATAGAAAATTACTGAGAGAATCAGCATATAACACAGTCTCGTTGTTTGGAATGACGACCGTAAATACCCGTTCTTCGGACAGCGAAGACGGAGCGGACCTTACGTTTGTTTCAGATAGCCACAATAACTCTAATTTTAATGTTTATGCAGTTAGAGATGCGATAGGTTCTAAAAATGTACGCTTTAAATTAACTTCATCGTTACCCGGTGGTCTTGGGTTTAATCTAACAAGCAGTATATACTCAGATGTTTATAATAACGAAATGTGGAATTTCTCATTACGGGTTAAGCCAAAAAAATTCCCATATGGGGGCTTTCCTGATACCGTCATTAGTGGAACATCTGGTGATGAGTATGATGTCATATTCTCAGGGTTTAACGTCCAAAGTGCAGACATCAAGAAGCACTTCACGGCATCAACCACGATTTCTAATACGTTAGGTAAGAATTTCTTAAACGCAGGGAAGCGGCTTTTTGTGGGAGCAGAAAGGGATAATATAATTGGCACCGTTATTTATCGGACTGATGTGCTGTTCTCGTCGCTTAAGTACTGGGCAAAATATCTACAACCGGATACTATTCTCCAACACGCCACAGATCTTGAAAATATCGGAATTTCCGGCTCATACCAAAGCATGTCTCCGTTTGCCAGCACCAGTGAGGATCTTTTAAACAAAGACACGTTAGCTCTTAACTGGAATTTTGAGAATGTTACAGGCTCAGATAGTACTGGTAAGTTTATAGTACAAGATTTTAGTTCGGGTTCTTCCGATATTAGAAATAATCACGGATCGTTGGGAAACATTGTTGGGTTCCAGCATTCCGGTATCGGCTATGGGTTCGAGGCTTCTTCAACTGACGTTATAGACAAAAGGAGCGTCAATACTTATAGGTTTATTAACCCCGAGCAGGCGGTTTCTTCTGACATGATTCAGCTATTTTCAGAGGAAGATGTACTATTCCCGAATATGAGACGAGAAGAGATCCTCCCCAACTTTGTATATTCAATAGAGAAGAGCATGTACAATGCGATATCGGAAGAAATGCTAGATTTCTTTGCCGGCGCAATAGATTTTCACAATTTAATTGGTGAGCCGGTCAACCGATATCGTGATCGTTATAAGTCAATGGAGAAGCTTAGAGAAGCATTCTTCCGTCGAGTCAATAATGTAACCGCTGTTGAAAAATATATTGAATATTACAAATGGTTTGACGATGCCATAACCTCTATTATATCTCAATTGGTCCCTGCTTCCGCAGAATTTACCAACAATGTTATGGATGTTGTCGAGAGCCACGTTCTTGAGAGAAACAAGTATCAATCTAAAATGCCAATTATAGATAGCAATACTCAGGAAGTAGAGCCAGATGGCGCACTTGCTGGTCTTATTGAACAATCTTATAACTGGTTCCGAGGCTCTTCCCCACCGCCCACATCGCCTCGTAATACAAAGACTCGCAAAGAATATTGGCGAAGGCGCGCCGAAACAACGGCCGCCGAAATTTCCAGTGGGGATGCCAACATTGACGCACAAAGACAAACCTTTAAGGATGTAATATTTTCATCACCCAGACTTAGCGGAAGTGCTCCTATAGTTTCTACTGTTGGTGGAACAAAATATATTCCTGGCGATTATGCAAGAAGGAATTTTGCTAAGTACGTCGATCTTATAATTGAGAATCCGTATGCAAATAGAACTATCGAAGAAGACAGCGTTTTGGGCACCACACAAACAATTAGAGGCGGAATAAACTTTGAGCCCCAAAAGAGCTTTGATTTTACGTCGGTGGCCCTTTTACCGGCCGGCCCTGTTAATGTTTCCGGCGGAATATTTGTTCCTCAAAATGTTTTACTTGGGCTTACTGATGACATGGTTAGAACACAAGAAGACGAAATTAAAAATCCAGATCTACCAAAAAATAAAATTCGTAAAATTAAAAAGGTATTCAAGGTTCAGCACGGGCGTGATTGGGAAGATGGAATTGGATATAAGAATGTTAAGTCTACCATGGCCTTTCCGTTTAATGTCGTCAGTTCAACAGTTGATAGTGGGTTCAACAAGCTTGTAACCGAGCGTGTCTCAGGCAATATTGAAATCACCAATCTGCACAGCGATGCATATGGTCAGCATCAAGAGATCCCGCTTCAAGGGCCCTTTACAAGAGCAGTTGTCGGTGGTCATCAGTCAAGACATATTGCAGTTAATACTGGCTCTGATAACAACAAAACACGCCCAGAAGCGTGGAGAATTGTGCTTGGTACACGTTCTGGATTTAACCCAAGCGGTGCAATTGGAATGGTTGGTCCCGATTATCCTCCCCCCTCTGCATCAGGCTCAGGATCTGCAGTCTACCCATACAGGCCATATCAGAAAGCATATTTGTACAGAGATTATATAGCCAAACGCCCCGTTAATATCAAGAATATCAACATGTTAGATTCCGCCAGCAATACGACTGTCCCTGGAAACTATCTGAATCAATATGAAATTATCCACACTGTGGGCGCATATACTAACCCAAGGGCGTTTATTGATAATCAGCCCACGCTTCCCTCACAGCTTTCTCAAGTGAAACACACAACGAATGTTAGAACCATATTGGATGTTCACCGCGGCGCCGAGAGCCATTTTGAATTTGTTGGTGATTATAGTACAAGCTACTTGACAGGCACAGTCAACAAAACAGTTATAACTAATAGATTCCGCGCCCCCGGTGGCATAGAAATTCAATCGCGTGGCTATCAAGATTTTAAAGCATCCGAGTTTTCACCATACAATTGTCTTTCATATCGCAACTTATCCGTGATTAAACCATCTCAAGGGCCCTCTGGGACCATTTCAGAAGCAACGGGGGGTACACCCTCCACTATGCGCGTCTATGACATTCACGGCAAAGACTACGGCCTTCGCTCCCACCTTGCCCGTCATACTGCACGCTTCGGCAGAGATTCGCTTTTTGTATCTGGAACGGCTACCGTTAATAATTATGGACCCGGCGCCTCATATGATCAGCTTCCCGGCTTTCACAAGATCCACAGGAACAATCAAGAGAGAGTTAAGATCGCATCAGAGACTCTTGTGCCGGTGCTTTCAGGCTGTGCGCTTACAAATGTATCTGGCGTGTCTTGGCCATCAACTGATATCGCCCCGAAAGGTACTGGTTTTCTGATCACGGGGAGCACGTATAAAGATAAGTTCTTGTATGATGGCCAAAATGGGCCGTCTGTGTTTACATTAGCTGCATGGGTTAACCCAAACTACATGCGCGCCAATTCTTCGAACCCAAACACAGCGAATACAATATTCAGCCTTGGTTACGTTGGGAGTATTCCCGGAATTCACGTATTTCTCCAAGGCCAAGCAACAGTTGATCAATCTAGTCCCGGTATCGCTGGGAGCACATACGTTCACGTTAATATTCGCACTACCGATGGAGTGGGCAACTATACGACAGCGAAATTTCAACAGCTCAGCGCATCGGTTATAACCGCCTCTTGGAACCATATTGTTGTTGTATATTCGGCCTCTGCATGGAATAGCATATCGAGTGTAACGCCGACAATTTATGTTAATGGTATCACAGGCTCCGATGGAGAAGATAATCCCACGCAAACGACCGTATCTCCTTTGGCTCAATTAGGAGAGATGGATTCAACTTATAATAACTTTAGAAATAATACAAGTTTAGATGTCGAGGGTGTTGTTTTGGTTGGTACATATCCGACTCCGGGAACTTACGAATTTACTGGCTCTATGGACGAGGTGGCATTTTTCAGCGGGGCCATCAGTGCTGCGGAAGTGTCAAATATTTATAATTCTGGAGTTCCGTGTGACCTAACCTGTAGCACATATACGGCCGCCGAAGTTGTTGGTTGGTATAGGATGGGCGATGGAGCCGGCGACTCAGGCAGCATCGGCACATCGGACATCTTTACTTATCGCGTCAAGAACCAAGTTGAAGACGATAACCACATGATGGCTGTTGTTCACGATTCCGGATCCGTAGGCGCCGGCAATGCACCCACTAGTTTATCTTATACCGCCGGCATGGCCGGTTGTGTGGCCTCAACAGTCGGGTATTCATCTTCGTATACATATGATTCCGCGTCTATGATATATGATAATTTCTATATTCAAAATCAGATTCCTCGCTCAGAGCGTCAATATAGGTGGATCAATAAATCCCTAGAAGATCCGTCGCTTTTGAGATATAGAGGGTTCCAGAATACGTTTGATACTGAAAGAATGCCATATCTCAGTACGTCCGCTGGTTACGTTTCTTTCTATGACTTTGTATCAGCTTCCAATCCGATAACAGGCACCGCTTTGGCGGGGGGATACCAGCCCGTCAATCGATTGAATATTCTGACGGTTGATCCAATAACAGATTCAACCGACAAGAACACTCTGGGATTCCCGTCGACCACTGCAGTGTCAAACTATCTTAATGATACACTAAACCCCAACATAAGTACGAGGATTGCTCCAGCATCTTATCTGAATCTTCTATTAACGAGAAGACAGAGCATTTACGGCTGGGGCTGGACCAAGTTTAGAAACAAGTGTGATCATCCGATCATACTAAAAGAAAAGAGAGAGAACGTCCTGCGATGTATAACTGGTTCTGATAATAAGATAAGAGAATTCAGAATGCCTCCGCTTTCTATGAAAGGGCGCCCCGCACTTATAAATGTGGATATTCCGGTAAAGAGTCTCTTTAAAAAGATGGCGAACCCCAACAACAATTTAACACTAAAGGTGGGCAACACCAATTATTCTACTTTCTTCAATGATCTTAAGTTCAACAATTTAGCTAATATTGACTTAAGGAAGATGCACTCGCCGTTAAAAGATGTTTTAAAGGCCTCGAAGCGCTCAAACACAAGAATTAACTGGTTGTTATATACTCAGAATGTTTTCCCATCGTTACGAAACGAGTTTAAATCGGGCACCGTAAAAAGAGCAAATTATGATAATATGTTCTGGCGCGATATTTTTGATGACAGAACAACGCTCGGCCGCGAGATCGCGAATTCATTTGGGCTCACAGAAACCGAGGCCATTCCGTACGGTGGCAAATTGATTTCACAAAGCTGTTGGGCTCTTGACGCCCCCCGGGATTTTCTAACTCGCAGCGTTGTGCCAGTGGGCGCTGGGGGCGTTATCCAAACATACAATAGGAACGATAACCCCGCAGGAGAGCTACAAAATACATATTTTGCTTATAAGACGGTCTGGGCCGGCGGAAACACGCAAGCAGACAGAATGAACCCAGGCGCCCTTTATGCGCGGAAACACTTTAATCCTTCTCCAAATTCAGTTGCACCTGCATTCGCACCCCAACCCACGAATCTATCGAGAAGAGATCGCTCAGAAGAGTACTTGAGTGCCGCGTTTAGTATTGAAATGCTTGGTGGCGAAGCAGAGTGGTTGGCGCCAACACAGGCCGGAATAAATGTTAAGGGGGCCGGCTTTGCCGTTTCTCAGTCCCAACCGTGGTACAACAATCATGATAAATTTAACGAAGATTTAAAATTAATGGCCAAAGGGTTCTCAATCGTTCCAGAATATAGAATAAGCGAGCATGTCGAAGATTACGTAAGATTTGGTCTAAAAAACAAGAACAAGCTTGATACATTTGCGATTCCTGGAACTTCTGCGTCCATCGCTGGTGAAAGCCCACTAGGGCTACCGCCACCCCTCAACAGTTCTCAAAAAGATTTCTACAAGGACTATTCCAATAGCGATTTCTTAGAGATGTTGGGAGTATCCGTGGATCAGATGCTAAGAGCAGATCAGATAAGACTATCTTGTACGGCAGCAATTAAATATAATCCCTACAGGGGATTTTACCCAGCACAGGCAACCTTAGATTTGGTATCTCAATTTTCACGCTCGTTTACTCCAAACATAACAATAGCCGGCTTTGGAGGAAACACGGTCACATATGGGTACAACACTTATGTAACTTATGGTGGCTGGCTTAAACCGCTTTTCGATCCAGTCTTTTCGCCTGGAATTCTTTATAATACCATGAAAGCCGGCCTTGCGGTTGATTATCCGGTTGTAACAGATGCAACAAAGATTTTACGTACGGCATTCGGTCCCGAATCAGATGTAACAAGCGGCCCATCCAAGTATAAGTCAGACTATGGCCACTGGGCATTGGCGATTACTGGTTGTGTTGCAACCGCAGGCCCAAGGGGATATTTTGGAGGTCAATTTTGGGACAAGAGACTCCCGTTTGAAACAATTATTGATCCCGCCAAACACATGGGGAATCTTGGAATTGTCGATCAAGAATCTCACCCATCGGCAAGTTTCGCAGTAACCGGCGGCCAAGGTGGAATTCCTGCTGCAAACTTTATGACAGCTACGTTAGACGGCGCCGCCTTTGATGAAATATATAAGTTAAGAGCGAAGAACTTTTTCGGCGCCGTTCCAAAATTCTTCTTGAAAGACGATGGCTTAACCAAGCTTGAGTCGAAAGTGGTCCCAGATGACTTAAGATTCCCAAGCGGAAGCGTGTATATGGGGAGAATTTGGATTGAACCCTCTCACAACGGAAAACTCTATTACCACCAAGATTTTGATTCCAACGGTGCCCAAGACGGGTTCTATGGCCGCGGCGGAGCCAAGCAGCTAACTACTGGCGGCACCACCGGCAAAAATACTTGGAGGCCGGAACAATTTCCCATAGGCTCTTCAAGTCAATCCGCCCTCGATAAATTTAAACAGACATTCACAATGTATAATCGTATATCGGCATTTGGTCCAGATGTCGCCGGCCGGCCCTACGGCCCCTCTGCATCGACTGATATTTACAATAAAGCCGGCAAAGATAGCTTTAGTGGATATAACGGAGCCTTTACCCCTCCATACTTTGATGGAATGGCCCGCGTTGATTTGGTATTCCGACCCACGATGCCATCCGCTAACGCAAAAATATCAGATTCATATTCGTTAGAGCAAATTCTAGCAGAATGTCAGCTTTCTTATCGACGAATAGATTCTGGCTACAAACTCCCCTCGGGAAGCAACCCGGCGCCTGACCAGCCCGCCTTAATCCCAGTCTGGGCAGTCGCTAGCGCATCCGCTCATGATGGCGGCGGTGGCGCATCACCAAGTGGAGATAAGACGATCCCAACGATTTACGATGGATATAGAATTGACGTCAACTCGATGCAGATAAGCTCGTCTTTCAACTTATTCGGTATTGAAAGAGTTTTGGAGCAAACTCAAGATAAATTTGGACAACCACAATCCACCACCAACAAGACCGTTGGCAAGCGCTGGATCATCCAGCCCAAATTTGAAACACCTATGTTTGATTTTACTGAAGCTTCGGCCTCTCAGCCGGTATATGCTGAAACTTCAACCCCAGTCGGTATGTGGCACCAGTTTGGTAAAATACCCACCGATCCGTCGAAGGGAATTAAGTTTGGCATCTCAGACATTCCGCCTGATTGGCTAAAATATCACTATGAAATTACCAATGTACCGAGCATTTATAACAATTACGACACATCAAGCTTGGAAACAAACGCTAAGATACACAGGACGGTCAAATCATTAGCAGACTTGCTTGGGTTTGACCAAGAAAATTCAACTAAGAAATTAGGACAATTAAAAGAAAAACAAACCATACATGAGGCTGTGATTGCAATTCCCTACATTAGTGATGAAGTTAATTTTGAAGAATTGGCGGCTCAAAGTCGTTCATCGACACTAAGATTTGAACGAAAGAAGTTTATTGAAATTCCAAAAGGAAGAGTCAAAGCAGCCCTTAAGGAAAACCTTGGAAGCAAGGCGTCTAACTCTAAACGCATGGCAGGTGATCAGATAAGAAATCTTGAAAGATTAGTCAGAGAGAAATATGTGTTCCCTCCTCAATTTGATTTTGTTCGGAATGAGAATATCAACGCGGTAGCAATGTATGTATTCGAGTTTAAATATGAATTTGATCAAGACGACTTGAGTTACATATGGCAAAATCTTGCACCAAGAGACTATAAGAAAGTATCGTTCCAGAATCAATCAGTAGCTCACAATTTGCGAGCTAATCAATTTATAACTAACAAAATTTTAAAGAATCCGAATCTTCGCTGGATGGTATTCAAGGTCAAACAACGCGGGTTACATGATTATTATGATTTGGTGGCCGATCAATTGGATGGCACGACTACACAAATTTTTGATAACCAAAAGAAGAAGAAGGGGTTTGAAATCGGCTTCAACTGGCCGTATGATTACTTATCCTTTGTTGAACTAATTAAGCTAGATGTGGATGTGCTCTATAAACCTCGCTCTGGTTGACGCAAAAAATGATTCAGAGTGGTGATTATTTCGGATGATGGAAGATAAAAATGGCAAAATTTCTTAATAAAAAAGAACAAGTAATAGATTTTCAACTTACGCCATACGGAAAACGTACGTTGGCTCTTGGGACATTCAAGCCGGTTTATTATTCTTTTTTTGATGAAGGGATTATTTATGACGGCAAATATGCCTCATTAGATAATGAAAAGCAAAATGAAATTCACGAAAGAATAAAAGACGATACCACCTTCTTAGAAGGTATTCTATCGTTTGTCGAATTAGAAAACACGGTACCGCCTAGTGCGATTCTCGGCCACCGATCTGTTCGTGGTGGCCCCATACTCGATTTGGTGGCCTTCATAGGCGCCGCCCTCAAAGCCGGATATTCTGAGGACCGCGTAGATCAGCTGCTCACGTTCTACACGGAAAGAATATTTTCCGCGGACCGAAGGTTTTCTGTGTTCGAGGCAATCAGTTCGGATGTTTCTCCGGACAAGTTAACGTTTCAATCAGAAATTGGAGATGCGCACTTTAACAGTCAAAACCAACAAGCGGCCCCAGCTTGGAAAATAGTGACGTGTCAAGGCGACATAGCCTCGTCCACCACAAAAGACGAAACGATATACGCGCCTCGGTCCGAATACTCCACAGGTTCTTTGGATATTCCACAGATTGATGTAGAACTTTACTATACCAAAAGAGTAGGGAAGCCAGTCGCCGATATAGCGTCAACCAATGTGGCCAACACAATTAGTACTTCAAAAGCGTTTTCTGATGGAAATGTGATAGAATTAATTAGAAACGATATGGTTGTTTATGCGGAAGAGGCTAACACAGAAATATTAACAGATAATTTTGAAATAGAAGTTTTTCAGATGACTGAGAATAGTTTAGATGATGTTGGCTTTGCCCCCTCAGATCAAACCGTGTTGACAAGAAAGTATTTTGAAAAAGAAGACCCACAAGTTGTGGATGGCTTTATGAAGCGCCCACGCCCACAAAAGGCGCTCAATTCTGCGACTACAACTCTTACGCAAAATAGTGTAGAATATTATTTCGATGTTCTCACTGATTCACAAGTGTATCCAAAGTTGGCGTGTCAGTGCGCAGAAGTTTTTAATAAAGAGTCTTATTATATTGATTTAGATTTTAAATGCGAAGAAGAGCCCGAAGCTTTATTTTATGATATTTACGGCAGTGTTACAGTTCCAGAGATATGCGAACCATCGAACCCAGATTTCCCCACCGAGGGGGATCCTTCTACGGATCCAACAGACGACATTTCATGCGAGGATGAATAATGGCAAAAGTAGATTTAAGCATTAAATCAAAACAGATATTTGGAAAGTATTTACCAAGTGTCTATATTAATAGAATATTAATTTATAAATCACAAGACTTAAATACTGGTATGAGCCTTGAAGGCGGGGATTACGAGTTTGATTGTTATTTAACAATAAACTTTACGAAAGGCGAAACCATCGCCGGCGAAAGATATCTTGGTCCTGGTGGGGAGGTCTGGGAAGACGGCGAAGCCACCGACGAAGCCCTAGGTGATTATATTGAGAATAATTTAGACGAACTATATCTTTATGGGTGGTTTAGCGGATTTGAAGAACTAAACGATGCACTAAAAAAAGACAACTTGAATCTTCAGGATGTGTTTTTTGCATTCGATAGCCCACACGGTGATGAGCTTACTAGCGACCATCCCTCGTTTCCTTACATTATGGCGGTCATGTTTAATCTATATGCTTACGGCCTTGATCTTGACGGCGGCGCCACATGGGAAACTGTTCGTCCTGATATATTAGATGAATATTCCTCCGAAGAAATTTATGCAATAATAACATCGAATTACGTTGATTTAGACAGCTTCGAAAAGCGCGACGTCTTTCTTGATTTTTGGGGAAAGAAGGCCGACACCGACATAATGCCAGATATAACCGGCCCGTGGGATGGCGCCGCTCATACGGGCTGTTTCATGCTGCGCTTCTTGGACTATACCATGTCTCTCTTAACTGACTCCGGCACCGCGATGACTGATGTTCCTGCCGGCCCTGAAGCTTCAGATCGCCACATTGTATATTATAAAATACCCCTGACGGATTTGGTCGGCACGATTGAAACTCCCTCTACTTGGAAGTCCTTTGTGACTACGAGCGGAACCCGAGATTTGGACGGCAATGAAATTTTTCAAATACAAAATATACTTTTAAAATTTAAAGTTAAATATCAGGTCGATGAAGACGCTGATTTCGGCTTGGGCTCCGGGGGCTACTTGCCATATCAGACTAGATTGGACATGATGAAGAAAGTGTTTACATTCTTTACTATTGGCGTGGATAACGAGATCTTAACGACCACAAATCACACATTTTATAATAAAAACTTTGGAGACATAACCTGGGAGCATGTTCTAAAATATAACGAGGTTCCCAACAAGGAAGAGACAATTTTTGTTGAGGCCGTGAGCGAAGCGCCATATTATGACGTTCCGATACAAACATTTGATGGAAGATATTTTAAACCCGAACCGGTTTCGCATCAAGACGTTGTGGATTCTATCAATAGCCTCATTGCCGAACATGAGCCAAATGCAGCATCTGATAGTGTACTTAAGACCAATATTGATAATTTAAAAAGCGTCTTAGAATCAAAATATAATTCAAAAGATTTGCTCCCCACTCTGCAACTTTATAGACACACCTTCCGACCAAAATCAACGGGAACCAAATCCGGCACCTTTTACAATGACTTCTCTCCCCTTCTAAATGTGCTGAACGGAACAGTCGGCATTCAGATACGCCTTCGCAAGAAGAGAATCTATAACACTAGAGTTACAGATTTGCGCGGCTCCGATTACGAAAACATATATGCACCAGCATGGCCAAATTATCCCTATAAGTTTAATGATGAAGATTCAGCGGATGAGCTGTCCGACTACGTAGGCCCTCTTTACACCGGAGATCCGGATGGCTCCGGCCGGCCATCAACCCCAGGCGGCACCCTCAATCCCCAGTACTACTTGGGTAACGAATATATACCACGTGCCTGGGTTAAATTAGCGCGTTCTAGCGTTTTAGTATATCCAAGTCAAGGCGGCCAGAGCGATTTTTATGAATTTCTTGCTGAAGGAAACCCATCCTTCGGCCTAATTTGGGACGACATCCGCAAAGCCACCCTTCTCTCTTACGGCGCAGAAGGTATCGGCACTGCGCTGGATGACCCGGGCATGATTACTTGGGAGGAGATAATGGAAATTTATAGAAGAGGAAATACCACTGGTACTCCTGAAGCGATCCGCGCACCCAATGATCTGTATGCTGATTACGTTGTCAAAAACCGCGGGACTTTCTTCTTTGATTGGGAAAAGGCACTTCATACCCAAAGTAATTTATCTCACGTATTCGATTTAAGTAGGCTGCAGAGGATAATGCACTTAACTGTGCCATATAAATATTTTAAAGTGAAAGATATCAGACTCATTAGAAAAGAATTCCATCTCAGCCATGTAGGTGCAGCGTACGCCGATCCGGAACAAGATCCAGAAACACACGACGACCACGATAACGACGAAATCATGATTATGACTTTAACTATGGACACGCGTAAAGATTATCCCGCGGGGCTGACAACTTATCATTATTCGACCGAAGACGAAGATGAAGGCGGAAAATCATATGGGTATCCTTATGTATATACTTTTGATAATTATTCTAATGAATGGTACAGCGATGCGTTGCTCGGCTACGGCCTGACCCAAGATATAATCGGCTCTTCTGGTATGCCAGTCCACGCGGGTAGCGCCGGCTCACGCTACGCAGAAATGTTATCGTACGAAGACATGGACCTCGAAGGAGGATCTCATGACTACTTTACAAGAGCCGGCAAGGACAAGTGGGAATCGTGGTTTACCACGGGCGGCGATGACACCGTAGACGTCGAACACGGCCCCGGCCCGATGGGCGCCAACTGGCAAGACACTTACAAGAGATTTAATATTACTGCCGTTGAAGAAGAAATGCGCGCATTGGAAGCAAAAGATACTTCTTATGTTAAATTTGTTAATTTTGATGTTTTCAACAAGCCCGAAGCCATGCTAAGGCAATACAACCCTTATGTGGTGGGCGGTGGTTCAGGCACTGTGTCTGCGCTTAATTTAGATAATGGCAAGAAGGTTAAAGAAGGATATCGCATAATGGCATTTGAATTCCAAGATTTTATGGACGATGACGTTGCCTATTACAATACGTATGCCCACGAATATGAAGACGCTCCCGGCGCCGATTACACCCTCGACACGGCTTGGGATGCCGTCGACGATTGGAAAAGCCACCGTGACGCTCTCATCGCACGCAGTAAGACCGGCGAATCGACTAGTGAATATTATATTAAAATTAGAGTTGAAGATCGTTCCTTAGAATTCTTTGTCTCAGAGATGCTCACCGATTTGAAAAAAGTTTACGATGCCTTTGTACTTGAATATTATTCTTTAGCTCAGGAAGTTTGTAGCTACAATAATGTAGCAGAAGAATATAATAAATTCTTTACAGATGCAATTTGGGAAATTGAATCTGGAGTTGCAGAAGAAGGTGGAATTTCTGAATCTGGGTTTGCGTGTCTGCTGGCCGTGGTTTATTATAATGCATGGAGAGAGTTATTATATAAATCTTTTTCTAAAAAGGCCACCGAAGAAGCTTCGAGCGTTCCAGAAGCAAGGGCCATCGAACTAATGATGGAGGAAAGCAGGATTATGGGCAATAAAATAATGCCCCCAAACGGAACGTTAGGTCAGTTAGAAGAATTTAAAATAAATTTTTCCACACTTATCAATCTTTGTGTTCCTCAAGGAGATTATGAAGAGTCCACAATCCCCGGTCTAGAGGACTGGGGAGGAAGCTATGACCTACGCAGTGCCGGCTATACGCATCATCCGGTTTATGACAGAATGCTACAATTGTGTGGTTGGGATGCAGAGGATGACGGCATTGAGTGGACGACTACCAGCATGCACACCATTGTGGGAGAAGATGATCGTTATGACAGTGGCGTTATGTCTATGCTTCAGAATATTATGGAAAATGTGACTGACTTAACTTTTTGGAATTCCATTCCAATTATTGATGAAGAGCGGATGTGTGGCAGAGGCACAATTGCAGGAGATCTGCAATTGGCGGATGAACTTCACTTTGATATCTACAGCGAGGCAGAGCCCCCGCAGCCAGAAGAGGGACCAACAGTTCCACAACCCGGCGAGGGATCCTCCACCCCCGAGGGGCCACCACCACCGCCAAGTGATGGTAACGACGACACCCCCGCAAAAGCTAGCGAAGCCACCCAGCCCGTCGAAACGATAGACACAGAAGGAGTTATTTATAAAGAGCCAACGGATCAGTTTGCATCTTTGGCCAGCCAAATTAAATTTGCCGCCCAAGCGGCCATCCTCGATCACGCCGGCTGGGCAGCTCTATTGCAACACTTAGGTACCGAAACAGACAAGTGGTGGTCATCTGGCAAAGTTGTGAGCACAGAGACTGTATCAACGTGGATCTTCAGCTATCTAGACCAAAAAGGCTCTAAAATCACGACGGGCCCCGCAATTGCTAAAATAGTGAGTATATCATCAGCATACTCCGCATATGCCGACGCGTGGTATACATATGCAACAGGCGGCGGCACTCCAACAAGCACCTTTGGCGCCAGAATGAAGAGTCAATATCCCCTATATATTTAATAAACCATCAAGCAGTAAGACTAATTAAATTTTATCGATTAGCTATATAATAATAAGAGAATATAATTATGGCAAAATATGACAAAGGCCGCGGCCGCAAACCGCGCCGTCGTTCTTCAGAAATACCAGAACGACTTTTAGTTCACAAAATCAAGCATCAAAAAAGACTTACCATCGATAAGAGAGCGAAAGAGATTGTTTCGCACACCTCTGGCCAGAGACAGAGAATACACAAACTTAAAACTCAAATGATAAAACAGGGCTATCACCCAAAAGAAAACACGCTAAAGAGAACTCAGGCCATGGCCCGCGATTTAATGTACCACCTTGGTTGCGAAGTTCAAAAGTTTCCGAACCCGAATTTTTCATTAGTGCAGTCTCAAACTGCTGAAATAGACTTACAAAATCCACAGTTAATCTCGGAAAAAGAGAAATTCTCAGTACCAAACGCGAACAACAAGCCTACAGATAAATTTATAAACCAGATTGATCCTTTTTATGATTTAGATGATCAGAGGCCCGAGAACGTTTTAAATTTTAAGAAATCCATAGATTTCTTTGGAGGACCAGATTTGACTGCGCTAGCTAGTGCCATGGCTCTCTATAATTTTAAATTTGGAGTGTTGCCTCATTTAACATATATTGGCAATGAATTTATGAAGGAGTAATGTAGATGCCCACTGAATATCACGTATATTATAGAGGCGAGCTGGACGAACACGGCAGGACCCCAACGACTCCGGGGTACACCGACCCGGCCTCAGATCGAGAAAGGTCCGAGGTCGCAGTCCGCGGCTACACCGACATCGACGCACTGGAACGGCTCTTAACTCTATCGCCGTATAGCGATTCTGAAGCCCGGGGGGTTCTGTTTACTCACATGTCGCTGTTCGACGTCGGCGGCACCGAAGGATCCGGCACTGCTCGCCCGGGCGATGGCACTCTGATACACCAGAAACAGAAGGCTATAATTGGCTCAAACATAGATGTTCTTAACTCTCGAATTACTAGTGACGAGCTTGGCGACGAGAGAGCCGGCACTTCTTTCTTTGCAGGCGTCGAGCGCGATAGCTCCGGCCGCACCGATCCTTCATCGGATTTGAATCGAGAATTAGAGATTTGGGCAGCTGTATCGAATTGGCCATTGCACATGCGCTCTTCTACGACCGAGGACACATTCGGAGATTACATGACCCGGGTTGATGGTTCTGTGTACGGTGCACCCGGCACCTTTTTAGATGCGGGATGCCCGTGGATGCACATGTCTATCCAGCAATATAAAACTTGGGATTTCGAAGCGGGCGCCTACAAAAATCCAGGCACCGATTCCCAGTTCGGCCTAGGCGTTCCGCCCAATGACATGGCAGAATCAGGGATGACTGAGGCGGGTATTATCCCGGATGGCCAAATCTCGGCGGGGTACTCGCCTTACACACTAAGTGGCGACGATGGCATGGCCCTACAATACGCGAGCAGTACGGACTTTCAGGAGTCTACAGTGAAATGTTATTCGGAACTTGTTAGAGTAGGGCAAACGTGGTGTCTTACTGATACATCTATCGACAGCGCCTGGGCTAGTTCGGCCGATACCGGCGGCGGCTGGTCGGCTCTCGCCGATGTGTTCAATGGCTTAGCACCGGCCGGCATCGACGGAGATCTCCCAGTCCGCCAATACTTCTTTGCTAGTCACATGTTAGGGCCTGTATGTTATTATTGGTGGAATGGCCAAGGAGTTGGATCTCGCTTGTCAGGCGCAACTAATGCCCCGGACACCTACGGCTGGTACCACTACATGTCGACCTCCACAGGCCCCACCGTGAAAACTTGCTGGCGCCACGTAAACAAACAGGCCCCAGATCTGGTCAAACGCGAGTGGCTAGCCATGGACGATGGCTCTGTGGACGATGGGCACGCGGCCTTAGAAGACTGGCGCGATTACGTCGAGGGTGGGTTTGGGAATGACGCATACTCCTTTGATTGGGACTATGACACTTACAGCTCCAGCTATAGTGGCACCCGTACCGACGAGGACGGAAGGAGCCCCTTAAGGAATAGTCTTAGAAACTATTTCCGATGGTCCTCTCCAGATCTCACAGTAGACTTTTTTAGGACCATGATGCGAACGGCCATGATGCATGAAGCTATGGGGGTTGTTGGATTCTCCGTCGAGGAGTTGCGCGCCAAAGCCCAGGAAATTGATGGAATTGGCCCCACCGTCGAACCGTCAGCCGATGCATATATACAAGCATATACTGAGTACCTAGAGCCATACGACGTTGAATTCGGCACATCATTGACGGAGGATACGATCTTCATGATGGAGGTGCTTCGTGGTTTAGGGGTTGATGTGTCTTCGGTTTCAGATGTTGAACTCGCAGGTTCGCATGCGAATACATATGAGTCTCCCGCTACGTCCGCTGTTGAGATATATCATTTTGCGCAAATGGCTCATTATGTTTCGTCTTTAAAGGACGCTCTCGAAGATCCCTCTCCGCTTCCTCGCTCAATGAAAACAAAAATGCAGAAAAGCAGACCAATTAGGATGTCAACCCTGAGTTCGGTAGCTCCGCCTAGTGGAGAAATAACTTCCACAACCAGCACTTCTGGCGAAAGTGGAGGATACTAGAGATGTATAGTGACGATAGTGTTTGGAACAATATTGTGCAATATTATTATAGACCTGAAATGCAACAGGACTATTCAATTGATCATCTGAGAATGGCCCTCGGGGGCACCTATACTATAACATCGGACGAAGAAGAGATAATTATCGGGTCGTCGTTCCCCGCTGTTGACGCGGAGGAGTATATAGACTCAGAAGACGCTCTTAAAGATTTTAACTCGTATAAAATGCTAATTGAAGGAGAGGTTATAGAAAAACTTGAAGTTAATCCAGTATTAATAACTTCAATAAATGAATCTACGGTAGTTCCGAATTATAAAATCCCTGTGAGACTGTATGCAGACAATACAACAAGCAAGGGAGATAATTTTTGGAATATATATTTTTCCGGTGGTGTTTTTTCGGATGTAAATTATCCAAATTTAATGAATACGGAAACGGTATTCTACGATGAATTTTTTTCCTTCTCACTTCCTTATTCTAAAATGCAAACAAAACTATTAGATGCGGAGTTAGAAATAACAAATCAGTATCAGATTACTTGTAATTATTATGATTATAACGAGAGCATACAACATTATCAAGACTGGTCTGACTTAAGAAGTTCAGAAAAATTAATTCCAAATATGTATACTAGTTTAAGCTCTCACATGAAAGCGGCTGATGAAATTGGAGAATTGTGCGATGGGCCCGCCGGGACACGACTCACCGGCTTGACCACCCAGGATCAATTAAAAATTAAGTTAGCCAGCAACCTTCCCCCCACATATGCGGATTCTATTGTTTATAATGTTTCGCCTTACGCGCTCAGCCCTGAGTTGGGATATACAATTCCAGATAATTACTTAAGTTATCTTGCCCAATACAACCAATCATCTTCAATAGAAGAATCTGTAATAAGATCACAAGAAAATATCATATTCGACAAAGTTGCGATGACGAGCATCGAACCCTGGGGTGTTAATGAGATTAATTCTTTGGATAGCTGGAAAAGGGAAAAGCTTTTTCCTTATGAGATATCAATAGAATTTCCAAGACATAAACAACCGGACGCCGGCACAGCGACCATTACATATACTGATGATTTTGGCGCTTCGACTCATAATTATGTTTTTAGAAATATTATTGAAGATCGCGGATTTTCCTCCAAACTTATAGAGTCCCTTAAGGATACCGAAGAGGGTCTTCAGCCTGACGTCGAATTTAAATCCACCGATTATATAAAATGGGTGCACGATCTTGAGCCCACCTCGATGCCCCTGGGCTCAACGCGTTTTGAACGGAAGTCTTGTGAGTCAATTGATTTTATTGAACTTTTGACGTCAATGTACAACAACCAAGGCGAAGCTCTCAATGATAATTATATGTTCCACGGCCTAGAAAACTTTGATCAGGGATCAGCCTATATTGAAACTGAGACATACCTTCCAGTTACTACCTACGAAGACAGTTCTCTATACAGGTATGCCGATAGTCAACGAATGCTTACGGTAATGGATGACGTTCTTGATACGCTGCAGAGTTATATGTCGATAGGGATCCCGCGTGAAGAATACACAACAGACGATACCGACTACGGAACTTACATAGAGGACTCTATGGAGCAAGCGAAAAGTATAATGGAGTCCCTGTTTATCCCCAAAAGAAAGCACACAGAAGTGATAGCGTATAAAATAGAAAAAGAAGACAATGGCCAGAATATACAAAATTATTGGTTTTTTAACGCTTCGGGCGCCCAGGACGAAATCACGTATAAAGACACTCAGGTAAAATATGGAAAACAATACCGATATAATGTTTATGCATATGTGATGGTTCTTGCACACAAATATCGATATTCTGATTTTAGGTTAACCAAGCAAATAGGAACTAAAGATGCGATGATTCCGGAAGCGGACCCACTCGGCTTCGGCGGCAGATTCGAAGAAGACACGGAGACACCCGGAGTTCCAGATTTTTATTGCATGCAGTTTTATGATCCAACGACAATGGAGAGCGCCGATCAACTGTTCGCTAGTGATTTTGAAGGCGACAATACTGATCCGTTTTTTGTTGATGATATTGAATCCGGCTCAAGGTTGCCCCAGTATTCTGCTCTTTCGCAGCGAAATCAGTGGTCTACAGTACAGTACGATTTATCTAGCTTTCCACAGTTGGCAGACTTTCATCTTCTTTTAGAGCCCTGTATCAAAATTCACAAGATTCCAATGTTTTCTAAGACTCTTGGCGTTTATGACAACCCAGGCAACGCAATTACTTGTATTCCATTCCAATTTTTAGATGCATCCAATAAGATCGGATTTAATGCATTATACGAAGATTTTGAATCTGACCTATACCCGACAATAGTTACGCCCGAAGACGGTGAGTTAATGGTAAATTATCTGCACGCTAAGGATTTGTTACCAGTTGATGAAATAGTGGAGTTTTCTCAATCTCCATCACGATTTATTGAAATATATCGAATAACCAAAAAGCCTGCTCAATATTCTGATTTTGCAAACGCGCTCATTAGCACAATCGATTTGAAAATGAAGAACAGTTTTTTAAATTATTCAGATTACATAATACCTAGTGAGATAGCTACGAACAAAAAATACTACTATCTATTTAGATTTGTTACAGAAAACGGCGCGCCTGGTCACATCTCTAAGGTCTTACAGTGTGAGTTGATTGACGATGGTGGATATGTTTATTCACTTTTTAATGTTGTTGATGAAGAAGATTTTGGAGAAGAACTTTTTACTCAAGTCAGCAAAACAGTAAAGAAGATCTTTCAGCTTGAACCAAATATGGCTCAAATGGTGTTAAACGATGAAAACGTTGATTACGACCAGCCGGCAGCTTCTCAAGTGAATCTAATGGACCTAGGTGCATCAGCGATTCGAGATATTGATGGTAGCCTTTGGGATAAGAAGTTTAAAATCAGACTGACTTCTAAAAAAACAGGCAAGAAACTAGATATTAATGTCAATTTTAATATACAAACTGAGAACTTTACAATGACACCCATAGAGTCAGCGACATAACAATACGGGCAATAACGACATGGCATTTATCAAAACTAGTGATTCAATTATTATCGACGCAACGCTAACAGAAAAAGGTCGAAAATTGATGGCCCGAGGCAAATTTGATGTTTCTAAGTTTGCGTTCGGTGACGATGAGATTGACTATGAATTATATGATTTTAATAGAGCCGGCGAGCCCGACTACTATCCTGCCCTGCTGAATACTCAAATGTTTGAAGCATATAGCAATAGAACAAAGAATATTCAGTATGGATTAAACTCTTTTGATAAAGGAATATTATATTTACGCCAAGAAGAGTTAAGTGATCCGTCTTTTGATCCTATCCACCCCCATGCATTTTTAATGTATTTGCCCATATTAAAAATTAATGAAGCATATAAAGAAACGCCTCAAACCGTGAGCGGATCCTATGTGATTTCAGTCAACGATGAAACGACCAGCAAGATAAAGGAATCGTCACCCAATTTAAGAATTTTAGAATCAAACAATATTGAAAAAAGAAAATTTATAGTTGAAACTGGCATTACCGATTGCGCCGTCGACGGGATTTTTGGAACCGTTGAGGATCGAGAAAGATACATTGTAGAAAAGTTTTTGCTAGATAAAGACTTTCTCATATATGCTGACAACAGGCTTATCACTAAAATTCTTGGTATAACCCCCAACAGTGAATTTCGAAATTATCCGAGTGGTAAGTCAATAATAAACTTTGAAGCACTCGCCGAAAGCATTCCGATTTCGTTAGAAAATCAATTTGATAATTACGCAACTTTTTTAGTTAGAGGCATAGATAATATGATTTCTGATTTTGATCGGACAAGTTCTCCGCTTGCAGGTGAAGCCTTTTCGTCGATAAATGGCCCCCGCGGTACCGTAACAGCGTTCAACGTCAAGACGTCCCCAGGCTTAAGAATTAATTCATCCGGCACTAGAGACTTTAGATATTCTAAGTTCGGTTATACCGATCAAGCTGTTTTTGGTGATTCAAATAAGTTTGATTATATTGATACAACAATCTATATATTGGGAGCTACAAGTAATTCGAGAGTTCAAGTTCCAATTAGAATAATGCGATTCTCGGGAACATAAAATTTTAAAAATAATAATTAATATAGTATACTCTTTTTGTATAAAAAATACTAATTATTTTACAAGTGAGGAAAATAAATGGGATTCTTAGATGCGAGCGGTGACATCATACTTGATGGGACATTGACTGAATTAGGCCGCAAAAGAATGGCAAATGGGAATTTTCAAATTGTTAAATTTACTTTCGGCGATGATGAAATTGATTATCAGTTGTATAACAAAAATCACGCCTCGGGTACCGCATACTATGATTTGGAAATTTTACAAACCCCGGTTTTTGAAGCAAGCACCGGGATCAATGCAAATATTAATTATGGATTAGTGACGTATTCAAAACAAAATCTTTTGTATATGCCCACCATGAAGAGAAATAACAAAGTACAGCAAGCAGCTGCTCCGCATAACGGGGTGTTTTATCTTGCTGTTAATGATGGAACGACGGCCGCTTCACTGGTTACGGCTTTCGGGGGCACCCAAGGCGGTGGCCACCTTAAGGTACTTCAGGCTGGACAAAAGACAGGAACCAAAATCATTATCGAAACTGGTCTTGCCACAACTGAACTTTCTGGAGATGCAGCTTCTGTGGCAAACTATGTAACGGCCCAAGGCCTGAGATCCACAGGGTTCGAAGTCTCACTGGACACCAGATTTTTTACTAGAGTATATCAGCCATCGGCCGGTTCAACCATGAACAACAACGGCGGCAATGGCGAAGCGGTTGTAAAATTTAACCTACAGGCTACATCACCCACAGCCAGAGACCAAAAGCGCCGCCATAACTCTTTAGCAACAATTCGAGCAATTCCTACTAATGTTGTTCGTCGCCAGAATGATGCGAAAGCGCATACAGAAACAACTCAATTTAATGTTCCCGCTTCGTGCACCGCACTTAATTTCGATCTGAAGATTATTAGCAATGAGATGTTTAACAGATATGGACAAAACGTTACCGTTGTGGGTTCTGATGGAAATGTAAGCTGTAGATCAATAGATACGATGGTTATACTTACCGATAAGACTTCTGGCGCTACGCAAGAACTTCCGATTCGAATAGTTAAGAAAATTTAAATAATATAAATGGAGAAAATATATGCCCCGTAGTTATCAACCAATAACGCCAGCCTCGGACGTACAAACAACAAGAACCTATCTACATGAGGTTTTGCCGCTTACCGGCACTATTGTAAGCGCGACCTATGGAACCTTCCCAGACGAAGGAAATATCAAGAACTACACACATGGCATGTTCCAGTCAGTTTATGATTACCCATTCTTGAGTTCTTCGGCAAACCACATATTTGATCTTTCTGTAGGATATGCCAGCGGCTCCACAGACGCCGCGGCTGCCAATACTCAGAACAGTAAAAAAATCAATATGTACAATATTCATGCTCAAACATTGCTAGGATTTACGGGCTCTTTGACCGGCTCCAATACCCAGCTTAGAAAATTTGAGAGCGATTTAAAGCTTGATCAGTCCGGCACGATGAATAGTTGTATATTTATTGATTTTTCTAGATTGTTAGTAAAAGATGAAATTAAGAAAAACACCTTTTCCCTTACTCTTATGACTGGTGCGTGGACCGACGCTGGCCGTTCCGATATGGGGTTGACCCTGACGGATGCAAACGCCAGAGTAGACGGAACCGGGATTAACTCAACCAATGGAGGCGACTATGCCATCTTGGTGGACACGACCAACGACATTACAGGCGGAGTCGTTTTCTATCAAGCTGGGATTGCTGTAATCACATCGTCAGTATTTTCACATTCCGGCGCGCTAATCCCAGATTATCACAGTACCTCGGCGGGAACAGCAAGCATACGACAGTGCCTTCAAAGCGCTTCAATTAGTGGTGCCTGTGACTCTCTTAGGCATAGAATAATGAATATCTCATTCAACAATACGACACAGATTAATTCTACGATTTATACATGTCGTGCTGGATACAATTCCTTTAATTACAGTTCAAATCCAACATACCTGTCAGGCGCCAAAATCAGAGTCAAGAATATCGCCTCTGATAACCCAATATCATATGTTACAACGGTTGGTCTTTACAATTCACAGAATGAATTGTTAGCGGTAGCAAAATTGTCCGAACCGCTTAAAAAGAGTGTTGAGAACGAACTGACAATTAGAGTTAGATTGGACTACTAAAATGCCTTACCGTAAGTTCGGTAAAAACGATGTTAACATCAATACGATGAAGACTCACCCACGTAGTGAGTTTTTCATCTATGATAGCAAAATATATTATAACAATCGTTCAAAACAAAGTGGCTCGTTCTCTCATAACGTGTTGGGAGATCTACCGGACTTCTATAGTGCGTCCAGCGGCTTTGTCAGTTTGTATGAATATGAAATTGATGTTCCTTCATATGGCTTAATAGACACCGCTGACTTGCCTTATCGTGGCGGTGCTACCCCCGCGATGGCCGGGTTTTCTGGAGCCTCAGCCAGAGCGTCTTTGCGGCCTCCAATTTATCCATATATTTCCAAAGATAGTTCTAGAATTAGTTTGAAAATAACCGAAACAATGTCTGGAGCTGTATGGAGTAATGAGTTTCAGTATGGAGATCTTTTAACAGCAAGTTACCCACAATGGGCATCAATCAAAAGAGAATACTTGAGCCCCGATGCTATCGAAGATACTTTATTGCGCCCATCAGCCAGTTGCGATGATAAAGAGAAAAGCACATGCAAGCACAATAGGAGCTATTGGTCATTAAGGAGCATTCTCAACCTATATGGAACACTGAGTCCCCATTATCTTGTAGAAACCGATTACGGCGCCGGGCCGGCGCTGGGTGACGGCGGCGGCTGGAACAAAGACACACAGAAGTTAAACTTAATACATATTCCATCTATTTTTTATGGAAAAAGGATCAGGCCCGGCACGGTTAGGCTGAAGTGGTTCTATACTGGCTCTCTTATAGGTGAGCTAAGAGACACTAAAGAAAACGGAGAATTAATCCAAGTATCTGGAACGTTCGCGGGTCTTACCGCTGAAGGTGATCCAACTAGCAATATAGGATTGGTGGCCGGCGTTGTTTTGTACAACGAAGGCTTCATATTGCTGACTGGATCGTGGGCTCTCACGGGCGCGGACACCTCCTTGCCAAACAATGGAGTACTTGGCCTCGTCAATCCAGACCAACAAGGTGTTACGAGTACTAGATCAACACATCGATGGTACCCTCGCTGGCGATATTGGGGCGCCGGCGCACGCGACAATGTCAACGCACAGAACACATGTCTTGGCGACGGTGGCCATGTTGGCTTACGAAGCGCTTCGTTTTCATTGTCTTTTGAGGGAGAAACCACAACTCAAGTGATGACGCTGCAAGCACAAGCACCCAGAGGGAAAGTTAATTACTCCAATAATCCTACATTTTTACAACATGGACAAACAATGTTGAAGTTCACTTCTTCTCACGTGTATGAGGAGAGTCCAGACCGGCTAATAAAAAATACTGTTAGTTCTAGCCACAGCGATCATAGTGCTTCTTTTGAAAGACAGGTATACATTTCCAAGATTGCAGTGTATGATGAGTCTAAGAACTTGATCGGAATTGCCACCTTGGCAGATCCAGTATTAAAGAAAGAAGATCAAGATCTTACCTTTAAGTTGAAAATGGATATTTAATGATTTTAGGAATTGACGTCTCCACAAGTATCACTGGGTTTGCAGTGGTCGGAGAAGGGCAGCTTTTGCACTACAGTTCAATAGACTTGCGCAAGCATAAAGGTGTTTTTAACAAAGCCGGAGTCTTAAAAGAGTATGTTGCGGATCTATTTGAGAACTATCAACTAGATCAGGAAAACAGCTGTGGCTGGGGAGAGTCAAAATACCCCATTAAGAGCATCTATATAGAACAACCCTTACACATGTTCATGAGAGGAAAATCCTCAGCGAAAACATTATCAACACTTATGACATTTAATGGCATCGTATCGTGGCTTGTGTATGAATTGTTTGAGATTGAGCCACAATACATTTCTGCCACGTCTGCTAGGAAGAAGGCCGGCATCCGCGTTCCAAGGGGAGAGAAGGCAAAAGAGGTGGTTTTAAAGCACCTGCTTGAGAGTGAGCCGGCATTCCATATAGAGTACACTAAATTTGGAAATCCCAAGCCGGAATCTTTTGATCGGGCAGACGCGATTGTGGTTGCCACAGCAGGAGATATAATTGAGAAAAATTTGGAATTGGGTTAAACATCGAATCCAGCACAAAGCGCACCACCTTAAACTATCTAATTTGGTGGATACCCTAAAAGAGCACGGCTTAGCGCTAGTTGTGATAATAGTTGTGTGGGAAATAATAGAGGACGTCCTGTTCCCGGTGTTATTCTTTTTTCTCGGTAATTATGTTCATCCCGTATTTTATGCCGGAGCGCCGGCAGCATGGCTATTGTGCCTACATTGGTTAGCTGTCCCAATATTATGGAGCGCGTGGGTTAAAATTTCTAAAAAAAAGTTGACAAATAATAAAAAAAAGGATATATTTAATATTCGATAACACATTAAGATATGTGTGTTATACTAAACAAGCACTTTTCATTATCATGATAGGAGAAAAAAATGCAAGTAAAAAACGGAGACACGGTTAGTGTCCACTACAAAGGAACCTTTTCGGACGGACGGGAGTTTGACAATTCTCGTCGTCGCGACAAGGCTTTAGAGTTTGAAGTTGGCTCTGGAGCAATGATTCAGGGGTTCAACAAGGCAGTTTTCGGAATGCGCCCAGGCGAAACGAAGTCAGTAAAGCTCGTTCCAAAGGATGCCTATGGGGAAAGAAACCCTGAAGCACTTCAGTCGGTCCCAAGAACCGCATTCGCACCAGATTTTAAATTTAAAGTTGGTGGCCCCATTCGAGGCAATGGTCCCTTCGGCCCCTTTATGGCCGTGATTCAAGATTTTAATGATACAGAAGTAACTCTTGATATGAATCACCCCCTCGCCGGCAAGGAGCTTAATTTTGAAATCGAGCTTGTCTCGATTAACGACAGAGAAGAGTCTGACGAGTGGGACGAGAAGATGAAGAAGGCTGAACTTTTAGAAGTTGCACGCTCACGCGGGCTTGGAGTCAACACGAGATCAACCAAGTCGCAGATTATTCACGCACTACAAGCCTAATAAAACTACGTCGCTTTTGAGACGTTTGTTTTTTCCCTTGACACGTTGAAGCCACAAGTGTATTATAAGAGTGGCCTTAAAATCGCGAGCAAACGTGAATAAAAAAGAAGCATTAAAGATATTAAATGAAACGCTTGGAGACTTCCGCCAAACGAGCAAAAACGAGCATTATTTCAGATGCCCTGCATGCGATCACTACAAGCATAAACTCGCTGTTAATCTGGATAAAAATGCTTTTCATTGTTGGATTTGTGATTATAGGGGTCGTAACATTAGGCGTCTTGTTAGACGTTTTGGTTCGTATCTGCAATTACAGAAATGGGACGGAATATCGGACCGGACAGATCTTGAAAGATTTGCTGACCTCTTTGTGGAAAGAGTCAGTCGAGAAGACAAGACAAAAGTGGAACTCCCAGAAGAGTTCGTAAGCCTTTGCTCTAACAAGATCCCTGCAACTGGAATGTATGCTTTTCGATATTTGCAGAAACGCGGTATAACGAAAGAAGATATTCTGAAATGGAAAATTGGATATTGCTTTAGTGGGGAATATCAAAATAGAATTATTATACCGTCATTCGACGATAATGGCGATTGTAGCTATTTTATCGCCAGATCCTATACAGGGGACTCTTATAAGTATAAAAACCCAAGAGCGTCGAAAGATATAGTGTTTAATGAGCTATTTATTAACTGGAACAAGGATCTTGTTTTGGTAGAAGGAGTGTTTGATGCACTGGTCGCACGAAATTCTGTTCCCATTTTGGGCTCAACACTTAGATCGAACTCTGACCTCATCCGTAAAATTGTCCTCAATGACACCCCCATCTACATTGCACTCGACCCAGATGCCAGAGAAAAAGAAAATAAAATTATTCAAACACTTCTTCGGTATGATATTGAAATGTATAAAATAGACGTTGCTGGCTACGAGGACGTTGGCTCGATGACAAAGGAAGTATTCCAGGATAGAAAGAATAACGCAACCTTTATCGATAGAGACAACTATTTATTGTTGAATTTGCTATCAGCAGTATAGGGAGCACAACATGTCTAGATGGGGAAAACCAAGAAAAAACAAAAAGAGGATCGACCCTCGCTACTTTATGGATGAGAAGACCGGTCCTTCGCCGTTGAACGAAGCGGGAGAACAAGTCTTTGCCCCAGGTGCTAGCGATAAAGAGCCCGGTGTTGCCCCCGACGCTTCACATGAGGCCCATCCGATGATGGCGCCCGCCCTTGAAGGTCTCAACACAGATCAACTCGCTCAGGCATTTTGGTTAGAAGCCGCCAGAGTGCAAGAGGACAATGCCAGGCCATCGCCGGCCTTAGAGAGACAGGGGATTGAAGTCCCCGCAGGCAAACTAATTAACCCAAGATTCCTCACGCAGCGCGCTTTCAGAGACAATAAAAAGCACATGATTGAATACGCTAAAAATATGGGGATGGTGCAGGCCGGCAATGAAGCCGAACTGGCGTTCTTCGCGGCAGTTAAAAAACTGAACGGAGATAAAAATGTCGAAGGGAGCATGTTAGACCAAGCGACCGCACAATTTGGCAGTATGGCTAGCATCAGAAATATCCGTCATTATCTGACCCAAAAAGCTTATGTTGATGATCTAAAGCCGCTAGTACTAAAAGATCCTATTTCTGGCGATACGTTTTCGTTTACCCCCGTCAATTCCACTAGTGGAGTTGCTCTTGCACTGCAGATTAATTAATAGAGAATTTTTAAATGAAAATCACAACATCACAACTTGAACAAATCATCAAAGAAGAGGTGCATGCGCGCCTCTTAAATTTGTATATTAATGAAGAACTTGATAAGCTCGACGTTAACTTAACTGAAGCAGAGAAAAATTCCTTTCTTAAGCGCCTAGGCAAATCTGCTCGACAGAATGCCTTTGGCCTTGGTACCGGAGCCGCGCTAGCCGGCATAGGTGTCCCCACGTACTTAGCCTCAGCAG
>Ga0080013_1000347_pt1 | contig 65337 bp, 70 predicted proteins | sample ETNvirenome_6_85_FD_69236 | JGI IMG/M metagenome (GOLD analysis project Ga0080013, IMG submission 69236) | Marine viral communities from the Pacific Ocean - ETNP_6_85 (SPADES assembly) (version 2) | ecosystem: Environmental > Aquatic > Marine > Oceanic | place: Pacific Ocean | collected 2013-06-19 | reverse complement strand
CATCGTCCCAATAAGGTCCTGAATACAGGACGGTGCTTTTATTGGGGATAAACTTATCGTTGTATAAGTATTTTGGCTTATTCTCCTTAATGTAATCATTAAGTGTTGATAATATGTTGTCTAGTTCAGCCATTATATTTTAGTCCAATTTTCTGGTATTATATCATTCATATCTTTATGTCCGTTCGCTCCGAACCATTCTTTTGGTGCTATAACCTTCTTATTCACCGTGGGGTTAAGATAGGCACCCCACCAGCTAAAACTACTGTTAGATATGATGTTATTGTTACACATGGTCATCAGAGTCATATCTAATACTTCATCAGTAAAAGGTGAATAGTTAAACCCCTCACCAACGAAGTTTTCTTTAACCCATTCAATATCATCAGATATGAAAATGAAATGTGAGTCACCAACTAACTCCATGGCTTTCTTATAATAATCAACATCTAACATCTTGTAATACCCCTGATTGTGTAGGTAATCACCACGCCTAATATGTATCGATGTTAGGGGTTTAGTGGACACAGACCAAACATCAAAATAATAGGATATCTTAAATATATCTTTAGGGTCTATTTTGAATAGGTTTATTATCTCAGTTTTAAAATCCTCAAAATACCGTTCACTTTGAAAATACCCATCTATGATGATATCTTTAAGGTATGGTATCTCCGAATAACTGAAGTTAGGTTCCCTATAACGATTTTGACTTTCAGGTGGTGTTACGTTATTAACCCTAGATAATACGTTATCCTTATACTTTAATGACGTGTTACCTTGATTAGGTGTATAGCACGACTCTAAGTTGAATCCTGATGTATCGTTATTTCTAAGGGCTAAAGCGTGTGCTGCTGCTATCTGGAACATTTGGTTTCCTAACCCACCCATTAATCTACTTGTTATCATTTTATTAGTTTTTCGTATTTGTTTTTACTTCTAATTCTAGTTGCATGGTCTGTCACCATATACATATCAATTTTATGCTCGTTTATCGGGTTTTCGCCATTATAAACGTAATTAATATCTGTCATAAACCTATAATGTTCAGCACCAGACATCTCTAACATTGGGAACATGAAACATACATCACCACTCCATTGCCAGTAATCACCATTCTCATCTCTAAGGTCTTCCTCTTTAATCGCTCTCCAAAGAAAAGCTCTCCACGTTCTGATATGTGATGCCGTGAATCGTTGGGTTCGTAATGCGGAGAAATTGGTCTGAGGTCTAGCGAAGCCCATTTGACCGCTACTGTACTTAAAACTACCGTTAGCTATCCAGACATCATTATCCTTATAAACTTCGTTAATTCGCTTAAAAACGTCATTGTCGGGTAGATAATCATCACCGTCAACCTCAATTAACACCTCATCGTCCGATATGTTGGGGTTATTACGTATTACGGTATCAAAGTTACCTGTTTGATATAACTTCTTTTTACTATCATCCATCAAGATGAAACGGTCATCATCTTTAATCATTTCTTTAACCAGAGCTACAGAATTATCCGTTGATAGGTCATGTGTTATGTAACAAGTGAAATCTTCGTGTGATTGACTCATTATTGACGCTAAACTTCTTTCAACGTAGTCCTCAGCATTATAAAACCCTACTAGTATTACCATATTATTTAATGTATTTTTGTATCACGTTATTTGTATAACCACTCTTAAATGTTTTTAGTATATCTTCTACTATTGGGTCATTGGGTGTTAACCAATCACTGGCAAACTTCTCTTCCCGTATATGTATTTCTGGTGTCTTATTCAATTGCTTGGCTATAGTGTTGACCAATTCTAACACGTTAACTCTCTCAACCCCAGAAATATTCACCACCTTTCGATTCACCTTATCTTTACAACCATCAACCACTTTAACCACATCGTCTACGTCCATAATAGAACGTTTTACATTTCCGAATATAGTTAATGGTTCATCATTTTCTATCGATTTGGTTAAAGCCTTGACTATGTTATTATCGTTACCCTTGTGACCAACCACTTGTGGTAACCTGAATATTATATAATCCCAACACCATCGTTCAACTATCGCTTCCATCTCCGCTTTATGCGTATAATATTTAGATTGACCAACATCAGTTAAAATGCTGCTGAAGTATATTACTTTACGATTGTCGGTTTCAAGGTTCCCCCTTAAACTTTTCTCTAATAACTCCCCCTCCCTCTCAAATTGGTTAGGGTCGGTCTCAGAAGATGAGGATACACCAGATGCGAAGATTAAGAAGTCATCATACCCCTTACCTTCACCCTTAAATGCGTTACCTAATAAACCATTACCGATTACCATCAACCTAACCTAACTCTAACGTTTCTACCCATCTATCTATTATCTCATCATTGGTGATATCTTCTAATTCGGTATCCGTGGCGTCATTACCATAGAACATGGTTCCCGTGGATTTACACTCATCCTTAACCAAACACGCCACCTCACTCATCGATGAATGGTAAACACATCCAATCATATCATACATGGCTTGCTTGTTACTAACAAACCCTTTCACCACCACCTTATCACTACATAACGGTTTAACGTATGTTTCATAATACTCACCAGAAGGTTCACCAAATACGTAAACCATTTCACAACCATCCTCCAAAGCTCTCTCAATGGATACATGCGTTTGTTTATTAACATCCATAGAACCAATGATTCCAGCAATCTTACTCAAGGCTGATTTATCCCTCTTTATCATTGGTTCCAATAGGTTAGGTATGATAGTATTAGCACCAGTATAATCACTATGGTACTCCTTATGTCGTTTATTTAAGAACACCGCCTCATCCCATACTTGTTTGGTCTTACCCACTTCGTATAAATCTTTTTCGTGACAAGCCAATACAACTTTTTTAGCTGCTGGTCTTGCTTCTGGCTTCATAAAATGCATTATAACCCTATCATTATCATCTATCACCATCCTATTGTCTAAGATAGCCGACTTACATTTATCTAAATGCCACTGGTGAGGACCGTACAACGTTGCGTCATAACCCCTCTCATTTAACGCATTGGTTAATGCTATAAACGCTGTAGTCGAACCACCACGGTTAGACCAACCAGTCAATATTTTAATAGGTGTTTTCACGTCACCAGCACTATACGTCCCAATAGATATGATATTAGGGTCGATTCCGTAATTACCCACCAAGGCTTTTTTATCCTCTTCAGTAAGCGTTATATACCCTTTAATGTTATCATTGATTACTGGCTCACCATTCTCTTCGTTCAACATCAAACAAGTGGTATCCGTATCAGGGTAACACTGTTGGAGGTGGTCTATTACTTGTTTTTGGTTAGCGTATATGTAATCAATTCTACCCTCTTTCACTTTATAAAGTTTATTAGGTTCCGATAACATATGCTCATGTCCCTGACCATTCTGTAACCCCCATTTACCATCACCAACCCTAAAGTTAGGTGGCTCATTAAGTGGAAATACCTGTACTCCCAACTTATTCATTATATGCTTTCTGGAAGGGTCTACGGTTGCCACTAGAATTACGTTATGTCGCTCCTTTTGTAGCTTGTTGATTAGCTTAAGGATATACACCCCCTCTACTGAATCAGGATTATACCTTAAACAAGATACTATCGTATTATATTTCTCACCTTTACGTAACACCTTCACCACATTAACTGGTAAATTATCTTTGAACTTATCTGCGAATGTTTTCCTATTTTCTTCCCACGAATCGTTGGTCATACCAATAGATTTATGGTTGACTCTTACTTCAGTCGTAACACCCAATTTAACACCCTTAAGATAGTTCTCAAAACAGAACGTTATCTCATAAAAGTGGAAACCCTTAACCTCTTTATTGAAATCGGCTTTAAGCCTACCCCTATCAACAGCAAAGAATACGCCATCCACAATTACAACTTCTTCCAACTCCTTACCTAAATCCTCAGAGTATTTGGATAACCAAGTCCTACCTTCATGGGTGTGTGCCACTCTACCATACATCTTACTCTTATCTTCCCACCATTGACCGCTAACTGGCATAGATTTACTCCCAGCAACACCTATGATACCATACTCAGGGTTTCTTTCAAATAAACGCATAATCTTTCGACCCCATTGTTTAGTGTCGATATTGATATCATCATGGCAAAATACTACCACATCATTACTAGCCTTCTTCAAAGCTTTGTTATATAATTCAGTCAGAGAATACTTACCCTTATTTTCATAATGGAGTATTTCCACGTTCTTTTTACCAAGACCGCAGGTTTTAATCAGATGCTCTTTAAACTCATCTGATGGCTCTTTACTGGAACATACAATTGTTATCATGCTAACTCTTTTTCTTTTAATTCACCTAAAAGGCTCACCTTAATTCTACTAGGCATCTTCGCCCTCTCAATATCTTTTTCCTCTATCCTAGCGTATGGGAAGGTGTTACCCATCAACTTACTGTAAAACTCGTTAAGGTTTACCTTCTTAGGGTAATCTCTAGTTAAGTCACGAAACCGTTTTAGTTTCTCACTCATTTCTTCTTCGCTTGGGATTCTCTGAAGCCCAAGAAATTTTAACCCATTATCTAGGTATTCCATTAATACTACTTTTTTCATAACGTTTTTTATTTAATTCAATTATTATTTTTATACTCTATTAATTTGGGTATTATTAGGTCTAAGTAAAGTTTAAATTCTAATTCATTCATAATACCTTTAAACGAATTTATAGTGTATGACGCTAATACTACATTATCTTTAGTATACCCTAACATGGGGTCTAGTCGCTCAACACTTATGCTATCAAATTGGTGGCAACCTTCATTATGTTTAATTTCAATATCCGTATAATAGCATTTATGATTCTGTTTAAGTAAAGTCTCGTATAAAAAGGTTTTAGGTAAATCAAACTCTAACCCCATTCTTTCCGATTTCCTTTTCAACCCTGACGTTTTATTCCTGAGATAAACTTCTAAGTCGGTTTTTAATAATTTGGATTTCTTTTTGTATCCACGTTTTACCGAATCATAATTACTAAAACACTCTTTACAACATTTTTGATAACCATCGAAGGTACTTCTATTTTTAGAGAATTCCGACAACTCCTTGCGTTGATTACATTTAAAACATCTCTTTTCACCGTCTATAATTGATTTACATATATGTTTTCGTTTAGCTTCCCTAAATCGTTTGTTAGCTCTCACCCCACAATCAGAACAAACACATACCACTGGTTTTCTACTACCATACGTTAAACCACTAACAACATAACCAAATTCTTCAGTCGTTTCCTTTTCTTGTATTACCCATTGCCCATAACTCATATCAAATCGTTTATTGTAAATATGGGTGTAAAGCGGAAAAGGTTAAACTGTTTTAATAATTATCGGTGACCTGTTGAACCGAATCCACCGTCACCTCTATTGGTGTCTGTATTTATTTCATCAACTCGATTCAACTTTATTATATTGGATGCTGTTACAGTTGCAACGACCCCCTGTGCAATTCTATCACCCTTGCTTATGTCAAAATCTTGCTCACCGTGATTGATGAGGATTACCTTCAACTCACCCCTGTAATCGGCATCAATAGTACCAGGACTGTTCAACACTGTTACGCCATGTTTTGCGGCTAATCCGCTTCGAGGTCTCACTTGAATTTCGAATCCGTATGGGATGTGAAAGAATAGTCCAGTTGGAATTGTCGCGTATGACCCAGCAGGGATTACTTCTTCACTATTAGCTCTTAGGTCAAAGCCAGAAGCCCCATCAGTTTTATACTGTGGGTCTTCATTGTCTGATTCATTAACAAAATTCAATTGATGTTTTGAGAATTTATTACCTACGGGTGCGTTCTTTCGATGCCACTCATCGATATCGAATTGTTCTTTTTTACTAACCGCTTCAATAGCCGATTTAATGTGTTCATCAAATACTGAAGCTGTTGCGTTGTTAGGTAAGTTCTTAAGATACTCTAGTGGGTCTTTATTATCCATTACGTATTTGGGTGTTTAGAATCCATTATAGCCAACTCGTGAGCTTGCTTTAATATTATAGCCAACGGCTCTGAATGCCATTTCGCTTGTTTGTCAGTGTCGTCCTTATCGTAATTGATAATAGCCTGATACTCATCGTCCGTTAATTTGATACCATTATCCATGGCATATTTAACTGAACGTTCGCCCACAGACATTGCCACTAGGTCATCTGTAAATTCATACATTTTACCTTGATGTTCTCGGTGCCAATCGGATTCGTTTGGTGTGAACATTCTTACCTTACCGATTTGGTGCAATAATGTCACCTTCAGTAAAGAAGCTTTTTCTACTTGTAGGTGTTCTGGTACGATTTCATTAAGTTTCAGGGCGTATCGGGTCACATTCAATAGATGTGCGATTAAGCCACCCTCATACGCATTGTACGAGTCTAATTTTGTTGTAGCTGGCGCTTTAACGATGTCGATACCCAAAAAGTTGATTAGTTCTGGTGTCATGAAGTCATACTTCTCAGCAGTGGAGAAATATTTGGTGGCGTTAGCTTTGATTTTGTTTTCTGAAAGAGTTAATTGCATAGTTGTTGTTTACTTTGTTGTTATTAGTAACACCAAATATACACCCTTTTTCCATAAAAATCAACCTTTAAGCGCTAATAGTTTCAATTTCATCACTCATACCAAGTTCCTTGTAACGCTCTATAACTTCAGCATCTGATTTAGATTCAATCAAATCTGTCAAGCGTTGTAAATATAAATCACGTCTTGTATCAGTGGTTACATCGATACTGTACAGTTTCGTAACGGTCTCATTTAGGTTTTTAGCCAACAATTCTATCTTATCAGGATTCTGAATTAAGAACTTCAGATGTGTGTACCATTGTTTGTGATTTTTACCAGTATCAACTGTAAGTGCGTTAGCAGTGTCATCAAAACCACCACCATATAGTTTAGCGTTCTTAAGGTCAATCGTGTAAGGACCGAACTCTTGAGCTACAATAACCTTCTTATGGAAACCAGATTCGATAACCTTCAATTGACTCTTAACCTTGTTGAATGTGTTGACACAAAGTGGTGCCAAAGAAATGTCAAAATGGTTGTAGTTAGATGCGTAGGTCTTGATAGACTTAGTCCATACCCTCTTGTACGGTTCGTTGTCTACGTCAGCGTATTCACCTTTGGTAAACTTGAGTAGGTGTTCCTTATATTCTGGGCTGACAATAGAATAGTTATCGGTGAAGATCTTCTCGTATTCATACCACACACTTTCCATTGGTTTCAATGGTCTCTGTGTCTGCTCTCCAGTTACTCTGTCAATATCAATCATGTTACCTCTAAGGTCGTATCCACATAGTACGAATTGAACCTTATCCAATAACCCGTCACCCTCCAACTTCTTCACAACACCTCTCAATAATTTAAGGTCTTCAAGGTGAGAACTACCACCTAACCATCCAATACGGATTCTGTCATGTTTAGTAGGATCTGGGGTGTACTGTTTTTCAGTAGGGTCAATAGCGTTAGGTATCACAAAAATGTTGTCATTCATTCGACTCATTTCATCTGCAAAGATTTGAGTTGTTGTGAGAATATTCCTAGCTGATTTAACGTTCTTTGAAATCATCTTGTCAACACCAGCAGCTTTAATTTGTCTGTGAGCTGGGTGATGCATTCCTGGTTCCCAGTGGTCATCAATATCCATAAATGATAGTATCCCAAGCTTATCCAATCTCTCTAACACCTCTGGCACCTTTCCGTAATCACCTATTGTTCTGTGATAGTGAACAATGTCGTATTGTTTTAACCACTCTTCATTATCTAACTGAGCTTCGTACTCAATATCAACATGGAAATCGTCTGGGTATTTTTGCTCTAGATAAATGTGTGGTTTGGTGCTTCTGAAATAGCTAACACCTGTTCTATCACTCGGTACTACAAGTACGTTAATCTTTCTTCCTAATGGGTTCTTAATCATCTTCTGCTTAATTATGGAACAAACTTAACCATTAAGAAGTCAGAAGTAAACACCTAAAAACAAGAAAAGTGGGTAAAAACCCACTTTCTTAATAGTATTTAACTTTAAGTTACTTTTTCTTAGCTGGGATAATACCCTCTTTCATTAACGTTGCAATTGTATCTTTAATCGCTTGTTGTCTAACGTCTTTGATTAATCTATTCGTCATTTCTTCATTGACCAGCTTTCTAATCATCTCAACGTTCACTGTTTGTGCTACTTGTCTTTGTTGTGGTTGCGCTGGTGCTTGCCTTTGTTGAGGCTGTGCTACGGGTGTATGTGATTGTACTTGTTCAGTTATCTGTTGACTCTGTGGTACTGGGTTATCCAATGCCTGTTCCATTAAATCCATATTAACGTTAGGTAGGTTTATTGGTACCACTGGTGTTGAATCAATCGGGAACGCTATCATAGCTTTCTTAACTGAATCTGGCATACCTGAACCAGCAATAACACCTTCACTAATCGGCTGTGCGTGTACGTCCCTAGTTGGGTTCCCACCACCCATTGATACTTGGTGTTCAGCAACACCTGCTGGTAATTGGGTTAGGTATTCAATATCTTGGTCTGGCAATGGGTCGTACCTCCTTTTAGCTGGGGCTTGTTCTTGTAACGCTGGGGTTGCACCTCTTGGTGCTAATGCTACGTTCTTCATACCAGTACCATTCTCGGCAGCTTTAGTTGATGCTATAGTATCAGCAGCTTCCATAACGGCTCTACTCTTAGTTAGTTTAGTTAGGAAATCTAATGGTACTGCTGGTAATGCTTGCATATTGTCCATATCATTCTTAATTTATTGGTTGATGCGGTTTAGAATCTTTAAACCACGTCTTTTCTTTATCGAAGGTAACAGTTCTAATAACACTAGTCATACTATTATCGCCTTGCTGATTAAAAGCTGGGGCAGTGCCGCCATGCATTTCAATCGGTTTATGCCACCTCATATTGGTTAACTGAATATCAGTCATCCTATCCAACCTAAACAATTTCCAAGCTGGTTTCACAGTTGTCGTTCCCCCACCTAATTGGTAGGCTCTGATTATCCTGTTTCCAGCTTTAGAAACACCCAAGGTATAAATTTGGACGTATCGCTTAGTTGGTGGCTCACCCTCATTATCAACATACATGATGTTAGCCATTACCTTATCTTCGATAGCGGCTATAATCTTATCTTGACTTACGTGTTCTAATATAAGACCTTCATATAAATTGTAAAGTTTCATCTATTATACGATGCCACCTGATTGTTGTCCTTCAGCCTCAGTATCAGGCGCTGTGTATGGAGAACCAGAACCATATCCCCATAGAGATATGTTGTTCGCCATTGCTGCCAATCTACCAGAACCTGCATAATTTGGGTTACCGTTAATGTCGTAATCTCCACCACCATTGTAGGTATCCATGTATATACCAGTACCCTTACCTTTTACTGGTGTTTCTTTATCACTCAACGCCTTTGTGTGGGTTGCTGAATATTGGTTAGTGTCAGCTACACCGTTATAGTCATTCTTAGTGATGTTTTTCAATCTAGCTTCTTCAGCTAACATATCTAATTTACTTCTATTTGCCATCTTAATTTAATTTTTGCTTTTTGTTATCCATGTACTCTATTAAATACTTCATAGTCGACATTTCTTGTTGGTATGCTTCATACGACACCCTATCACCTGCAAGCGCAGCAGCACTTTGGTCGATTTTAACATTCCTTATTTTAGTCGGGTTTGCACCAGCATCCTTTGCTGTACCCTTCTTAAAATTGTTACGTTCACCGTTGATTGAAGACTTATTACCTTCAGCACCGATATTCATTCTAGCTCGTTTAGGTGCATCGACATTATGTCTAGCCGTACCTAAAGCCGTATCAATCCAGTTAAGGAACTTGATTGACTCTGCGTCATTCTCAGTTCCATCCATTTCAGACTTAATCTTCTTCATGTTCTCGTAACTCAATTCAGTGTGCTTTGCTGCTTTCTGAAAGTTGTTTGGAACTTGGAAGGTTTTATTTCTTAAATCATGATTTGGCATCTGATAATAGTTTTTCTAACTTTTTCATATCCTCTGGGTTCAAATCTTCGATTCTATCCATTAGGTCATATAACTCAGTTTTGTCTGTTAATTCACTGTCTTTAGATTTCTTTAGAAAAGTTTTTTTTTCCTTCTTGGTTAGCATATCTTCTACCATTCCAGTCATACTTTCCTCTAAAGCTTCGCTACTCATATCCTCAGTAATCCATGATTCCCATCCACCAGTATTTACCTTATATCCGTGACTATAATACGTTCCACCAAGACCACCATAGGCAGCTTGCCAGTCAGGACCTTGGCTGGTTTTAGAGCGAGTATCATCGGTTGTTGTCGCAGTACCTTTTTTGTAATCCGAAAACCCCTTTTCTTTTTTCGGTTGTGGTACAGGACCCGCTTGAATCTCTTTTTCGTTCCCATCTGGGGTAGAACCATCGATGAAAGAACCATCTGAATCTACCAATTCTTCAAGAGTTTCAGCCTCTTCTACTGGTGGTTTCGGCATTTCTTGACCATCAGGTATAGCTTTACCGTTCAATGGGTTCAGGTATGAACACTCACAAACTGGTGCTTTGTACTCCTTCCGAAAGTTACTTTTTGTAAAGGTTGTCATTTAATTTCACGTTTATTATAAATATACCACAAAACGCTAATATTTATTACTAAACGAATCTAAAATGGGTTTTGTAACAAAAGTAGACTTATCATATAATAGACAGATTAAGGAAAGACCAAGAACTGTGTCGATATTATCTGGAACAACGCAGTTGGGTGTTCCCTTCAGCGCACTTACGTCAGGACCTGATTATTCGAGTGAAATAATAACATCCAGTGCTGCCACGATAACGAGTACATTTACGGGTACAAGTGCAACAACAGTGTACACTTGGTTCTATCCGAATATGGTTCTCGGTGAAGCGGTTCTAAGTGCGATAACAACCACCAATAGTGGTACAACTCAAAATACTGATAGCGTATACTCAGCATCTACCTCTACAACAATAGACGGTAATTCTGTGGTCTTAACCTATAGTGGGGTGAGTTTTGATGTAACCCCAGTTAATTTTGTTGAATTAGCGACAAACCTATATAGTGGTTCGGTTATTACTCAGGCTCTGTATAACCTTTCGGCTGGAACGTTGGATTTCACAGGGAGAACCATTTGGTCTGACACCAAGGGAATTTCTAGAACCGATAAATTAATAGTATCGGATACTCAAACACCAGCAACGTCTGGTGCTACTGGTGATGCGGGAAGTATCACTTGGGACACTAATTACATTTACGTATGTGTTGGGACTGACACTTGGAAAAGGAGTCCACTATCTAGCTGGTAATGGGTGCAAGTATACATAATTACGATTTGAATAACCTCAAGTTACAGGTCTCCAATAAAGATTATTGGGACTTTTATCTTGCTGATGGGGATGTTATATCCTCACCTTACACGGGTGTTACATCTGGTTCATGTTTCATTACTCACTTTGATTTCAACGACCCTAATATCTATTCAACTGGTTCAACATCGGCTGATACGATATATTCACTTAGAACTTGGGACGATGCCGTTAATACTGGGTATACACTTACCACTATTGGTATCACAGGTATTGATAATGGTCTGGTCACATTCGATAAGGCTATTGGTGATACGAGTAATACCGCCTTATTATCAGCCTTAACTGGTACAACGTTAGTTATACCTTCAGGTGATAGTAGATTCATTATGAATCGTGTTACTGGTATGACAGAACAATACATTTACCCTATCGATATCATCTCAGATACGGGTTCCACAGGAAATTACGCAAGATTATGTGGTGGGTTCTACCAAGGATATTACAAGTTGGATGGATATGACTACGAGGTGCTACCTAACAGAGTGCCTAAAGGGTGGGTAGCTGAGATGTGGGTCAATAAGTCAGATAATGTTTGTAGTGGCGTAACAGCGACCACATTGAACGACACGTACCCAGATAATAAGGGTATGTTCTACTACATGGGGACTAGAGCAGAGAATAAATTCTGGACGGTCTTTGATGGTTTGAATACTGGCTGTACGAGCGCATGTACTGTGCCCGTAGGTTGTACAGGTACACCTACGACATTCTGTACCCCACTCAAAGAAAGTGAAATATCGTTGGCTGATGGTCACACATTGAGTCCACCACCAATTAGGTTAGTATCAACAGATAACCAATTCTTAATCTACCATAGAGGTGATGAGGTGGGTAGGTGCCATGGTACTAGACAAACCCATTACGGTGTAACGTACCCACAAGGTATGAAAGCACCTAACTTTACTGGTAATACAATAACGTATACTGCTGTTACTCAGACACGTGTGGATGCTTATAACCCATTCATGGTGTATTGTAGAGCTTGTAATACTGGTGGTCAAGGTAAATGTGGTTGTCAGAATGGAATATGTCGTACAACTAGAAATTATAACCCAACTACAGCTTTATTGACTTTGGATGTTAATGCAGATGTCGTAGATAATGCAATTGGTTTCAGAGTTAAGGATGATGGTAGTATTGGTTACAGATTATTGACCTTAACTGGTGCATGTTCTGGTGATACGTACACTTCTGGTGTGACCGTTACTGAACAATATAGCGTTAGTGGTACTGTAACTGAAGACGTATGGACTAATATCGCAATCAGATTCTTCGCGTATGAAGCTTATGATGACTGTCAATTAGAACAAAATGATAGACGTTTGGGTAGATTGGCTATTTATGTTAATGGTAAACTAAAACTATGGGTCGATGACTTCTTAGAAATTATGCCAAGACGATTAGATGTGGATAAATCCAAGCAGGTCGGTGTACCATATAACATCAGTTTAGGTGGTGGTTCACAAGGTTTGATTGAAAGTATGACCTTCGATGGTCAAGACCCAGACGATTTAGGTTTGAATATAGAGACAAACTTCGCTGGTTCATTCATAGGTTCCATCTCACAATTTAAGTTCTATGCATGCGATTTGAACTGGGTTGGCATAGAAAACAATTATAATCAGGTGCTAAATCGATATATCTAACAATTTAAGGTTGTTAATAAGATACACCAATATTTAACATTAAAGGACACAAATGGCAAATACTAAATTAACTCTAAGAAACACAGCCAGCCCATACGCAGATATCGTAAAGGGGCAAGTATTATCGTGGGCTGAACTGGATAATAACTTTATCACGCTTAAAGGTTTTGACATCACTTCTGGTGTCTTAGTAGGTAGCACATTAACGTTGAACAAACGTAACGGTGAACAAGTTATGATTACTGGTTTCGGTGGTGGTGCGTCAGGTAACACCGCATATTCATCAACCGACAATTATACATCAGGTTTAACTAAGACTATTACTCACAACCTTGGAACGACTTCCATTATAGTACAATTAATCGATACCAACGCTAATGAGTTCATTACTGGGTATCTTAACAATTATCAAAATAACTCTGTAGACGTTCTATTGAGTGATACATTACCTGACGTGAAAATCGTTGTTGTAAGTTATGGTGGTACAGGTAGCACTTTGAATACCTACGTATCTGGTGGTACATACTTAGGTGGAACCGCTACATTCACAAACACGACTGGTGGAACGTTCAATGTTACTGGATTCACAGGTAGTACCTCAATTATAATTGAAGGTGATGGTGTTGACTCTTCAATGAGGGATAACCTTAATAATACAGCATCAGGTAGATATTCAACTGTATTCGGTTCTGGAAACACAGCGACAGCTACCTATTCATCTGTTTTAGGTGGTGGACTTAATAACGCAGCGGGTGGTGGTGCAACAATCGGTGGTGGGTATGGGAATGTGGTTGAAGAAACTGTGGCAGTAACTGCCACAACTAATGCTTCAACCATTGGTGGTGGGCTTAATAATGTAGTTTCAACTACTTGTTCGGTTATTGCTGGTGGTTCTGGTAACTGCGTTACAGCTTCAGCCTATCATTCAGCAATTGGTGGTGGTGGTGGGAATCATGCCTGTGGTCAATATACAACCATATCTGGTGGTTATCAAAACCAAATAACCTCAGCCTCAACATGTTCAGGTATCTTAGGTGGTAGAAGTAACGTGATTAGTGCGAATACGGCAACATTCATTGTTGGTGATAACATCGATAGTGATAGGAACTGTACTACATTCGTTAATAATTTATCAATCATGGATATACCTACTAGTTCTGCTGGTTTACCACAAGGTGCAGTTTGGTCTGATGGAGATGTATTAACCATCGTACCATAAACCTTTACAATTAATCACACTTAGGTATCTTTACTGAAAAGATAAATAATGGGTGATAAGTATTCAATTTTCCATATAGAAGGTGGGTTAGGTAAACATATTGCGGCAACAGCCGTAGCTAAAAGTATTAAGAAAACTCACGAAGACAGAGACTTGGTTATAGTCTGTACCTATCCTGAGATTTTCTTAAATTTAGATTTCGTAGATAGGGTTTACAGAATAGGTATGACACCTTACTTCTACAAAGATTTTATCGAAGGTCACGATTCACTGATATTCAAGCACGAACCATACTTCACAACAGACCACATACATAAAACCTCTGGATTGATTGAAAACTGGTCTAAGTTGTATGAATTGGATTTCGTTAACGAACAACCTGAATTAGTGTTTAACATTAGACAACAACAATTCGCGATTAATAAATGGACTAGAGAGAAACCAATTTTCCTACTACATACGAATGGTGGTCCTCTAGATGAACAACCGTACCCATACTCTTGGTGTCGAGATATGCCATACTCAGTTGGTCAACAATTAGCTAACAACGCCAACGCTGCTGGTTTTCATGTGATTCAAATTTGTCGCAATCAAGTAAATGGGTTGGAAGGTGTTGAAGTGGTTTCTGATAGGATGGGTAATATGGAATTACTATCGTTACTACTGCTCTCAACAAAACGTGTACTTATCGATTCTTCAATACAACATGCTGCGGCTGCATTAAATTTACCATCAACAGTTTTATGGGTTGCAACTGACCCAGAAGTGTTCGGTTATACCATACACGATAACGTAAAGGGTGAGTTCCCAGATACAGTTAAGTTACCAGATAGTTATCTGTTTGACTACAACTTCAATGGTCTTATTCATGAGTGCCCCGTTCTAACTGATACAATTTTTAACGTTGAGTCTATAATCGAATCAATCAATGGATAAAATATTCTTTCAAAGTTCATTGCCTAGGGCTGGCTCTACTTTGTTGCAGAACATATTAGCTCAGAACCCAAACTTCTATGTAACGCCGACATCTGGTGTATTAGAGTTAGTTTATGCTACCAGAGCTAATTACACGACTTCTCCAGAGTTTAAAGCCCAAGACCAAGAACTAATGAAGGATGGTTTTTTATCGTTCTGTAGAGATGGAGTTAAAGGTTTTTTTAACGCTATTACGGATAAAAAGTATGTTATGGATAAGAGTCGTGGTTGGGGTGTTCATTATGGTTTTCTAAACGCATTTATGCCCAAACCAAAAATAGTTTGTATGATACGTGACCCTAGGGATATCTACACATCTATGGAGAAGAATTTCAGGAAGAGTCAACACATGGATTCTGGTATTGTAAACCACGCTGAAATGTTGGGTACAACCACTGAAAAACGAGTAGACTATTGGGTTAACAATCAACCAGTTGGGTTGGCTATGGAACGTTTACAACAAGTTCTTAGAGAAGGTACAGATGAACATATCTTATTCGTAAAGTTTGAAGACCTTTGCGCTAACCCCAAATTTGAGATGGAACGAGTGTATAACTATCTTGAAATACCACAATTTTATCACGACTTCGACAATGTAACTCAAGTTACGGTTGAGGATGATTCAGTATATGGTATATACGGTGACCATAATATCAGAACCAAAGTAGAACCAGTCCTCAGTAAATCCCAGAACATATTAGGTGATGGCGCTTGCAATTGGTTAAGAAACCATTACGATTGGTTTTATCAACGATTTGACTATATCTAACACATTTCTTGACATGGTTACTATATTTACTAATAGATAAATTAAAAACTATGTCAACTGATTCAAAACATTATAGTGATTTAACCGTATACGGTATTTTAGGTGTTAACGGCAATTTTACATTCCCAACCACGGATGGTGCTGGCGGTCAAGTACTGCAAACCGATGGTGGTGGAACGGTTACATGGGAAGATGGCGCTTCAGGTGGAACATCAATTGTGATTTCAGGTGCTGGTGCTGGTTCCACAATGAGGGATAACCTTTATAATACGGCATCAGGTAGATATTCAAGTGTTTTAGGTTCTGGAAACACAGCGACAGGTACCTATTCATCTGTTTTAGGTGGTTGTGGTAATACAATTTCAGGGGCAAGTGTTGAGGGTGCTATAATTGGTGGTGGATTTAATAATGTTTCGACTAGCATTGTAACGTTCATTGGTGGTGGGGCTAGTAATAACACTTGTGGCACTTTTTCATCTGTTTTAGGTGGTAGTGGTAATACTTCATCAGATAATTATGCTACAATCGGTGGTGGAAGAGGTAATACCGCTTCAGGACAATACGCAACAATCGGTGGTGGTTATAATAACGGCGTAAGTGGTTTCTCAGCAACAATCGGTGGTGGTTCTAATAACAGCGTAACTGGTACTTCTACAACCATAGGTGGTGGGGCTAGTAATACCGCTTCTTGTCTTTGGGCGACCATAGGTGGTGGTAGTGGTAATATTGCATCAGGTCAATACTCATTCGTTGGTGGTGGTAGTGGTAATATTGCTTCTTCTGTTATGACTACAGTAGGTGGTGGTAGTGGTAATATTGCATCAGGTCAAACGGCAACAATAGGTGGTGGGTATGGGAATGTTGCATCATATTGCGCAACAGTCGGTGGTGGCTATTATAATACGGCATCAGGTCAAACAGCAACAATAGGTGGTGGTAGTAGTAATATTGCATCAGGTCAAAACTCATTCGTTGGTGGTGGTAAAGGTAATACTTCATCAGGTAATTATGCTACAATCGGTGGTGGTAGTGGTAATACTGCATCAGGTCATTACTCAACAATATTAGGTGGTGTCAGTAATAATGGTAGTGGATTCACTTGTTCAATGATTGTAGGTTCAGATATTACAGCTAACAGAGCATGTACAACATTCGTTAACCAACTATCTATAACACAATTACCCAATGGGTCTGGTGGTTTACCATCAGGGGCGTTATATTACTGCTCAACTTCGGGTAATACGGTATTTTTTGTACCATAATATAATTAAAAAGAAATAAAATGACAACAAGCGGTAAGACAAGTGGTAAGACAATTACATTAATTGATGGGGCTAAATTACCTTTATCGGCTACAACTAGTATTATAGTTACACAACCAGAAATTAAACAGTTAGACACACTCATAATAGATAGAATCATAGATTCACCTTTAGACCGTTCATTATCCGTTAGGATACTTGAAGTTGGGTTACTGGTTATAGTCGAAGGTGACGAGTACGATTCGATGGGTGATTGGACTTATTCAGATGTGTACGAACACATACGGGCTTACTACTACGGTAATAATAAAGTTACTGATAAAGCGCCATAATAAACTATGGATTTTTACATAAATAAAGGTGCTACATTACCAGTTCTAAAAATGGACTTGATTCAAGATGGTAGGTATGATTGGAGTTCGTTTTACGACAAACTTCAAAATTCTACTATCTATTTCACTATGTCTGATTTGGAAACTGGTGTGAAGAAGATAGGTAAGACCGTCACATCTGCATTACTGAAAGGTGAGTGTGAGGGTGATGAAGAGTATTTCCTATCATATCAATTCAGCGCAAGAGATACTAATAAGTCTGGTACGTACATTGCTAAGTTCATAATTGAATTTGACGATGGGTCTGGAACCTTGATAGTACCCATTCGTGAAGAACTACGTGTTAACGTAATGGCAGGTTCAATAAGAAAGTAACCTTTTAGTTGACAACCCAACTATTTTTCGGTATATTCGTGTTACGATAATTTATGACCTAGCCTATGTGGGGTTAGTAGTCAAAACAACAATTATACAACAACATGGCGAATATTGACTTAGCAACGTCTGAGAAATTCCTCTCTGGGCGTGACCCCCAAAAATACATAGTGGCTGTTGAAGCCAACTATTATAGTAACCTTGTTTCTTTGGTTATTAACCACCCAACACGTGGTAAAAGTATAGAAGAACATTCCTTCAGACCTTTCGTATGGATTAAGCACGATGTTACAGGTATCATGTATGGTGGACAAAAGGTCTCCATTCAGAGGGCTATGCAGAAATACGGAATCAAGTTTAAGAAACTTACGACTTCGAATGAAGAGGGTTTTACACCTGAACGAATGGTAGATGGTTACAAGTATGTGGCATCAACATCTGGGAGTTACAATGACCTTCAGAATTTCTTCGAAGAAGGTGGGTTAAAGATTTACAACGACCCAAATTACAGCAGACTATTCTTAGCCTTTTCCCCGTCAGAACAGTACATGATTCAATCAGGTAAGCGTATGTTCAAAGGGGTGGACGATTACGATGACCTACACAGGTTCCAATTTGACCTTGAAACGGACGGTCTTGTTCCAGAAACTGGCGAGATTTTCCAAATCGGGATGAAGGATAACAAGGGTTGGTCTCAAATTATTGAAACAACTGGTGATACTCTTCAAGAACGTAGAGATTCGGAACGAGTCAATATTGGGGAGTTCTTCAAGATTATATACGAGAAGCGACCAGACATCATCGCTGGTTACAACTCAGAGAACTTTGACTGGGATTACGTTGAGAGGCGTTGTAAACGCTTAGGTATTCCTATGTCCGACTTAGCGGTATCACTTAATGGTAAAAACAAGATAAGACGACAGGAGAACTCTAAATTGAAACTTGGTGAGAGTTCTGAGGTTTATACACAGACGCACTTATGGGGTTTCAACATCTTAGACATTTCACACGCAGTTAAACGTGCTCAGGCAATTAACTCAGATATTAAGAAATGGGGTCTTAAATACATAACCAAATTCTCTAAGGCTGAGAAGAAAAACCGTGTATACATACAGGGTAATAAAATCTACGACACTTGGAAAGATAAAGTTAACGATTACTGGTTCTGTGATAGGGATGGCACTTGGGGTAAGATTACTGACAAGAATGGGGATACGTTAGATGGTGATATTGAAATCACAAGTGGTGCATACATCGTAGAGCGTTACCTGTTAGATGACCTTTGGGAAACAGAGAAGGTAGATGCAATTTACAATCAAGCATCATTCTTATTATCCAAGATTCTACCAACAACATACCAACGTAGTTCTACAATGGGTACCGCAGGTCAGTGGAAACTGTTGATGGCGGCTTGGTCTTATGAGCAAAATCTTGCTATCCCATCATTCGGTACTAAAGAACCATTTACTGGTGGTCTTTCTAGATTGTTACGTACTGGTTACGCTAAACGAGTTATCAAACTTGACTTCGCGGCTTTGTACCCAAAAACAATGCTCACATGGAACATCTTCCCAGACTTAGACATATCACATGTTATGAAGGGATTACTTACTTACATTGTGTCAACACGTGATAAGTACAAGTTCCTAACGGGTGATTATTATAAGAAAGCTAAAAAGGTTAAAGAACGTCTTGAGAAGATGGGTGTTAACCACGCTGATTATCAGAAGGTTAAGGATGAATTAGATAACCTTTATAAATTAGAATCCGATGCTGATAAGAAGCAGTTACCACTTAAGATTCTGGCTAACTCGTTCTTTGGTTCGTATGGTGCGCCACATTTGTTCCCATGGGGTGATTTACCTTCTGCGGAAAGAACAACTTGCATGTCAAGACAACACCTTAGACTAATGGTTAGCTTCTTCACCGAAAAAGGTTTCACAGCGCTTGTTGGTGACACAGATGGTTTCAACTTTGAAGTACCCGATTCAGCAGATGATTATAGATACACACCTACATGTGCTCATTGGAAGACCAAAGAGTATGAAGGTATGGGTGAGTTGTCTGGTGTTGATGCGGTTGTAGCTGAGTTTAACGAACTTCATATGGAAGGTTGGATGGGTCTTGATGTTGATGACATCTGTGACTCTACGATCAACTTTAAGAGAAAGAACTACGCTAACATGATTGACGGTAAGGTTAAGCTTGTTGGTAACTCAATCAAGTCTAAAGTAATGCCAACATATATTGAAGAATTTGTCGATGAAGGTATTCCATTGTTATTGGCTGATAAGGGTTATGAATTCATTCAGGCTTACCATGCTAAAGTAGATGAGATTTTCAACTACGAGATTCCAATTATCAAGATTGCATCCAAGAGTAAAGTTAAGCAAACTGTAGAGTCCTACAAAGCTGAATGTAAGACCAAAACCAAAGGTGGTACCTTCAAGGCAAGAAAGGCTCATATGGAGCTTATAATAGCAAATAACCTCAAACCTAACTTAGGTGATGTTATTTACTATGTTAACAATGCTGGTGCGGCATCTACAGGTGATGTAAAAGTGGTGACTGATAAGGAAACTAAGAAGAGAAGTGTTACACTTAATTGTACTAACATTCCAGAGTCTTTGTTAGAATCAGACCCCAACCTTACCAACGAAGAATACAATGCTGCGAAGTATATCAACAACTTAAACAAAAAGGTAGCACCATTATTGGTTTGTTTCGACAAGGAAATTAGAGATTCAATCCTAATCAAAACGGTTAGAGATAGAAAGCTTAAGGAATACGTTCTTGTAGAAAGAACTGCGTTCACTGAAAGTCAATGTAAGCTTATCAGTAACCAACCTATCGAGGAAAAAGACCAAGATGACTATGTGGAAGGTTTGATGAAGATGGAGGATAAGGAGATTAAATTCTGGGATTCTGTTGATGAGGTACCTTACTTGGTGGAACCTGAAGATTGGGTTCCTATGAGGTCTGATTGGAAAGAGCGTGAGCGTATCAGACGTAGAGACGCTATCAACGAAGAGAAAGCTCTAATTGAGGAAGAAGCTCTTAAACTTGAGTTGGATGATATTATTAGGTTGGAGACTTACGGTAAGGTTCCACCTGAGATACTTAGAGTTGCTTACTTAGACGTAGATACACGTAAGTTCAAATCAATACGTTTTGATGTGGTACTTGCCGACTTAGGTATCCTATTCGATTTCAGAGCTAAAGCTGAACTTCGTAACAAGTATTACGTAGACGTTTTGTTCTATCACACCAGAGATTTCAAAAAGAAAACTCGATATGACTACTGGTTAGAATTCTTAGAAGTATTTGCTGATGAACGATTCGAAGAACTTGACCAAGATGCAGCACATAGGTACTGGATTGACATTGCTGCTAAGTTAATGTATGATGATTTCCAAAACATTACAACTGAATTCAAACACACTACTTGGTTAGAATTCCTTTCGGAAGTCGAAGACAATGGTGTGGAGATGTACGACAGTGAAGGGGACTGGGGATTTTAATATGCCCAGAAACCTAATGGTCGGAATTTCAAGTGACGATTAAGTGATTCAGATTCATTTGCAACACGCTCTAACTGAGCAGTAGATGACAACGCTTGTAACTTTTCATCCAGACGTTCCATTTCATATCTGATTTCCTCATTACCTTCTGATAGTAATGTATCGTAATCCAAAGTACGTTCAGCTTCAGGAGGACCCACTATACCACCAAATTTACCTCTGGTTCTACCTAAAGCTCTTTTAGCTTCACCAACGAATAACTTTCTAACTAAGACCTTGGTAGGTTCGTTAAAGTTTGCGAAGTCCAATTTAGATAATGGAACCTCATTAGACATTTTGATAATGTCAGGGTTATCCAATCTACATTGGTCGACATTATCTGGAGTAGTATCATAATAATGGTACCAAACTTGACAACCAGTCATATTAATAGAACTACCTGCACCAGCACCACCTGCGTGACCAAAACTAAGCCTAGAACCAGGTACTGACATTAGATGTAATAGTCTAGTTCCTTCAGGTCCTGCCGTCACTTTATAGGTTAATTCGCTTCTAAGAATTCTATTTTTCAGGTTAAAATCTGATGCAGTAAGTAAGATGTCGTATGCTGGTGCGATATAGTATCCGCCAGTTCCACCTGCACCGCCAGCGCCACCAGTTCCACCACCAGAACCAAGCTGTCCATATCCACCACCGAAACCATAATCAAGTCCAGCATAGTGTGAAAACAAAGCCATATCTGTAGTAGGTGGTGTTATCCACAATACCTCATTGATTTCTCGACCAGCAGGTATTTGATAAACCTGTTGACCAGTCTCAATTTGAACATAATCTTTCTTTAACTCCCAAGGACCTCTAGATTGCAGACCCACTTGTTTTGAGTACGCATACGTGTATTGGGTTACCGCATCCAACTCCCTTACCGACATAGCGAATGCCATATCTGTTGTTGTGACGTTGGCACCAAGTAATGATTGCCATTGGTGTTCTATTAACCACTCTTGCACGTACTGTGCGTAGTTTTCGATAGCAATCTCAACTAATGTACACAGGGTTTCGTCAAGTAATTCAACATCTCTAAATGGTGCTCCCATTGAATGTCTAAATTGCCTGTACAGTCTTTCCTTATCTTCTGTCGATATAGCCATAGTATTAGTATTTAACTATAAATATCAACGAAAGAAGAAACCTTACACCTTACCGTCTAATAATTTCTTCGTAATATCGAACCCCTCTCTGATAGTTCGGAATGAGCGTTCGGGTACTAAGAACTGTTTTCCTACAAGAAGGATGGGTACACTGTCAACATTTGTGATGTTCTTCACCTGATTGAATTCAGGTTTATTCAAATCTTCATCTATTTTGATTTCCGTGAACTCAACCTCACCTTCCGTAAGTCGAGTTTTCATCTCTTCACAGAACGGGCAATTCTTCATTGTATATAATCGTACCATATCAATAAATATACTGGAAAAGATTTCACTAGTCAATACTTTCACCCAATAGCTCTATATTTATTTGTATGACAAAAGTTTTAAATTGTAATACAAATGGAATTAAATGATTTTATCAATAACTGTTCTTACGGGTACGACATAAAAAAGGGTGAGCTATCTGAGTTAACTTTAGACCCGTTTCAATATAAGTTCTTCAACCACATCAATGAGAATAAATTTTCATTGGTTAAGAAGCCTAGACAGACCTACGTTAGTACTATGTTAGCCACCTATGTGGTCTGGCAATTATTATATGGTACTGGTACTGGCTATCAGGGTTCAAGAGTGTTACTTTACACAACAACTAAGATGGTTTTAGCCAAATCATTTTTGCGTAAGGTTAAAGATATATTGCGACATTCATGTGACACCATAGGTTATAGGTATCAGGATATTGTTGATGATGAGTGGACTGATAGGATTAATATGGTTAATGGTAATAAATTCATGGTGAGGGCTTACACTGAAAGAGCGATAAAAGGTATTATGGTGGACGACCTTATAATTGATGAAGCTGCTCACATACCGAACCTACAAAGCCTCTTTAGTGCTTTGGTTCCTATGATATCATCAGGTGAAGATTCTAGAATGATAATAGCGTCCACACCAAATGGTATGAATATGTTTTTTGACCTTCATAGTGCAGCAATTAAGGGTGAAAATGCGTTTGCGATATTCAACATTAAGTGGAGTGACGTAACATCACGTGATGAAAACTGGTTAAAGGATATGAAACGGTTGATGAATAATGATAATATGTTCAGACAAGAAATATATGCGGAATTCATAAATGCTGTAACATACATGAAACTAAAAAGGAAAGATAGGTTAGTTCAAGCACGAATCCCCAATAACGTTTTTGATAAATTAAATAAGCGTCTTTTGGAATTGGATATGTCTCAATCAGATTACCTAAGACTGTTACTGGAAATGGATTTAGGTTAATCCTCTTCAACCACATAGTCTACCATATCGGTCATACCACTATCTTTGGTTCCGATAATCTGGTCAATTACATCTCGTTTTCTCTGTACTGTATACCACATTCTAGTGGTGATAGTATCTTCGAATAACTGGTAGTAAACGTTAACCGTATTCTCCTGTCCAATCCTGTAACATCTATCTTCAGCTTGTTCATTATTTCCTGGTACCCAGTCAAATGAATTGAACACAACAACGGTACCTTCAGTCAATGTAATACCCACACCCGCAGATATGATATTACCAATGAATATCTTAGTTCCTTTATTCTTCTGGAACTTATCCACAGACTTTTGTTTCTCAGCATCACTCATGGAACCATTATGTCTAACACACTTACTACCGAAGTATTCAGCCAGTTCATTTTGTTCCTCATTGAATGTTGTGAAGATAACAACCTTTTGGTTCTCTTCAATAGCATCCTCAACCATTTCAATTGTTTTTGGTATCGCAGATTGAGCAATGAATTTCCTCAATAGGATAATCTCCACCAAGTCCTTATCAGGTGTACCCTTTTTCTTCTTAGCTTTTCTTTCTTCCAAGTATTCTTCCCACAGGTATTCATACTCACTCAATTGACTTTCAGTCAGAGCATGGTGAGTAGGTGTAACAATCTTATCAGGCATATCCAATACTTCAGTCTTTAATCTACGCATAACGTAGTTTCGTGACTTGATGGATAGCTCATCCAAATTGGATTGTCCGTTTGCTACTAGAATCTTTCTGGTGCCACCGCTAGCTAACCTTTTGTATATGGTCTTAGCATCACAGTATCTCTTCATGAAGAATGGATAATTATCTGCCAGAGGGCTTTTAATGATTTTTAAGAGGTTATAGAAGTCTTTAGGTCTGTTGGCTACAGGAGTTCCTGTTAAGAGCCATGTACGCTTTGTTGCTGGGTTCTTAGATAGTTCTCCAACAATGGCACCCCTATTACTTTTAGGGTCTTTAACCTTGTGGGCTTCATCCACAATCATGATATCAAACTTCTCATCCCAGATATCTCTATCCCAGAATTCGATAGCATCTCTATCAGCTTTCTTCTTTGGTGTGATTGTATGGAAGTTCTTCAGGATATCATAGTTAATAATTGTCCACTTAGCAGACTGCCATTGGTAACTATTGATGATTGCAATATCAGTCTCACCGAACATCTCAATCTCCCTCTTCCAGTTAATCTTGGTTGATGCTGGACAGACAATCAATACCTTTTCAGCACCCACTTCCAAAGCGGCAATAATGGATTGGTAGGTGTTATGGGTTACAATACCATGATTTAATGTAAATAATTCATCAGCCGCATCAACTTTAATGCAGACACTATCACCATCACCAATAGATTCTATATTTTTAATGTATCTACCCACCTTATATTTTTGTGGTGGATTATATTCTTTAGCTTTTCTCTTAAGTCTAAATGGGTTTATATCATTTGAGAATTTAATATTAAGCCTGTAGGCTTTCTTACATAAGACTTTAGTACCGTCAGGTTTCTTATACGAACCAATCTTAGATTTCTTCCTAACTATACCACCAAGACTGTGAACAATCTCAGCAATATCATTAGCAAGTTGCTTAGATACTGTACAATATTCCGTACTAACAAATACACCTTTATTAGACTTAGCACAATAACCATCAGTATCCATAAGCCCCTGAAGAATCGCAATTCTATCATCAACGGATGAGTATTTATATATGTCTGGAATGAATTTAGTGTGAGAAAGGGTACCATTCAAATTAAGTCTAATAATTTCTTCTCTTAACGTATTAATTTGATTCCTTCTTTTATTTACCCCACCTTTAATTTCATTTAATACTTGATTTTTGAATATCTCATCAAAATCATAATCACCCAATTCGATAGCGATAGTGCCATTTTTCTTAATATGACCATCACCCAAACTCACACCTAATAGATAAGGGTTTATTGGTAATACATCATAGCGTTCAAATTCTATTGGTTGTACTATTGGTATCTGCCATTTGTTTTGACCATTCGATTGTTTATAAAAAGTTTTAAATTTATAAACCTTATTTTTATTGTGACCAATACCTTTTTGTTCTAACTCTAAATCCTTATCTAACATTTGTTCAATGGTTAGATTTGAATACTTAACTGGTCTATTTTTATTATTTACACTACCATTATTAGACGTTACAGTCCACATATGTTCTTTACAACAAGTAGTAGAGTAACCGTCATTAAACGTTATCTTAAATAACTCCTTTTTAGGTTGTGGGTAAACCGCAGTTACTTTGGTTTTCTTACCGTTAGAACCTATAACATAATCACCAACTTCTAAATCACCCATTTTAACTTTACCAGTGGGGCAATACACTGATTCTGAGGTACTTATACATTTCCCAAGCCCCATATCATCAGCAAGGATACCACCATCTCTACTCAATAAGAATTTAATACCACTTTCTTGGTGGTTGAATGGTGTTCTAGATTTGGTATCCAGTTCAAGATACTTATCGAAATCCACATCAATATCCACAGGTACGTAGAATAAATCTTCCATTACCTGAGTCTTAGGTAACCAGTAGATTCGATTACCCTTTTGCTTCTGACTCAACTTACCGTATACGTGAAATGATTTCTCTGTTTGAGCCAATACGAACCCAATATACATACGTTCTGGTGTAAATTTGAGGTCATGTTTCTCTTGAAACTCTTTTCCGATATACTCGGATATACTTACAACTCTATTAATTTTGATAGGTTCTCTATCGTAATTATCTAGAATGTAGGCTTCTTGGGTATTAGACAATGCTAATTTACCCTTACGCTTATATTCGTCTTTAAGCTTTGTCAGGTACGGGTTACGCCCCTCATAAAGGTTCAATCGAATTAAAGCATTCCTTCCTTTAATATCTCCTAAGTCAATCATACTGAGTTAAATATACACCTTTTTATATTAATAATCAAGTGTTTTTAGAATTTACCTAACCTCAAGATATTTACCTAAAAAGTATTATGGCTAAACTAAATAAAATAGTACCAATAAATAGAGTTAGCAAGTTCTTTTCGGAAGAAGATTACCAATTAGACATCAGAATGGGTCGTGAAGTTCATGAGGGTGATGGTAATTTCAAGGCTATTCTATATCGGGTAGACAATGAAATGACTACAACCGATATTTATAACGAAGCTCGAAAGGGTGAGGTTGTATATAAGGTTCCAGTTGAACTGAATATCATACCAATTGTGGATGAGGCTGAAAACACGACCTTCAATCCAGCAAATTTACGTGACTTACAGGATGGTAACTTAGTATTTATATTATACCAAGCCCATTTAGATGAACTTGAAGTTGAATTGACCGTTGGTGATTACATTGGTTATCAAGTGAGTGATACTGAAGTTAGATTCTTCAGCATTGCAAACGATGGTATCAAAAATTATGATAACCAACACACAATATTAGGATACAAAGGTGCATATAAAAAGGTTACTTGCGCTCCAGTTGATGAAAATGAATTTACATCTGAATAATGCCAAAAGGGTTTAGAAAACAGTTAAAGTTAGTTCCACAGATTGTGGGTACACAACGTAGGGAAGAACTATTAGACAATATCGCTGATAGAAATGGGTTCCTACCACAAGGTGTCCACATAAAGGATATGGACACATCTTTCGTTGATTACGTAAGTAAGGACTTGCGAATCGAGATTGATGGAGAGGAAGTACCTGTTGTTTTCCTAACTATTCAAAGATATGCCGATTTCAAAAAAACATGGAAATTTACTGATGAATATAAAAACATCAAAATGCCATTCGTTACTATCGTTAGAAACCCAGATATTCAGAAGGGAACTAACCAAGCAGCGTTAGCTAATATACCAGGACAACGTAACTATTCTTACTACAAAGTCCCATCTAATGATGGTTCCAGATTGGGTGTGGACATTTACAAGATCCCACAACCAACAGCCGTAGATATTACCTATGAAGTTAGATTCTTCAGTAATAAGATGTCTGATGTTAACGTGATGCATAAGAAGGTTCATAAAGCATTCAATGCAACACAAGCATATATCTATCCAAAGCAACACCCAATGCCAATCACTCTACCAACTATTACGGATGAGAGTAATATCGAGGATTTTGAAGCTAGACGTTTTTATGTAGAGGCTTACGAGATGTTATTGGCTGGTTATATTTTGGATGAGAAGGATTTTGAAGTTAATCCAACCATTAATAGAATGATGGTTTTGAATGAGATTGCTATAGACCCAGAGACAGCAGAACCACTACCAAACCAAAATAAGAGAACACCAGTTATTAGGACTCAAGGGTCTGTAATTATTAGAGATAGCGCTGACGACTTAATTACAACGACTGACTGTAATAGTACTTATGTGGTTGGTAATTCAGATATAATAAACTCTGGTGCTACATTCAGTGTATCCGTCCCAGCAACAAGTGGTTATACATTACCTAATATCACACATTACGATTGTGATGGTTCTACGGTTATATTACCAGCACAAACATCATTTAGTGCTACACCATTCTGCCTGTCTGGTACAGTAATAAACTCTGGTGTAACATATTCTGGAACCGTGGCGGCAGGTGGGACACTTCAATTACCTAATATTAACGTATCTGTTAATAGTCTACCATTATATGTTACCCCATCAGTTGTAGACGTAAATATTGACACTGTTAACGGATTCGACCCCGTTGGTGCTGCCAGTGGTGTCTCATGGTTCGTGTCAGCGTCAACGATAACCAATTCTGGTAATACTTATACACAGAATGTACCTGCTGAGAGTGGGTTCACTTTACCAAATATAATCAACTATGATAGTGACAGCTCACCAGTTGTAACACCAGCAATGGTAGGTTTCACAGCAACAACCTGTGACCCAGTTACCATTGCGAATTCTGGTTCAACATATTCAGCCACAACACCTGCTGGTAGTACGTTCGTATTACCAAATGTGACCAATTACGATGGTGACAGCTCACCAGTTGTAACACCAGCAATGGTAGGTTTCACAGCAACAACCTGTAGCACAGGTGGTACCGTTACCAACTCTACGAGCGCATATACAGCTAACGCTCCAGTTGATAGCACATTGGTATTACCTGATACTTCTATATTCAGTAGTGCATCTGGCTTCACAGATACAACACCTTCAGTATCCACAGGTTATACCATTGATGATATTACTTGGATTGATTCGAATGGGGTTACTGGAACAACAGAGTATGGTAATCTGATTACCTGCACACCAGTAACACCAACATTAAGTGTTGATGTCCAAATGTATTCAGATTCAGGTACAACGTCAGCTATTACTGCAACTACTTTTGGTGAGACTGTATATGCTAAGATTTTGACAACAGGTGCCACAGGAATCGAGTATTACAACTTTGATATCCCACAGGGTGATGGTACCCATAAAACCTTCTCCCAAACTGGGGACACATATACTTGGACTGTTGGTGCTTATGGGGATTGGTGTTTATCTGGTTCCGTTAAAGATGTTGGGGTTGCTACAGCATACAGTGTTAGCCCAGCAGACGTTCATCTTGGTGTAGCAGCATATGAACGACCAAGTGATTGGTTGACTCTCCCTACAATAACTGGGGGTACATCAACAGAAGAAATTAACGGTTTGTTTGCGGTATGGGATAGGTCACACAATTATGTGACGGTTCAATGTACTGGTGATTTCACAGTTAATTGGGGGGATGGTGGTGGTGACATCAACTATGGTACGGGCGTGATAGCTGAGAGAGATATTGTTTATTCGGCTACATCAAGTGCCACAACTACATCAGATGGGTATAGACAAGTATTGATTAAGGTCACACCACAAGATGGTTCAAATCTAACTGATTTTGATTTGGCTAATGCACATACAAATGGTGACTCAATTACCAGTATAGGGTGGTTGGATATTCAGATGCAAGCTGAGAATCTTACCACAATGCGTATTAGAAATACGAACTTCGTACCTATGCAATTAGAGCAATTTGATTTCTTAGGTACCTCTAATATTACCACATACTTAGATATGTTCGAGGATTGTTCGGGATTGAGGTCTGTACCTAATCTTGCTACCAATAGTGCTACAAATATGACTGATTGTTTTAGGGATTGTTATTCATTGACCAATATTGGGACTATGGATTTAAGTAATGTAACTAATTTTTCTACTACATATTATAATTGCCAGTCTTTAACATACCTCAAAATAGACACACCTGCTGCAACCAACTTTACAAATATATTTGGTTACAATTATAGTCTTGAGACCGTGGATTTTGTTGATAGTTCCAATGTTACTTTATTCAGTAATGCGTTTATCTCTTGTCATAACTTATCATATTTACGGGATTTTGATACATCATCTGCAACATCATATTATCGGTTTTTCCTTAATTGTTATTCTATTTCTCGATTACCAACATTAAGCGGTGCTCTTGTGACCACAACTCGTGAGATGTGTAAATCGTGTTACGGGTTGGAAGAATACCAACCCGTAGATTACCCATTATTGACTACTTGGACTAGTATGTTCAGTTCGTGTATGTCATTACAAAACGCACCAGCATTTGATACTGGAAGTGTTACCAACTTCGATGCATTCCCAAGTTGTTACTCATTAGAGAGTATTGGTTTATTTGACACATCGAATTTCACATCATTTGCGAGTGCCTTCATTAACTGCTATTCATTGTTGGAGGTTCCATTATTTGATACTTCCAATGTACTTTCGTTTGATTCTACATTTAGTGGTTGTCACTCATTAGTTCGTGTACCATTACTTGATACATCCAGTGCCACAACACTTAGAAGAATGTTCATTAATTGTTACTCTATAATAGTTATTCCAGCATTGGTTACCACAATTAATGCAAACTTAAATGACACATTCCGTAACTGTTCAGCCTTACAAGAAATAAATATAACTGATTGGTCGGCTGTGACTAATGTTAGTTCGATATTTGCTTCAGCAGTAAGATTGTCGAGAGTGAGAAATTGTGATGTACCTATTACAATCACATTCCTCAACTGCCAATTAGAAGAGGCTGAATTGGAAGAGATATATACAGACCTACCAGTAGTGGCTGGGAAGACAATAACAGTAACTGGAAATCCTGGTGCAGCAACGGCTGATGGGACTATTGCATCAGCAAAAGGGTGGACAGTTATAACTTAAAATTTTAAACTATGAGTGCAGGTTATTATAAAAAAAGCGGAGATGAATGGTTGTACGGACGAACCGTACTTAACACATCATACCAATTGACACCATCAAATTCTGGTGAACACGTCTATCCTGTGGATGGATGGACTTGGCTTGAGGAAGCTCCAGCAACAGATGATTACCCTAACTGGTTATTGAGGATAGACGCAATTAACGCTATGTTAATTTTAGATGACTCAGCACCAGATTCTAACTTCTTACCAGAAGTATTTGATGAGCACAAGGAAAATATTTCCAACTTCATTTTAAATGGGGATAACGCTTTTTTGTTGTTCGTTGAGAGCGTCACAGATGGTGGATGGACTTCTGGAAATCCAAGCATTAAAGACCAGATAATAGATTTATTCGAACCTTTAGTTATAGTATAATGGCAACTACTAATGTTGAAATACAGAAGCTTGATACTATTCTAACGGAATTAATTAAGAAGGGTATCAAGAAGAAAGGTCTGGTTGATACTGGTAGTTTACTTAAGAGTATCAATGTGAAGACTAAGATTCAGCATAACAAGATATCTTTCAATATTGAGGCTGAGGATTATTATGAGTATCTGGACGAAGAATATAAGATAACAGAAGACGTATTAAAATCACCTCAATGGAATAAAGCCATTGAAGATGCTATGACAAACATAATTGAGATACAACTCGAAACGATTTAAACTTTATATAAGCTATGGCTATTACACTATCAGGGTCACCACAAGAGTTAACCGCAGGTTACAACCCAATGTATTTTTATGGTTCAAGTACTAACGTAAACCAATCTAACTTCAGATATTTGGTGAGTGTTTCTAATCAAAGCACATCAACTACTTTGGCTGACTTAAAGATTAAGCCTAGATATGGTGATGATTTATTAGAGGTTAACATATCCAAGATAATAAATAACGACTTAGGTTGTTTCTCTGAGGATATAGATTTCAACACAGCAGTAACAGGGTTCACCAACGCACCAAGTGTTGGATATGAATATCGAATTAATGTTGGTGAGGAATATTACGCTCAATGGGAGTTTGGTGATACCATATTCAATAGTGGAATGGTTAGACTAACTGGTACTACAGATTCTGGTTACGTTGCTGGTGATGCCATAAACGTAGTTAACGCTGCTGAAGACTTCGAATATGACTACATCGCTTCTGCCACTACTGGTAGGGCAGCATTCCATTCTGTCGGACACAGCATAGTGATAGGTGATAGTATAACGGTTGAACAAGATTCACAATATACCTTCGCACAATATAATGGTACTTGGGATGTTGAATTTGTGTATGCTGATTTCGTAATCTTAGCCATCCAATATCAAGGAGATACCATAGGTAATGAAAGTGGTACATTGGTAAGAAATAAACCTTATGATGGATTACAGATTGTCGTTGGTGCTGGTGCCGTTGGTGGTAACTATTACGTTGACATCAACCAACCTTGGATTGATAATTCACCAACCCATACTGGCTATACGGAATACAACGATGGTAGACTAACTCAAACTACTGGGTTAGCCATAAGTGATAATCACGTATTCAATGGTGCCATACGACACGCTGATTGGGTTAATTGGGATTGGAATGACTACAACCCTTCAGGTACAGGACAAAAGTTCTTAACAACGCTCCCAGACGGTTGGAACGTCACGTTGGATAACGATGTGTTCTTGGATATCTGGGGTAATAAGATATCACTTGGTATGTATAAGATGGTGGTGAGAACTTATGATGCGGCATCTTCCTTAATTGGACAGTATGAGGTCTTAAATCCTAACCTATATACTGCTCAGGATGAATTCCAGAATGTAAGTGTAGGACCTCGTGGTTTAAATCAGGCAATATTCAGTGTAGTATCAGGTAGTACTGGTACCACTCAAATGATTGATTGTGATGTGGATAACTATACCATTAATATTATAACTGCTTTTGCTGTTGAGCAATCAGATTATAGAGCATTCAATGTTGATTGTTCTTGTATCAATAAGTTCACCAACTACCCAATCCTATTCAAGGATAAATTCGGTAGTTATGTACCATTCAACTTCAGTCTTAATAATAAACAGAAGGTTAATGTGAGTAAGAGAGATACGTATAAGAAGTTCATTGGTGGGTTAGATAGTGGTGAATACACTTACAGTCTTAATGAGCGTAGTAATAGTATCTTCAATATTGACTTCACTGAGACTTGGACTCTTAATACTGATTGGTTGACTGAGGCTGAGGCTGCGTTCTTCGAAGAACTTATAACAACAAATGAGGCTTCAATATTAATTAATGATGTGTATCACGCTGTCTACGTAACAGACAGACGATATGAAAGACTAAGAAAGATAAACGAAAAGAACATCAGATACAAACTTGATGTGAGATTCGCTAACGATAACACATCCCAATCAGGATAAGATATGAGTAGTAACGTAAAATTAGAATTAGTAGATTACGGTTTATTGGATATGTCCAAAGACATTCCATTGGCACTTAACTTCAACTTAAACGATATTAGGAATATCGCCAATAGGGGTGGTGCGTGGTCAAAGACCATCAAGCTTCCTGGTACTAATAATAATAATGATATCTTAGGGAACATCTTTAATGTTAATGTTAACACACTAACATTCGACCCTATAATAAAAGAAAAGGTTAGAATCATCGTTGATGGTTTCACCACCTTTGAGGGTACCTTCCAAATACGTAAAATCAATAAAGTATTCAAGAATTCTGAGGACTTCAAGGTTGAGTATGATTGCTATATCAAATCAGAAGTATCATCATTTTATAATGAGATATCTGGTAAGTATTTAACTGATGTAGATTTAAGTGAGTATGACCATACCATTAGAGCAGAAACTATTATCGCATCAATGGCAAGTGGTACTACCACTGATGGGTACGCTTATTTCTTAGCTTATAACGATGACCAATATTCTAATTACACTGTACGAGATTTCAGACCAGCCACATATACTAAAGTGTATTGGGATAAGATATTCTCAGATGTTGGATATACCTATGAGTGGGATGAATTATATGACCTTAAATTCGATAAGCTTATTATACCATTCAATGGTGATGCTATTAAATCTAGTGTTGATAGTTTAGTGGCTTTTAGGGCTGGTCACGATGTTACCAATTATTATACAGACCTTTATTTACCAGAAAATAATGGGCAAATGGTAACACCAATTCAGTATTACGAGACATTACTTTATGATAATGATGATTCGTTAAGTCAGGGTTGGTATGATAATGATAGTAGGTATGATATAGGTACTGGTCAATTTGACCTAACCAATCTTGGTGGTGTTGTAGAATTTTATGCTAAGTATGATGCTGATGTTACCTTAGAGTTATTCGGTGCTTCAACTTCAACCAACATTAAAACTGGTTTGGGTGGGATTAATTTCGGTATCTCTGTTAAACATTTTCTAGCTGTAAGAAATAGTTTCGGTACCGTTATGGTATTGCTAGATATTGATGAAGATTTATTTGAACACACCTTCACTGACAGTGACCCAGCATACTCAAGTAATACTGAAAACTATTTAGGTAGTTACTCAGGAGAGTTAAATGGTGTAATCGACTTGGATGCTATGGTTGGTGCTTCTACTATAGAGGTAATTACAACAATAGACCCTATACTTATTATCGATGGTGTCTTCCAAGATTGGAGAGGATTCTTTAATGCCGATATTAATGGTAACCCTGATGGTTGGTTTGATGGTCAGATAACCATTAAAGTATCAGCACAGAATGATGATACCGCACACTTTACTAATCAAACCGATAACGATGTTATTGAAGGTTCACCTATTGCTATGAATCTTGCTATCCCTAAGAAAGTGAAACAATCTGATTTCATTCTTAGCATAATCAAGATGTTCAACCTTTATATTGTTGAGGACGAATACAACCCCACCAATATGATTATCAAAACCAGAGACCAATTTTACGCAGATGGTGGTGAATTGGACTGGACAGATAAGTTAGATATAACGAAAGTTGATGTTGAGTTGATGTCCAATAAACAGAATAAGATAAAACAATTCACGTATTCATCAGATGATGATGATGTCTTAAATAAACTATATACTGAAACTACTAACGAAACTTTCGGTCAATTAGAATATATTTTCGAAAATGAATTCATCAAAGGTACTGATAAGGTGGAACCTATATTTTCACCTACCTTTATTCTTAGTAACAATGGTAACTATGTTCCTTATATAAATGCTCGTCACCCTAAAAATAACATTAGAATATTATATCTAGGTGATGTTCTATCCCATTATTGGGCATATGAAGAATTCGTACCAGTATTTGACCAGGTATTTCATCAGCACCAAAATGATTATAGATATGCTGGACACTTCTATCCTAACCCTATTGAACCAGAATGCGATTTGAATTATGGTATCTGTGATTACTATGCACATAACTATAAGTATTTAACTAATAACAATTTATTCAATCAACATTACCGAACTCAAATGGACATCTTTGAGAACGGACATATAATGACTGGGTATTTCAATCTATCTTATCTTGATGTTACCAACTTAGATTTAAACGAACGTATCTATGTATACGATTCTTGGTGGCATATCAATAAGATAATTGATTACGACTTGAATGATAAGGGTTTAACTAAAGTGGAATTAATTACTGCTGATAAAACTATTGGTAGCTTCTTCCCTAACAATGAGATAAATACTGTTAATAATAATACCAGTGCTGTTAATGGTATTTTGAATGAGGCTAGTAATCGTTTAATTAATAACACCTACAGTAAAGATACTGTTAAATCACACGCTTACGGTAAATCAAATACACTCAATAAGACCACATCATCTATACTCTTAGGTGATAAGAATAACATTGAGGGTAAGAGTCTGCTTGTAAGTGGTGACAATAATATAGTACGAGGAACTAACATCACAGTGTTAGGTTTAAATGGTGGTTACTACGATGAGAATAATAGAACCTATATTAACCCATTGGTGAAAATATCCAATTATGTGGATGCTGGTAGAGATACCACACTTAACCCATATCCAGATAACAAGATAGTTAATTTCATATCTGGTGGTAGAGATGAAGTGCGCCCATTAGGAACACATTCAATCGAAACTAACGTAGATGGAGCCAGAGATAGAATCATCTAAGAAACATAATATCAAATAAGGTAATTATATATAGAATTAAGATATGAGTATTATAAAACAATTTAGTCGAATCAGTCATCACACTTTGACTGCAACCGGAGCAACCAACTTTACGGTACCACCTTCAGAAGATTTCACCACAAGTGGTTGGACTTCGAATGACCTAGCATTATCCGAGTTCGGTGTGCTTGAAGGTCACGACCAATTATTCATCAGGATAGATGATGGTATCTTCCAAGTCCCTCTAAGCACCTCAACTGGTAGCACTGGAGCTTTCCTATGGTCAGCAGGTACTGGTGCTAATACAGCCGTTCTAAGCGGTACTAATCCAGCAGATTCAAGTGGTAATGGAAATATCATTGGTGGTTATACTAACTCGATAAGTGGTAATGGAAATATCGTTGGTGGTTATACTAACTCGATAAGTGGTGATCTTTCATTAGTTGTTGGTGAGAATAACGTATCGACCGTTGATAATGGTTTTATCACTGGTGAGAATAATACGTCTAACTCAAAGAATGCGCTTATCAGTGGTAGTGGTAATCTATTAACGGGTAATGCTTCAGCTATCTTAGGTGGTACTGGTATCACTGGTACATCTAATAATACCGCTTACGTAGCTAACCTTAATATAGATAGTACACCTGCTGCTGGTGATGCTACCCAAGATATATTGGTTAGAAGTACTGGTGGTACAATTAACGCCATTGCTCAAACATCTCTAACGGTTGGTACCGCAGAAGCAATAACTATTTCAGCTAAAGTAAATGAAGCTGCTGGAATATCGGTAGGACAAGTGGTTTATGTCAATGGTGTTACAGGTAACTTTCCACAAGTAGCTTTAGCTGATAATACAGACTTTTCAAAAGGTGAGACATTGGCGGTAGCCGCAGAAACAAAATCTGACGGTCAGACTATATCTATAATCACAACTGGTTTATTAGGGGGGTTTGATACCACAGCCTTCAAAGCAGGTGATATTCTTTACCTAAGTACTGGTGGTACTATGACAGATATACACCCTACGGGGATAGATGCCGTACAAAGAATTGGACACGCTGTTAAAATAAATGGATCCACAGGCTCTATGATAGTGGAGTTAGACCCATTGACCATTATTGCTAACGTTTCTGGTACTGTGAGACATCAAATAGTTAATCAGAACACAGGAACAACTGCTGCTGCTGGTTATACCGTGGTCAATGATTCAAATAGGCGAGTAGCATTTGGACTTGGTAGTACTAATAACGTAGTATTCCCAGATACCGTAGTTATATATAATGAAGGTTATGGTGATACGTGGCTGGCAGTCGATGGAGATAAAGACTTTGTATGGTATACAGACCCTACAGATTCACATAATAATAGTGCGTGGAATCACGAGTCGATGAGACTAACCTCAGATGGTGATTTAACAAATCGTAGAGCAACAATTGATAACATTGCTTCAGCAACAACGTCAGCATATACAATGACAATTACTGCCGACACAGTATTTATGGATTGTACATCCAATAATGTAACGGCTACGCTGCCAAGCGCCAATGCTAATCCTGGTAGGGTGCTTACAGTAGTTAGAGTAGATAATATTGCTAACGTTGGTACAGTAGATGTTGGGGTGGCTGATAGTGTTCAAGGAACCACATCAGTAGCTATAGACCCACAATCATCAACCACTTTTATAAGTACTGGTGGTAATGACTGGTGGATTAAATAAAGAATAATAAACAATGGCAAAGAAGATAGTATTAGGTATTGAGATAGATACTTCGCAACCGCAAAAGTCTATCCAGAAACTAACTGACCATATCAATGATTTGAATCACGCTACTGGGGACTTCGGTGAGGATATTGAGACCCTGAATAAGGAAGTCAAGAAGCTTGAGAAGACTGGTAAGAAGGCTACCAAAGGTATGTCTGCTGGTTTCAAGGGTCTTGGTAAGTCTGTTGGTACGTTCCTTAAGTCTCTTGGTATCGTTGGGTTGGTTGTTGCAGCATTCCAACAATTAAAGGAAGCGTTAGGTCGTAACCAAAAGGCTGCTGACTTCCTATCAACTGCTGGTACAGCCCTTGAGATTGTACTTGATAGCATCGTTCAGAAGGGTATCATACCTTTGGCTGAATGGCTTGGTGACCTATTCACCGACCCACTTCAATCTCTTAAAGACTTCGGTAAGAGCATTAAGGAATTCGTTACCGATAGGTTTGATGGTATAATCAATCTAGTACCAACGCTTGGTAAAGCCCTATCCGCATTATTCAAGGGTGAGTTTGCTGAGGCTGCTAAGATTGCAAAAGGTGGTTTCGCTGAGGTTAAGGAGGATATTGTTGAGTTCGGTAAAGAGGTTAAGGAAACTGTCGGTGCTGCCGTTGATGATTTGGTGGAGTACGGTAAGGAAACCCTTAAAGCTGCTGAAGCACAAACAGCTTTAACTAATGCTGCTGAACTGGCTGAAGCCCAAAGAGCTAAGGCTCAATTGGAGTTCCAAAAGAGAGCAGAAGAACAACGTCAAATAAGAGACGATGAATCCCAGTCCATAGCAAAACGAATGGAAGCCAACGTTGAGTTGGGTAAGATATTGGAAGAACAAGCTGCGTTTGAAAAGACGTTTGCAGACCAAAGGTTAGCTGCGGCTCAAGCTGCTGAAGCTAGAAATAAAGGTAACATCCAACTGGTTAAAGAGGTCATTGAGGCTGAAACCCAATTGGCTGAGATTGAAGAAAGGATTGCTGGTCAAAGGTCAGAGCAATTGGTTAATGAGATATCTCTTAAGAAAGAAGGTGTCCAAGTCATCTTTGATGAGATTGATGCTGAGACAGAGCTTACCAATACCTTAGAGACGGAAGAGTCCAAACGTATCGAAAATGAGATTGCAGCTGCTGAAGCGAAGCTAGTGGCTCTGGAAGAGGCTGGTCTAATGGAGAATGAGTTATACGCTCTACAGCTTCAGGAGAAGGCTCTATTGGAAGCTGAACATAGTGTAGCCTTGGGTGAGGAAACAGAGAAGCGTAAGGAAGCTGAGATAAAGGCTCAAGAAGATATAAAGAAAGCAAGACAAGCTACCATCCAACAAGGTCTAGCTGCCGCATCAAGCTTCGCTGGTGCATTGACCAACCTTACCAATACCATATTCCAAAATGAATTGGATGCGGCTCAAGGTAATGAGAAGGAACAAGAGAAGATTAGAAAGAAAGCTTTCGAGGCTAACAAAGCACTTGGTATCGTGCAAGCGGTTATCAGTACAGCACAAGCTGTTATCTCTGGTTTCAATGCTGGTGCATCGTTAGGACCTGCTGGTGTTGTGATGGGTCCTGTTATGGCAGCATTGGCTGGTGTTACTGGTGCTATCCAAATTGCGGCTATCGCAGCATCCAAGTACACACCATCTGGTGGTGGAAGTGGTAGTAGCCCAAGAGGTATACCTAAACCACCTGCAATACAAGAACCAGACGTACCTAATGGTGGCGCACCTAACGTATCATTCGTTGGTACAGGTGGTGGACTTAACACAGTTGGTGGTGGAGTTGAAGAGTCTCAACCAGTAACGGTTAACGCTAACGTAAGCATCTCTGAGACAGAGATAACAGGTACTCAGGAGACTGTAACTGAGTATGAGAACGCATCATTACTTGAAGGTGGATAATAGTGATAGACATAAGAAAGCCATCATTAGACGCAAGATGATAACCAAGGTTAAACCATCTGGTAAGGTCTATGATAGGAAAGTATATAAACGTGAAAAGAGGGCTTAAGCCCTCTTTTCTTTTCCCCACCTTTCAACCAAACAAGTATAAATCATCAACGCTTGGTGGGAATCACTTTCTGGAATGTGTCTTTCAACGATACAAAGATACGCAATTAATTTGACAATTGCAAGTCTTTATTACCAATCATTATCATCAACAACCACTTCTTGTTGGATATATTTTGCGTACCTAGTTACTAATGATTGAAGATTCTTACTGATACCTGTCTTTACCGTATTATAATTATGTGCGGCATAACCACTTTTCATTCTGGTACGGAATGGACTGTATAAGTTAACAGGGTAAGCTGACCATCTATGTGGTGTGGTTAGTTTATGGTTAACATCAGTTATTATCATTCTAACTTTACCATCCTTTTGGTAGAACTTAATGGTGTACCTGTAGTAATTAGTTATCTTAACTTGTCCGTAATTTTCATATACTGTTTTATGTGTTGACCCCTTAACTACTATTTGACCACCCTCTTTATTATCATTCTGAATCACATTATTAGCAGAATTCCAAGTTTCGGCTATAAACATTTTAGTCATATTATACAACCCTTCTTTAGAGGTACCCAAAGAATCAATTATCACATCCCACTCATATTGAGATGACGCCTGTTCTCTTTCTATCTTACGATTATTATTTGATATTCTGGTCAAATCCTTTATAAGTCTTGAAGTTTGCCCTTGTGCGGTGACATTCAATAGTAAAAAGATTATCAGTAATGCGTTTTTCATTTGATTAGTTTTGATTAGTATGGTACAAAGATAAGTAAAATATCTGAGACTACCAAATTTATTTCAATCTTTCTGTTACTTTCTCCACAATCAGGTCATAGGTTTCATTCAATGTGACCACAGCTTGGTAGTCATCTACGTCACTATATAGGCTCATCACTTGAAGGTAAAGGGTTATATACTTATTCTTCTCTTTGGTGATAGCCTCACACGTCTCAAACTCTTCATAGTATAGAGCCTCTGCGAATTTATTTGCGTTGGCTACCAAATGGCTAGCCAATTCATCTGTTGCTTTAATCATTTCGTCCATTTCGTTATTAGTCATTATCTTCTTCTTTAACATACCATTCGTTATCACTTAAGCTAACAGACTTCTCCAACTCTCCATTAGAATTGTATTGACACTTCTTAGAGAATTCACCTATCTCCACATAAAGGAACCAATCCTCACCACCAAACAGGCAATAAGATACCCATTCTTGGAAGGCATTGTCACCACCTCTATATTGGTGTGAAGCGTTTATCTTACAGTATTCCTTATGCTGCTCTTTGTTGGTGATGTGGATGATATTCTTATCGTAATCAATATCCAAGATATCGTTAAGGTAAGCCATCAAGGATTCTCCTTGTTGTTTTTCAATAATGTTAATCATTTCGTTTCTCATAGTTTCTTGTTGTTTATTATAAATATAGGGCTACTACCCAAAAGTTCATTTTCTTTTAATCTTTTTTTCTGTATAGGTAAATGGCGCATCTTCAAGGATATCCTTAACCAGTTCCAATACCCTCATAACATCACCCCTACACGCATCCCACTCGGTCACACCCCAGTGAAGGATAGTTGTAATATCCAACTCAACGTAGGATGAACCACTGGTAAATGGTGTCTTGAAATAATCCAAGTCACTTATGAGTACATTCCATATATCACCGTTCACCCCAAGGTGCCACCGCAAATCTTTCTTAATATCTCTATCAAGCCGTTTAAGCGCTTCTAAGCCACCTTCTCTTTCTTCTGGTAGATAGTGTCCACCTATCTTAATGGTGAAGCTACGGATGTCCTCAGTGAGATTAAACGAGGTTATATGGGTCGTTAGACCATTGGTGATGTCCTTATATCTGGTACGGAATATTATCTTCATACCTTTCTGTCTACCTCTACTTTGTTTCTCTCCTATTTCCATCTTAGTTTTTATATTCCCATTTATAACCCTTATGCGTTTTTCGTTCACCCCCACACTTGTTTAATCTATACTCGTTATTTAATTCTGTTACATATTCCTTGAACTCTCCCCAATACTTAGCTACCGTCTTGGTACTGATTGGATGGTTACTACTTACCTTACGTATTGAGAGCTTCCCTAACGCATCGAAATCCCATTCCTCTATGATACCATACAATTTCTGTATACTGTCGTTAGAACGCTTCTCACGCATTACTGCGTGAACTGTACTCATCTTATCTTCCTTAGTCCAGCCAGCACCTTCCTTAAAGATAATACTTCTCTTCTTCTTACTATAGATAGGTTCTAAGGTGCCTTCTTCTTTATATTTGAATACCGATTCAACGATACTAAATATCTGTTGATTAGCCAATGGTTCGATACACATAGTACTATTAACATTACCTAACATACCTATCATCTTCTCTTTATATAACCAAGGGTTGAGGTGTAATAGGTTAACTGCGTATGCCATCATACTAGATGCTCTATTACCATTAGACACCTTGTTGATAGGTATGTAAGCTTTTATTACATCTATGTTACCCCAGTCTACCATATAATCACCATTGAACTCATAAGCACTTAGGTTATCATATCTAATTCTGTAAGTATCATTATCCAATTTTGTATCCCCTACTACCCTATATGTTTCTTTTTTTTTTCTATATACACTAGTAGGGGGTACACTTTCAGTGGTAGATGAAAATACATAAGAAGACTCATTACGGTATAGGTTCCTATCATAAGAAAGAACGGTAGGTTGACTTATCTTGGCTGCGCCCGTATCTGCATACTCTTGGATACCCAATTCACTGACAATCTGTCGGTATGTAGTTTTATAAGAATCAGTTGGTATATCTGCTACTTGTACGATAATGTGATAACCATCACCACCTAACGACTTATAGTAAGCATATACCTTCTCTGAGTCCAATACAGAGGGGTTAAAGGAACTATCATCAATATCGATGAAGAAGAGTCCAGTGGAAGTAGATACGTTAGCATTGGCTCTCTTTACAGTAAAGTTGTAATTGTATGTAACACAAGGTAGTGACTCTTTAATCCTAGTCTTATCACCATAACCATTACGTAGGTCTTGGATGATATCCCTATACTCGTTATCTTGAATCATATTCAACCATTCAGTTGAAGTAATACCAGAGACAACCGTTGGTGCCTTGATGTTTGTGTAGTAATCTAATGTGTTTGTCATTTCTTTATCCCCTAATACTCTATTATGTTCCCTTTAACTCTTTACTTGGGGAGGGAAAGGTGAGAAGCAACCCCCACCTATACCCCAAGGATACTGTCTTGCGACCTTGTATCATTAAATAAATATCATCAACTTTACGAAAGTTCACTTAATCTATCAATTATTTCATAATTCTTTCTAAGGAAACTGAATTTACCTTCATTCCTTGTTAGATATATATGCTGTCTTGTACATCCAATGTGTACTGCAATATCATTTATTGACTTGAAGTTACCTAAATTCACTCCTTCTTTTACTAATCTAAATCTCATATCTCTTAATTTATAGTATAAAGATACACAATCCTTTTCAATATGTCAAGTGTTTATACAAACTAAGTGGATATAATTTTGTATCCCATACTACTGTATATAGAAGAAAGAAGAACATATAGGGTAGTAGGGGGTACAAAAATTAACATATTACCTTCAACACCTAATTACTTATACTATGAATACATACATCCAACAGATAGCTGAAACGCTAGAGAAGATAATAAACACAATCAAAACTAAGAAATAATGGCATCATCAAACGGTACGTATATCCAACAAGTTGCAGAACTCCTTGAAGAACTGAATATACTCATCAACGCTAACATCATATCAGGACAGACCACTACAGTAGATATCAATAACATAGTAACACAACAACCTGATATAATAACGGTAGTGGAATACGAAAGCTTTCCTAAACCACCAGCAACAGTAACACAACAGATAACTAAGATACCCACACCACCAATCATAAAGAAGGTAACCATCAAGGATGCATACCTATTGAATTGCGGTAGCTGGAACCCAGGTGATATATACTATAAACGATGTATGGACTGTGTTGACTCTTGGATATCAGAGCATCCAGACGTTAGACCAACGAAGACCAGAACAGGCTGTACACCCTATAAGCCACGTAAGAAAAATAAGTGGACTAGATAATATCTGACAACTAAATCTTTAGTTATGAATCGGTATGAAAAAAACAGAATCTAATAAAAGATAATTATTAATAGATGGTTGTGGAATACGAGGTAGATGATATCGAGATAATGGAATGGATTCTATCTACACCAATGGGTGATAAGATATATACCAAACTAAATTCAATTGCCATTAATGTTGTGTTATTGGTAGACCAAGAGGGTTATGAGATGTGCGCTGCTTTAATGAAAGATAAGGAAGACTTATTCAACGAATGGTGTACGCTACTATCATCTGACCTATCTATCGATGAACCTAAAATAGATGAAGTACTTCAATTAATATACGATGAATTACTGACTCGTAATAAAGAGAAAATGTTAGCCAGTTAATGGTTGATTATAATATAAGGGCGTTCTGCCTATAAGGGCGTTCTGCCCGCGACCCACCTTCAAGCCTTGTCTGCGCTTGGGTGGGTCTTTTTTTTAATAATAATTCGAACTTCTTGGATTAGCCTTATATTTATTACTATAGGAACATAAACAATAACAACGTAAAGTAAAAACATTTTTGGAATGATGTGCAAATTTACAGAGAGTGAAAAGAGTGAGCGTAAAGCCCTCAAATGGTTGGAGGATAAGATACCAACCCTGAACATAATAAGATTGAGTGAGATAGGCTCATATGAGTCGTGGGACGCTTTAATAACGAGAGGTAGACAGATAGAGATGGTAGAGGTAAAGATAAGAGACCTGAGCCACGATGATTATCCCACGGCATATCTGGAACTGGATAAGGTAAATAAAATGATAGAAGAGAGTAAAGAATTCCCAAGTATAGACGTGACATACTATGCATTTTATAAGGAAGACTTTATTCTTCTTATTTTCGACCTACTTTCGTCACATAGTATTGAGAAGAATGTACCAATGCCTAAGACTACTTCTGGTGATACTGAGATAATATTAAAGGATGTATGTGCATATCCCATAGAAAATGCGACAATAATTAAACTAAAGCAACTATGAATAATACAGTAGTATATACACACACAAGATTCGATGATATGACCAAGGATGAAGCCTGTAACATTTACCCTGAAAATCCGAACAAGAGTAATATTTACATATTAAGTTACACATTATGATGGAAGAAAATAGTAAGAAGTATAAGCTACTAACCAATGACCAGTTCATTGAGGCTATTAAAATAGATGATATGGACACAGTAATCAACTGTACGTTACCATTGGTTAGAAGTATCGCAGATAGCTTCACCAAGACAACGCTTGATGCCAAGCCACACTATAGACAAGATACTACATTTGAAGATTATATGGGTGTTGGTATGGAAGCTGTGTGGAATGCCACCAAGAAATACGATGCAACAAAGAAAGCCTCATTTGTAACATACGCTAAGATAGGTGTTTATAACAAATGTAACACAAGGTTCAACCAACTAATGCTTGGGTATGAATATACTACTGTTAAAGTGTGGAGACCACAGGTAGACTTCAACGCTGACTTCAATGAGAAAAATGAATTCGGTGACCCTAATAAACATTTCGCAGGGTTAACAGTACCGATTGAAGAAGAAGAACGTGTTGACACTGATACTATGTTATATATGATTAACCAGATAGTCTCAACAGAGAAACGTAAGAGTGTATTGATAAGGAGTTTTGGTATAGGGTGTGACCCAATGACAACTGAAGAGATAGCCAAGGTTGATAATAAAACTCACAAAAATGTAAACGAATTAAAATATAGAGCTTTGAAAGAGTTGAAGGATAATAAGAAAAGGTTTAAACAACTATTAGACTAATGAAATCCACCAAATCAATCATCGACAATTATTATTCGGAGAATACACCGAAGCTTAACGGTATAGCCCATAACATCCTCTCTAACCTATCTAGGACGGACTTAGCCGACACATTGGTAACCGAGTCATATCTGTATATCATTGAGAAGCAAGATGTCTTAGAAGCGCTTATTCAGAAAGGTAAGCTTGAGAGTATAGTAGTTAACTTTATGAACAAGCAAGTGAAGTGGAATGGTACCAAATTCAAGAAGACATTCATTGAAGGTGGTGACCTTCAGATACTGGATAACTTCAACTATGAGGAATGTCTGGATGAGGTGGGCGATGAGGATGAAGTGTTGGAGAAGGAGTTCGAACACCAACGCAAGGTAGCCCATATCGAAGGTCAGAGAAGTAAGCTCAGTGTTACAGACAGGATACTATTTGACCTAGCTATAAGTGGTGATTATAATACCTCTGGTAAACTCTCCAAATATATTGGGGTCAATAGAACCTCAACTTACTATATGATTAAGAACCTAAAGAAATATTTAAAAGACGGATACGATGGAGATCCTGATAGCTGAACTACTATTTTACTTTGGACTGGCTGTACTATTTGTGTATAGTGAACCAATGATACATACGAAGCGAATGATGGGCTTCAAGGAAGAGAACTACGATAAGTGGAATAAGATAGGACAGGGACTATACAGATTAGTTACCTGTCTTTTCTGTTCATCATTCTGGATAACATTATGTATATCCCAATCATTTATAATGGCTGTTATGGTGTCAACATTAGCTTACCTATGGGAGAACAGATAGCGATTTAAACTAATTAATAATAGTATGGAGAATTTTAATGATAGGTTAGGTACGGTGCTTGAAAGCCTTAAAGGTAAGAACCGAATTGAAGGGTGGCAGACTGAAGAGTTATTTGCCCTACATAACTATCACTTTCCAAAGCATAAAGAACACGGCAAGAGTTGCCCGCCTTGTAGAGGTAGGGTATTCGCAAGAATGAAGACGGTATGGAACCAATTGAATCAAGAGTAAAGGATTTCCTTGAGAGTAACCCCACGTTTAAGATAGTATCCAATGCTGCTAGGATTGAGATGCAACAGCTACACAATGAGATATATGTTAATAACAAGGAATTCTCAAGGAACTGTTCAGCGTGTCGTGCGAGGATGCATCGTAAATTAAAAGCTTATGTTTTTAATCAGACTTAAACCAGAATATGACGGTGTAACTATAACTAAGAATGTAGCTGGTCTGGGTGAGGTAACCTTCTCACCAACGGTTAAGGAAGAGAACTATGATAACTATCTTAATCTAGGGTTCGACATCTTCCAAATATATGACACCGAGAAGGAAGACTATATAAAGGACATAACTAAGGTACAGTTCGAACGATTCGACTAATGTTGACCATAGCCACAATAATACTAATACTATATAAGATAAGAAATTATGCCACGAAAAACAAAGAAAGAAAAGAGAGCTAGACATAGAGAATTCGTAAAAGAATATCTAGCCAATGGTAACAGACAGGATAAGGCGTATATGAAAGCCTTCAAGGTTGAAGACCCTATATATGCGTCTAAGGCTGCATATAAGCTTATGAGAGTGCCTTACATCCAAGAGTTGATGACCAAGCATAGAGCGCAACTTGATGAGCAATACGAGATTAATAGAGGTATCATCATTAAAGATTTGATGGAACTAATCGAACAATGTAAGGATGATGCCGATAGGCAACACCTATTGAAGTCATTGGATATGCTTAACAAGATGGCTGGTAATTACACTGAGAAGAAAGAGGTGAATGTTACAGGTAACGGTATCACCTTCAACTTCATTAAACCAGAAGAAGAGCCTATAGTAGACCTACCTAACCCACCTGAAGAACCAGAAGAGGAAGACCCAACAGATAGACATAATCTACCAGAAGAAGAATTGGATTAATGTTAACAACCATTCCCATAGGTGTGTTGTATACTATATACATTTTTTAATTAAAATTGGAATCATAGATGGCAACAGAGATTAACTTCAAACCAACACCAAAGCAAGCAGAGATATTCAAACTGTTTGATAACCCTCATACAACAGAAGTTGTCTATGGGGGTTCACTGTCTTCAGGTAAGTCCTATGTGCTTGCAGCATTGCTTGTAATGAAGTGTATTCAACATAAGGCTATCCGCATAGGGTTGGCGAGAAACGAGCTTACAACGCTTAAGAAGACCACGGTGGTTTCATTGATGGAAGTATTGGGTGACTGGGGGTTGAAGGCTGGTGAACATTATAACTATAACTCACAGAGTGGTATCATAAGGTTCTTCAATGATTCTGAGATAGTATTAACTGAGCTAAGGTATCTACCATCAGACCCACAGTATACACGATTAGGTGGACTCTTATTCACCTTTGGTGTAATCGATGAGGCTGGTGAGATAGATGAGAGAGGTAAGGAGATATTCCAATCGAGACTTGGTAGGTGGAAGAACAATGAGTTCGATATCAAGCCTTTCCTATTGATGACCTGTAACCCATCCAAGAACTTCCTATACAGAGAATACTACGTACCTAACATAGAGGATAACCTAAAGGACTACCAAGCGTTTATCCAAGCGCTACCAAGCGACAACCCACACATCAGTAAAGAATACCTATCCAACCTTGAGAGGACAATGAGCCTCAACGAGAAGCGCAGGTTGTTAAGAGGTGAGTGGGATGTAGCTGATGATGAGACATCACTATTCAAGTTCGGTGATATACAGTTAGCATACGACACTTCTATATACTTGGATGATGATGACACGATGCGAATGAGTTGTGACATCGCCTTCACCAGTGATAAGTGTATCTTCGTGGTATGGTCAGGCTTAACTGTCAAGAAGATAGTGGAGTATGACAAGGCGAATGACCAGACAATAGTAGATAGGATAAAGGAACTGGCTAAGACGCACAACATCCGTACAGACAATATAAGCTACGATGCTGACGGTGTGGGTAAATACATTAAGCAATACCTACCAAGCGCCAGAGAGATACACAACAATGGTAAGACCATACAGAACGATGGTTATAAGAACCTTAAAGCCGAGCTATTCTTCAAGCTATCAGAGCTAATGAAAGAAGGTAAGGTAAAGATAGAAGACCCAATCTTCAGGAAGGACATAGAAGAGGAATTAAGTATCATCAAGCATAAGCCACGAGAGAGTATGGATAAGCTTGAGTTGATAACCAAGACAGAGATGAAGAGGTTGTTAGGTAGAAGCCCTGACTTCGCAGATGCGTTGGCATATGGTATGTTCTTCCAGCTTCGCAATACAACGATGACCGCAAGTGATTTCGTCTTTATAAGTATATGAAATTAACAATAACGTAGAAATAATAATTAAAGATATGGAAGATAAAGAAAATAAAGGGTTACCAGTATATACTATTGCTTTAGATAGCATTGATGCTGGATTAAACTTCGTTAGCTTTGTTGATGAGCCAGCCATTATGGAAATGGGATTGGCGTTCAATAAGGATAACGCTTATGAATTTAAGTTCGATTCCAATTCAGATAAACAAATTGTTGCAGGTCCTGCAATGATACCTGACTTACCTTTATACAGACGTGATGCAGACGGATACGAATTTTACGTAGTCTTCACCAAGGAAGTAATTGAGAAGTTGGCTGAGAAGTTTAACAAAGAAAACAAGGGGTACCAAATAAACCTAGACCACGCTGAAGCAGTTGAAAGCGCATTCATCAAGTCTAACTGGATTATAGAGGACTCTGAGTACGATAAGTCTAAGATGTATGGATTTGATAACCTACCAGTTGGAACTTGGTTCCTTGAGGTTAAGGTTGATGATGCTGATATCTGGGCTAACGAAATAAAAGGTAATAACAAGTTCGGGTTCTCTGTAGAGGGAATGTTTGACCTAGAGTTGACCGACCAACGATTTAATAATAATAAAACTAAAAACGAAGACACAATGAAAATTGAAGACTTAATGCCAGAAGAATTGGCAATGATTGAAAAATTTAGAGCAGAATCTACTGAGACTTTCGAAGAAGAAAAAGAGGAAGAAGAAATTGCTGCTGAAGACGCTGAAGACTCAGAAGAGATTGAAGTGGAAGCTGAGGTAGAAGTTGAAGCTGAATCTGAAGAAGAGGAAGAAGAAGCACCTGCTGAGGAAGAAGTAGCTGAAGAAGAAGAAGCACCTGCTGAGGAAGCACCAGAAGAAGTATCTGACGCTGTTAGAGAACTGGTAAACGCTAAGTATGACGAGCTATTGGCTATGATTGCTGAATTGAATTCCAAGTTGGAAGGAAGCGAAGCTGAAGAAGAGGAAGCTGTTGAATTCTCTAAGGACGATAACAGACTTAATTTCATCAAGAATTTCAGAGCAAAGGGTTAAGAATTAACAAAATTGTTATTATACTAATTATAGATAGTAACGAGATAATAAACTATAAACTAAAATAAACTAAAATGAAAAAGAATTTACTTTTTGATATCACAGACACATCAACTACTAACCCAGTAGATAGCGCTGAGATTTATGCGGCTGCACTTATTCAAGGTGGGTCTAAAGAAACCTTCACTCCAATCTTGGATGTTAAGGATAAGGCTCGTGTGAGAAAGGGTGGATTTGGAGAAGTTCTTCAATCTGACTCTTGTACTTTCAACGACCAAGGTGCTGGTACTCTATCTGAGAAATTGGTAGATGCTTGTCCTATTAAGGTTAACTTCGCAATTTGCCAATCAACTCTTGAAACGTCTTTCGTTTCTCACGAGATGGCTAGCGGTTCTAACCACGCTGACTTCCTTCCACAGGACTTCAGAAACTATTTGACTTCTGAGTTGAGCAAGAAAATGTCTGCTGACTTCGAACAATTGGTATGGCAAGGTGATGTTTCTAACACAGGTGGAACTTACCCAATTCCTTTATGTGAAGGTCTTATCGGACAATGGACTGCTGATAGTGATGTTGTTGACGTAAGTGCAACTACTATTACATCTTCTAACGTAATTGCTGAAATCAGCAGCGTATACGATGTGATTCCAGAGGCTGTTAAGTTCTCACCAGATATGAAACTATACGTTTCTTCTAACATTATGGCTGCTTACCGCCAAGCTGTTGCTGCTGCTTCATCTGAAGCGTACTACGACTTGAAAGTTGCTGCACCAAGTTTCTTGGGTATTCCAATGGTATTGAGCCAAGGTCTTCCAGCAAACAGAATGGCTGCTGCTGAGTCTACTAACTTGTTCCTTATCTCTGACCTTATGGCAGACTTCGAGGACATCAGAATCCTACCTCAATTGGATGTAACTGGTGACGACACTGTAAGAGTTGTTGGTCGAGTTAAGTTTGCTGTATCATATGCATACGGTACTGAAATCGTAATGTACAGCTAAGATTAGCTAAACGATAATAATGAAAGGGGCTGGCTGCTACAGTCAAGCCCCTTTTCTTTTTAAGATAACAAAACAAATAAAACTAAATAAAAAATGGCTTGTAATATATTAACAGGAATCGAAAGAGGTTGTAACAACAACTTGGGTGGTATCAAGAAATTCTATGTAATTCCTTTTGACTACGTAACTGGTACAACTGAAACTTCAGGAACGCTAACGGCTGTTGCTCTAAGCGGTGGTACCACAATGGTTGAATACGAATTTAACAAGAATACATCTAGCTTTGTTGAGGATGGTACTATCTCTTTGGAGAATGGTTCAACATACTACTCAACTACATCTAGCTTGATTATACCAAGACGAGAATCTGTTAAGAGAAACTCATTAGCATTATTGGCTGCTGGTCAACAAAACTTATTCATCATTATGCAAGATGCCAACGACCTTTATTGGGCGCAAGGCTGGGCAAATGGTGCAAACCTATCCGCACAAGGAGAAGGTTCGGGTGTTGTTAAGGCAGATGGTACTAAATACTCATTGACATTCTTGTCTGAGGAACCAGAGCAGATGCCAGAGGTTGACTCTTCAATCATCGCAGGTTTACTATAATAGGTAACCAACTATAACTTTATAATTGAAGCCTATCCATTTAATGGGTAGGCTTTTTTATTTACAAAACGTTTTTTACCATAATTATAACTGAATACTTTAAGATATGATAACAATCAATAAAGATACAGAAAACTCAATTATCTTCACCTTAACGGAGAGGTCTCAATTGGGCAACCCCAAATACTTATTCAGCTTCACTAATGATTCCAGTGGTGAGCAAAAGCTATTCAATATGACAGATACTTCTGGATATCAAAGAAGGTTTAACTTATTTGAATTGACTGAGAGTGGAACCACTTATGAGAATCTTTCAGCTAGTACCGTTAACTTAGAGTATGGTTGGGGGAAGTATGAAGTATACGAGAGCGCAACACAAACTCTAGAGATATCAGGAACAACTGGTAGAATATTGGAAGAAGGAAGATACTTCGTGAATGGATACCCTGTTGAATACAATAATAATTCAAACGTTAATAACATATATTTATAATGAAATTTTTAGGAATAGAATTCGGTAAGAAAACACCAGAAGTGGTGCCAGAGAACCTTGAGATGTCATATACACCAACTGGTGTGTACAATCAGTCGGCTGACTTCTTTAATAGAAACTACGACTTAACAACACCTTATCTAGAACGATATAATGGTAATGGACATATCCTATTCGGATTGGATAATCTTTATCCAGATTTACTTAACAACTTATACAATAGCTCAGGTCTTCACTCAGCAATCATTGAATTCAAGCGTAACCTTATATCAGGTGCTGGATTCACCATTGAAGGAGAAGAGAACTTAGAAACTATGAAGAAGGTAGAGATGAAGCAATTCATCAACCTTATTGATGGTGAGAATAGCTTAGAGCACTCACTGAACGAACTAACGTTGGATTATCTTATCCACGGTACCGTATACTTCAAAGTATATTGGAACAGCGATAAGAGTCGCATTCTAAAACTTAAAAGAATAGAACCTTCTAAGATAAGAATAGGTGTAGACCCAAAGGATGTGTCAGAGATAAACGCTTACTACTACAACTTCGATTGGAGAGAACAAGGTAGATACCCTACAGTTAAGTTCCCACCTTACGCACCATCGGATAATAATGGTGAGAGAGTTGAGATATACAGGTTCATCAACCCTAACCCAACGGTTAACTGGAATACATTACCACAATACGCATCTGGTGCAAACTGGATGAAGTTGGATGGTGAGATATCAAACTACCACAAGTCTAACATAGAGAACTCTATCAACCCTTCTATGGCACTTAAATTCTACAAGAAGCCAGCAAATGAGGAAGAGAAGAGACTTATCCTTAACGGTGTTAAGAAGAACTTCCAAGGAAGCTCCAACACTGGTAAGGCTATGGTATTCTTCAGTGACGGTAAAGACACTGCACCAGACATCGAGCCGATTGCGGTAAGCAACATTGATAAGCAATTCAATGTGACTGCTGACCAGATACAACGTAACATCTGTTATGCTCACCGTATCAACCCAACATTAGTTGGTCTTAAGACTCCAGGTTCTCTAGGTAACTCTACTGAGCTTGCAACATCTTATGACATCTTTGTTAAGAGTTTCGTTGAACCAGCACAGAAAGACATCGAGAGAATAATCAATGGTTTCTTAACTGTTAATCAATTGGGTGTCATCTTCAAGCTTGATTCAGTTGAATTGAATTACGGTGGTGAGCCTATAGCTATGGAAAGTGATGACTCTGAAAATAACGAAAATAAATAAACTAATATACAATGGCTAGAACATTATTCGTATCAGAAGCATATATAAAAGCTTTTACACCGATAGGAGACCTTGTAGAGTGGGCTGAGATTAGATCCACTGCTGAATTGGCTCAAGATAGTTACATTCAAGATATCCTTGGAACTAACTTCTACGATTACTTACAAGACGCTTTCAGCGCTCAAACGCTTACCGCTAATGAGATAACTCTAATGAATAAGGTGAAACCAGCCTTAGCTCATAGAACGGCTGAACAAGCATCGGTATTCATCAACTATCAGTTGAAAAATAAAGGTGTGATGACTCAGACTGGAGATTACGCAGCTAATGCTGATTTGGATGCTATGAAGTATGTTAGGAATGAACTACGTGATAGAGCCGAATTCTATGCTAAGAGGTTGAGTGTGTATCTATGTGAGAATGGTTCGTTATTCTCAGAATACACCACAGATAACGGAGACGATATGAGTCCTAACGATGGTGGTTATGATGATTGCGATTTAGCTTTCTGGAATTAATCTATTTAATTTTATCAACTATGACTTTTAAACCACATTTCTTTGGGTTCACTTCAGCTACAGATTTCTTTACTAGTACCATAGGTTTCGCTTATGGTCACGTTCATACTGCATTTGTAGCAGTATTTACCGTAATAACTACGTTCATTGGTGGTTTCGTATGGGATTCGCCAGAAGCCATCTATACGTTATGGTCATTGATGCTAATCGACTATATAACAGGTATTACTAAAGCAATCTTCAAGAAAAGGTTTGTCTCGTTCAGACTATGGAGAATGCCGATATATTTCCTAGTAACCACTCTGATGCTTTCATTGGGGTTCTGGATGGCTAAGGCAACAGTAGTATTCGCCTTGTTACCAACGATATTGATATCTGGGTTTATGAGCGTATACTTCACCTCAATCCTTGAGAATCTTGGTGAGCTTGGATGGTTACCAAAGCCAATGGTTAAATTATTGAAGACTAGGTTTGGATTGTATTCGCTGATAAAGAAGTGTGGCAAATAGAGTTTCAACATATCTAAGCTACCACGAAGCTACCAAATCCAACACAGCCATCAAGTATGGTATTCATAACGTACCCAACTCTGACCAATGGAAAGCAATGCAAACGCTTGGTACAGAGGTTTTCGATAGGGTTAGAGAGCACTTCGGCAAGCCGCTATATGTTTCATCATTCTTTAGGAGTGAAGCGCTTAACGGTAGGATAGGGGGTTCTAAGACATCCCAACACTGCAAAGGTCAGGCAATAGATATTGATGCTGATGTATTCGGTGGTGTTACCAACGCTGAAATCTTCTGGTATATAAAAGAACATTTGGACTTTGACCAGTTGATTTTTGAATTCGGTGACGATGCAAACCCTGACTGGGTTCACGTTAGTTATGTTAGTCCAGAAAAAAATAGAAAGCGTTGCTTGAAAGCGGAGAAAGACCGTAGAGGTAAGACCAGTTATAGAGTAATAGATTAACTCATACGAAGAGTATTCTGCATACCCAAGATATTTAATGCAAAGATAATAGGAAGCTTAGTGGCTTCCATCATTTTCAATGGGTCATTGTTAGCCAACCTTAATAGGAATAAATCCCACCCATAATTACCCACAGCTTTCTCGTGTTCATACCCTTCCCTCTCTTTAGAGGTCATACCCTTAGTAATCTCCAACTCATCTTCCTCACTCAAGGCTTCTTCCTTCTCTTGGAATAACCCTTCATAGTTCTTATATATCTTTGAGCGAAAGTTCATATATTGAGTGACGAGTCCATATACAGCCGTTACAGGCACTTTCTCGAATAAAATACCTCGTATGTCCAGCCAGTCACCGTAAGGCTCGTAGGTGGCGTTATTTAAAGTGTCAGAGGGTGTTACCACTTGTCGGTACAGTATGGAAAATATCTTTGGAAGGTTATGGGTATAATTGTTCTTATCTGCGAAGTAATGCTCAATATCAATGAAGGCACCGAACTCCAATTGGTTGAATGGTAGTAACTCCATTGTCACACCACTTAATGTAATTGTATTTGATACATTAGATGGGATAGGTTCATTCATAAACTTAATCCTATTGACTACCTTTAAGTAGTCATCATAGTCCATTTCACGCACATCATCAAGGGACTTGTCCAGAATAACGGATATAATCTCCAAGCTACCATCAGATTCCTCTGGGTCGCTATCTTTCATTACATCGATTATCTCGATATACATTCCCAAGGTTACGTCTTCCCACTTACGAACCATACTTAGCTAATAATAGGTTGAGGAATGGTGATACATAATCCATAGTCATATGTTCCTTAAAGGATTCAGCACGTTCTCTGGCGCTATAGTTTGGGTTCTGGTAAAGGAATCCCATCATATGATGGATATAATCGTTGATATCGGTACCCATTGCTTTCTGTATGTTAAGCATTTGGTTAACCGTGAACTTGAAGTTCTGGAAATCACCCTTTAGTTTATATACTACACCACCAAGATTGTAGATAGGTTCGATTGGATAGTCAGCATTATCAACGTTAATAATCGATACCAACTCTTCGAACACTTCCAAATCCAAGTCCATTACTTGGTCTTCGGTTATAGCGTTGTTACTCAATAGGTTAAGTAGTCTTACTTGTTTCTCTACTTCAGATAGGTTATCGTCTTGGACGATATCGAGGACTTGTTTAAAGTCTTTGATTTTAAGTTCTTCCAAGCTATTGATTAGTTGGAAGTTTTCCTCATTTAGTTTAATTGTCTGCATAATATTGTGTTTACTATTAATTATCGTGGATTATAATCTGTGTGGTAAAAGCATTTCAGGCAATAATATAATTATAGATAGATAAAAAGAAAGATATGTTAGACACTTATAATCGGTTCATAGACAACATTAACGATAATTTCGCTACTCCACACTATGGTATCCAGAAATTTGAAGAAGGCTTCTACGATAATATGCAGTCGTTTGAGACTGCTGATGAGCAGTTCCCGTTTATGTGGATTGTTCCAACATCTGTAGACCACCTAGAAAATAGTGTTTCCCAATACAATATGAGAGTATACTTCATTGACATCCTTGAGAAGGATGATTCCAATGAGAGAGATGTACTATCAGACCAACTATCAACATCAAGAGACTTCACCAACTGGCTACGTCAGAACGAAGACAATGGCTTCAACCTATTAAGTAACCCCAACTCAACACCCGTTAAATCAGTTCTATTGGACTATACGGCTGGTTGGTATACTGATTACTCAATTGAAGTAGAGACCGAAGGTAGCGAATGTTCTATACCTTTCACTGGTACTAGCGGCTCAACAGTAATATGCCCTGATGGTACAGTAGTTAACTCAGGTGTAACCTACTCAGTTACTGTTGAATCTGGTGGACAGTTGGTATTACCTAACGTAACCAATTATGATAGTGATGGTTCGCCAGTATTGACACCTGCTCAGGTAGGATTTACTGCTACAACCTGTAGCACAGGTGGTACCGTTACCAACTCTACGAGCGCATATACAGCTAATGTTCCAATTGATACCACATTGGTATTACCTGATACTTCGATATTCAGTAGTGCATCTGGATTTACAGATACGACCCCATCAGTTTCCACAGGCTATACTATAGCCGATAACATATATACTGATAGTGATGGTTCAACTGGTAATACGAATGAATACGGTGACGTAATAGTTTGTACTCCAGTGACACCAACATTAAGTGTTGATATCCAAATGTATTCAGATTCAGGCGCAACTTCTGGTATAACCGCAACTACTTTTGGTGAAACTGTATACCTTAAAATGTCAACGACAGGTGCCACTGCTATAGAATATTATAACTTTGATATCCCACAGGGTGATGGTCATTATGATACAGTAACACAAACAGGTGACACATACGCTTGGACGGTTGGCGCTTATGGTGATTGGTCTCTATCGGGGTCTGCTAAGGATACTGGTATAGTAACAGCGTTTGACGCCACACCAGCAGATATACATTTAGCCGTGGCACCTTATGAGAGACCAAGTGATTGGTTGACTCTCCCTACTATTACGGGAGGAACCAGTACGGAAGAAATTAACGGTTTGTTTGCGGTATGGGATAGGTCTCATAACTACGTTACAGTTCAATGTACTGGTGACTTCACAGTTAATTGGGGTGATGGTGGTGGTGACATCGACTATGGTGCAGGTGTAATAGCAGAGAACGATATAGTTTATTCGGCTACATCAAGTGCCACAACTACATCAGATGGGTATAGACAAGTATTGATTAAGGTCACACCACAAGATGGTTCAAATCTAACTGATTTTGATTTGGCTAATGCACATACAAATGGTGACTCAATTACCAGTATAGGGTGGTTGGATATTCAGATGCAAGCTGAGAATCTTACCACAATGCGTATTAGAAATACGAACTTCGTACCTATGCAATTAGAGCAATTTGATTTCTTAGGTACCTCTAATATTACCACATACTTAGATATGTTCGAGGATTGTTCGGGATTGAGGTCTGTACCTAATCTTGCTACCAATAGTGCTACAAATATGACTGATTGTTTTAGGGATTGTTATTCATTGACCAATATTGGGACTATGGATTTAAGTAATGTAACTAATTTTTCTACTACATATTATAATTGCCAGTCTTTAACATACCTCAAAATAGACACACCTGCTGCAACCAACTTTACAAATATATTTGGTTACAATTATAGTCTTGAGACCGTGGATTTTGTTGATAGTTCCAATGTTACTTTATTCAGTAATGCGTTTATCTCTTGTCATAACTTATCATATTTACGGGATTTTGATACATCATCTGCAACATCATATTATCGGTTTTTCCTTAATTGTTATTCTATTTCTCGATTACCAACATTAAGCGGTGCTCTTGTGACCACAACTCGTGAGATGTGTAAATCGTGTTACGGGTTGGAAGAATACCAACCCGTAGATTACCCATTATTGACTACTTGGACTAGTATGTTCAGTTCGTGTATGTCATTACAAAACGCACCAGCATTTGATACTGGAAGTGTTACCAACTTCGATGCATTCCCAAGTTGTTACTCATTAGAGAGTATTGGTTTATTTGACACATCGAATTTCACATCATTTGCGAGTGCCTTCATTAACTGCTATTCATTGTTGGAGGTTCCATTATTTGATACTTCCAATGTACTTTCGTTTGATTCTACATTTAGTGGTTGTCACTCATTAGTTCGTGTACCATTACTTGATACATCCAGTGCCACAACACTTAGAAGAATGTTCATTAATTGTTACTCTATAATAGTTATTCCAGCATTGGTTACCACAATTAATGCAAACTTAAATGACACATTCCGTAACTGTTCAGCCTTACAAGAAATAAATATAACTGATTGGTCGGCTGTGACTAATGTGACAACAACGCTTTCAGCGACAGTAAGATTGTCGAGAGTGAGAAATTGTGATGTACCTATTACAATCACATTCTTAAATTGTCAATTAGAAGAGGCTGAATTGGAAGAAATATATAACGACCTACCAGTAGTGGGGAGCGCAACAATAACAGTGACTGGAAATCCTGGTGCGGCAACTGCTGATTGGAGTATCGCATTCGCAAAGGGATGGACAGTAGTAACTTAAAAATAGTATTATGGCAAACTCAGGATATTATAAAAAAAATGGTAATGAATGGTTGTTTGGTAGAACCGTACATAACGCATCATACCAATTGACGCCAGCGAATTCTGGTGACCATACTTATCCAGTAGATGGATGGACTTGGCTTGAGGAAGCTCCAGCAACAGATGATTACTCTAGCTGGTTATTGAGGGTAGATGCGGCTAATACAATACTAACTTTAGATGATGAGGCTCCTGGTCCTAATTTCTTACCAGAGGTGTTTGATGAGCACAAGGAAAATATTTCCAACTTCATTTTAAACGGGGATAACGCTTTTTTACTTTATGTGGAAGGTATTAGTGGTGGTGCATGGAATTCTGGAAATCCAAGCATTAAAGACCAGATAATAGATTTACTCGAACCTCTGGTTATGTTGTAATAATAGAACAACCACGCGAATGGTTCACGAGTTCTACAATCTTTTGGGTTTTCACCCATATTTATTAAGTAGATAATCAAAATAAGATAATAATTAAAGCAAAAATAAACTTCAATGGCTGAAAATAGAGTATTCGTTTCTCCAGGTGTTTACACCTCAGAAAGAGATTTAAGTTTCGTAACTCGTCAGGTTGGCGTTACCACATTAGGGTTGGTAGGTGAGACAGTACGAGGACCTGCATTCCAACCAGTATTCGTAGGTAATTACGGAGAATTTAAAACATTCTTTGGTGGGCAAGACGCAACTAAATTCAAAGATACGGGGTATCCAAAGTATGAGCTACCTTACATCGCAAAATCATATTTAACACAATCAAACCAATTATTTGTAACAAGAATTTTAGGATTCTCAGGTTATGATGCTGGTGAAGCATGGGGTATCACCCTTGATGCTGCATTAGACCCAGATACTGTTGTAAGCGTTTCGGGGACAACCTATACGGGATACTCATTCACTGATTACTTAATAAGTTACTCTGCCACTACTGGTGGGACGTTAACATATGAAAGTAATGATGCAGGTGTTCAATCTTTGATTACTGCTGGATTGTTAACTACTGAATTAGCATTCCTTGCAACGGCAGTTGCGAGTGCTACGACTACTGTTCCATGTACATACATTAAGACTGGTAATACGTTTAACGGTACTGGATTCAATTTATATGTTACTGATGTTATAACAGGGCTTAGCGGTAGTACAACAGGTTATACATCTGGTGTAACAACTACTTGTTCGGGTACGTCATATGCTGACGTTGAAAACCAAATCGTTGCATTGCTTCGTTCAAGAGGCGAATACAATGGTTATGAAGAATTAGTTCCAGAAGTAAGTGGTACAACAACCTCAGACGATACATATATCGAATTTGGTTCCACACCAACGGGTGCATTGACCGACCCATTAGATGATTTCTCTTTGAGTGGTGTATGTACCACATTCGGTGATTTCAATTACAACTGTTCATTCGACACTACTAAACGAAATTACATCAGCAAGGTTCTAGGTGTAGGTGAAAAAGATGGTAAGACTTCAGTATTTGTTGAAGAACTTTACCAAAATATGATGGATAGGTTAATGACTGACGACAAAGTAAGGGGTATAAATCTTTCACTTATTGATTACGCTTCACCGACTGGTGGTACACCATTTGATGATTACAAAGATGAGTACACACCTGCTGTTACTCCATACATTGTATCAGAACTTAGAGGTACAAACCTATTGAGGTTGTTCAGATTCTGGACAATTGCTGATGGTAACGCTGCAAATAAGCAAATTAAGATTTCTATAACAAACATCAAACCTGATGATAAGGAATTCGATGTTGAAATTAGAGATTTCTACGACACAGACGCTAATAAGAGTGTACTTGAGAAATTCTCAAGATTATCTATGGTACCTGCTTCTAACAATTACATTGCGAAGAGAATTGGTACATTGGATGGTGATTACGCTTCATTGTCAAGTTATGTATTGGTTGAATTAGATGATTCAAATGATACAAGTGATGCATTCCCTGCTGGTATGATTGGTGTTCCAATCAGAGATTACCAAGAGGTATCTAACCCAACGGTACTTGACCCAACAATTTGCTATAAGCAAACTTACGATTCATACGAAAACAAGAGAAAATCCTACTTAGGACTTTCTAACACTGCTGGTATCGACCAAGATTTCTTCGACTATAAGGGTGTTCCAGACAGTAACGATTACAATATGTGGACTGGTCTTACAAAAGGTTTCCATATGGACGTTGATGTTACTGGTGCAACTATCGATGGTGTACAGATTGTATACAACTCTTCAGGTGATACTTACTCACCAGTATTCTTGTTCGACACAGGTAATGCTGAGTTCAGAACTGACGCTGGTATTGTAGATACTGATTACGAAAAGATTTACGCACGTAAATTCACGATGGCACCATATGGTGGATTCGATGGTTGGGATATCTACAGAGATAGAAGAACTAACACGGACACATATGCTATAAACGGTGCTAAGAGTCTTCGAGCATTAGCTCTTGGTACGAACCCAATTGTGAACAGAGCGTTGACCAACGGTGATAATGGTACAACTTCTGACTACTACGCTTACCTTGAAGCTATTTGGACATTCAATAACCCTGAATCTGTAAACATTAACTTGTTCGCAACTCCTGGTATTGACGGTTTCGAAAACACAGGTTTGGTAGAAGAAACGATTGAAATGGTTGAGCAAGAACGCGCTGATTCACTATATGTGATGACAATTCCTGACATTAGTTCAGATGGTGAAGTATATTCTTCAGAGGATGTGGTTAACCAACTTGATACGGCTGGATATGACAGTAGCTATACTGCAACATTCTTCCCATGGGTACAAGTAGATGACACTGAAAATAATGTGTATCTATACCTACCATGTACAAGAGACTACGTTAGAAACGCAGCTTTGACTGACAATATTGCATTCCCATGGTATGCGGTTGCTGGTATCCAAAGAGGTGACGTGGCAGCGATTAAGGCGAGAGCTAAACTGACACAAGCTAACAGAGATACGCTATATGCTGGTAGAATTAACCCAGTAACGACATTCGCTACAGACGGTATCAAGATTTGGGGTAATAAGACACTTCAAGTTAAAGAGACTGCTCTTGACAGAATTAACGTTAGACGTTTGCTTCTACAAGCTAGAAAGCTTATATCTGCGGTATCTGTAAGATTGTTGTTCGAGCAAAACGATGACATCGTTAGAGCACAATTCTTAGGAAGGGTTAACCCTATTTTGGATAACATCAGGGCAGAAAGAGGTCTTACTGATTTCCGAGTTGAGTTGGATGATACTCCAGAGTCAATAGACAGAAACGAGCTTTGTGGTAAAATATTTATCAAGCCAACAAGAGCGCTTGAATTCATTTGTGTTGAGTTCAACATCATGAACACTGGTGCATCATTTGATGACGTTTAATATATGATTGATTATCTAGATAAAAGCGGTGCTTCGGTACCGCTTTTGTTTTTTAACCATATTTACAATAGAATGGGTAAACGGGTTAAAATAAGAGAAGACCAACTTAAGGTTCTTGTAGAACATCTGGAAGGTAAGTCTCTGTTAAAAGAGGACATGAAGGACGTTTTAATGGGCACCGCTGCACTTTTAGGTGTTAAGCTTAGTGGTTTTAACGATAAGGTAGCAAAAGAGGCTCTAGGCTCACCTAAGACACTTAACACAATTAAGAAATATTTGGAAGGTGGTCGAATACATGACATCGCAAGCGGTCTAGAAGACATGGGAATGCCTAATGTTATGGATAAATTAGAAGCAGAAGCTTTCGATATTCAAAAGCGTTTCAACGATATTGCATTTAAAACCAGTGGCGTTGAAGGTGGATTAGCGATAAATGTTGGAGAATAATGACACCTTTTTATGTTTCTACATATTTATTACCAAAGAGATTAATAACACAAATTTAAAAACGATATAAAATGGCTGATTTACTAATGAAAATGCCCGTCCCTTACGAACCTAAAAGAAAGAATAGGTGGATGATGAGGTTCCCAGCAGACTTGGGTATCCAAGAATGGTGGTTGGCATCGGCATCTAGACCTTCAATTACACAGGGAGAAGTTGTAATTCCATTCCTTAACACGGAAACCTACGTTGTTGGACGTTTCAACTGGGAAGCAATTGATGTTACATTCAGAGATGCAATAGGTCCTTCTTCAGCGCAAGCTATCATGGAATGGGTACGACTACAATCTGAATCTATTACAGGTAGACAAGGTTATGCCGCAGGTTATAAGAAGGATGTCGAGATTGAAATGCTTGACCCAGCAGGTGTAGTTATCGAGAAGTGGGTACTTCAAGGAACTATGCTTACCAACGTAAACTTCGGTGACTTGAGTATGGACGATGACGCTATTGCAGATATCCAAGCTACACTTCGATTCGATAGAGCGATACTTCTCTTTTGATTTTCAAATAGTAGAATTGTTCTACCAAAAACTAACTTTCCTTGACTTTACAGATACCTATTAGTATACTTGTAGAGTTAAGGAATTTTTTTTTATGGAAAATATTAAGTGTAAGGAGTGTGATAAGACATTCAAAAGTGTTGATTCTGTCAGAAGACATAGAGTCCAGAAACACGGCATATCTGCCGAACAGACATACGTTGATTACATGTTAAATGGTAAGTACCCTACCTGTGGGTGTGGGTGTGGTGATTCAGTTAATTTTTTATCGATTAAAAAGGGCTTCGTTGATTATGTCCGTGGTCATGCAGCCAGAGTTAATAATAATTGGGGTCATAACCCAGAAGTAATCCGAAAGTCTCATGAAACTCAGAAGAAGATGTATGCATCAGGTGAATTGACGGTATGGAACAAAGGGTTAGATATTTCAGACCCTAGGGTTAAGGATAACGTTGATAAGGTGTTATCCAATCCTGATAGGGGTGATAACATCTCCAAAGCTTTGAGTGGTGTCGAAAAGTCTGATGAGCATAAGTTAGCTATATCAATAGCGGCTATCGAACGATGGTCAGACCCAAAGGAACGAGAGAAGCAACGATATAGGAGATTAGAATATTTCACTAACAAAATGTTTAATGAAAAGTCTAAATTAGAAGTTAAATTTGAGGGGTTATTAATCGACTTAGGTGTAGAATTTGATTCCCAATATTCGGTTAAAGGTTATCTATATGACATCTATGTGCCACATAAAAAATTGTTAATAGAGGTGGATGGTGATTGGTACCACTTCAATGAGTCTGTACATAAAAAACCATTATCACCAATTCAAATAAATAACCTTAAAAATGATGAACGTAAGAACGCTATAGCGGAAAAAGAGGGTTATACGTTAGTTAGGTTCTGGGAAAACGATATTAACAACAATACCAATAACGTAATTAACATACTTAAAGGTTTAACGAAATGAAAGTTTGTGTTAAGTGTAAAGACCCCTTTGATTTGTCCCATTTCGGTAAATCAAGTCACACTAAAGACGGGCTGTATCGTTTATGTAAAGGTTGTGTGAAAATTGATAATCAGAAAAGACGTAAATTAGCTACTAAGGGTCTGAATTGGAAGCAGAGTTTGTACGATAATGGAGAGAAATATTGCTCCAGATGTGACACAGTAAAGAAATTCTCAGAATTTAACAAGTCTAAAAATTCCGTTTCAGGTTTTGGCTCTATGTGTGTTAACTATAAACACCTTAAAACCTCACCTAACCGTGGTGTTTTCTTGGTTTTGACCACTAATTCCTTAAAAACGTACCTAGTGACTATTTACTATTAAATAATTTGACCTAGAATTATCTTTATGAAAAGAAGAAGATTAGTAAGCATCGAAGAGATATACGGACATTTTGATGTCCCACACATCAG
>Ga0080013_1000346_pt1 | contig 65379 bp, 84 predicted proteins | sample ETNvirenome_6_85_FD_69236 | JGI IMG/M metagenome (GOLD analysis project Ga0080013, IMG submission 69236) | Marine viral communities from the Pacific Ocean - ETNP_6_85 (SPADES assembly) (version 2) | ecosystem: Environmental > Aquatic > Marine > Oceanic | place: Pacific Ocean | collected 2013-06-19 | reverse complement strand
GGATAATATATAGTCATGGCAAAATTAAGAACGGGTCGTAATGTTAGAGTTAGCTCTACCTCAACACTTCAAACTAGTAGTAAAAAGAAGGGTAAAAAGGAGAAGTCTAAGACTAAGTTTAAGTCTACCACTTCTAGTACGGATACAGACACTGGGGTAGTCTCTACTATGAAGACTAAGTCGACTACTAAATATCGCACAGGGAAAAAGACAAAGAGTAAGGCAAAGGAAAAGTTTATAGAGAAGAGTGCTTCAGGAAAGGTTTTAAGTAAGTCAGTTCAAAAAACAAATAGGCGTGGTAAAACTAAAGCAAGAGGTTTTACAACTGATCCTGTAACAGGGAAGAGAAGAAGATTTAGAGGGTAATACTCTTTATATGTCGATTATCGACATTTCTATGTCGATTTTATGTCGATATTATTTAGACTAAATATATAGTCTTTAGAGAGTTACAAGAAATTATGTCGATATGTCGATTTCTTCCCGTTTTTTTCACAGAGAAAAATATCTCTTCTTTATAATTATATATATATATATATAGGGCCCTTATTTTCGACATTCCGTCATAGCTTATTTTAATGTAAGTGTTGTATATTTGCTCAAATTAAATTAAATCTACATGAGTGAGTTAGGATATATTCCCAAGGACTTATGCTTCGACGACGAGGCTCGCACAAAACTTATTAACGGCATCACAACTTTATCGGCAGCGGTGAAGAGCACCTTAGGTCCTCGGGGGCAGACGGTGCTTATTGAATCTACGGACCATCTTCAGGGTATGACGGTTACTAAAGATGGGGTTACTGTAGCTAGGAGTATAGACCTCAATGATGCGGTAGAGAACTTAGCTGTACGTATGATGAAGCAGGCGTCTGAGAAGACGGCCAGTGTAGCGGGTGACGGGACCACGACGGCTATCGTCCTTACGGAGGCTTTGGTCAAAGCTGGGTTAGAACATATCTCTTCCGATCACAATAAGACGGAGGTTATACGTTTCATCCAGGAGTTGAGTGAGGTTGTCATCGCGTGTATGGAGGAGAAATCCAAAAAGATTACTAAGTCTCGTCTCTTAGACGTAGCTACTATCTCTGCCAATAACGATAAGGAGTTGGGGAAGATTATAGCATCTGCATATAACGACGTTGGAAAAGATGGCGTCGTCACTGTGGAGCGTTCACAAACGGACAAGACTTATGCTGAGGTTACGACGGGTATCCGCATGGACAGGGGGTACTCGTCTAACCTTTTCATCAACAGTCATAAAAAGGATGAGTGCATCTTAGAGGATGTGCGAGTCTTAGTGTGTGACCATGAGATAAATAACGTGCTACAGATCCAGACCGTTTTGGAACCTATCATCAAAGGTGGGCTGAAGGTTTTAATTATAGCTCCGTGCAGTACTAATGTGGTAAATACTTTAGCTGCCAATGTTATGCGTAATGGGTTACACCTATGTGCTGTTCCTCCTCCGAGTTTTGGATTCCGTCAGCATGAGCTTATGCAGGATATAGCTCTCTCTGTAGGCGCAAAATATTTCAGTGAGAAGACGGGCGACGATCTCTCCCTTATCCACTTAGGCGATCTAGGCCATGCAGACAAAGTCATTATCGGGAAAGAGAGCAGTGTACTTATCAAGAGCGATCAAGTCACGGAGGAAATCTCTGCACGTATAGAACAGCTCAAGGAACAACAGACGGCCACCAAAAATAAAGGTGAGCGCGACTTTATCAACGAGCGTATAGCGAGTTTAGCTGGTGGGATAGGGTGTATATATGTTGGGGGTAGTTCTGATATAGAGCAGAAAGAAAAATTCGACAGAGTCGACGATGCTGTTTGTGCGGTGCGCTCGGCCCTTCAAGAGGGTATCCTCCCAGGTGGGGGCCTCGCGTTATATAACGAGGGGAAAGTCTTGGGGGACTTTCCTATAAGTGGGAAGAATGAGGATGCCGCTATAGCTATCCTTCAGCATACTCTCTCTTCTCCTGCTATACAGATCTTAGATAACGCAGGGAAATCTGCGGGCCTTATCTCTAACGGGAAGACCTACAGTTGGGGCTACGACGTTAAGAACGAGTGCTCAGGGGATATGTATGAGATGGGGATTATAGATCCTTTGAAAGTAACTAAGCACGCCCTCCGCAATGCGGTGAGTGTAGCCACCACGATATTAAGTACTAACGCTATAGTAACACACGCACGAGCATGAAGCCAGTAGGAAAATATATCTTGATACAAACTATCGAGGAGGAGGTAAAAACTAAATCAGGACTTATCCTTTCTAACGCAGACGCCAACTCCTATAGATATAAGAAAGGCCAGGTAGTCCAAACAGGGGCGGGGGTCCAGGAAGTAAAATCCAAGGACGCTATATACTATGACAAACAGGCGGGACACTCTATGCTTATTAATAATGAGTCGTATACTATTATTACTGAGCGCGACGTCGTCGTTGTTTTATAAACTCATTCATTTTTTTAACCGCGTTTCTATACACTTTCCTCATGTAGGTAACGTCGGTTTTGAATAGGGGATTTCCAATATGGGACTCCCCTATCTCTTCTCCGTTAAGTTTTTTATATATAGTAATTACTACCTTCTTCCCTTTGTACGACAGATCGTATAGGGCAGCCTTCCCCCTTCTCCCTTCTCTCCACGTCTGTATCCATCCTTCTTGTGCTAGGCGCTGGAACCTATTCTTATCCCAACTCATCATCTGAGAGTACTCTAAAAAATCTTCTTTTTTAAATACCTGTTCGCTATATAAAAAATATAACATCTCCAGGTCTGCTGTCCCCAGTCCATATTTTGCTTTAGCCCATCCTCTTACCACCCTATAATATTTTAAATAGTCGTGGGTGGGTTCTATTCTCTTATAATTTTGCTTTACTATCCCCTCCTTTTCTTGTCTCATAAATAATAGTTTATCTTTGTACAAATATACCTTAAATGCGATCTGTTTTATTACTTCTTATATTCTCTTTCTTCTATAGTACACTCTTCCCGCAGTGCAACCAACATGTGTTTAGTTCTGTAGGTGCTGAGACATGGACCAATTTTCAGTATCAAGACTGTGATGGTGGTGCCCATTATTTTGGATTACCTACAGGAGGATACACCATAATTCTATGTGCAGATATTGGGACGACCTTTATTTTAAACGGGGATGGGTTTGTATATCCTTTAACCACGGAACACCCAGCTTATCCTTCTTGTATTCAAGAGGATTGTCCAGGAGATTTCGATGGAGATGGGATCGTTGGGGCGGAAGACTTATTAATTTTTTTATCTAATTACGGATCATGTTAGGAATAGCAACACGCATTGCCATAGATTCAACTATGCCCACAGGCGACGGAGGGGGAGGTTCGGGAGGATTCCGCTCTATGTGGGACACCAGAAACGTTTCTACTGGGAGTTCTGCCAGCGATACTGTCACCCTTCCTTTAACGGCGAGTGGCACTTACGACTTCCAGGTTTGGTGGGGAGACGGGACTTCGGAGACTATAACCTCATATACTCAGGGCACCCATACATATGCTGTGGAGGGGGAGTATGAAATTTCTATAAGCGGACAGATAGAGGATTGGTCCTTTAATGACACAGGGGATAAGCTTAAGATTTTAGACGTATCTAATTGGGGGACCTTTACTACGGGAGCCTCTGCCTTTTGGTTCTATGGGTGCGCAAATTTAGATTGTTCCGCTACGGACACCTTAACTCAAGGAGGCTCTTCTGTGTACCGCGCCTTCTCTGGCTGCACTTCTTTATCTGCTATAAATACCTCCGATTGGAATATGGGTATAGTAACGATGTTCGATAGTGCATTTGCTGGCTGCTCTAGCCTCACTACTGTGAACGCCACTGCTTGGGACACATCTCTTTGGGGTAATGTGAGATTTGCTTTCCAAAATTGTAGCTCACTAACTTCCATAGATGTATCTTCCTGGACCTTGAGTGGTATTACTAATATGTCCTATTTCTTTTCGGGCTGCACAAGTTTAGGGAATATAGATGTGAGTGGGTGGAGCTTTAACAATGCTGTATCTAATATAAATTTAACTGGACTCTTCTACAACTGCACTTCTTTTACAACTCTAGACGTCTCCTCTTGGGATGTTGGGGGAGTTGAACTAATGAGCAACCTCTTCTTTAATTGCAATCAGTTAACAGAAATAGATACGTCTGCGTGGGATATGGCGAATGCAGAATTAATATCTGCTATGTTTCAGAACTGCACCGCTTTAATAGCGTTAGATGTAGAAAACTGGGATGTGAGAAAGGTTACAGATATGAATAATTTTGCTAACGCCTGTACGATAACTACCGTCCCCACCTCTCTGTGGCAAACAGATAGCCTACAACATACTAGTCGTGCTTTTAAATTCTGTTCTAACTTAGTTAGTGCCGATGTTGCGGGATGGGATATGACGAATCTGCTTGGGGGGTATGATATGTTTATGTCATGTACTTCTCTCACCACTATAGACACTTCCCTTTGGAGCCTTCCTTTAAACTTAGCTGCTTTTAATATGTTTAATGGGTGTAGCTCTTTAGTTACTTTAGATGTATCTAACTGGGATATGGCCTCTACAACGAGTGCGGCGGGCATGTTTTCTGGGTGTAGCTCTTTATCTGCGTTGGACGTCTCGAGTTGGGATATGTCTAGTTGCACTAGTATAGTGGAGACGTTTAAGAATTGTTCTACTTTAACTACTTTAGATGTATCTAGCTGGGGTGTTTCCACGAGTATGCTGGATACATCGGGAGCGTTTTATGGCGCCTCAGGGGTAGCTACTATAGATGTCTCTTCGTGGACTATGACTAATGTAGCCGCTATAAACAATATGTTTTTTGATGCCCTCTCCCTTACTTCTCTCGGAGCGACGGGAGTTACGAACTGGGACACTTCCTCTTTAACTTCTATGTTTAGAGCCTTTAAGGGTTGTGGGGTGTTAGCTACTATAGATGTCTCAGGATGGGATGTTGCGGACGTAACAAATATGAACGAAGTCTTTAAGAGCTGTGTGGCAGTTACCACCTTAGATGTTTCGAGTTGGGATACGAGTAGCGCTACCACAATGGATTACCTCTTTGATGGATGCACTCTTGTCTCCGCCTTAGATGTTTCTACCTGGGATGTAAGTCTGGTTACGGGTATGGATCATATGTTTTCCGCTTGCAATGCGTTAACCGTTTTAGATGTTTCGAGTTGGACTACCACTTCTTTGTTAGACGCCCAATGGATGTTCTACGGATTAAATGTCTCCACTCTCGATGTTACCAACTGGGACGTTGATGATGTGACAACTATGGAGGGAATGTTTTATAGAACAGACATCACCTCTATCGACGTATCTAATTGGGATACTTCCAATGTTACGGATATGAGACAGCTTTTCGATGAGTGCACTCTTCTAACGAGTATAACGTGGCCTGCTTCTGGGTCGTTAGATACCTCTAGTGCAACGGACTTACGAGGGTTCTTCTGCTATACTACCGCTTTACCGTCTTCTGTATATGCTACTATGCAATATTGGGATATCTCTCAAGCTACGGGAACAGGAGCTCTAGATGGAATTTTAACTAACACGGTAAACACCCTTACTGGAGGGGAGTACAATCAGATTCTTGCTACTTGGAACGCGGCTAACACCTCTAATATGACTGCGGACTTTGCTTTGGCGGTAGCGGCAAAAGGAGGTATTGCTAACAGGAACGCTATGATAAGTAGAGGATGGACTATAAATGATGCTACACCACCATGAGGATAAAACTCTTTCTTTTCTTTTCTCTTTTTTCTTCGGTACTTTTCTCTCAGTGCGATGTAAGTATAAGCAGTTGGGATGGGGCATCGGGTGATATTGTTATTGATATTCTCAATAGCGAGAACTGTGGGTGTAATGACTTTACTACTCTAGGAAACACATGTGAGAATAGCGCTAGTCCTTATGTCAATGATAACACAACTGTAAGTCATATAGTACTAGGGTTACATGTAGAGGGGATGGATTACAATTGGGGGTGTCTTAATGCTAACAACCATCCAGGGTGGACGTTTAAAGCGTGGCAGCTTTTTGGGAATCAGATTTTAGAGAGTGGGGAGAGTTGGAGCGCTAATATTTATGACTCCCCTATAGATAATGATTGTTGGGAGGAGATACTATCAAATGATACTATATGTTCTGAGATAGTGGTGTGGCAGATTAATCTATCTCAAACGTCTCACGTTTCTGAGGGGGGGTGGGCTGTTAATATGGGAGCTCTACAAACTCAGAGTTATCCTGATGTAGATCTATCTAATAATACAGCTATATATTGTGCCCCTCCTTCTTGTGATACTATCTATGTGGATGTAGATGTGATAGAATATATTTATGACACTACATTCGTTGAGCTCCCTCCCGATACGATCACTTTAGTAGAGATGGACACCTTAATAGAATATATCCAATTACCTCCAGATACTGTACATGAATATATCTACTTAACAGACACTATGTATATAGAGACGGTGGTGCATGAGTATATATACATTTACAACACAGACACCATAACAGAATTTGTAGCCGAAACAATATATATAGACTGTGAGACAGGGGAAGAGTGTGATTTAGGTTTTCCGTGTGACGAGACTTCTATTTTTGCCCCTAATGCCGTTACCCCTAATGGGGATGGGTGGAATGATGTGTGGGCTGTTGTAGCTGACGAGTCGTGTTGGAGTGATTGGGAGGTGCGTATATATAACCGATGGGGAGGACTTGTTTGGATAAGTAACTCTCCTTTCGATGAGTGGGACGCTAACGTAGCTACTGGAGTATATGTGTATACTATCATAGCGCACAGCTCTATGAACGATACTTTCTTTGAATTTAATGGAACAATAACTGTATTATATTAATGAAAACTTTACTTACAATATTACTTCTGGGGGTATGTAGCTACAGTATAGCTCAAAGCTCATACAAAGAGATGACCTCTTCTGGTCCTATAAAAACATCTTATACTTATATCCCTCCCGTTATAGACTATCGCTCTATGACTTACGAAGAGAATATGACGAGCGGAGTTTTTTTTCTCGCTTTAACGGGCTTAGCTATATATGGAAGCACTGTTTCTGATGGGCCTTTTACGGAGCTCACCCTCCTTTACGGGACGGCGGCTACTATTCGTTTGGTACGAGCTAGGAAGATAAAGAGAAGAAACGTCCTCTTATATTAATTTTATTATCTTTGCCTTATGCCTATAATCCCCTCAGGACAAAAGTTCCATACCCTAGACGAAAATACTAAGACTAAAGACCGAGGGTCGGCGCAAGCGCAAGCTATGCGTAAGATATATACTATGGGGGATATCTCCGCTACGGCGGCTGGCTCTATAGGGGTCCCTACAGATCTGCAGTACGAGACCGTAGCCGATATGCAGCTTGCCTCTCCCGATGTAGGGAGATATGCTGTTACTATGGGGTACACTGCGGTAGGAGACGGAGGCGCGGCAACATATCTTATCGAGGCAGCAGATCCAGGAGGCACCAACCACTCCTTACTTTTAGCTAACGGGAACTACGCTGTCTCTCAATTCTCTCAATTTTTTATTCCTCAACAGTGGGGGGTAGTCTCAGGCGACAATAGCCCTGCTGTAGCTACAGCGAATGTAACGGGACTTAATGCTATGTTTGCTCATATGCAGGAGGTGGCGGACTGGTCTGGCGCCAGTTCGGGAGCGGTTGCAAGTTTTTTAGGTGGCGATTATTTTGTAGATGCAACAATAGAGCTCCCAAAAAATGACCACAGCATTTTCCCTATATACTTTAACGGGGCTGTTTTAAAACCTACGGAAAACGATATTGTAGTATTAAAGAGAACTTACGCAGCCTCCTCTGAGAGCGGAACAGTAAATATATATGACCTTATTATAGATGGAGCAGGATATACAGGTTGTGAAGGGCTCTTTATACACGGCTCATATGCCTCTATAGTCCAAGGATGTTACTTTACCCATTTAGCGGTAGGGCTACATCTTGAGTTTGCCCTTATGACGAATGTAACTTCTACCAGGTGGTTTGACTGTTTACGGGGAGCTACTGTTCGAAACACCCAGGGCGGACCAAGCTATGCGGGGCAAAGTAATAGCACCTCTTTCCGAAGTTGTAGATGGAACTCTCCCGCTGCAGGCGACTACGGATTGTGGGTATATAACTGCTCTCAGGTAACTGTTCACGACTCCGTTTTTGAAGGGGAACACCCTACATTAGCAGACGTCTCTTTTGATGGGATTGACTCTACGTCGGTAGGAGGGGGGATATATGGTTGTCACGTAGAGTCTCAGGATAATCCGACGAGCGGAGAGAATATATTCCTTAGGCTAAGGGCAATGGACGAGTTTCAGTGCTTTAATATATATCAGTCTAATCCTTCCGTAGGCACGGGTAGCGGGATAGGTCGTACTATGGTTCAGTTAGAAGATGGCTCGGCATGTAATTTTTCCGCTTCATGGTATGGTAATTATGGGGAGGTTAAGTTTGAAAATAACGGGGGGTTTATTTATTTCCCTGACGCCCTTTTAAATAAAAAAATCCCTGATTATGGGATAATATGGACGGGGTCCGTAGGGGAGCCAGATACAGCATATATAAACTATGGGCTTACAGCTAACGGGACAAGTATAGGGAAGGGGTCGGCTACACGAGTAGGAAACTCTGGATATAGTTTTAATACCTTTAACGACGGAGGGTATGATGACTATTTTAGTGGAGACGCTACACAAAAGACTTCTACCCCTTCCACCTTATATGACGCCTCCGCAACTTTTATAGGCGCGGGGCGCCCTGATACTGTCCAGGTGGGCGATAGGGTTGTTAATAAACAGACGGGTGCTTTTGCATATGTCCTTACCGTAGTAAATACTACAGAGCTTACTTTAAGTGCGGATATAATGCCTGCGTCCCCCGCTCAGCCTTACACTATCTCTAGTGAACATGCTTATGAGGGAGCCGTAGGATATTCTGGGTCCTATATAATGGGGAGTAGTAGTATTAGTGGTTTCCAGAGGTCTTTAAATATCTTGGGAAGAATACCTTTAGCTTTGGATACAAGTTCAAACTTATTTTTTACCAACGACGATGTCCAAGTGGGAGATTCTGCTGCTGAAAAAAAGCAGTCTCCAATATACAGAGATAACTTTGCGTTGATATACAACCCCAATGTTACGGGGAAATATTATTATCAGATTCCTGCGATAGAAGGAACCTCAACAGGATTAACTAGCCAAGCCCCTTTAATGGCATACTCAAAAGAAGGCGCTCCTGGTGGCACTAGTTCTCCAGGCGCAAAGGGCGAGGTAAGAAGTGATGCTTCTTATATTTATGTTTGTTATGAGACCGATATGTGGAGGCGGTCAGCTGTGACTGGTACATGGTAAGAAATATATTTTGTATATTTGTAAAATACTAATTCATAAATTATGAAAAAGCAAGGATACAATTCAAGACTCGACGAGTCGCTAGGAGCTAAACACGGAAAGAAATCTCAGTCTTTTAAAGACAGACGAGACGAATCTAAGGCTATGTCTAAAAAAGATTATGGACACGCATACGGTGGAGATCACTCTATGAGTTATGAGGCAAAGGTTCATAAATCAGGTATAGGAAAACATATCGGTTCTTTAATACGTAAGTAATGAGCGCTTTTACAAGACTAGTGAATAAACTAGTAAAGGAAGGGAACTCTCTAGAGTCCGCACGTAAAATTGCTTATAGTATTGGTGTAAATAAATACGGTAAAAGCGGGATGGCTAAAAAAGCTGCCGCGGGCCGAAAAAAATAAATAACGATGTTAGATTTTATATTAGAAAATTGGTCTGAATTATTAATTGCCCTTATGGTTTTTGTCAAGACCGTGGTCAATCTCACTCCTACAGAAACCGATAATAAAGTATTTGGATGGATAGATGTTCTAATCAATGCAATAATCACAGACCGCAGAAAGTAATGATTTCGAAGGGACTTGGAGATACCATAGAGAAAATTACTACCGCAACAGGTATAAAATCTGTAGTAGAAAAAGTATCTAAGGTAACGAAGAGTCCTTGCGGATGTGCAAAACGGCGTGAAGCTTTAAACAAAGCTGTCCCATATAACAAATAGAAATGGCATATCAAAAGCTACAAGTAAGCAGTTCTTTAGACATTATCCCTTCGGATACTGTAGATATCCCTAACCCTAGTTCGGAGGTTCAGATTGTTCAACGTGAAGTTATTGTAACTAGTACAGCCAACGCTCCCGTAGGGGAGTTGGACCAACTTTCCGATGCTACAGTAAATTTCTTAGCTACGGGAGCAACACCTTTAGGTATACAAGTAGGGGATATTGTAATTAATACAGTGAGTCGTGCAACAGCTACCGTAGTTACTGTAGATAGTGCTACCCTCCTTACTCTCTCTGCAGCCATTATGCCTGAGTCTCCTGCTGCGGCAGAAGCCTATATTATCACTCGCTCTGACGATAAGATGCGAGAAGATTTAGGAGAGGGTGTCCAAGACGCTAGTTCAGACCTTACTCTTAGTGAGGCGGGACAAAATTTTGTATCAACGGTAGCGATAGGAGATATAGTGGTAAATCTAGCTACAGGGCAAAGCGCAGCAGTAGTTACTGTAGATAGCAACACGCAGCTTACCTTATCTTATTCTATTATGCCTGTTCCAGCAGGCCCTGCTCAAGAGTATGAAATTTTAGAGGCGGCTCCTATAGCCGATGTTAGTGTAGGAGCTTTTGATGTAGCAGGGACTTTGACCTTAGGGGCTGGAGCTTTAGCTAGTGAGGCGGGGATACTTCCTGGAGCTATAGTATATAATACTGGAGCTGCAAAAGCCTATACTGTGGTAGAGGTTGTAGATGATGTTACTATTACTATTACCCCTCTCTCGGCAGGGGGAGCTACAGATGCCTTCGTAATATATAACGAAGCTACGGATGCAGCTGTATTATATTCAGGCGGATCCTTACAAGATATTAAAACAACAATGGCCTCTAATAGCGTAGATGTATTTAAAAACATACCGCAAGGGGCTTACCTTCCTATTCAAGTAAAGCGGGTGTGGGACAATTCCGACACTCCTCAAGATGTTATAGCGCTCTGGTAGTATAAAAAAAAGAAAAATGGCATATCAAAAATTACAAGTAAGCTCCTCTTTAGCGGTTATTCCTTCGGATACGGTGGATATCCCTAACCCATCTTCCTTAGCAATAAGTAGCACTACCGTAGGTGCGGCTGTAACAAATAAATTAGTGGATACGGGTCAGACTTTCCTTACCGCGGGGATTTATAACAATGCTATTGTATACAATACTACAGACGGGACCGCCGCGTATGTTACAGCGGTAGATAGTGACACCGTCCTTTCTTTAAGTGCAGACATAATGGCTACCTCTGAGGACTATACTATATATAACGAGGCTACTAAAGGAGCTGTCTTATATGCTGGTCATGTTGCTGCGGCAGATTTAGCGGTAATTATGGCAGGAGGAAGTGCCACGACTTTTAAAGCGGCGCCTTCAGGAGCTTTCCTCCCTATACAGGTGACACGATTAAAAGCAGGGCCTACCTACTTAGATATCCTAGCTTTATGGTAACGCGTTATGCAGATATCCGTAAGCAACCTAATCGCGCATCCTAACCCCACAGGCCTTCCCTCACCTACCCCTCCTCCTGTTGTAGGATTTAAATTTACTGTAGATACAAGGTCAGCGGGGTCAGCTAGTGATACCTTTGTGCTCCCCTTAACTCCAGGAGGTACTTATAACTTTGAGGTAGATTGGGGAGATAGTTCTACGGATACTATCACAGTTTGGAATCAAGCTGAGACAACTCACGTATATAGTGCAGGCGGGATATATACTATTGAGTGTACGGGTACGTTAAAAATCTTTACATTCTCGGGGACAGGAGATAAGTTAAAGCTAGAAGAAATACATAATTGGGGAGGAAGTAGTTTAGATTTAGGTGCGTCACCATTTGCATTTAATGGATGTAATAACCTCACCATCTCTGCTACTAATAGCCCCGCTAATATAGGGTCTTTGGCCACAGCATTTTATGCAGTTGGCTCCCCCACCTTCACAGGCGGACTATCAGGATGGGATATGTCCAATACAACTTCCTGTCAAATGCTTTGCTATCTCGATTCTTCCTACAACGAAGATATCAGTGGGTGGGATGTCTCTGGTATCACTACTTTCTTATTTGCATTTTCAGGTACAGCTATGAGCGTTGCTAACTATGATGCTCTCCTTATTGCATGGGCTCCCCAGAGTGTACAGAGTGGAGTGACTTTTAGCACTTCTGCTCAATATACTGCGGGTGGGGCTGCCGCCGCAGCTAGAACTACTTTAGTAGGTAAGGGATGGACAATTGTTGATGGAGGAAGTGTTTAATAGATAAAAATCATGAGTACAGAAATTTGCTACCCTACAGAAGAAACATGGTTCATATGTTTCGCTACTACCGCTAAATTAGAGGTAAAGGCTTACGCTTCCTTTAACACCGATGAGTGTATGGAAACTCCTTGGGAGACTATAGAGCAATATACATCACAACAAGAGTGGGAGGATAGATTAGAGGAGTATGGTATTACGATTTTATTTCCCCCAATTTAAACTCAATATACTTATAGTCAGGTTAGTGCGTCGCTAAACGATGAAAATTTATACTGGATACCATTTACATAAAGTTTTATTACCTTTGTACCATGTGGAAATATAATTGTTCATACCCTAATTTATCTTTTAAGTATCTTTTTATTATTACAAAATGAGCATCGGAACGGTGGAGTTAGTTATAACGGTAGCGGTATTATTAGCTACTATCTTTGGTTTTTGGGTAAACCTAAACAATGAGTGTACTAGAATAAAATCTAGGATGTATCACTTAGAACAATCCGATTCAGAGCTTAAAACCCTTCTTGCAGATATCTCTACTCGTTTACATCACATAGAAATACTTTTAGCGTCTCACAAAATAAAAGAATAATGCGTCTAAGTAAAAACTTTACACTAAGTGAGTTTACACGAAGCGAAACAGCTGCACGGAAAGGGATAGATAATATTCCCAGTAAGGGAGATATAGAAAACATAGAGCGACTAGTCAGAAAAATACTCCAACCTATGCGTAGTGCATTAGGCCCTATAAGAATAACTTCTGGGTATAGATCTCCAGATTTAAATAGGGCTATCGGAGGAAGCTTAAAGTCTCAGCATTGTAACGGAGAGGCGGCAGATATCCAAATCTTTAAGGGAGGGGTTATGAATAACAGACGCCTGTACGATTATATTATAGGACAGAATATAGAGTTCGATCAGATGATAAACGAATTTGATTTCTCTTGGATTCATATCTCTTTAAAAAGAGATAACAACAGAAGAAATATTTTAGAGGCGTATAGAGACTCGGAGGGGGATACCGCATATAAATTGGTTGAACCTCAACCCGTCCTATGAATAAAGTTCTATCTATATTACAGTCTTTGGATTTCACGGCTATGTTTAAAGATAAGAAGTTTGGGGATGGGAAGCGGTGGTCAGCAAAACGTACCGTAGGCGGCATTATGGTTACATATGCCTTAACCTCTATGAATGGAGAAATAATATGGGAAGGGGTGGTTTTATGTGCGTTAGGGATACTTCCATTATGTCTATCTATGTTTGAGGTGCGCGAGATAAAGTAAATGCTTTATATTTGTAGAAATTAAATTAATCTACAATGTCTAAGAATTTAACTAAAGAAGAGTTAGAAACTCTTCAAAAGCTTAACGGAGAGTTCCACGATCTAAAAGGAAAGATAGGAGAGCTGGAGATACAGAAGCATGCCTTATTATTACAAGTGAATAATATAAAGGAAGCTTTTACAGGTTTAGAAGGAGGGTTCATAACAAAATATGGCAAGGACTCCGTAATAGATATACAAACGGGTGAGGTAAAAGAGAAATAATGCTTATCCGTAAAATTTCCATCGGAGGCGATTATAAGTCTAGCGCGATGCATTACATAGTAGGACAAGATGTTTTAGGCGGCTCCCATAGTATCCATCTTATTCAGCATGACGCGGTATCAGACTCGTTTAAAATATGGGTAGAAAAAGCCGACGAGATATTATTATGGAAAGAGTTTAGATCTACTATGCCTGTCTCGTTAGAGTATAATATAAACTTCTGATGAGATCCCCATATTACTTTCTAGTTAGACCTAAGAACTCTAGACGGTATGATAATATTAAATCTATAGGAGATGTAGAGTTTATTACTAGTACATCTACCGAAGACCATGAAGCGTCTAATAGGTTTGGAATAGTAGTGGCCTTACCTTTAGGATATACGGGTAAAATAAAAGTAGGGGACACCCTTCTTGTCCACCACAATGTTTTTAAGTTTTACTATGATATGAGGGGGAGAGAAAAAAGTGGACGTAGTTTTTTTAAGGACGATTTATTTTTTATAGACCACGACCAGTTCTTTTTGTACCATGATGGTACACGCTGGCAGTCGCATAGTAAATATTGTTTTATTAAACCCGTCCCTCCCAAAGACTCTGTGATTTTAAAGCCCACTGAAGAAGAACCCTTGGTCGGGATAGTACGTTATATAAACGAAGAGCTTATAGACTTAGGGGTGAAAGAAGGTGACGAGGTCTCTTTCCAGCCTGGAAGTGAATACCCTTTTGAAGTAGAGGGAGAGAAATTATATAGAATGTTCACAAAAAATATTACTCTAATCTTATGATATATATAATAGACGATTTTATAGACAAGACTTTTTATAATCTAGGGCTATCTTATCTTAATGGGACTCCTTTTGAAAAGCAGGTAGTAGGAGGCAAAGACTTCTATACGGTAGATGCTCCAGAAAGTTTCGTGTCATATGTTATACAGAAGTTACAGCAAACAGAGCATCGTAAACTTAAACCTATTCTAGCCTTTTTCCGTGAGTCTACAGATGAACTAGATGTAAGCTGGCGTATACATTCAGACTTAAAAATAAAAGGAGAGCAGCCCGATAGAGCTATGGTATTATATATGTCCCCCAGGGAGAAGGAAGAGTTACATGGGACAGCTTTATGGGAACACCAGATATATGGGCGCGAGCTTCCCTCTGATACAAGTGACGAAGAATATGATAGGATGATTAGTGTAGACGCAGAGAATTTAGATATGTGGAGGCTGAGTAGTGTGGTGGGGTATGAGCCCAATAGGTTGGTTTCATACCCGTCGAGCTATTTCCATAGTAAATATCCTAATGTATCTTGGAAAGACGGAAGAAAGATCTTTGTTATGTTTTATAAATATGAAAATTAAATCATGGGAGTACAGAAAAATATTGGGCTATTAAAAGCGAAAACGGAAGAGGTAACAGAAAACTTAAAGAAGTTAATCTTAGAGGAGCATAGAACGAGAGAGCTTGCGATAGGCACTCTAGAGCTTTTAAAACTTATGCCAGGGTATAAGGAGGCTATAGAAAAATTAGAAGAAAAAGCTAAAGAAAAAGATGGACATCAAGGAGATTAAATTAAGCATTATAGAGGCTGGAGAAAAAGCAGTTAAGCAACTAGTAAAGGTGGCTAGGGAAGATATTATTAAATATGAGTCCGAAGATCCATTAGCGGCTGATAGATTAAAAAATGCTGCAGCTACAAAGAAGCTAGCTATATTCGATGCCTTTGAAATATTAAAGAGGATAGAAGAGGAAAAAGCTTTATTAGACGGAGACGTTATTGTAAATAAAAAAAACACAGTAAAGGGATTTGCAGAATCAAGATCAAAATAGTTTATACCAAGTTTTAAAAAACTATGTGCCTAAAAATGTGGTGTCTACGAAAAATAGAGCCCATTCGTGGATATATGGGTATAATGAAAAATATGATCTTGTAATTATTTCTCGAGATGGGACACTAGGAGAAGTGTATAATATAAACGGATTGGTAATAGGGTTGCCTAAAGCTCCTTCTGAGATGGACGCTCGTAGCGCTAAAAAGGCTGAACAGTATTGGGAACCGCACAATTTACCTAAGCCTTTGTCTCGTTTAGCGTCTATCTTCCAGTGGCATGGAACTCCTGCCGCCTTTAAATCAGAGTGGGTAGATTATATCGAGAGGGAGTTTGATAGACGGGATCAAGGATACTGGTTTAAAAATAACGGGGTATCAACTTATCTCACGGGCACACATTACATGTACCTCCAATGGACAAAGATTGATGTGGGTCATCCAGATTTTAGAGAGGCAAACCGCATCTTTTATATTTTTTGGGAAGCATGTAAAGCAGATAAGAGAAGTTTTGGAATGTGCTACTTAAAGATCCGTCGTTCAGGGTTTTCTTTTATGAGCTCTTGTGAAGGGGTAAATCAAGCAACTATAAGTAAGGACGCTAGGATTGGGATACTGTCTAAGACAGGGGGAGATGCTAAGAAAATGTTTACAGATAAGGTCGTTCCTATTTCTAATAACTATCCCTTCTTCTTTAAACCTATCCAAGATGGTATGGATAAGCCTAAAACAGAACTTGCATATAGGGTCCCTGCCTCTAAGATAACAAAGAAGAATATGTATGTGTTAGAAGATAGTGAGCTAGAAGGGTTGGACACCACTATAGACTGGAAGAATACTTCAGACAATAGTTATGATGGAGAAAAACTAAAATTACTTTTACATGACGAGAGTGGGAAGTGGGAGAAGCCTGAAAATATTTTAAACAACTGGCGCGTTACAAAGACATGTCTACGTCTCGGAAGTAAAATTATTGGTAAATGTATGATGGGCTCTACCTCTAATGCTTTAGATAAGGGCGGAAGAAATTTTAAAGCTCTATTCGAAGACTCTAGTCCTTTAAAGAGGAATGCTAATGGTCAGACCAAAAGTGGACTATATTGTTTGTTTGTCCCAATGGAGTGGAACTTTGAGGGGTATATAGACCGATATGGGATGCCCGTATTTTATACGCAAGACACTGCGGTGGAAGGTATAGATGGGGAAAATATATATACAGGGGCTATAGACTACTGGAAGAATGAGGTTGAATCTTTATCCTCAGATCCTGATGCGCTAAATGAATTCTATCGTCAATTCCCTCGTACTGAGTCTCACGCTTTCCGAGATGAGAGTAAGCAGTCTCTATTTAATCTAACAAAGATTTATCAACAGATAGATTATAATGACTCTTTAATAGAGGCGCACCATGTTACTCAGGGGTCTTTCCATTGGTTGAATGGACAGAAGGACACAAAGGTAGTGTGGTCCCCAGATAGAAGAGGTAGGTTCCGTGTGTCATGGATACCGAAGAAAGAGTTACAAAACAATAAAGTAGTTAAGGGCGGAAAGTTTTATCCAGGGAATGAACATATCGGAGCCTTTGGATGTGACTCCTATGATATATCAGGGGTAGTTGTGGGGAGAGGGTCTAATGGTTCATTACATGGGTTGACTAAGTTTAGTATGGATGAGGCCCCCTCTAATGTTTTTTTCTTAGAATATATAGCCCGACCACAGACGGCAGAGATATTTTTTGAGGAGGTGTTGATGGCATGTGTTTTTTATGGTATGCCTATACTATGTGAGAACAATAAACCGCGTCTTCTATATCACTTTAAGAATAGAGGATATAGACATTTCTGTATGAATAGACCTGATAAGCGTTGGAATAAATTATCTAAAACAGAAAAAGAGTTAGGGGGGATTCCTAATAGCTCGGAAGATATTAAGCAGTCTCACGCCTCAGCTATAGAGTCTTATATAGAAAAATATATAGGATTAGATATGCTCGGGACCTATAGAGACAAGGAAGATATGGGTACAATGCCTTTTATAAGGACCTTAGAAGATTGGGCAAAATTCGAAATAAACAATAGAACTAAATATGATGCCTCAATTAGCTCTGGGTTAGCTATAATGGCAAACCAAAAACACGTATATTTACCCGTTAAAATGCAAACAAAAATAAGTGTTAACTTTGCAACGTATAATAACACATCCCATTTCAGCGAATTAATTAATAAATGAAAGAAGTTAAGGTTAATCTTAAGGCGGCAGCATTTCCAGATCAATTTGCTTCAGACTCTCAAAAGAAGACCCAAGAGTTTGGGCTTCAAATAGGCCAAGCTATTCAGTATGAATGGTTTAGAAAAAGCTCTGGGAGTAGTATAGGGAGGTTTTTTAACCAGGGTAATGAGTATAATAGGCTACGACTTTATGCTCGTGGTGAACAGTCTGTGGCTAAATATAAAAACGAGTTAGCTATAGATGGAGACCTGTCTTATTTAAACCTAGATTGGACCCCTGTCCCTGTTATACCTAAGTTTGTGGATATAGTAGTGAATGGTATGTCGGACAGACTATTCAGTGTAAAAGCTTACGCTGAAGACGCTATGTCTGCCTCAAAAAGGAACCAGTTCCAGAACATGGTGGAGAAGACCATGGTAGCAAAAGACCTCTTGGGACAAATACAAAAAGACTTTAAGATTGAGACTTTCCAGATAGCAGAAGAGAGTGTCCCCGCTAACGATCAAGAGCTGGAGCTTTATATGCAGATGAATTATAAGCCTGCTATAGAGATAGCAGAGGAGGAGGCTATTAACACTATGTTAGCAGAAAACCATTACGATGATATACGCCGTAGATGTGATTTAGATATAGCTACTCTAGGAGTGGGGATATGTAAGCATACTTTCCAGGCGGGAGACGGCGTAAAGATTGATTATGTGGACCCTGCTAATGTGGTACATAGCTATACTGAAGACCCACATTTTAAAGATTGTTTCTATTGGGGGGAGATTAAGAGCGTGGCTATAACAGAGTTATTAAAAATAAATCCAGACCTTACTCAGGATGATCTCGCGGAGATCTCAAAATATAGTCAGGCGTGGTACAATTATTACAACGGGGCAGTCTTTTATGAAAACAGTATGTTCTCTCGAGACTCCTGCACCCTCCTATATTTCAATTATAAAACCACAAACAGTTTTGTATATAAGAAAAAGAAGATAGAGGACGGGTCTTATAGAGTTATTGAGAAGGATGATGAGTTCAACCCACCTCAAGACATGATGGATGATAACGATTTCGAGAGGGTGGAGAAGCGTATTGATGTATGGTATGAAGGAGTTATGGTTATGGGAACTAATTTCTTACTAAAGTGGGAGATGATGGAGAATATGGTTCGGCCTAACTCTGCAAATCAGTTTGCCGTTTCTAACTATGTAGCGGTAGCGCCTCGTATGTATAAAGGAACAGTAGAGTCTTTGGTGAGACGTATGATTCCTTTTGCGGATTTAATTCAGATGACGCACCTAAAGATGCAGCAGGTTATCTCTCGTGTAGTCCCTGATGGAGTCTTTATTGACGCTGACGGATTAAATGAAGTAGACCTTGGAACGGGGAACGCATATAACCCATCTGACGCCTTGCGTTTGTATTTCCAAACAGGTAGTGTAGTGGGAAGAAGTTTCACTCAAGAGGGGGAGTATAATAATGCTCGTATACCTATCCAGCAGTTAACGGCAAATACGGGCAATGGGAAGCTCCAAATGCTCGTGGGTACATATAACCATTATTTAGATATGATAAGGGCTGTAACGGGCTTAAATGAAGCGAGAGACGGTAGCACACCTGACCCTAATTCTTTGGTGGGAGTTCAGAAGCTGGCTGCACTAAATTCTAACACCGCAACACGGCATATCCTAGACGGTAGTTTATATCTTACTAGAACCTTAGCAGAGGCACTTTCATTACGTATAGCAGATGTTTTAGAGTACGCAGATTTTAAGGATGAGTTTGCTATGCAAATAGGAAAATATAATGTGGGTATACTAGAGGATATAAAAAACCTATATATATATGACTTCGGAATTTTCATAGAGATATCTCCAGACGAAGAGGAGAAAGCTTTATTAGAGCAAAATATTCAGATGGCGCTCTCCCAACAAGACATTAATTTAGAAGACGCTTTAGATATACGCGAGGTGAAAAACCTAAAGATGGCAAATCAGCTATTAAAACTTAAGCGTAAGCACAAGCAAAATCAAGAACAGCAGGCTGCGGCTCAACAGCAGCAGATGCAAGCCCAAGTTAATATGCAGTCTCAACAGGCAGCGTCTCAAGCGGCTCTACAAAAGATCCAAGCAGAGACTCAGTCTAAGATGCAAATAAAACAAGCCGAGGTGTCTTTCGATATTGAGAAGATGAAGAACGAAGCTATGCTTAAGCAAGAGCTTATGCAAACAGAGTTCCAGATGCAGATGCAGCTAAAGGGAGCGGAAGTAGAAGGTCTGAAGACTAGGGAAGAAAGAAGAGAGGAAGCAAAGGCTGAGCGTATAAGCCAAATGAATACCCAGCAGTCTAAGATGATACAACAGAAGAAAAAAGATTTACCTCCTATAAATTTCGAATCTAACGAAGACAGCCTAGACGGGTTTGACTTCGCAGAATTTAATCCACGTTAATATGCCCGAAACTAAGAAACAACGTTTAGCTAAAAGGGCAGCTAAGGCTCATGCCCGAGCACAGAAAAGAGGAGATACTCCTGTAGGAACACGGAAAGGTCCGTCTTCTCCTCGTACATTATCTAATACTGAAATACCTGTATATAAGAGGGAACAAAAGTTGTTGGATAAGATAACACGAAGTGGTAGGCCAAAGAAAAAAAAGATTAAAACCATTCCTCCCCTTTTTCAGATTGAGAGAAAAAAATCCAGTTCTCGTAAAAAAACTAGTAAACTTTTCAAAAAAAGAAATTGCCGTAGACAAGGACGTAGACATGGTTCATGCAAATAATAAATCAAAATAATAAAATTAAATAATATGGAACTTAAAGTAAGAGCTGTAGAAGACGTCCAAGAGAAGTCCGCAGCACAAGTAGAAGAAGAGCTTCTAAACAAACATGAAGAGAAACTCCAAGCAGAATCACAAAGCAAAGAAGAAGCCGCGCCTATACAAGAGGAGGCTACTTCAGAAGAGGAGACTCCAGCATTAGAGGAGTCTGCAGTATTATCTTATATTAAAGATAGATATGACAAAGATTTTTCTTCTGTCGAAGAAGCGTTAGCAACGAGAGAAGCTAACGAAGAACTACCTGAAGATGTGTCCGCGTATTTTAAATACAAAAAGGAGACAGGTAGAGGGATGCAGGATTTTATAAAACTGCAAGAGGATTTTGAAACTATGGATAGCGATAAGTTGCTTAAGAGCTACTATACCGCTACCGAAGAGGGTTTAGACCAAACAGATATAGATGATATATTGGAATCTAAGTTTTCATTCGATGAAGACTTCGATGATGAGAAAGAAATAAAGAAAATAAAAAGAGCAAAAAAACGTGAACTTACAAAAGCTAAAAAGTTTTTCGAAGAACAGCGCGAGCAGTATAAAACTCCCCTTGAGTCAAGTGGGGGTGGGTTGTCATCGCAAGATCAAGAATCGCTTGAGGCTTACAAGAGTTATATAAATGAGTCTGCTTCTATAAGCGAAGCAAATAAAAAGAAGTACGATTGGTTTTTACAAAAAACAAACGAGGTTTTTTCTGATGAGTTCAAAGGTTTTGAATTCAATATCGGAGATACTAGTCTAACTTTTAAACCTGGGACAAGTGAGGAAATGAAAAATATCCAGTCAGATGTAAATAATTTTATAAATAAATTTATGGACAAAGACGGGATGATGTCAGATGCTCCTGGATACCATCGCTCTTTAGCGGTGGCTATGAACCCAGAGAAATTTGCTAAGTATTTTTATGAGCAGGGGGTGGCTAATGCCGTAGATAATGTTACTAGAAAATCTAAAAACATTAATATGGACATACGTCAAACTCCGCAAGTAACTAGCGCAGGTGGTACTACTATCCGTGCAGTAGGAGATACAAGCAGCGGAAAAGGACTCAAGATTAGAAGTATTAAGAAAATTTAAAAAAACCCTCTGAGTAAAGTAGGAGGTAAAAGAAAAGATGGCGTTAAATACACCAGGATTTGACCTAATCCCGTCAGCAGAACGGGTAGCGGTGGAATCTAATTACATAACTAACTTCGATTTCTTGAATCAGTATCTTCCAGATACTTACGAGAAAGAGTTCGAGCGTTATGGAAACAGAACACTATCATCATTCCTTAGGATGGTAGGGGCAGAGATGCCTTCAACCTCTGACATGATTAAATGGGCAGAGCAAGGAAGACTACATATCAAGTACACCAACTGTACCGCAGACGGAACAGGAGGAGAAGAAGCAACATGGACTATTAATGACGACCTAACTCCAGCAGGTTTAACTACTACAGGAGGAAATGGAAGTGCAGCTTTAAGAATAGGCCAAACTGTTATGATTTCTGATAATGCTGGCACTGGGTTAACTAACAAAGGTGTTATTACAGCTGTGTCTGCTGTTTCGGCAGATGTGGGAGGAACTATAACGGTAGCTTACTATGAGCTTGCTCAAGTTGTGCCAGACACGGCTTGTACTATTTTCATCTACGGTTCTGAGTTTAAGAAAGGAACCGAGGGGATGGTAGAGTCTTTAGAGTCTGATGACTATATCTTCGAGAATAAGCCAATTATCCTAAAGGATAAGTACGCTGTTAGCGGATCTGATATGGCTCAAATAGGATGGGTAGAAGTAACTAGCGAGAACGGCGCTTCAGGATACCTTTGGTATTTGAAGTCTGAGCACGACACTCGTCTACGTTTCGATGACTATCTTGAGACAGCTATGATTGAAGCCGTTCCTGCTGTAGCTACTGGAGGCGCTGCGAAGCACTTCGGAAACGCAGCTGGAAACAACGGTCAAGGTGGATCTGAAGGAGTCTTCTATGTAGTAGAAAACCGTGGAAATGTATTCGGCGGCGGAGTTCCTGTTGATTTAGAGCAATTCGATACGATTATTCAGCGCTTAGATAAGCAAGGAGCAATCGAAGAGAACGCTTTATTTGTAAACAGAGCGATGTCTTTCGCTATAGATGATATGTTAGCTGCTCAAAACTCTTACGGGACAGGAGGTAGCTCATATGGTCTATTCGATAACGACGAAGAGATGGCGTTAAACCTAGGTTTCTCAGGATTCCGCAGAGGTTACGACTTCTACAAGACTGACTGGAAATACCTAAACGACCCAACTATGCGCGGAGGCTTAGACTCTGGCGTAATAAACGGGCTTTTAGTACCAGCTGGTTCTACTAGCGTATACGATCAAGTTTTAGGAAAGAACGCGAAGCGTCCATTCTTACATGTTCGTTACCGTGCGTCTGAGACAGAAGATCGTCGCTACAAGACCTGGCTTACTGGGTCTGCAGGCGGAGCTCGTACATCTAATTTAGATGCTATGGAAGTAAACTTCTTGAGTGAGAGATGTGTATGTACTTTAGGTGCAAACAACTTCGTCTTATTCCAGGACGCTGCTGCTTAAGATAAAAACTGATAGAAAGGGGGAGGGATGTTCTTCCCCCTTTTTTTAAAATTAAATTCATTAAAATGAAAAAGACTAAAAACTATGTAGGCAAAGCCTACCGACTCAAAGGAGGTAAAACCCCTTTATCTTATATGTTGGCTACACGCCACACACGAAGAAGTCCCCTTCTCCATTTCGATAGAGAAGAAGGTGTAAATCGTACCTTACGTTATGCACGCAATCAAAAATCTCCTTTCGAAGACGAGCAGGATGGTAATGCTATTTTAGAACCTGTTATATTTGAAGATGGGTTACTCTATGTAGAGGCAGAAAATCAAGTGTTACAACAGTTTCTGTATTATCACCCAGGGAATGGGCGTGTTTTTGAAGAGGCTGACGCTTCTAAAGATGCGCAGGAGCAACTGACTCATGTAAACGCTGGGTTAGATGCACAGCTAGCTGCTCGAGAGCTTTCTTTAGAAAAACTTCTTGCAGTCGCTCGTATTCTATTAGGTGCTAAAAGTGAGCAGATGAGTACTGCAGAACTTAAGCGCGATATGTTATTATACGCCAAGAAAGAGCCTCATGATTTTTTAGAGACTATATCAGATCCTACTTTAGAGTTGCAGGATAAAGTGCATCAGTTCTTTTCTAAAGGACTACTCTCTTTCCGTAACAATAAGAAGGATGTGTACTATAACCTCCCTGGAAATAAGAAGCGTATGCTAGTGCTTCCTTTTGGGGAAGACCCTTACTATGTTGTCCACTCTTTCTTACAGAGTGATGATGGGGTAGAGGTATATAAAGCCTTAGATAAACGACTGGCTGAAAAATAAACTACTTAAAGAGAGACCTTAAAAGGTCTCTTTTTTTTTACGTATCTTTGTCCTTTATAACCATTAAATTTTTTATTATGGACAAATTTTTATCAGTACCCGTTGACACGGAAACCAATATGTTGTTAGGAGTAAGCGGAGTAGCCGCTATCGCTCCAGGGGATCCCTCAGCGGCTGACCCAACAATCAAAACCACCATTACATATAATGCAGGGAATACAGCTACTCTAACGCATGGTGCGGTAGCAAACAACGCTTTCAGAGACAGTCTTCAAGACGCTATGACAGCTGCATTGACAACCCAATGGACTAGAGTAGTCGCGGCATATACGCCTCCGACTACCGTTACGGACATTGCAATAGTATAACGTCATGGGAAAATATATAAATATTCCCCAGGCGATACTCGGGGGTGTAACAGCTACAAATACAGCTGTTCTATATGCCTCTGTTTTAGGAACTGACGGCGCAGCTGAAGGTAAGGTAACAGACTCTGTAGCTGATTTTGTAGGAGATGGAGTAGTTGCAGGAGATTTTGTAATTATAACAACGGCTGTCACAGGTTATGCAGTTCGTTCTTGGGCTGAAGTAACCGCTGTTGATGATTTAAATACTCTCTCGGTAACAGGACCAGGGTTACCCGCTACGGGGACAGGAGGTCTTTCAGCTAGCGGAACAATTTTTTCTGTTATAGCTGCAGCAGATGCCTACCAGTGTGTAGTAGCAGGATCAAATTTCACTACCGTTTTACGACCAGGAGATTGGGTTCTAAATACCAATACTAAGATAAACTATCAAGTTAATGAGGTATTAAGTGATACTGCAATTCTTCTTACAAGTCCAGGCTCTGTTATAGTAGGTGACACTGTAGACTTAGTATCTAACAGAGGAGAAGGAAGTGTGAGAGTATGTATAGATAACGCCACTTTAATGCGCGGAAATATATCTAATGGAGAGTTAACGATCCATTACAAAAAGGGCCCAAGTGCAGGGGCTGTTACTCAGAAGTTAGCTATTTCCCCTAGCGAAGCTATTACGGACGATGCTTTTGCGATAGAGTTTATGAGGCTCGCTGAGAAAGCGTTATCGTCTCAATGGACTAATGTTACGGAACAGATGACTATCGTCGGGGATGACGGTGCTCAGGGGTTGGTATACGCAGGGGCTCTAACATGGTCATAAGATTTTAAGCAATATATAAAAGAGGTCTACAAAAAAGTGGGCCTCTTTTTTTTTGCTATCTTTGTGGAAAGAAGCAGAGATGATAAACTCAGTAAGAAATACTGTTTTAGCAATAGCTAATAAAAACAACTACGGATATATCTCTCCTCAAGATTTCAACCTCTATGCTCAGCAGGCACAGATAGATTTATTTGAGGAGTACTTCTATTCATTCAACAGTTGGATAAATAAGCGTAATCAAAGAACCGCAGGGTCGGGGTATGCTGATGTAGTAAAAGGATTAGAAGAAGTAATAGACTCCTTCTCTGTAGAAGTCTTTTTAACTTTAATTTCTGGAAATGTTACTAATATATATTCCCTTCCTACAGACTACTATCTTATAAATAAACTCTATACATATCTTAACCCCATTACCAATGGAACGGCGACGGCTCCCACGACATATCAACTTGAAGATGGGACTGCTACTTTTATAACTGATGGGATAAGTCCAGGGGATATAGTAATCCTTAAAGGTGGAGAGATAACTACGGTGAACACGGTAAGCAGCGAGATTTTGTTAATGTTATCAGAAGATATTTTAGCCCCCACACCTACTAATAATAAGTATACTATATATCCAAGTGATAGCGCTAAAGAAATAGAGCGGGTAAGCCAAAATAAAATTACCTTCCTTCTTAGTTCCCTCCTTACTACCCCTACTAATCTCTTCCCTTCCTACACATTAAATGGGGATAATGTAACAGCATATCCTATGGCGTCTTTTGGGTTGAATAAGGTGAGAGCCCAATATATCCGCTACCCCTTAGCGCCAAAATGGACATACTCTACCCTTACAGGAGGAGCCCCTCTGTTTGACCAATCCCAGGCTGACTACCAAGATTTTGAGCTTCCGCTCGCTGATGAGCCTACTTTAGTAGCGAAAATATGTCAGTATGTGGGGATAACGATACGAGAGGAAGATGTATATGCTTTTGGGAATGGACAAATAACCACGGAAAATCAAACAGAAAGCTAGATGTCATATTTAACAGATAAAGAATATTATGATGCTGCAGGGAATTGGGGATCATATCAATATATTTCCTTAGACGATATTGTCACAAACTTCATGCTTATGTATGAGGGTAATGATGGGCTTCTTAATAATATAAATAGATATAAGGTTATATTCCACGCTAAGCGAGGGATACAAGAGCTTAACTATGATGCGGTAAAAGAAACGAGATCTTTAGAGTTAAAGGTCTGTGACGATTTACGTTATATACTTCCTCCTGATTATATCAATTGGGTACGTGTTTCTATGTATAAAAATAAACTACTTATCCCTCTCACAGAAGATATACAAGCTAACTCAGCTACGGCATATGACCAAGGTGAAGTGGGGGACGACTGTGCCGTTCTTTTTGACCACTTAGGAGCGGTTGTGGTAGTGACCTCTTCTATAGATACGGATAGAATAAATAACACAAAGAAGAGTATATATCTCAACCAGAACAGCCCATATAATAACTGTCAAGGACTTTGTTGTGATGGGGCGTGGTACTTCAACTACCCTCCTCCAACACGCTTTGGGTTAAATACCGAGACAGCAAATATAAACCCAACATTCCGTATCGATAAAGCTAATGGAGTAATAAACTTTAGCTCGGGCGTAGCGGGGGTAAAGATACTTTTGGAGTATGTATCGGATGGGATGAGTGGCGGAGTAGACACGCTTATCCGTGTGAATAAACTCTTTGAGGAATATATATACGCCTATATAAAGTACTCTGTCTTAAATAGCCAGATAGGGGTGCAAGAGTATATTGTAAATAGAGCACGAAGAGATAAATCTTCTCTCCTACGTAATGCAAAGATTAGACTAAGCAACATGCATCCTGGACGCCTCCTAATGAATTTACGTGGGCAGAATAAATGGTTAAAGTAGTATGAAGCTATTAAGGAACTTTATTAAAGGACGTATGAATAAGATGTTCGATGAGCGTCTTATCCCTCCTGGGGAATATGTTGATGCTCTGAATATACGTCTAGGGTCTACAGAACTTACTGAAGTGGGAGCTGTAGAAAACTCTAAGGGGAATACTCAGCTTACTACGCTATCATATAATGGCCTAAATCTTTCTGCTCAAGTTTCTAAACCACAATGTATTGGAGCTTTTGAAGATGGTATGACGGAGACTATGTACTGGTTTATACACCAGCCTACTAACACCTCTAGTGCCGCTCCATTAGATATGATCGTCTCATACAACACCACCTCTCAAACTTTAACGTACCATGTCATAAGTACAAACGGGGGGTTAGGAGCAGGCGCTGCGAGTACTTTAAATTTTAACCCTCAGTATCTTATAACGGGGGTAAATTTAGTGGGGGATTTATTATTTTTTACAGACAATATAAACCCTCCTCGTAAAATAAACGTCACCTCCGCCTACCCTGTCCCCACAGCGAGCCATATAGATAAGCTTAAGGAGGAAGATATAAGCGTTATACAAAGGCCCCCAGGGTTTCAAGGGACAGAGCTCGTCTCCCCTACGGTAGAGTTGGTTTTGGAGGATCAAGAAAACTTTATGGAGGATAGGTTTATTTCTTTTGCCTATAGATATAGGTATCTCAATGGAGAATATAGTGCCACCTCTTTATACTCTTTACCTGCTTTCTCTCCTGGCAACTTCTTTTTTAGTCCTGATAATTATGATAATGCAGGGATGGAAAACCGATATAATGGAGCGGATGTCTCCTTTAATACGGGACCATCTCAGGTAGTAGAGGTAGATTTATTATTTAAACTTGCAGGGGGATCTACTATTTTTGTGGTGGAGAACTTTAATAAAGAAGAGCAGGGGTGGGGAAACAATAGTGTTCGCACAGTACGGTTTAATAACAGTAAGATATTTACTACCCTCCTTACCTCGGAGCTTTTAAGGTTATATGATAATGTCCCTCGCACAGCCCAAGCGCAGACTATTATGGGAAATCGTCTTATGTATGGGAACTATGTAGACGGATATGATTTAGTAGATACAGCCAATAACTCTTTAAACCTAGTATATACAGCCGAAGGGGTAAGTACCTCTGTTACCACAGAAGAAGTCGACGACGATCCAGATATCGTAGTCGGAACTTCATATAGTGCTTTATGTGGGATATCACAGGCTGGGGTTAATAATAAAATCTCTTTCGATTTTACAGACACCAAAAGCGAACTTAAAGAGGGAACCACTGTATTTTTTAGCCTCACGATAGCGCATCAAGATACCTCTACCACCTCACTCACATATAACTGTGAGGAATGGTTTCCTGTAGCAGACGGGGGAAATGGGTGGCCTGGCAACTCCACTCAAACTTTTGCGGTATCTGTTACATTACAAGAGGATTTTATTGACGATGTCGCCGCGTTTGCTTCTAGCACCGTTTTCCAGAATGCTATAGGTACAGTTTTAGGAGTGAATATGGAACCTCTAGCCACTTCCGATCAAGGAACCTCTTTAACGGATCGGTTTAATACACACCTTCAGGTGCCTGGAGACGACTATGATTGTACTAGTACATGGGAAAAAGATTTCTATGGTAGGACAAACTGTGTTAATGAACAAGGTTTTGGAATCTCTGTTTCAGGAGATGTGCTTTCTCTTGAGCTTCCCGCTATGCGATATACCTATACCGCAGGGGGGGTTAACCAGAATGAGTTTTGTGAATATTTTATGTTCGAAAGCGGAACGGCAGATTTACGGAACGTCTCCACGATAAGCAGCCTACATAGTAATAGAGATTATGAGATAGGGATTGTGTATATGGACACGTATGGACGCTCTACTACGGCGTTAGTTTCTCGTAACAACACTGTGTTTTTCCCTCCTAATACTTCTTCACAGAAAAATGAAATAGACGTTACCATACCTATACAGCAACTTCCTCCTTCTTGGGCTACTCATTATAAATTTGTATGTCAGCCTAGTGCAGGAGACTATAATACCATATACTCAAATATCTCCTATCCTAGGGCTTCTGATAACCATGTGTTCTTCCGTCTCGAAGGAGAGAACCAAACTAAAGTTCAAGTTGGAGATACCCTTACCGTTAAGAGAGATGTTAACGGAGCGGTAAATTCTCATATCACAGCTACAGTATTAGGTATAGACGCGCAGTCTTCAGATTTTTTAGAAAATGGTTCGACTCAATTAGCGGGGTTATATATGGAGATGAGCCCGAGTGGATGGGAGTCAGGGTCATTAGAAGAAGGAGATGTTATTGATTTTGGGGAAAGGTCCGCGTACAACTCTACGGAAAATTGTTTTAAAAATCCTAAAATACAATATCCTATAGTCTCTCAAGGGAGTAATGCGGGGATTGACGACGTTCCATATGATGTTCCTACGGGGTCTATTATCCAGATAGAATGGTCTATATATAGGGAGCATAAAAAAGAATCGTGCCCAGGGTATGACTATAGATACAATGAAACATTTGTAGTAGACAACGACTATGACTCTTTCTATGATTGGTATAGGGATAATATAATAAACGTAACTACAGGGACAGAAAACAATTTCAGTGAGTATAATTTAAATTTTAATAACATAAGTTTATTTACTGATGCTTCAGACACAGGGGTTAGGGGGGATGTTTCTACATGTGCTTTTGCGGCAGTTCCTGATAGAAGCTGCAATAGTACTGATATCTTTTTTGAAGAGAGCGAGACGGTGGACGAAGGAATAGGGTGGGCCCCTGCCACAGACCAATTACAGTCTTCTTACCAGCATTTTGAAAGCACCGTAGCTATTGGAGATACTGTAACTAACACGGACACTTTAGCGACAACTACAGTTCTCACTGTAGACTCTGATATCTTACTTACTTTAAACTCTGATATTTTTGCTGGGACTACCCCAGTCACTAAAAATTCTTTTACTATAAGTAGACCAGGGGGGCCGTGTCCTCGGTATCTCACTTTCCAATCTCAATTAGCCGAGTGTAAAAACAAACGCTCTCATATGAGTGTAAGGATTGTAGTGACACGGGCAAACAACCTTGTGGTATGGGAAACGCAACCCGCCCAAGTCTCTCCAGATATTTTTTATGAATCTTCTCAGATGTATAAAATTACAGGAGGATACCATATGGGGAATACACAAGATCAGTCCGCTACCGATCCTGCTATAATTAGAACGGCTTTTATGAACTGTTACTCTTTTGGTAATGGAGTAGAGAGCTACCGCATCCTAGATAGTATGGGGGGGAGAAGTTTTAATTTAGGAGAAAGGGTAACCTCGGTACTAGGGCAAGATTTTATAGAAGCGAAGAGGGTAAACGATATTACATATAGTGGAGTCTTCAATGACAACTCTAATGTAAACAACTTAAATGTTTTCAACCTTGGATTATCGAACTTTAAGACATGTGATAGGAGTTTTGGTCCTATCCAAGTTTTACATGGGATGACGACGGACGTTCTTGTTTTGCAAGAGGATAAGATATCTTATGTTTTAACAGAAAAAGACTTACTTTCCGATGCTGGAGCAGGAGGAGCTCTAACCTCTGTCCCATATGTTTTAGGGCAACAGGTAGCTAGAGTAGAAGATTTCGGTATTAGCTTTAATCCAGAGAGTTTTGTGGAGTGGGGGCCACATATGTTCTTTACAGATGCCAAACGTGGAGCCGTACTAAAGCTCACAGGAGATGGGCGTGGGCAGACTTTAAATGAGGTATCTATATTAGGTATGGAGACCTGGTTTAGAGATATGTTCTACGATAAGCTCACCACTCAAAAGCTTGGAGGGTATGACCCATATATGAATGAGTACGTATTAACAGCTAATAGCATCCAACTACCTATAGATACACCTCCTATAGCGTGTGGAACCACCTTGGCATATACAGGGAAAAATACGCCATATACATATACTGTAGATGTTGGCGAGGCGGTAGGCGATGTTGATATAGCTATAGATGTGACGCTTGGGGAGATAGATGTATCTGCGGAATGGAACTCTGGCACTGTATCAGCGCTGGGTGTTACGGGGTCTACTACTTTAACGGTATCCAAAACCCTTCCTACCCCTACAACGGTAGAGGTAACGATTACTCCTATTATGGCCTCTGACTTTAGTATCTTAGTCCCATGCGTAGAAGAGGTGGAAATTACTTTAATTACGGTAGTTCTTACTTCTGCAGGCGACCAAGGAGAAACAGTGCATGCTAACTTCAACTGGGATGACGGGACGACAGTAAGTCCAGTAGACGATATATTAGTGAATTTTGCGGCTACCTCACCTTCATATTACAATAGTCAGTCGGGAGCGCGAGGGGTAGGTATATTCCCTTATGATGGAGTAGACCTTGTTTTAGGGACACAAAAAATAGGGACGGACGACTTTGATTTCGATAGCTCGGTAAACACCCTTAACTGGCTGTCTTCTAACACTTTATATACCAACAGCTCTACAGATATTAATTCCTTGATTAATGCTATGGCTAGCATTACGCCTATTTCCAACCCTTCGACTGGAGTATATGAGGCGACGGTAAGCGCGGCTAGTATATCTACAGCCAATCAATATTTATATGTAGTGTGGGATCTGCGGGATTTCTTTAGCGCGGATCTATGTGATAGCACACTTAGTGCAGTAGCCGCATGTTGCGACTGTGTAGACACTTGTGATTCATTTACCGCAACAAAATCACACGGCTCTAGTATTGCCGCCTGTAATGACCCAAGTGTTAATATTACCTATAAAACAAATAGGGCTCAACCCGCTGACTTAGAGGTGGGAGATAGGGTCTTTACAAGTGAGTGCTCCCCTAGTTACTGGCTCCCTTCAGGATGGTATAAAGTAGCAAAAGTAACTGTCCCTGAGGATTATCCTATCTTTGTAGGAAATAATGGTATTGTAACTACTGTAGATGTCTGCCGCTAAAATTTAAAATATGCCTTTAACAACATACTACTTCGAGGGATTAGATTTTGCTAGTGCCACCTCTTTATATACCGATGCCGATATGACTGTATACGCCGCTGATGGATATTATTCAGGAGGAGGGATAGTAAGGCAGCAGGTCGCGGGATTTTTATTAAACTCTTCTATATGTTCTACGTGCTATATAGGATGTGGGGGCCCTCAAGGCACTTTAATATCAAATAGAGGAAGTGAGGTAGGAAAAATGACTTTAGTAGTAAACCCTGGAGCCACTACAGGAGCTATGGAGGTAGAGTTTTATCCTGGGCAGCTCCCCGCAAAAGTTACATGGAGTGTGGACGGAGGGGCGTCCGATAGTGTGGGATTGTACTCCTCAGAGGTGGAGGGATATGTCACAGGATTTATAGGAACGGAAACCGCAGGTATAACTAACGCATTAGGTAGTAATGGCACTTCTTTTGTGGGCTCGTCATATTTATATGACAACAATACTGTTACCTGGGGAGCTGATGACGCTTATACCGTCCCCGCTTTTGGAAACGCCGTATCGGGGGATTGCACCTTAATTAACGCTTCCCCTGGAGGAGATATGAAGAAGTGTGTTATACCTATACCTATTACTGTGGCGGGATCGGAGGTAACTATTACGATTGAGAACTGTTTAGCTAACCCCACATGGTCTATTTCTGTGCCATGTCCGCGGGTTTTAAACCCTATTGCATGTTCTGTAGGCGCTGCGTCTGCTGTGGCGGCATGCGCTTTATCGTTAACCACTGTTTTATATACTGTTAAAGTGATAGATTCCACTTATGTAGAAGCTAAAGACTGGGTTTTTTCAGACGTAAATGGAGCAACTATTCTTGCTGATAATCATTATAAAATCGAAGTTAGTGGTGGTAATTATCTCACATTAGAGGTTGAAAACGGAGTAGTGAAAGGCAGCTCCCTCTGTCCATAAAATAAGAACACATGGCAAATTACACATTATCATATAGCGACAGAGCCGAAGGGTGGCCCTCGTTCTACAGCTTTGACCCTGAGTATATGAGGGGTATGAATAGTTTTTTCTATACTTGGAAAGAGGGGAACCTTTATAGGCACAATGTTAACGACACCCGCAATAGATATTATGGGACGGACTATCCGTCTACTATACAGGGGGTAATAAACCACGAGCCCCAGACGATAAAACTTTTTAAGACTATGTCTTTAGAGGGTAGTCACGCATGGGAATGTACATCTTTATCTACTGATCTTAGTGTGGGATCTATGTTAAGCACCTACTTCGAGGAGAAAGAAGGGGAGTGGTTTTCTTATATACGAGCTAATACAGGAACGAAAGATTTTAAATTGCGTTCAGCAAATGGTATAGGTGAGTGTTCTCAGGTATTAGGAGTAGGGGTTTCGGTGCAAGTTTTCTTCACAGTACCTATGGAAAATATATTAAGTATTGGAGATTATGTGTATGCTACTCTCTCTTCTTTATATGTGGGGCAAATTGTCGCTATTGACCGTACTGCTGGGTTTATTCAAGTAGACTCTACTGTACCCGAACCGTCGGACTCTCCTCCAGGCCCTACAGGAACGGTCCCTACGGCAGGAGATTTTATCTTCTTCTATAAAAGCACGGTAGCCGAGTCTCATGGCGCTCGCGGGTACTATCTATCCTTCTCTTTAAAAAATGAAGATAAGGGAGCTATGGAGCTCTTTGCTGTAGGTAGCGACCTTATGCAAAGCTATCCGTAAAACTTTTGTATCTTTGTGGGAATGAAATTAAATGTAGTTCCACTTAAGGCTTCTGACTATGAAGAAATTCTGTGTCAGTGGTGGAAAGACTGGCGATGGACACCTCCTTCGAAAGACTTTTTACCAGAGGACGGAACAGGAGGTTATATAGTGTATGATGGGAACTCTCCTATATGCGCTGGCTTTTTGTATCTTACAAACTCTAAGGCTGTCTGGTGTGACTGGATTATTTCTGACTTAAAATATAAAGATCGACAAAAACGACGTGATGCCTTACTTTTATTAATAGAAACCATTACAAAGGAAGCTCAATCTTTAGATAAAAAATTTGTGTACGCTCTCATAAAAAACAAACCCTTGATAGATATATATAAAAAAGTAGGTTTTGAGGAGGGAGCTACATATTCACACGAGATGATAAAAACGTTTTAATTATGGCAGTAGTAACATCAGCAGTAGTAGGTATTGCCACGGGGGCAGTCGCGGCAGGTATGTCTTTTAAACAAGCCGCCGACGCAAAGAGTGCCGCAGAGCAGGCCGATATAGATGCTAAAGCACTTATGGATGAGGCAAAGAAAAACCTCGAGAAGAATTATATGGAGGAACTTACCGTTCCTTTAGATGCTTTCGAAGCTGCTAGCACGGAGAACCTTGCTTTACAACAGCAGTCTATAGAAGCTATACGAGAAGGGGACCAGCGGGGAGCTGTAAATGTGGGGGCCGCACAGCAGATAGGGGCCAATGAGGCTGAGAAGAGGCGTATCCTTATGCAGGATCAGCTGTTTGGATTAGAAAAAATAAAGGCGGAAGAAAAAGATTCTATACGTGATGACCTCGTTTCTCTCCAGGTGGCTGGGGCGGCAGACGAGAACTTAAGAATACGCGATCTGGAAGAGAGTATGACGGCGGCTAGGGGAAATGCTGTGAGAGGGCTTGGCCAGATGGCAACTTCTGCTTTAGAGATGGCCCCTCTGTATAAAAAACAAAAGACGACAACCACGGATAACGCAAGCTCTGTGGGAGGTGTCACAGGATATGGGACAGTATTAGCTCCACCTCAAGGAGGATATGGAGCCCCTAAAGAAAACCCTTATGACGCATGGGACGTTATGAATTATAATGCCTGGGAAGCAGCAAATAGGTAGTAGACATGGCAATAGATCCAAATAAATTTAAGGTATACGCAGAGAGGGATGTCTCTAAGTCACAGGTAAACTGGGCAGATGCTGCTAAAACTATAACCTCTGATATAGAGAAGATACGTGATGAGAGGGAGCTAAAGAAGGCGGCTATAGAGACGGCTACTCAGGCTACGATGAAGGACCTGCGTAAGCTAGAGCCTGTTAAAAACCAACAGCTGGGAGAGCTAGCTTTAAAGGGGTCTAACCAAAGTGCTGACTACCTTATGATGCAAAACACTTTATTAAAGAACGGCCATATTTCCCCCACAGATTATATGGTAGGGCTTCAGAACCAAAAGGATCAGTGGGCTAACTTTAGTGCGGCAGTAAAAAACTGGAACGCAGCAGACGTAGTGGCGAGAGAGAGGCTTAATGCGCTCGACTCCAGCCAAATGGAGTGGTATATGAATGAGCAGAACGAATCTTTTGGAAACGTAAACAATATCCAGACTTTTATAGACCCCGAGTCAGGGGAGATGAGTATTATACAGTTAGATGAAGACGGACAGATTCCTTTATTAGCTAACGGAGAGCCAGATAGGTCGGCATATATGAACGTAAACTCTATGAACGTCCGCATGAATGACCAGGTAGATAGAGTCGATCTCGCCCAAGATATAGTGCCTGATGTGACTGCATTTGCTACCTATATAGATTCTACATGGAAAGGTGGGTATGGAAGTAGAGTCGAGCAATTAGAAGATGCACGGCAGGCTCCAGCATATCAGGATTATTTAACTAGTATAGTAAAAAAATATACTGCCGACCCACGTCAAGTGGTGAGTATTTTAGCGGATAATGAGGGAGGGTATACCTTCACTCAGGACCCTAATGAGCAAGGGGGAAAAGTTATTTTATTAGAACCCGATAGTCGTGGGTTTTTACAACCGAGCTTAACGGACGATCAGACAGCTGCTGCAGAAAAGTACATAAGGACCACTATAGAGGGGCAGATAGACCATATAGAGGAGAAGAAAGGAACTCTAGTTGAAGAAGGTATGACGCTCGAGGAGAAGCAAGCACTAAAACAAACTCCTGCAGATGATGATACTGTAGAGTTTAGTGCTGCGAATATGAGGGATATATTTAGCGGATCTGTACAGGAAGGAAAATCTGTAGGTAGTGCGGTTGTTAGTATGTTTAACAACACAATGCCTGAAGGACAAACAAAAATAGCAGCAGGAGGTCTTCAGAGAACAGAGGATGGATTTGTCTTCACCCTTGAGGATGGGGAGAGAAAGATAGTAAATGTGTTTGACGATGATGGAACCACGCAGTTAGCCGATGATATTATTGTACAAAAAATAGCTGACGCTTTAGGTGTAACAGATAAAAATATACGAGACACCTTTAATGAACAAAATGTAGAGCTTGGAATATTTAATAAAGAAGGCGTCTTCACCACTGAGAAGAGTGAAGGAGAGTTGTCACAACCGAGGTATTTAGGGCCAGTAGATCTAACTGACGAAGATGGCGTAGGAGCAGAAGAGTTTATAATAGGAGCTTTAGATGAAACATTAGACTACCGCAGAAACGCTACAGATGATGAGATAATTTCTACCTTTAATTCTCTAATAACTAGATTTTGGAATGAAGAGTCTTTAGGTGGAGTAGGCTTAAATATAGTTGGCAATGTTATGGAAGTGACAATTAATAACGAGCCTTATACAATAAATATAGACAGGGGAGGAAGTCCTTTGATTTTATGGGACAAGCTAAAAGAGATAGAATCTGAGGCAAGACAAAAAGAAAACGCAGCGAGATCGGGAAGCACATCCGTTGATATGGGCTAAATAAGAAAGCATGAACGAAGAGATATTAAATAACATTTGGAAACACCTTTCTAGCGAGGGGTTAACGGATAGTGATTTCGAAACATGGAAAGCTAACGCGGCAGCTAGTGATGAAGTCCAAGAAAATATCCATAAATATTTAAGTGGAGAAGGGTTAACTAAAAGTAGTTTAGAGGAGTGGAGAGAGAAGACAGGGTTAAAAAAAAAAGATGGCACTGCCGATTCTACTGTGGTGGAGGAAGTTACGGAGTCCGTATCACCACCTTCTCCAGAGCTTGGCTTATCGGTGCCTTCAGCTCCAGACGACCCTGAGCTATTAGGGGCATACGAAGATACTCCCGTTACAACCCCTCAAGAAGGGGAAGCCGTAGCTGATATAACCGTTCCAAGCGAGGGGCAGTCAGAGTATGACAGAAGGGAAGAGGTAGCCGTGGCATTAGCGGAAGAGGATGATGCTAAAGATCAGAGGAGCGCATACGATAGGTCGTTAGATATATTAGATAAGCGCCAGCACGAACAAGACACAAAGCTTGGGCTTAATTTTAAGGATAGAGATTATACAGATAAAACTATATCCGACCTAGAGGAAGAGGAGGTAGTAGGAGAGATGCGTTACCATTTTGGGGACTATGGATTTAAATTTGAGGAGTTTGGTCTTACAGATAATATGAGGGTAACAGCTCCAAATGGGGTAGACACTATAGAGATTTCTTTAGACAATTGGACCGATAAGACAGACGAAGCGGAGACGAAGAAGCTAAAGAAATTTATGCAGCAGCATAGACCTATTGAGAAAACAGGGTTAGATAGGATAGAGTCAGAAGCTTTAGGAAATGAAAGGAAAATTTTAGGGAAAAAAGATTATGAGGAGAGGTTGCTTTCTATGACCGTTAAAACTAGAGACTTAAAGGATAAGATAAAAGACTTTACTGCTAGAAAAATCGCCTCCGATAAATTAGGTAAGAAGTTTTCCCGTATGGGACGAGCAGAACTTAGCCGTAACCAAGCAGCATATAACCAGTGGTTGGCAGAAGATACCCAACTAAAAACAGAGGGAGATATTCTCGAGGGGGATATAGATGGGATGAAAACCAAGGGGAAGCAGTTAGATAGTTTAGTAGGAAAATATATGGGGATGCGCTCGGAAGAGGGTAGCTTTATGGGGGGGTTATGGAACAGTGGATGGGAAGGGTTTGGACAGATTTTTTCTGCAGCATATGGGGTAGGGGTAGATGCGGTATCCGCTCTTATAAGCACCAGATTAGGAGCAACAGCAGGAGATGCGTGGGCTAAACACGCTAAGGGATTAGATAGAGGAGGAGGAGAGTATAATGAGTTCTCTCAGGCGGCAAGCGGATATATGTCCCAAGACCGTAAAGGTATACAAAGATTAATACGGGAGCGGGGAACCGCTGTCGCGCAGAGCCACGGATCAGGCGTATCAAAAGAATATACCGATGCCGCGGGGTTTGTAGAGGGCGCTCTATATGGGACCGCTTCCTCTCTCCCTGCTATGGCAATGGGTTTACCCGCCTTGATTCTCCAGGGGGTAGATATGGTAAGCAAAGAGACAGAAAACAACCCTCTTTTTGAGGGGGTTTCAGAACTTGAAAAGCTGTCTATAGCAGCTCCTATAGGTATAGTAATGGGATGGTTAGAGAAGGTAGGTTTAACTAAAGCTATAGCGGGAACTTCCACATTGTCTAAAATGACGCTAGGGGCTTTAAAGAAGTTTGGTGTTTCCCCTACCACAAGAACCTTCAGTGAGTTTGTAGATTTTGAGGTAGCTAATGGAGGGAAAAGAGCTCTTCTAAAATTCATGTCTTCAGGAGCGGCAGAGTTTGAGACGGGAGCCTTGCAAGAGACAAACGATATCATTATGAAAAAGATTTATAATGAACTTAAAGGTCAGGATTTATTCCAATCTCCAGAGAGTTTTGGAGACGCCCTTTTGCAGATAGGAGAAGGAGCGGTAGCGGAGGCTATAGGAGGTTTTGCTTTAGGTACGCCTGGGGCGGTAGTCTCGGGAGTTTTTAAAGGAAATTTAGGAGCTATCTCTGATGAGACCTTTTCTGTTTTCGAGGCTCTGATGAGTAATAGTGAGTCCAAGACTGCATATATAGAGAGTTTAAAGCAAAAGATAGTATCGGGAGAGATAACAAAAACGGAGGGGCAGAGACAGATAGAGGAAGCAGAGAATATAATGGGAGTTATGTCTCAAATACCTACTAACTATACCCCTGCTCAAAAGAAAAAAGCTTTAGGGTTATTATTACGAAGGGCTAAACTACAAGGAGAGGTAGATCGGGGAGACAAGCAGCTCGTCACTAAGCAGCAGACCGAGATAGATGTTATAAACGAACAGTTGCAGAATTTAGAGACAGAGGAAACTACAACTGAGGTAGAAGAGGCTACTACGGAGGAAGCTATCGAAGCTCTGGAAGCAGAGGATGCTATTATGGAGAAGATGACAGGCAAGCCATCCGCTACCTTAAGGACTCCTAAAGTTATAGAAAAAAAGAGACAAGAACTAACAAAACAAAGACAAGATGCCATTCAAAAGTCAGGCGCAAAGAGCGTGGATGTACAAGAACAAGCCAGAGATGGCAAAACAATGGGAGAGGGAGACCCCCTCGGGGCCCCTACCTCCGAAAGCGTCCAAGAAACTGAGGACGTCACGAGTGAGGATCCCGCGGAACAAGCGGAGATAGATATACTCAGTAGTTTATTTGGGGGAGAAACCACGGAAGAGGGAGGTGAGACCACGGCGGCAGTAGAGGTAGGGGAGAAAGTTAAGGTAGAGACTCCTGAAGGAGGAAAGGTTGAGGGACAAAAGTTATCGGACAATGTCGGAATGATTCAGACGCCTGGGGCGAAGACTGCTAAAACCTCTCTACAAAAGGGTATAATTAAACTTGCTACTAATACAGCTAAGTCTATAGCTAAAATTTTACCCAACACTAAAATAATAATCCATGAGTCGGTAGATAGTTTTAAAAAACTAGGCGGTAGAGGAAAGGGATTCTATAATCCTACCAGCGACACCATACATATAAACCTTTCTACGGCTACCCGTGGGACTATAGCACACGAGACCTTCCATGCTATTCTAAGTCAGAAGCTTGGGATAGACGCTAATATACAGTTAGCTACTAAAGAGATGTTAGATACTGTGATGGAAACCATTACAGATAAAAAAGTTTTAGAGAGGCTAGAGAAATTTAGGCTTCTATATGAGAGAGCTTCTTTAGAGTCAGGAAAGAAGGCTTCTCAACTTCAAGAAAAATATAATCAACTAGCGGAGGCACAAGAAGTTGCCCCGACTCCTGAAGGCCAAGCTCAGTTAGACTCTCTTCTCCAACAGATAGAGGAGGCTACTAACGAGTCTACCTCTTTTGAGGAGGTGTTACAAGAGGAGCAATTAGCGGAGCTCACAGCTATCTTAGCCGAGCACTACGCTGAAGCAAATAGCGCTACCCAAAATGCTATTGTGAAGTGGTTAAAGAAATTAGCCCAAACCTTAAACCTTAGCCCTGTCATAGTAGACCAGGTGTTTAATAATAAAGGAAATAAGAGCGCACAAAATCAAGCGGTTATAGATTTATTAAATACTATAGCTCGTAAGACTGTGCTAGGAGAAGAGATTACAGAGACTGACATAGAAACTATAGAACAATATGCTGAACCAACTGATAAGAAGGTGGCTCCTGAAACGGGAGCTAAAGAGACTACTACTCAAGAAGAGGTGGTTGAGAAACAAGATGATATAAAGAGAGAGGATGCCCCTGAGAAAAAGAGTAAAGCTATACGCGAGCGGAGCAAGCGTAAACAAGCGAAGATAAAGAAAAGCTCTAAGGAGTCTATAAAACTTAAGTCTCGTCAAGAAAATAAAGCTAAGTTAAAGGCCGCTAAAGCCACAGGGTTTCATGTGGTAAGCAATGAGGTGTGGGAAAACACGCGAAAAAAAATAAATACAGATAAAAAAGTTTTCTCTTTCTTTTTTAAAGGGAAAGAGTATCTAGTTTTTGAGTTGATACCTAACAATGTTAATGTACGTAAAGGAGGGTATCTACTAGTGAATGACCAAGGAAAGCCCGTTGAACCCTCATCTAGTATGACAGCTTATTTTCTGCATGCCTTATTAAAACATACAGGGAATATTGGAGCACAGGCATATGCAGATCAGATGATGCTTGACAGTTCTCTTGAGGGCACGCTTGTTCCTACTAAACCAAAAAAGGGGAAGACTAAACATCAATTAGATCTTTCGTCTCCAGAAGCTTTTATAGACAACGAAATACGTAAACCTTTAGAGGGCGACGGTACGTTTGCACACATGACAGCGGAGAACCCAGGAAATAAAACCCTCTCGGCAGAAGAGAATGCACAACGTAACGAAGAAGTAAGGGAAGTTTTAGAAGAGAAAGGCTACGAGTTTATAGAAGTCGATGGTAAATATAACAGAGATGAGAAGTCCTTCTTTGTAAAAGACATATCGGTTGAAGATGCTATAGATATAGGGGTTCAGTTCGGACAAGAGTCCGTGTCTCATAGCGCGGGGATGTTATATACTACAGGGGAAAACGCAGGGAAGATGGAGCCTACTACAGGAGAGGTATCTACCGACCCTAAGATGGAGAACTTCTATAGCACCGTACACACAAAGGAGGGGTCTCAAAAATATCAGGTGGGATACGATTGGGGAAACTTTGTTGATATCCCAAAGGCGACAGAGCAGACGGAGATTGATGAAATAGCTAGAGCAGAAGGAGCTTCAGTAAATTTAGGAGCGCCTACCAAATTAAATTCCAAGACGCCACGGGGGAAGAAATTCCAGCTAACAGATATAGAAGAGAGTTATCCTCTTTCTTTTGTTACTAAAGATGATATCATAGATATTAATTCTTTAATAGAAGAGATACAAGCTAAGGGCCAAAAGGTTTGGTTTTGGACAGCAGACCAGTTAGGGCGTGGGGAGTATGAGGATTTAACTATAGAAGGCTCTCATTATTTAGATGCGGGGCCTAGCTATGCGCTAGACCCTGAAAACCGAAAGAAGGGAGAGGTGTGGGCTACAGGCAAGTCTGATGTCTTTATCAATAAGAACTCTAAGGAAGCGGATTATGTTTTTATTATTAGTGGATCGCCAGTGGTTAGTAAACTTTTTAATAAGAGTGTTTTTGATGCACAAGTTAGTAGGCTAGGGGATTTTAAAACTTTTAAAAAGAAAGCTTTAGCGTCTAATCCATCTAAAGCTATACGGGAAGTATTAGAGGCACATGATAGTTGGCCTTCTCTACGTCGAGACTCCTCTGTAGATACCAAAAACAAAAGAGGAACAGGAAGGAAAAAGTTTCTACTAGCTTTACTCGATCAACAAAACAAAAGAACTAAGTTCGCTAAGCTAGTAATAAAGCTGGGTGGGTTTATTGATTTAAACGAACTGAGAGACGGGTTCTATAGAAAGCACGACTTTAAACAGAATGATATTATGCTGGTGTTACGCCCCACGGGGGCAGGTCCAAAGTCTTCCCACTCTACTTATTTAAATACTCTAAAAGGCGAGGTGGTTGGAGTTCCTGACGCAAAAGTAAACGCCTTTAATATTATGGTTAAAGAAATACAGGATAAATATAAAGGAAAAAAATTATCTCGTACTCAACAATCTCAAGCAGTAGCTCCTTTTGGTTCAGCAGTAAGAACCGTTGAAAAGGGAAAACGCCACCAGCTAGACGACCAAGGTAATGACATCTCTAAGTTAGAGTTAGATACTAAATATAATAAGAGTGATATAATCCCTGATTCTTACATAAATAATAATGAGATCTCGGACCCATTAAACCCTGCTAAACTTCCAAAGAAAAAGTTTAGTGTCACATGGGAAGAGCAGAGCTCATGGGGAGACTTACTAACACAAGAGCGAACATTCAATGACGGCCAACATTTCGTAAACTTCTGGAGGAAAGCCACAAATGATGGGGCGTGGGATTACCTTTCTAACTTCACGTTTCATACAGAGCCGACTCCTATTGTACGGAAGGTGCAGAGAAAGGATGGTTCCTGGACAAAGATTGAAGAGATACAGACTACTACACAGCCTATAGATATTGAAAAATTAAAGGGATGGAACTTTAAAAACAAAGTCTCTAACCCTCAAAGGTTAAAACAAAGTAGGAAGTTTGAAGGCTCTAGAAGTAAGGCTGGGAAAACTAGGAAATTCCAGTTAGATGTTGACGGACCTAATGCCTCTGTTCAAGAGATTATTACTGAAGGACGGGGAGCGGGATTAAAAGACTCATCTATTGGAAGTTACCTACATAGGATAAAGAAAGTTCCAAAGAAGTTAGTAAAGAAATTATTAGAGTTTGATAAAAAACTATTTAAAAACCTCCCTAAAAGTTTTGCAGAAGTAGAAGGGGGGCTATTGGCTGGTGCACAATTGTTTAAAGATATACAAGCCTTTATATCTAAAGAAACTAAAGCTAATGCTAGGAGAACGAAGTTAAGCCAAGCAGAGCTAAAGGGGAGATCACGAGCTAAAAGGAAGGAGCTTACCAAAAAGAATGTTAAAACCTCCGCGCAGATGCGTGAGATAAAGCGTAAGATACGTGAGAGGATAGAGAAGAGAAATAATTTTAGACAAAACCCACGCCCCAAGAAAGAGGTGGACGCTCAGGTTAATGAGCTCTATGAGATAGAAAAAAATAAAAATACAGCGGCTAAGGTGGCTGTCGATAAAGCTGTTGCGGCCTTCGAAGTTAAACAAGAGAAAGCTAACGCTAAGAAGAAAGGGAAGCTCACCTCTCAAGAGATTATGGACCTCGCTATAGAGCGTTTAATGGCTCATCCTTTGTACAAAAAACTTGCGGACACTCGTAAATCAAAAGGGAAAGTTGTAGTGAAGAAAGATCCTTCCACTCTTCAGGCAGAGATGGTAAGCGATTTACAAAAAACCTTAGGCGTAAGACCTACACAGAATATGCGCAAAGCTTTAACTAAGCTGCGTCAGATGGTAAGATTCCGTAACCAGGGAGCTCGCCAGTTGCAACTAGCTAAGAGAGAGCTACTAAGGTTTATGCGTCAGACACTACCTAAAACTGCATACACCAAAAAGGAAGCAATAGATTTAGCCCGTAGGGTAGCCCAGGCTACAGCCAAAGATATGACTGGTTTAATGCATGAGGTAATCCAGCTTAGTTCCAAGAAAAATGTGGGTATACTTTCTCGTGCTATAAGTAAACTACTTAAACCATATGAGACTAAACAAAGTGGTAGGATAAAAGGTACGAGTATAGATAATATAACTCGAAGGGTGGTAAAAGGTATTATAGCTCATTTAAATAATCCTAAAGCTACGGCGGCAGATGTTCAGTCTAGAAACACAGAGCTATTAGAACGTTTTAATGTCTTATCTAACCAGATGGAAACCACGGTGGAAGAGAGGTTAGAGATGGAGGGGTTGGTGGTGGCTATCAATCTTAACAATGCTATGTTGATGGAGGATACAGACCCTAATAAAGCTATTGCTTTAGATCGGGCGTATGCAGCGTTGAGAGGGTTAATTGAAGGGGGGCGAAGTAATCTTAAAGAATCCCTAGCCCAAGAGAAGGCAGCCTTTAATGAGGACTTTGCAAAAATATATGAGGATATAACAGGAGATAAGATTCCTGTATATAAAGAGGATGTATTAGATGAAGAGGGTAATGTTATCCATGAAAAGGGGGAGTTTAATTTTGAGATAATAGATAAGGAAGTCCAGAAGAAAAACCTTCGCCGAAGAAGAAAAGAAACTCACAATCGATTAGTACAAGGATTAAGAGGTTTTGTTCAGTCAGTTAAAAACTTTTTCACCTATCAACATCAGTTGAGTGGACTAATAAACAAAATATCTAAACTCCCAGGAGAATTATTTGGAGGTATCACAGAAGAACAGGTCGTAGATAAAATAGATGAAGGCACTCGTCGTACTAAAGAGTTAAACCTAATGATGAAGAGGGCGGTAGAAGGGAAGATGAAAGAGCTATGGGGTAAAGCGTGGAAGTTTAAAGTAGGAGCTTTAGCTAAGGTGTTTAAAACAAAAGTGTACCTAGATCAGGCGGCTGTAGATAAGGCTCAAAAAACTTATGATGAAAATCCTACCTCTGAGAATAAAGCCAATCTTAGATTCGTAAAGAGCGAGCAAGAGCTTTCTATGTCTCAGAACGAAATCTACTATCTATACAATCAGTTTAAAGATCCATCTAACCACGCAGGGTTTGAGTCTAGATTTGGGAAGGATTACGCTCGGATTATGGAGGAGCTTACGGCTACGTTAGATCCAGAAACTCAAGCGTTTGCGGATTGGCAAGTAGAGGAATTCTTTCCTATGGTATACCCTATATATAACGAGATATATCAGAAGGTATATAAAACAGATATGCCTTGGAATGAGTTTTATGCTGGCCCCCTTATGAGAGAAGGAGAGGTTGTGCAAGACCTTGATCTTTTAGCAGGGGTAGGATCTAATACGGCAGTTACAGCCGCCTCTATGAAATCTAGAGTACAGAATAAAAATAAAATTAAGGAGGGGGTAGACGGAACTGCTGCTCTTATGTTTTATATAGAAGAGATGAATCATTTTGCGGGGATGGCGGTGCCTATTAATCATATTAATAAGCTCTTATTAAATCCTACTATGGCTAAAACTATAGAAGCAAACTATGGGAAGGATATATTAGAAGCACTACAGCTGAGTATCCAGCGGGTGGCAAATAAAGGAAGAATAAATAAGGGAGCTCGCTTTGTAAACTTTGTAAACACCGCCTTTATTATGTCGCGCTTAGGTTTAAATCCTGTCGTGATGTTAAAGCAGCTAACCTCATTTGTTACTTACGCAAATGACATAGGGTTTGTGAACTGGCTACGGTATGCCGCAACCAATATAACGCAGATGAGAAAAGTCTTTAAGGAGATTAAGGCTAACTCAGTATATATGGATGATAGAGCATACAATAATATAATGAAGGCTATCGAAACGTATGCCCCAGAGAAGGTGCAGAAATTCCTACCCGCTCCTATTCTTAACAACCTAATGAATATAGCTATGTGGACCACTAAGTTTGGTGATAAGGCCGCTATATATATTGGAGGTATGCCTAACTACTCTTATCATAAAGCGGAGTTTAAAAAGAAAAACCCAGGGGCCACAGAGCAACAAGCAATAGACTACGCTATACGTAAGTTTGAGAAAGACACTAAGAATACTCAACAGTCAGCTGATATCCAGAATAAAGATCTATACCAAACGGGAGATCCGTATATGAGATTCCTTAATATGTTTATGACAACCCCAAAGCAATACAATCGTAGAGTATTTGGATCTATTGGGAACTTAATGAGGATAGTAAAATCAGGGGGGAAGGAAGGTAAGGGTACGATAGTATCTAACCTACGAACTATTGCTACCTACCATTTAGTAATGCCTATGTTCTTCCAGTGGGTAGCTTTAGGGTTCCCACTCGGAGCAGATTGGGATGAGGAGGACGAAGAGGATATGATGAGAGCGGCTATTATAGGAAATATGAACTCTCTCTTTATTGCAGGAGATGTTATTAGTATGATAGCAGACGCTATCCAAGGGAAACCATGGGCGTTTAATGTAGGGGCTATGCCCGCTTTAACTATTCCAAAGAATATCGGGTTGTATATAGATAAGGCAGCTAAGGCTAAAACCCCCGAGACACGAGAGAAGTGGACACGTAAAGCCATGTACGAAGGGATGTCTTTCTTTGGGATACCCGCCTCTAATATAGATAAGATATATAACAACTTCATTAAGCTAAGCGAAGGGGGGCTCACAGAAAAGGAAGCTATCTTACGAGCGCTTCAATATAGTGACTACGTTATAGAAGGGAAAAAGGATAAGAAGAAGTCTAAGACGAAGAAGCCCACGAAGAAAGAGATGAAGGAATATTTCCCAGAGCAATACCAACGTGAGCTAGAGATGGAGGAGATGATAAAGGAGATGACTTATGATCCTCAGGTAGAAGCTTTGGAAGCTGAGATAAAAGCTATGGAGGATGAAGCGCGAAGGGAGATGTTAGAAGCTATGAGAGAATGATATGGAAGACTACGATGAAGATTTAGCCATGCACCTCAGCTATATGGTCCTCACAGGTAAGTCTACTTTAGAGGAGCTAGGGGAATTCTATGACCACATCATCCTAGTATACAATCCGTTTGGAAATATGAAATTAATGGACGGAGATATATATGATATCCTGACAGAATATTTTGAGGGGCGCGAAGAGTATGAAAAATGCAGAGAGCTACAGGGTTTGAAGCAGGTTTTATTAAGTGTAGATATCTCTGAGATTTCAGCCTAACACAATCATACTAAAAAACTCTACGTCTATATCTTTAATAGGGTTAATAAAATTCACCCTACAATGTCGGTTTATATCCTGACGCCTGGTTTTGCTATTCGTTACACACACGTTAGCGGCCTGGTAGGCAGCATTCTTTTCTAGAAGGCTATCTATCTTAGCTTTAGTTTTTTTATTAGAAGTATAGCTCATAAGTTTGTTTGTAGGTATCCTTCGTAGCCTGTGCTTTTATTCCAGATATGAGCTTGGGCTACACGTTTAGCTTCGTACCCCATGGCTTTATGCCATGAATCATTTTTACAAATAGAGGGGATGAACCTAACTTTTATTCCCCGATACTCGTTTACCATTTCTTTATGAAGGTGCCCACAATGTACCTCTCTAAATTTAGATTCAGCAAACATCATAGGACGTTCCGTCGCCATTATCAGTGGCATCTCAGCTGGCTTCTCCTTATCTCCATGGGTGTACATAATCATATTTACTCCGTACTGATAATACTTACGAGTGTTAAGACTGTTGTCTACAGTTACTGTGGTATTATTCCTGAAGTACGCATGAAGAAACTCTCCAGCATAGAACATCCTTTCGAAGTCGTGGTTACCTTGCACCACTACCACGTCTACTGGCGCAAAAGACGAGAGATATTTTATAGCTCTCACTATTAAAGCACAGTACCCCACAAAGGTTTGTTGCCACTCTGCACAGTCTTGTTGTGGCGTTCCTTTAGTTGTAGCTCTAGAGTATCCTTCAGAGTTCATTCCATCGTTTCCTATAGGGAGTATAATCCTTTCCACATCTAACCCCTCCGCTTTATCTATTAGAGATTTAACACGATACATATACTCATCTTCTAAGACCTCTAATGTGTCTCCAACTTCCTTACCATAATGGATATCAGGCAAAGAGATCTCATATGCGATAGGCTCTTGGAACTCAGGCTCATAACTTCCCTCGATCACCTCACTGCTATTTTCTAACAGCTCTATCAGCTCTTCTTTAGCCGCCCTCATTAAATCGTCCTCCCCTTTCACTACTACAGAAAACCTATGGTCTCCTGTCATATTCTGCCAAAACTTAACAGACTTTATATCTGCCTTATCTATTTCGTTTCTTTTTAAGAACGTGTTGAACTCGCTAATTTCGTTCTCACTTACGTTTTCTAGATCAAAACCTGAAAGCTTAGCCTCTTCTCGTGCCTCCCTTAATCCTAACTTACATGTCTCTACACTACAATTAAACTTCTCGGAGAGATACTCTGGTCCCTTTTTTAGATAACCAGTATTCTCTTTTAAAAACTCTTTAATATCGTGCTTAGTCATTTTATATTTCGTCGTCTAGAGATTGTATTAGTTCAGCTAAAGATTGAATTAAAACTTGAGCGTGCATTTTTACAGAGGGGTGATCCCCGTCCATTAAAGACTCATAGATATCATTACTTAGATCGTGTAGGTTATTACACGTAAAGTTTATATTAGTAATAGACTCTATATCGTCTTTAGAAATAATCATAAATCTATTTATGAAGCTCCATCCTATTTATTAATAGCTCTATTTTTCCCTCGACATCTTCCAGTTCTTCCAACTTGTAGTTAGAGAGGCGTGTATGTAGCATATTAAGTATAGGATCAAATTTTTTACAACGGGTTTTAATGTCCAATAGCTCCAAAGATACTTCATTTAATTGCTTCCGCAAGGTATCATTGTCTTTTTTTAATTCAAGGGGCTCAAGTTTACTATATTCTGAGGCTTTATTTTCCCACATATAAGACACTTGTATCCAATCACGTTGCAGTATAGGATCATGTTGCTCCATAAAAGGAAATTCCCTTAGCCCGTTCATTATAGTAGCGTGGTTTTTATTAAATAACTCTCCTATAGCAACATAAGTCATCCCCACCTCTTCTCGCAATAATTTATAGCACATAGCCCTAGCCTTAATATATTCTAGCTTTCTAGTAGGGGTGAAGGGGTTAACCCCACATACTATTCTTATTATATTAAAAACTGCATCGATCTTATTATAGTTCATCTCTCTCTAATTTTAAATTTAAGTTTATTAAGTCTAAGTACTCATCCATACTTATTAAAGTAACGTCGGATAAAGCAATTCCATGTTGTTCTGTTTTGACAATTTCTAAAGCAAAAGTTATAGGGTTTTTATAACTATCAAATGCCACTCCTCCCATAACGGTAGAGACATATTCATTCAGAGGGATAGTATCATAATCTATCTCCATTAAAAACTCTGTGATAGCTAATGCTTCCATAGGATTTATTTCCTGGAGAGAGGCAAAAACCTGGGGCTCTATTTCAAACTCAACTTCCTCGGTATATTTCTGTTCTAACTCCATGTTCATCTAATTCTTTTAATCTATATTCTTGTAATCGTGAGAGACGACCTTTGTGGGTTTTGACTTCTGAGAATAATACGTTAGCCCCAGGGGGGATAGCTATTAGATCAGGGATACCATTCTTATTAGTCTTAATTAGTTTAATAACATAGTAGCCTTCAGCCTCGAGTTCCTTGATTCTATTGCTTTGTATCTTTTGCTCTGTCATTATACTAAGATATAAAATCCTGACGGAAATGTGTTAAGGTATAATCCTTTTTTTTTATTACTGCCTTGTATATATCTTTCTCAATACCCCCTTTAGAGAACACCCAATATATAGAGTTCTTTAACCTTTCCTTAGTGGTCATCCTATCTCGGCTTTGCCAGTACGAGGTAGCGCTAAAGTCTATATTGTAGTATACTAAACACTCAGCCTCCTTTAAAGATATTCCCTCTCTCCCGCTCACTATTTGAAGCGCTATTGTTTTATCCGTACCATTAAAGGACTCTAAGTCGGTTACTAAGTCATCACCGAACACTTCCTTTAATGCATTCAGCTCTTCTTTAAATTTATAGAAGATCCCAATCTTCTTATCGCAAAATTTTTCTCTAATAAAATTAGCTTTACTGTAGTCTAGCACCATAGAGTTACCGCTCTCAAATTTTATAGTGCCTGAACATAACTGATGAACCTTAGTCATAAGTTTAACGGCAGTGTCTGCTAATATAACTTCTTCACTTCCCTCTATAACGAGATCTTTTTTTAATTTAGCGATCAACCTTTCTGTCTGTTCCTCCATGCTTACCTCTAAAACATTCTCCTTTATCTCTGTCTTAAACCCCGCCTTCTTCTGAGTGTAAGAGAGAGTGTAGGGTTTCATTGCCTCTAGGATTTGGTCCCTCCCTCTGCTATAGTCGTTAATATATAACCCGTTTATCTTACGTTGCTTTACATCGACATAGGTTTTGCAAAAGGCATAGAAGTTTTTATACCTAGCAAAAGGATTCCCTGGTATACCATACACCTGGTGATACATTTGGCTATACGACTCAGGGGTAGGGGTACCTGAGAGTAAGATGACACTTGCTCCCGTACTAGCGATCAAAGCTCTCACGTCTTTAGCTCGTTTGCTTGGCTTTGGAAACGCCCCCATACTATGCGCTTCGTCACATATGATAATGTCCCACTTGATCTTAGGGAGCTTATGCATAGACTCGTAGTTAATAGTAAATAAAACATAGGATGGACATAGCTTATCGCTATCTTCAACAATAGACGAGATGGCTTTCTTCTTAGTTATAAACAAAACATTGTCAACTCCAGCTTCTTCTGCTATCCCTAAACTAGTAAGAGTCTTTCCCGTCCTTACCTCCATAGATAAATAAAGCATCCCCTCCTCTTCTAGGATTTCTTTTCCCTTATGTATTATATCTTTTTGGTAGTCTCTAAGTTCCATATTATTTTATATCTTCTGAGGGTAGCTCTTGGTGAAATGTTATCCATCGCCCCGCCATATCTCTTCCTTCTTCAGGTGGTTTATTGAATTTAAATTCCCCATAAGAGGTGAGCCACTTATAAAATTTAGTACGAGAGATAGTCATCTTAGCTTTCGGCGCATAGTCAGGGTACTCCTCTATAAAGTCATAGTATAACTGCTGTTTATATATACGTATGTTAGGGCATAGGCTTTCATTATCTTTATCCCCCGTTACGAGCCCACACCACTCTATAAACTCATGAGCCGTCTCTGCCGAGAGTTGTCTTACCTTTAGATTAACGAAGCTACTCTTCATTAGTCCATTCTCTAAGTACAACTGAAGGTTAGAAATCATGTAGTTGTCAAATAAACACCACTCTTCATCGTCCCACTCCCCAAACATTAGCTTCCCAAACTCTATAAGAGGGGTAAACTCTTTAGTGTAGTACTGAGATAGCTCTAGCTCCCACTTACGCCTCTCAAACGAGGACCCTTTACCTTTTATAGCGTAGTTGGTAGTGATCGCTACCTTAGGAGATTTAGAGAAGGGGATTTTTATTGCGTCTTTATTTTTCTTCTCTAAGGTTAACCCTTCAGTTACCACACTAAACAATCTCTCGAAATCAAAGTGCTTACGCACATCATCGAAGCATAGTATCTGTGTGTCAGCTGAAACTAACTGATAAGCAAAGGACCTTTCAAAATTAAAAGATTTCCCATCTATTACCACGAGCTTTTTCATACATGACATACCCGTCATAAACAACCCCTTCCCCGTACCTCCCTCAGGATTATCGGAGATTACCTCGTCGTTAAGTATGATAGCGGGACAGTAGGAGAGATTCTTCCAGGCGTGAAGCATATACCCTATAGTAGACCGCATCGATTGTATTCTGTTTTCTGAGTCCCCACTTATATTATTTATAAATTGAGAATAATCGCATGCTTTAGTTTCACATGAAATAAAATTTCTATCTATTACGTGGTCCTTCCAAACATACCCTCCCAAATCGAGGTAGTCAATAGGAATAATAGTATCCTTAGTTATTTTTACCGCCCCGTTTAAATAATAAAGGTAGGCTACCTCTTTACTGTCCTCTATAAAATACACATCTATAGAAGAGAGTAAGGTTAGAAACTCTTCCTTAAAGTATCTCGTGTGTTCTGCGAAGTAGTTATATATACTAACATCGTCCAGCTCTAGTAGGTGATCTAAGATAAAGTCCTTAATCTCTTTCTCAGACGTATGATCTATGAGATTATTAGTAACCTTAACAAACACATAGTTCTTTCCTCCTTCAGGACAAAACTTGTAGAACCCATTATCCTCAAGGAAGTTTTTAAAGAGAATATGGATTATTTTTATAACGCCCTTCTCACTTTTGCTCCAAAACTTATTAGAAGATTGCTCCTCTTCGAGTCGAGTTATTACGTTTTCTATTACCCCGTCCTCAATATTCGACTCCTCTAATTGGGAACGGATTTCTTTTTTTGGTATCCCACGCCTTATCTTTTGACGCACTTGGTTTACTCTATCCTCATCCTCATAGTATTTAGTCCCAAAGTTTTGCTTATTAGCATAGGCAGATTTAATGGTACGGAGTATCTCCTCTAAAGGAAAATCTTTGGTAGCAAATTCATCCATCACATACTCTGCTACGTTTTGGTTCACTCCAAAATCATTGAAAGCAGAGGCTAGGATATATACATTATTATTTCTCTCCCCATCTATCATCCCATACTTCTTCACCCACCACTTCATTAATATCTCTATAATCTTTTTCTCATCCGTAATAGGGAAGGTAGGTGCGTCTCTATGCTTAGTTACCTCCTGGTATTCTTGTTCAGATATTTTATTCCACTCACTAGAGTTTTCGTTTATATAAATTAACGGATCGAAAGACTCGTAACATACCCTTGATATATTCTTACAAGTCTTATCGAAGTTAGGACTCTTGAAATGTTTTTGAAGAGAGTTAAAATAGTTTTTATGCTGATCTATATCTTTAGGTATCTTTACTATTACCTTCAAACCCTTCCCACTAGGAGATATAAAGACTGATAACACATACTTATCTTTACATAGCCTCTCCTTTTCTTGAAGGAGTTCTTTATTATTTTTATAATCATCGAAGTCCAAACATATAAGTCCGCTATGCTCTGAGATAGAGGCATCGTTTCGTTTAGAAAACTTCCCACTAAAACATATTGCTGGAAGAGATTGTTTCAATTGATTCCTTTTCCCCTTATCCTTTTCCTTACGTATTTTCTTTACCAAGTCCTTAGACGCTCCTTCTTTTATTCTCTCAAGGATGAGGTTTACATCTCTATAAAAGGGTTGAGATGTCGATTTTATATCTTGAAAGATAGTTATATGCATTTCCATGTCGGCTTTATGTCGTTTTTATGTCGATTTTATTTCAGTTAAACTACTAATACTCTATTAGTTATCTTTTTTTATGTCGAAATGTCGATTTTTAGTCAGGTTTGTATAATAAAAAAACTTTCTCTATAGTATATATTATATATAGTGTATATACAAGGTGTTTTTCTGACATTCGACATAGTTAAAAGCAAAATAAAGGGGTAGAGTTTCCCCTACCCCGTTATCTTAGAGTAGATTTCTAGAAGGGGGTATCGTCCTCCTCCTCTTTAGCAACCGCCTCCTTTGCTTTAGGCACAAAGGTGTCGAGTTGTACATAGTACTTCCCCCCCTGAGATTGGTTTATATTTAGGTTAACCCAACCATTCTTTTCATGGTTTTTAATAAATGCTATAGCCTCGTCGACTTTTACACTTAGGTTTCCTATCACCCAATCAGGGGAAGTCTCTCGCTTCTTAAAGATGAAGCCATCTGCAAAGATTTTATCTTCTGCCATGTTATAATTATTTGTCCGTTAATATTAAGTAATGCTTGGACACGTCACTACCCTATAAAATTTCATTATGGATATATAGATCGATATCCTCTACACTATCCTCTTTAAAGTATTTACGATATACTTCTATCGCTTCCATCACCTTATCCCTTCCTCTCATAATAAACTCTTGAGAGGGATGAAAGATTCCTAGCTGATGGGTAACCTTGTCTATCACATAAAAGACTAGAGGCTTATCAAAAAGACATTGGTATATATAACACTGACTATCGTAGTTATACTTCCTAGCTGACCATTTAAAATCTACTAGACTAGACGTGGTCTTTATATCTATTAATATATCTTCTCCTACAATATCAGCTTTCCCTTTCCAAAGTTCACCAAGAATCTCTTGGACTGCTGGAACTTCGTATGAGTTCCCTTCATTGTATAAAGCCTCATAGAAAGAAAGATTTCCTTTGATAACTTTAACGAGAGCCTCCACCTCTACCACCTCCTTCTGAAGTAGCAACATATTCTCTTCACTATTTTCTAATGCCTCCTTATATGCTTTAGTATTTCTACTTGCTACATCTATAACCTCAAAGTTTTTTACTTTATTTGGCTCTAGTATATGGGTATGAAGAAACCTCCCTATAAGCATTGGCTTCGTTTGATCCTTATCTTTCCCATATGCAGTAGGGCACGTCAATAGGGTAGATATATCTGAGTTAGAAAGATATTGTTTTCCATATGCCCCATAATAATGGGTATCATCCTTAAGTTTTTTTAGATCAAACATGCTTAGACAATTCCTTCTTTATGGTAGCCTTTAACTTATACTTACCCTCTAGCATTTTAATAATCTTAGGTAATCCTAACTCTTTGTTCGCGGAGATATACTTCAAAACCTTTGCCCAATTATCGGTGTTTATTACTAGCTCTATCTTCTCTCCCTTCTTTTTCGTTTGCTTAGGCGTAGGTGTAGTTTGGATAATATCCTCTCCACTCCATAAGTTTAAACCAAGACCATGCATAGCGATAGCTTTTGTTGTAGACCTTTGGATAGTTTTATTAACCTCCATCGATGTAACCTTATCTAAAGGGAGGGCATTATTTCTAAAGTCCATAACGGGTAGGTAATCTATATGCTCTAGGCTATCTATAATTATTCCCACTTTAACATACGCTGAATTTCCATCGGTGAAATAGTTTAATCCCGTTTCCTCAGACTCGTATACTATTCTCTGAACGTCAGGGAAGTTTTGTTTAGCTAGAGTCCAAGCGTTTGCCCATGAAAGGTAATCGTGTTGCCCTTTCTTTTCTACTTTGTCGTTTATGTTGATGGATGACAAGTCCTTAAATACATTTTTCATGCTTCTATTTATTTAATTTTAATTTTAAGATGGCATACTTTTTCAGGATATTATCCCTCTTGTTTTTTAATCCTTTTATATACCTATCGTTCTTCCTCGTGTTAACCTCTTTCTTTATACCCATTTCTACTAGATTTAATTTGTGGGTACAATTATTTAAGCTAACATTGATCGATCCCTTTACCCACCCATACTCTAAGAAGTATTCTAATTCCTTCACGCTAAGGGGTTTGTAATATGCGCCTCCTTTTCCTACATTGAGGACCTCTATATTGTCGGGATACTTTTTTATTATAACCGATGGGCGGATATACGCTTCTCCGTTTTGTAAAGGAAGGGGAGAGGAATAACTGTCTTGTTGTGCTTGGGAAAATATATCCTCTAAGGAGTACATATTTCTTCTTGTATACTGTTAGCTACTAGAGAAAAATCTTTATCGTTTTCAATAGTTTTCTTTGCTTGTTTGTATCCATGTATAATAGTTGTATGGCATAGGGTTAGTCCTTCCTCTTCCATAAACCTTTGGATGTAGCTAACTCGTATAGGTCTTTCCATACATAGGTAGTATAGCATTTGCCTCGCATCTACACACTCTCTACGTTTAGTTTTTTCAAACATTTGATCTAATGTCAAATGAAATTGCTCCGCTACTGCGTCAGCATACTTTAAAAATATTTTCTTTTTCATTGATTTTAATTTAGAAATACAAAGGTAATAAACTTTTATTAAACTTCGACAATTTGTTTAAAATTTATTTAATACCTGAATAAATAAATATACCCCTACAATAAGGATACATATAGTGATACACTTTTCTTTTCGAGAGGACGGATCGTAAATCATTAGGTTTTTGTTTTTATTTCTAATAAATTTAACACATCTCTAACTCCCCGTTCATATGCTAACGCTTGATAGTAAGCGGTTCTATAATAAGAGGTGTTGTGCTGATCTCCATCTATCATTTGCGCCTGATAGTCTGCGGTTTTTTTCTTGGTAGCTTTTAAAAACTCGTCAAGAACTTCTTGAATATGTTGTGCCATGTTTTCTTTTGTGTTATCGTTCATGTGAATGTCTATTTGTAAATATGATTCCGTTTACTCTTGCATATGTTAACGCCTCCTCTTCGGTGAAGTATTCTTTATTTGGATTCTCATCGTGAAGTTCTTCTGAGACATCATCCCAACAAGACCATATCAATGTTATTCCTTCGACTGTCCAATAGTCATCACCCTCCTCGAAAGGGTATTGCTTACACTTATGATTCATTGTTATGTCTTTTTATTGTATCTACTACTTCGTTATACACATCCTCAATTACCCTACTCTCTAAAGCCTTATCGATGAGTTCGTGCGGATCGAGTCCACCATTTTCTATCTTCTCAACTACGGGCATCAACAAATCCCAAAATTTAGAATAGTTGTAGTATACCTTCCCACACCCCATCACACTATGGGGTTTATGCCCCATAAATTCTGCTATTAGTTTGTTATCGTTCATAGTTCCTCGATTTTATTTTGTAAGTCATCTATCATAGATAGAATCTCTTTAACCTTATCGGTTTCTCCGTAGCTAAGTACAGTGCTATACACATCGTCTAGCTTTGTTATTAATTTATTCATCGTTACTTGGTTTTAATGGAGTCCTAAACAAGAGATGATTACCTCATACTCATAGTTGCCCGTACATACTAAAGATATCTCGTACTGCGAAGTATAGGTTTGATTCCCAAAGAGAAATTGATTTCCATTGTTGCTTACTTCGGAAGCATCGTGAAGAGCATCACTAAGGGTTTTTATATACATTCCATCTCCAAATGTTTCAGCCGATCCCGTTGGGAAGTACCTATCGTATAACTCTTTAGAGCAACGTTCTGATTCATTCTTAAATCCTAATGTTAATGTATCTTCTCTATAGTACTCTTCGTTTTCTGAGAAGTCACTGTCTATATCAAAGAATGGTATAAACATTTTTTCGTGGCATCCCTTGATGCTGATGTGGTGGACGTGTAAGTTAGTCATTATTTAAGTATTCATCGTTAATAATATACTCTGCTTGATTCTCTATGTATGCGTCAGACATACCTTCATCGGTATTGTCTACCCAATAGTTATCCTTAGTTCCAGCAGTTAAAAATCCCTGAATGATTTCGTTGCGGTATATGTCAGACGCGATGTATTCTATCTCCTCAACTGAAGCTATGTTATCGAATGGCATCTCCTGATAGGGTTGTGTAGACCGCATCCTTTCCCACACTCGTGCGGTGTGGATTAAAATGATGTTATATATTTCTCTATTCATCGTTGCTTAATTATAGTGGATATTTTAAAATGTTTAACTATGTGGTTGATATGTCTCTGCGTTAGTTTGCTCCACCAACCTACTTGGAGTAACTCTCCATTTGTAATCTCAGCTACTAGATTGTTGTAACTATATACGTTATGTATGTAACGACCTTGAACGTATTCCCTCTCTAAACGAAGGCTCTTCTTATATTTAGGAAGTTCTATCTCTCTCGTAGGAGGGGTTCCCCATCTCCATCCTTCGTCGCGCATCTCTTCATACGCATCGTCACAATCATCGAAATAATCTTTCATTTTGTCTTAGGGTTTATTAGTCCGTAAATAAAGGGTAGGGCAATCGCGCCTAGAATTATATAAGGGATTATCATTGGGTTATTATTCCTTGTGCTATTAAGTCTCTTGCGGTACGCCCAAACCATCCTTGTAGTTTGTATGCCATCCCGCTATCGTGAAGGTGTTGCCACGCCTCTACTACTTGCTCTTCTGATTCTGCCTCTACGAACCCTTCGCAAAGACCTACTGCTAAAAAATTATCCATTTCATTTAGATTTTAAAAGATACTGCTACCAAACCTTGCTTAGTTCATTTGAACGTAGGGGAGGAAGGTTTTGCCCCGAACACGTAGCAGTATCTAGATTAGTGGAGGCGGAGAGAATCGAACTCTCGTTAGCTATTTAGCGTATCTCTAATAAGCCTTACCAATTCGCCCCCATATGTTTAGCTATTGAAAGCAAACTCGTGGACCTCTTTCCACTTACTTGCATTCTTAATAACAATAGATTCTTTTCTCCAACCTGATGCCTTAGGCTTAAAACTATATCCGCCTGATCGACATAGGCTTAAAGCCTTTTGAAAATGCCTAGCGAAACCATAGGCGGGTTTAAGACTCGAACTTACCTTGCCATCTTTACGATGCTTCATAAAAACCCAACAACCTAAAGAGGTGTGGTAAACGGCAGTTAGGTGTTGCCCGTTATGGGTGTAAGATTGATATTTACTTTTCATTTGAATATAATATTTCTTTCGGTTATAATCTCTAACTCTTGGCTTGTGTCTATCTCACCATCTTTTACTGCGTAGAGTAGTACTCGAACAACTTCGTCAGTATAGATGTGATAGTCTATGTGCTTACTCAATGCTCCCCAACAGTCTTGGTCTTTGCTGAACTCAGCTAAGGTTAGCGGTAACTCAAGGTTACCAAATAGTTTGCTTGTTACTTGTATCATAATGTTTTCCAAATTTCCTCTGCCATTCCTATGCGTATTGCTTCGTCTAAAGACTTGATGAAATTCTCATCACAATTATCGTAGTGCATTCTACCAAGTCTTTTTTCAGTTTTCAAGGTGGTTAATTGTTCTGATAAAAACTCTGCAATTTTCTCTTTTTGAACTTCCGTTAATTTTACTTTACTCATAATGTATATTATTTTTTTATTTTCTATAATTTATTACCCTAACCAAATACCAATTCGGAAGTGCTAACACCTCACTCAATGGGCGTTCTAATTTTCCTTGATTGTATAGCCTTGTAATTATGCTTTGAAGTTGGTGTCTTTTTAAACGTTTCATTTTACATTATTTATGTGTAACAATAGTGCAAATATATAGCACAACTTGTCTAATTCCAAATTATTATTGTTAAAAGATGTTAAAATTATGTGCATTTCTTACCTTCATACTGATCGATGAGCGCATTTAATTCGTGCTCAGTAAACCTGATTTTTCTTATTGACTTTTGTAAGGTGAACAAATATGTTGCACCTCCATTGCCATCGTTCCATATGTTAGTGTCAGGGTAGTTTGTTTTGCACTCATACCCTACTCCATTGCGTGTGTTGTAATATCTCACACTCGTCACCTTTAAGTTTTCTTTTAGGTGTGTCTTGTAGTCAATCGCTTCCTTCATTGAAAATAGTTTGGGGGTTATTTTTGTAATTTTCACAAGCACTTTCGTATGCTTTGTGTAGTTCGTTTTGCTCCTCTATAGGTGCGTCAGAATGGTACGCATCGGTGTACCTACGCCACGCCTCAAGTTTAGCCTCAAGGTGTGGGTTAGGTGGGTTGGTCCAATGGACGTGTGTCTTTTTCTTACTCATCGTTGTAGACTTTAATGAATTCTACGACTGCTTGGTACACTTCGTCTATCTCAACGTAGAAACCAACGTCTAGTAATTGAGGGGGTACTCCCTGACACTCCCTCTCGATCTTAATTAGTACGGGCACTAGCCAATCCCAAGATGTGTGGTATTGTAGGTTTTTGAATTCTCCTAACTCTCCCGTTTCCTCACAGTAAAGACCGTGATGTTGCTCACTGTACTTTATGTACCCCATAAATTCTGCTATAAGTTTATTATTATTCATTGTATTAGATTAAATGTTAATTCCGTAATAGTCTTTCTCTAGTTCAGACATCTCTGAGAGGAACCCAATTAATTGGTAAGCACTTCCGCACTCATCTACGCTATATAAGTAAACGGAGTTTCCGTATACTTCTATTGATTCTTTTAGTTCCTTTCTCATAGTTTCTTTACTTTACATTCTACCATATCAGTATCCATTTGCTCAAGTTCCTTCTCGCTTAGGATATCCCATATCTCGTCATACATCTTTTCTTCGCCCTCTTCTAACCCATCATACGTTACTATTCTTTTAACGTCAGATGTGGTGAGGTCATCATCCATCCATACCTCGATGGTGGTGGTGTAGGAGCGCGATACTTCTATCTCAAATTTTTTCATAAGTCCTATTTATTTTAGGGGGTTTGTAATAGACGAGGGGGGAGTCGTTTGTTCATCCGTATCCCTCGTTTCGACCATTCAGGTACTCGTCAGTATTACTTGTCCGTATGTTCCAAAGGTATATTCTTGAAGTACACACGATATCCTATCTCCATCTCATCGCCCTCCCAATTGTCTTTCGTTTCGGTATGCACTTCCAGTATCCATCCTCCACTATCTTGTATAAAACCTACCTCAGGAGACCTCGACATCTCATCTAGGATATGCTTAATCCGTTCATCGCTTGGGTGCATAATAGCAGAGGTTCTGCCTACGTTCAAAATATCGGTACAGTGTTTCGTGTAGAGGTAGTCTCCTTGACATCCACAAGCACAACAATTAAGTTGTCCTTCGTACACACTACTAATACACTCCCATTGGATAGAGAAGTCTCTCTTCGAAGGCGTAAGGAGTTTTGCGCCCGTAATTTCTATTCTATTCATAGCACTATTGTATTTCGATTAGTTCTCCGTTCACCTCTGCGTACTGCCACTCGCTCTCATCCTCCCAATTAGTCCAATAGAGGACCTCGTCAGATACTGCCATCTCAAGCATCTCATCGTCACTCCACTCTTCTGACTCCCACTCCTTATCCCAATCCTTGTGTAACTCTTTGATGGTGTCCTTTTCGTACTTGGTATAAAACATACCATCGAACCATACCCATCCTTCATTCATCCCTTCACCCGTTACTGAGCATCGTCTTGCGTATCTCTTGTTAGGAGTGCCTAACAGTTCTACCTCTTCTAGAGTAGTACACGCATTGACCTTCTTGTTCCACTCAATGTGGAAAGGTAAAGGGGTGCGGATTAATTTTGCTTTGGCGTAAGCTACGGGCGGAATATACCCTCCGCCTGAGGTCTTTTTCTTGTTGTCCATTGTAAATTGGATTGGTGAATAAAATTAGTAGCTAGGGGAGGAATCGAACCTCCCTAAAGACCATCCTAGCTTGGTGCTCTTACGCCTTATTGTTTATTTGAACTCGGTGAATTACTATCTCGTCCAAAGGCGTTAACTCTACGTCAGTGCCCTTAGGTGAGCATCCGTTAAATGGAAAGCAAGGCTTAGAGCCACTACCAAAGTCCTCCACTTGGAAAGAGCATAGTTCGTTTCCATTTGTATCTTCAATTCTTATTTTCATTGTACTATATATTGGTGAATAAAATTAGAACGGAGAGGGGAGGCGAATCCCCTCTAGTCACGCACTGACTCCGTTGGTTGGATTATGACTGATAGAGGTGGGCAAATAATCGCTCCCTCTCTTCAACCGTAATGGTATAGGCATACAACTTCTCTCTCAGTTCCCACTCTTCGGAATAACTCAGGGCGGGAGAGGAAGGATAGAGAGTAGCAAGGTAGCCTCTCTTCTCTTTCCCTTTAAACCATCGCGTCATCGTTCTTAATGCCTGAGAGTCTGACATCGGAACAAAACACCCCTTAGTCGTACTCCATCTCTCCATCTCGCGGGTTCGCTCCCACCACGATTGGAGAGCATCTTCTTTGCAATCTGAGACGTTCTCTACGTACCATTTGACGTAGCGGTCTTGCAGTCTATTTAACTTGTCTTGTACACTCATAGTATATTAGATTGGTGAATAAAATTAGAACGGAGGGGCGGTGCAAATCGCCCCAAGGAATGCGCTTCCTCCGTTGATTGGATTAGAGTCTCCTCTCTGCCTTTGCCTTGATAAATTCGTGCCTCTCAACCTCGTCTAAGGCGTCCACGAACCTATCGAATATCATCTCAGCATCCATCCTCTCAAGGTTGTCGAGGATGAACTCCTCCACCTCGTGGAAGAAGTCGTCGTTAGTGTCTAGCTGAACATTCAGTCCTTGCGCTATTGCGTGAAATACGAACTTGTTGTTAAGGACGTTGCTCACAATTTGAAGTTTCTCATCTCTACTCATAGTATATTAGATTGGTGAATAATTAGAGCGGAGAAACGAGGCGAATCGTTTCGAGGTGCGCACTACCTCCGCTTGTTGGACTATCCTAGTGTTTCAGGAACAGTAGCAAGGAGGATGTGAATCTTCTTGTAGTGTTTGATGTACTTAAGTTCACTTCTCAATGCTTCCAAGACCTCGTCCATCGGATACTCGTCAGGATTGTTATATAGGCTCTTAGCACGTTCATATGAGTAGAGCATAGAGTCGTGGTAGGTGTCGATAGTTTTAGTACCTGCAGTCCAATGGTCGACTGTATGTACATAGACTCCATACTCAGCGTATGTGTCGTATATCTGACGCATTATATTTTGTGCCTTGTTCATAGTGCTTGGGTTTTGGTGATTATTACTTTACTATCTCCATCGCTCCACATATCGATGATAGATGGTGAATGAGGAGTATTCTTGAAATCAAGACCGAGGTGCATAGCTATGCCTAATCCTTGATTCATCGCATAGTCATAGACCGTTGACGAATTCAGGAATGCCCCGTTGACGAAAATTTTGTAGATGAACCCTCCCGCTGAAGGATGGGTATATTTCTTGTTGTCCATTGTGTATTGGATTGGTGAATAATTAGAACGGAGGGGCGGTGCAAATCGCCCCAAGGAATGCGCTTCCTCCGTTGGTTGGATTACTAGCAGAATAGAGACGGTGGTAGGTTCTCTTGTAAGACTCGTATCTTCTCGATGTACTTGAACCATCTGAAGGTGGTCTCTACATCTTCTAACACGCCCTCATAGTCCTTCTCAGTAACACAGTCCGCTATGTGCGACTCTAGTCCTTGAAGTTGCCAATGCATCTCATCGTGGTAGTCATATCCTCCATACTCGTGGTAGATGTGCCTACATTTACTGAGGAGTGTATATACTCTTTTCTCTGCGTCAGGGAAGCTAATGTTCAAACTCATAGCTCTAGGATTATGCCGTTAGGAAACTCCGCTTGTAACTCAAGCAGTATCGATGGTGGTGGTGTCTCAGGAGAGACTAAATTAAACTGTTTCATTGGTACTATATATTGGTGAATAAAATTAGAGCGGAGGATGGGAGCGAATCCATCCGAGGTGCGCACTACCTCCGCTTGTTGGTCTAGAGTCTCGGTAAGAAGTCCTCATCCTTAGAATTCAACCCTCGAACATCGTGAGCGATATCTCCTGAGGTGAGCATATCTCTACGCCCCTCTATAACGACTCTCTGCCCCCACTCCTCATTATCTAAACACGCATCCATTACCGCAAATGCATTCTTCTTGAAGTACTCAGGTGCGACATCCCTGATAGTGTCTATAGCTAAGGCTACATTGTACTTGACTTCAGGTGGCTTGGACGGTTGCCCCTCCATTAGGTCTCCTAAGGTGATGGTATTGATGTAACTCTCTACATCGCGTAGGGCGTCAAGAGTCGTTACAAGGTCCTTACTGTCTAGCATAGCTAATGCTCTGCTCATCTTCTCTTTTAGCGACGTTATACGTGCTTGGTGATACTTCTTTTTCATTGGTATTGTGTATTAGTGAATAAATGTAACAGACGTCTCACGACGTTTCGACCATTCAGGTCTCATCAGTGTTACTTGATACCGTAGATGGCTTTGTGTACTTCGGGCATCTGCTTCAGTCTCTCTAACTCGTCAATGGTCTTGTTCCATTGTCTATCCGTACTCTCTAACCTATCTCTTAGGTTAGCTATCTCAAATCGAAGGTCTTTCACCTCTCTCATTGAAAGGATGAGAGCATCTTTTAGGTCTTGCACTGTAACTGAATTGTTCATAGGTACTATGTATTAGTGAATAAATAAATGTTTAACAACAGTGCAAATATAGTGTATAATTCTAGTATTTCAACAAGGACAAAGGGATTGAAGGCGAATAAAACTGAGGTTCTCTCCGAAACGTCAGTAAACACTAGCGGTGCAGAGCATTGCCTTACTGTGATTTATTTGTGAGGAACGAGAGGCGGAGAGGGATTGAGGGAAGGTTCCCCTCCTCTTTGTTGTCTTTTACTAGTAGAAAGGGAGGGAAGGGAGGTAGACCAAGGGAAGGTCTCTCTCATCAGGTAGGATGGCTGTATCGTAGCGGGGGCAAGGGGCACAGCGTATACCATACTCACTCATTCACCCTCATTGCCCGAATCCCCAAAAAGTTGGACGGGAAATTCTCAAAGGGACACCCCCCCATCGAAAAGCAAACGGCTTTCCCTGAGCGCAACGGGCCTGCCTACCCACCTAGAACCCTCAACCTCTAGATATGTAATAAAATTTTCTTATATTTGCTTTATGAAAAACATGAACAGCTTACACGGACTTTCTGTAAAGGATGGCCGTCTCATCAACGACAGGTTTGACGGGGAAACAGGGATCGCCCATGCTGCGCGCATCCGCAAGATGGAGCACCGTGCTCGCAAGGCAAACGTTATAGCAGAGGGTATTGAATTAGCCGAGGCTCGTAAGAACCTCTTCGACGTCCTATGAAATGCCCTCCAGGACATAAGGCAGTAAAGAAAGCTGTAGACACTACTTTTCTTCAGAAAGGGGAATGGGAGTGTGTTCCTATTACAGGTTCTAAGAAGAAGAAGAAGAAGAAGAGGGGGTATAAGCAAAATAAAGTTGGCCCTATGATGGGAGAATAATATGGAGAAGAACTATTACAAGGAGCAGTTCGAGTCTCCTACTTTTCTCGACCAGAAGAAACTCAAGGATCGTGATGACAAGATCAAGTCAGGCGAGACTGTTTGTAACCTAGAGGCTCCAGAGGATTGTGAGTCTTGTAGTGGATAATATATAGTCATGGCAAAATTAAGAACGGGTCGTAATGTTAGAGTTAGCTCTACCTCAACACTTCAAACTAGTAGTAAAAAGAAGGGTAAAAAGGAGAAGTCTAAGACTAAGTTTAAG
>Ga0080013_1000345_pt1 | contig 65421 bp, 88 predicted proteins | sample ETNvirenome_6_85_FD_69236 | JGI IMG/M metagenome (GOLD analysis project Ga0080013, IMG submission 69236) | Marine viral communities from the Pacific Ocean - ETNP_6_85 (SPADES assembly) (version 2) | ecosystem: Environmental > Aquatic > Marine > Oceanic | place: Pacific Ocean | collected 2013-06-19 | reverse complement strand
CAACCGCTAAACTGAACGGGGATAAATAATCAGTCGGAGTAGCCAAATAGGTATTTCCCGAGGTTCCTGAACCCGTTGAATTCTTTCGAAATACAGGTAATTGTACGGATTTAAGAATCCGTTCTTCTGTTTGTTGTATAAAAGTATCTAAGGTATTAGTAAAAGTAGTTTCATCATTATCTAAATAATTCTGAATTGCTGTCTTTAAGCCGCTATAAGTAAATCCTGCCATTAGTCTGTACTCACTGTTAATTCACCTACCTCACCTGTCCCTTCTTCTCCACTGAACATGGTGCCTATTGGGTCATCGGTAAACGTCATCATATTAGTTCCTGTTGCATCAATTACCGCGTCTGATGGATCAACTGTAGTAACTTTTCCTAATTGAGCCTGTGGTAAAGGAACTTCAGGACGGGGTTGATATAGGGCTTCCGCATCAGCTCCAATAGAAACGGGATCAATCTGTGGATTTTTAGGTTCGTAACACTCAGGGCATACTTTATTACCCTTCCAACTCATTCGCATAACGCGATATGGATAAGCCCAACTGCAAGTATCGCAAACCGCTAAGGCGTATTTACCCGATGCATATGCCATTAGATATATTCTCTCCTGGGAACTAAATGTACTACAGACCGATCTTCATCGTAACGCAATGCATTAATTAAGTCCTTTTCATATTGCTGTTGTAAAATCGGAAGTTTTTGCGTATTCTTCTTAAGACATAAGTAATACGCTAATCCTGAAACGAGGGGAGGAATAAATCGACTGGGTAAATCAAAATCCTCAACCGATGCTGAAGCATCTTCAATTCTTGTCCAAGCATAGTAAATGAGTTTATCCGTTGAGTTCTCGGGCGTAGGATAAAGATGAATCACAGGGGTTAAAAGTCGCTCTAACCAATATTCCGTGGGACGAGCCTTAATGCTCTTTGTTGGAATTCCAATAAATTCATTTCTATCAACACGGGTAAGCGGATAATCAGTAAGTGTTCCTCCCACACTCTTTTGAATATAGGCATCCAAAATATCTATGTCGTAAGTATTGATACTATATTCGCTAGTTCCTTCCGTTAATGTAGTAGTTACCTTTGCAACTTCCCACATTTGGACGCCACGGTTAGACCAATCCGCAAACATAATATTTAACGAACGCCTTGCCGTAACTGCGTCATACGACGTGCGGGCTTCTAAACCCGCAAGTTCGTATGCTTCTTCTATTGCTGTCGCTACATTTAAACTAAATGTGCGAGTTCCTGAAGTCGCCATTGTTTAAGATCCTGGTGCTTCGTAATACTTTAAAAATTCACACCAAACAGTGTATTCATTTCCTGCGTCAGAAGTTGAGGGAACTACCAAAAGTACGTCCCCTGTATAACCTGATGCCGATGTATTCTTTAATCCTCCAAATGAACTAAAGTCAAATGAATTGTCATATGCCAGTGTTAAAAAGGTTACATCTGTTGTTGCGTCCCAATCAAGGGAAGCAGGAGCATCTGTTCCTCCACCTACACTGTACCATATCTTATTTAAAGAGACATGGGCACATGATTCACCATTTAATGTTGATGTATTCAATCCAGAAACATCAACCAAAGTGGTGCTACTTGCGCTACCGTCTGAATAAACTGAACAGTAAACAATTAAAGTTTTCTCACCATCTAGTTGAGTAGTAGGACCTGTGACTGTATTAGCCATAGTTTACCTCCTATTAACTGTCAGCAAATGGTGTTACTAAAGTTCCTGAACCTAATAACTGTCCTGCTACGTGGTATTTAGCACTTGCCATTGCAGTGAAAACTACAATACTTCCTACTAATCCACCTTTAGTGGTACCGTTTTGAGTAAAAGTATCATTAGATGCACCAGAAATAAAAGTCTTACCCGCTGCACTGTCGTCGATACCAGTATATGATCCACCCACAAACTTATCTGTACCATCCGTTGCAATATCCATATCGGTTGCAGCAGTTACTACTATAAAAGTGAACTGAGCACCTAAATTACATAATTGATTTGGATCTGTTTTATCTGCAGGTTCTGTCACCACAATACTAGGAAGTGTAAACACTCCGTCTGCATCATTACATAAAAGTGGTCTACCTGCATGTGCAGCCACTGTAATGGTTGTATTAGCAGTTAGACTTACAACAGAGTTGTATCCTGAACTGTATAAACCAGCAAGGGATCTTACTGGACCTGAAAAAGTTGATTTAGCCATCGTTTCCTCCTAACTAAAACCGCTACATCATCTTGGAGTACGTCTGCCGAGTCAGTTGATGTAACAAATTATCTCGGGTTAAAAAATCAAAATAGGGGGAGGAGTAAACCCCTCCCCGAATTCTTTACGCTCCTGGCGAGCCAAATATGCCTCTCCAGTCGCTCCAACCAAAGCTATAACGTTCTCTCGCCTTGTATCTAACATTTCCAGTTTCAAAGTCACCTTCCATGTTTGTGGATACAGGGGTACGAACAAAATGCTTCAGACCATTAGGTACGTCAGTTTTGACGAACCATGCATCAGTATCTGTTAGATAGTGATTTACTGCGTAGCCTTCTGAGACCATGCCCATATTGCGAATCGCATTAATATCATTATCAGCAGTACCGACACGTCCTGGTGTTTCTAAGAGTCTGTCAGCTACAAATTGCAACGCGGCTGGAATTATTAATTTCCTAGCCTGCGCATTGATCTTAAGATCTCTTTCATCTTTAAAAGCAGCTATATCAATAAGTGCTTGTTCCAATGAAGTTTCATTAAGATCGGCAGATGTAGATAACTCGTTCTTCATATCAACATTACCTACAGTGGGGTGATCGGTGGTCATAAGAGCCTTACCGTCTCCTCCTACATAAGATGAACTAAAGCCGTTGTTTAAAACGTTAGCCGCTTTAACTTGCTTGCTTTGTTGCATCGAACGTGCTAAGGCTTTCGTGTATCGAGAAGAAAGTGTATCGTAGAGGTTATCTTCGATTGCTTCTTCTGTTAACGAGAAAGCTAAAGCTACTGTATCATGTGTATAACGAGCCGTCCACGCTTCCTGTGCAAAATCATAGACAACAGGCGCACCTTCTCCCTTAACGGGAGCCTCACTAAACCCAGTTAACATCACTTCTTCCTCAAAAGCTCTTTCAGAACTTTCTGTGTCAAAAATGTCTTCATGCTCACTGTTATAACGCTCATATTCCAAACCAAAGAGCGCATGGAGTCCAGGTACTAACTCTTTGACGAGTTGTGCTCTGTTAATTGCCATTTCTTATCTCCTTAATTTAGACTGCAAACGTTGATGTCGGGAATGTGAAGTAAGCTCTAGCATTAGCCCCAATTGAATTACTTGGGTCTAAGTTAAAACCTACACACAGTGCTATTCCACTCGAAGTAGTTGCTGTTACACCCTCTTTCGACCTGCCGTTCGTTGAAGAACCTGCTGTCGTTGAGAGAGTGTACTTGCTGCCAATAAAACTTACCGCAGGGGTTCCTGCAGTAAATTGTGCTTCATATATGATCGCTGGATCGCGATATACATAAGCAATAGCATCATCACTACCTTGAGTAGCCGTATCTGCTGTCCATACTTTAGAAAACGTAGGGGTTCCGTCAGACGCATTATATTGTACACCGTAAAAAACTCCTGCTGGGGTACTTGTCGCCGTGCCTTGATTGATATAACCACTAGCTAAAGTAACCACGTCACCGCTATAAATAGCTGTGTCGTATGCGCTCGCGATTCTCATTCTTGCAGCACGAATTGTACCACCATACATATGTTTTGCGGGTGTAAATCCATCAGGGGCATCTGTATTTGCCATAATTTACTCCTTTTGTAAATATAGTGTTAATCATCGTCGGAATTATTCCTACTACCAAATTCGACCTTAGATGACCTATCGATGTCTCCACCTTTTAACGGCATCTTAGGGTCGCTTTCTCGCATAAAGTTGTGATCCACACCTTCCATTTGCGTTCGGGCTTGCTCATTAAAATAAGCACCCCTTTCCGCCACTGTCTCTAGTGGAACTTTAGCGAGAATTAATCCTCCAACCCCTATAACTCCTGCATGTATTCCGTTCTCAACGGTTGGAGCCTGAAACTCAGGATAATCCTCTGCTCTCACAGGTTCATAGCCTTCTCGAATACGTTTTGACATATTCGATTTGTCATCATTTCCTCTTGTTGATTCACGGATCCATCTGAATGAATATCCAGCTGGTGCGTTGGGTGCGTCTAACATAGACGGGGGTTGCCAAGGTTTTCTGCGAGTTTGAGTTTCTCGGGTCTCGGCAGAACGCGAGTTACGTTCTGTAGTGACTTCTGTATCAATTGTGTCTGTCATTTTTATACTCCAGGTTCGATATGCTTAGCATATTCTTCTAGTGGCACATTTAGTCTTTTCGCTATTGCGACTTGACTAGGTGTCAGCTTTACTTTGCGTGCGTTCTTTTTACCTGTAGCCCCACGGCTTGAAGCAGCAACCTGTTGCACGGGCTTAGATTGCTCGTTGGAAAACTTTTGTGGAAAATATTCTTGCATACGACTATCTACTTGAATATAGTAATCGTCTGAAGAAGGATCCATTCCTTGCTCCACCAATTCTTTATGAACTCCAAAGGCTGCAAAAGTCATGGCTTGATCATCTCCAAACCATTTATTTTTGGAAGCCCAGGCTTCAGCTTTTGGATCAGGGGCAGGGGGAGCTTGAGACTGACTAGGGGCTTGGGCAACTTGTTGCTCCACCCGTTGTTGTCGTAATTGCTGCTGAGCTGATAACCGTTTAAGGTTCTCAGACTCTGCTGCGGATCGAGAAAGATTCTCGGTTGCTGTAGCAATTGCATCGCCATCTCCTAATTCTTGAGCGTCTTTTAAATTAATTTTCGCTCGTTCAAGATCAGATTGTATACGATTATCGTACTCTTTGAAAAGGGAAGAATCGGAATTCTTTAATTTTTCTTTTAATTGCGAATTATCCGTGTGTATACTTTGAGCATAATTTACAGCTTCATCTCGCTGTCTTTCTGCTTCTCTCATCTTATACGTTAGCTTATCTATCCGTTTTTGTACGGAGTCGCTAACCTTATCTAATTCATCTTCTTCGACAGGGGTTGCTTCAACTACTTCAACTTCCTTTTCAGGAACGTCTTTAATTGAATCATCCACGTCTGCTTCGTGTATATCAACTTCGCCTTCGGGAAGTTCTAGTTCTATTTGTTCTGCTTCTTCTTGCATGGTGTCTCCATGATTAGTTATGATAAAATATCTTCGGGATCGTCAATTACGGCTAAGATCTCATCGTCATTTAAAAGACGCATATCGCCGCCTTCTATTTTAAAACGAGCCCCTGCGTAACGCCCAAAGATTACCCAATCGCCCTTTTTACACCAAGCTCCATCAGGAAACTTACGAGAATCTCCATAAGCGTCAGGTCCAAGTGCAATCACATAACCAACAACTGTAGCAATACGTTCTCTGTCTACAGTTTCTTTAGCTAAATGTATGCCACTTTTAGTAACTCCTGGCATTGAAAAAGGTAAAATTAAAATACGATACCCCGTTGGACGAGGTAACTTATCTACGTGCGAGTCTAAATTCTCAGGAGTAAGTTTCGGTTCTTCAACATCACTCCCAAAATTTGCTACTCGATCTGGAACAGTTTCAGTCATCGGCATCCTCCATATTGGATTGTAAGGTTTGAATTTCCTGTTCAGCGATATTCAAACCTGCTATTTCACCCACTATCCTATGGTATTGTTCAAAATTTTGAATACTACCTGCGGCTAGTGTTTGTGCGAGAGCTTCTTTCCTCTCTCGATATTTACGGAGCAAATGCTCCGTTGCAACGATATAGTCCATTAATTACTTAATGTATCTATACCAAAGAAGTCCTTTGGTTTGACCGTAAGCAGCTTTGACTTTCGCCTTTTCGCCTACGACGTCACCCTCTGAATTAGTAATCACTTCTCCCGCTTTAACAGTCTTAGCTTGAGCAAAGCCCTTGCCCGACGGAGTCGGAACTTTAGGATCTGGTCTATTCGTCTGTTTAGACGGTGAAGGATATTTATCATTGTCATAATAACTACTCATTATTTTCTCCTTTTTGTTTTACTTTTCTTTTTACTCTTCTTTTTACGACGAGTTACTTTCTTTCCAGTTTTCTTGGCATAGGCTTTAGCAGCGGCTTTGCCCTTTTTACTGTATGAAAAATGTTTTCCACCTACTTTTGGCATAGTTAATCTTTTTCTCTACTTTCCCGAACTGTTTTAACCAGTTCAGTATAGTTCTTTTCAGCGTCGCGTTGATTACGCATTTCTAATTCCTGTAAATCAATCGCGGCTTTCGTGTCTTCTACTCTTTCTTTAGAATCCATTTTCTCACGTTCAATCTGTGCGTCTAAGTCTGCCTTCATTAACTCGGTTTCTTTATTACGCACGTCTTCCATCTCTTTTTGAGATAATTGTTCTTTTTCTAGTTGTAATTGCTGTTCAAACATTTGTCGCTGTGGATCAGGTGTTTGCATGGCTTCCGCTAAGGCTTGTTCTTGTCCTGTTACTACTTGTGTGGCTTCCGCTGCGGCTACCGCAATTTGACTTTCTACTTCAGGTGGAATAGGTTGTCCAGGAGGGGGTAGTTGTATTCCCTGCTGTGCCAAAATACCCTCAATCTGAATTCTATACTTTAAAGCGTTATGTTGTTGCACATGAGCTTGAAGTGCCGCCATCGCAGGTTGATTTTCTGCAGTATTTGGATTTTGCAAAAATGCCACGTGTGCCGCAATATGCGCATCATGATTTTGTTGCGGAAACGCTTGCAACGGAGACTGTAATAAAGAATTCATATTTTCTTGTACGGGATCCGTAGGAAGTGCTTCCGCTTCAGGGGGAAGAATTGCATTAATATCTTTTACGTTTAACGCCAAGTACATTTTACGATATGCCTCACGTAAGTCATGTAATTCAGGAGCGGACTGCGCCATTTGCAATTGTGTTTGCGCTAACGTGATCCTTTGCGTCATACTGAAGATATTCGGGTCACTAACAGGAATTACATCAACGCTGTTGTCAAAATCCTGTTTAAATACGCTTTCCTGTGCTCCTTGTACTTGATACGGATATTCAGGGGGTAAAAACTCTCCAAATACCCGTTTAAGAATTTTAAACTCTACTCGTTGCGCAAAATGCAAACGTTTATGAATTGCGGACATCACGCGTTGCCCTTTCTCCAATAACGCTACCGTTGTTCCAACTGGAGCTTCCGCATTGCCGTCTCCTGTGGGTTGTTCTACCGTAGCGGCAAATTGTTTGCCCGAATCCACTAAAGAAGCTAATAAACTGGTTAATGTTCCACTAGGATCCTTGTACGGTAACGGCATAAACGCATCGGTGAGTCTACCTCCTGGTACGTCCACGTCTCGCCACTCCCCTGGTTGAATAGGATCGTCATGACGTTGAATGTTGAGTCCTCGAGACTTAAACCCTGCGGGTAAGTTTGAGAGAGTGCCCGCATCTATCAATTGACGCAAAATTGCCGTTACCGACTTAGTTAATCCGCCCATCATGTGAATAAGCCCAAAACCGTAGAAGCCCAATCCTGGTAAAAATTTGTAATGGGTGAAATACTCAATTTTTTTCCGCATTGGGTCATCGGGATTGTAGTTGGGACGGATCGCTAAAATATCATTGGTGTCTTTACAGATAGTTACAATGTAAGGTAAGCCTAAACCTGTCTCTTCTCCGTTTTCGTCGGTATCTTCAAATCCTTCTAAGTCTAAATTGACGTGAACTTCTAATAAGGTGTATTCTTCGTCACTGATCGTGCGAGAAATTCCCTGAAGCTTGTCAATCTTATCATCAACTGTGCTATTTTCGACATTAGTAGAAGGGGGGCTCATTTCGATGTCTCGATAGAACCCAGAAAGCTGTAATTTGCGTAAATCGTTTTCCGCCATGTGAATTACGTGCGTAATTCGCGGAGCCGTCAGTAAATCGACGGCGTAATAGGGCACTACTAGGTCTTCTGCCTTAATAAAGCGTGCCGTAGCCCGTCCTAAACTGGGATCGTAGTAAATTTTCTTAAATGCAGAGCCTGATAAGGGCAAATAAAACAATAATTGGTCCATTTCAGGGTCAAATTCCTCCATTTTGTAGGTAATTTGATAATTCATGAAATTTTTGACCCGATTTGCCTTTTCTAACTTCGCATCACTGGAAAGTCCCAACACTTCGGTGTCAACAGGACCGCCAAGGGGTAATAATTCTTTATAGGCTTGCGCCTGAAACTGGGTAACGGCTTCTGCGAGAATAGGATGATGCACACCCGACGCCCCTACAAAAGGTTCGGAGCGATCTTCAATATTAATGCCTAACAAATCCAAGCCTTTACTAAAGGTTTCAAACCAATCGTCGCGTGAATCTAAATCTTCTTGATATTGTGCCGTGAGTTCGGAAGCAATGGTATTAAGTTCCCGTTCGTCTAACGTATCTGCTAGGTTTTCTCCAAATTCAACACTCCCACCTACACTGGGATCCGAACCAATTACAGCGGAACCGTCTGGCTGCATAAATACTTCCGTGTCTACCCCGTTTTGTAGGGGTTCTTCCATAAGTTCCAGTTCAATATCTTGGTCGCTACCTGGAATGATGTTTAGGGGGGATTTTTCAATAGCCATATCTACAAACTTTACTCTTTATTTCATTAATAATAAACCCATTGACGCGGGGCGTAACCCTCTTCGTCTTCATAGTCGGTACTTAATGCTAAGAACCCACCCTCTCGAAAGCGAGCTAGGGCGAGAGTTGTAGCGTCTACGAGGTCGTCATTTTCACCGTTGGGAAAGTCCGAAACTTCTTCCATTAATTCCTCTCCAAAACGGTTTTCTGGCACCCAAATTCTCCCGTCTTGAAAAATAGGACTGACCGAATTTAAACGGGCAATTTTATCTTGTCCTTTGGAAGGTGAAAAGGTGTTCACAGGAATCCCCACGCGGCGTAATTCCTGCACCAATGGAATCCCTGAAGCCTTGGTTTCTATAATCACAATATCGGGTTCCCAATATTCGTACAAACGCAATGCTTCCGCTTTTAATTCAGGAAAATCAAAACGCTCTTTAATGCAATCAATTAAAATTAAATGCGCTTCACCGCCCGCGTACAAATCCTCCCCGATTTTGCCCTCAGGGTACCAAACACCCCAAGTGGTGATCGCGGTAAAATCCGCCCGCTCACTTTTCAAAAACGCCGTGTCGTAACTTTGAATGATATAGTCGCACTTTGGTGGCTTTTCTTCTTTCCAGATTTTAAACCAGTCTTTCGGCACGATGGAGATTCCCTCACCCGTGGGTCGTTGCATGTATTGCGACGCCCATTTGGAAGGACTTACGGAAGCCTTAATACTTTGTAGTTCGCCTAGCGACCAGAAGTTTTCCCAAAGGGACTTGCCCGACGGCAATATCGCAGGAAACTCGATCAAATGCCATTGATCCGCTTCGGAGTCTTGCGCCATCTTTTTAATCAGGCGTCCCGTTAAATCTTTTTTCGACCATCTCGTCATTACAATGACAATGGCTCCACCTGGTTGCAACCTTTGTCGTGGACCCGCCATAAACCACTCATAGGCTTCGTCCATGGCTTTATCCGACATGGCGTCTTGCTCCGAATGCGGGTCGTCAATAATGAACAAATCCGCACCCCTACCTGCCAACGCACCCCCAATACCTGCGGCGTAATACTCCCCGCCTTGACTCGTTAACCATTTACCCGCACTACGGCTGTCCGCTTTTAAAGAAGTATCGGGAAAGAGCTGTTGATAATCCTCACGGTCAATTAAATCCCTAACTTTACGCCCAAAATTGATGGCTAAGTCGGCGGTGTGGGTTGCTTCAATAATCTTCAGTTTAGGGTTCTTGCCTAATAGGTACGCGGGGAACAAATGGGACGCAAATTCGGACTTCGTATGTCTAGGCGGCATGTTGATAATTAAGCGTTTTAATTTGCCCTCGGCAATCAGGTCAAACGCCGCCGCCATTTTCTGGTGGTGGTCTCCATTAATAAAGTCGCTCCAAATGGATTTAACAAACTGCATAAACGTGCTGGTGGATTTTTCCTGGAATTCACGTTTACTGAGTTCTTCCAGCAAAACCGTAAACTCTTTAGCTTCGGCTTTACCTAAATGGGAAAGGTCAATGTTCTTAAGAGACTTAAGTTTGTCCGCCTTGGTTTGTTCGGTCATCCCAATAACTTATCTAATTCATCTAATTCCGCTTGTATTTCTCGTATGCGTTTCGTGGAGTTATCCTTCATTTTTCCTCCCCCTTTTATATCGGGTTCGTAGCCCGAACGCATTCCTTCTTGATACTGATCATCTCCTCTACGCACTTTATCTTCATGATCTTTTTTCCAACGTCTCAATTTACTGCGGGCATTCATTTTCTGTCTATATTTTGCAAGGCTCAGCCCCAGTTTTTCAGCCGCGTCTCTGTCTAGCATATCGTTCCATTCTTTTTTCGTGAACCGTATACCTGGAGCAACCTCAATTCTTGTTGCGTCTATCGCTGCTTCTTTCTTAGCTAGTTTTGCAAGATCCTTTCTTACTGAGGGCATTATTTTATCTAAGATTTCTTTATCACCGCGGGCGGTTTTCGTTGCGGTGATGCCACCACCCGTTTGGGGTAACTGTGCCCTTTCCGCATCGGAAATACCGCTGGTGTTTCTAGTTCCTTTGGGAGGGGCAGGTCGAGGTGGACCTGCTGGTGGTTGTCCAATATTAATGGGACCGCGTGGACCTTGTTTGGTTACGACGGGGTCTTTAATCTTAGGTAACGGAACACGTCCTGCCACGTCTGTGCCCACTCGTGCACCTGACTGCCCTATGGCTCGTCGCTCTATCTCCTTAAGTGTTTGGCTCACCATGTCGCCGCCCACGGCACCGTACGATTTATTAATGAGGGGTTTGCCTGCCTGCGCTAAACCAAGTCGTGCTGCCAACGCATTTGATCCTGGAATTGGCAACGCTACTAAGCCTAGTATGCCCGCAATTTCTAAAGCCCTCCTGGCTTCATCGGTATCGTAAAGTTCGCGCTCCGCTTCCTGTTGTCGGAGCTGTTGATCAATCTGAAACTGTTGTTGATTCCCGACGTTTTCGGCTAACTCTTGAAATAGTTCTTCAATCCTATTCGCCATAATCTAAAGTAAAGTAGTTAAACCCTCGAAAGGGTTTCTTTGTGCGATCAATTCTCGCCTAGAATACCTAATCGTGTAAAGGTTTTTAATCATTTAAAATTCTCGTCAAACATACGCACGACGTTGTTCATGGTCGTACGCCCGTGGCGGGTTTGACTGCTCGCATAGCCACGGAGTTGAGGCATAATTTTGCGTAACTGTTCAACTTGTTGCGGGGTTAATTTATGCGGGGACGTTCCGCCGTCGGAAAAGCGGGCAATGTCCGTGTACACATTCCAAACTTTCGGGTTACGGGTTTTCAGGGTAATGTCCTTACCACCGCCCCGAATCTTAGTGAATCCTGGTTTTTTAAAACCGCCGCCGTAAGTCTTACCCGCCATTTGCATAATGCCTGAATCTAATAGTGGGTCTGCAACTTTAGCCGCTTTTAAAACTTTTAAGGGGGGAACGGCTAAAGTCGCGATATCAAAAATGTTTTCGCCCATGGACTTTTCTGTGGAAGGGAACATGTCCAGAATTATTTTACCCATCAACGTTAGCTCTGGGTCGTACCCTTCTTCTTCCTCAATCTCTACAACACGCTCGGTAGGACCGCCTTCAGCGAGTTCAGGCGGAATTTCTATTTCTATGGGGCTGCCTTCTCCTGGATCGCTGCCAAACACGCCCCCAATTGTTCTAAGCATAGGGTATAAAGAACCCTCTGTAACATCTGCCATCGCTTGATCTTCTATCTCCCTTGCAGTTGGGTCTTCGTTATAATTAAATTGATCTACTAAAACAGGTACAGGTAGTCCTTGTTCATCTATTCTTATTTCAATGTCTGCATCACCCATAAGCGTTTTTAACCGAAAATTTGGGTTCCGCATGTTTTGGAATAAATTTTTCTCTGTGGGGTTATCAAATCCAGGATGCGTCTTTTCCTTTGCTTCTAATGATCTACGTTGGAGATCTTCAGGTAGTTCACTTAACGGTCTTCTCTCTCCCGTTTTAGGATCTAAATACTCATCTCTCCTTCGAGGTCTTGTCACATCAGAATACGTTCTCTCAGGCTCAATTGATTGCCAGGCTTCATAGGGAACGTCAATCACGTCTCCTGGTTTTGCATCTTCTGGAATTAAAGGTAATAATAATTTTTGAAGTAACTCTAATTCTTGATCCGTGAGATCGTTAACCGTAAGGGGTTTATCTCCTCCCATTAAGTCATACATATATTGTTTCATGTTAGCGGGCAAAAAGGGCAACAGATCACGGAACACACTGAAGTCTTCAAACTCCCCTAACTCATAGGCTCTACGCTGTTCATCTTCAATCTCGGCAATACGGTCGTATTCCTGCTGAACGGCATCCGCTGCTATCTGTGCTTGAATTGCTGACATAAGTAAAGTTGTTATGTGTGTAACAGGTTTCACTAATATACACCGAAAAATATTTTTTGCAAAATTTTTTTGGGTAGGGAACCTAAACGAAAACTACATGCAAAAGCGAGGCAGGAACCAGGGGTGGGCGGTCGGGACCCGCACGGGCGGCGTTAGGGGGGGTATACCCCTTTACTATAGGTTAGTAGTATATCGTTCAGTAGAGTAGACCTATGAAGCCTACAGGGGTATGTGTAAGGGTAAGGGTAAGGGTACTAATTACAGGCGTTAAAAAGTACCCTTAGGCTATTAGGGACATTGCCTTAGTACCTTAGCTTAGTTAGCTAATCTTAAGTAGCTGTCTTAGGTCTTCGCTAGGTATTTGCTTATATCCTCTCTTAGAACTAAACACACCTCGATAGTGATTAACTACTGTTATAAGGTCTTGCGTATAAGGTCCCTTATCAACATACCTAGTAATCCATAACTCATTAGCTTCTTGAAGATTAACAGTCCAATCATTCTGTTCAAGCATAGTGAAGATAATACCCATTTGCCCGTTGAACTTATGAGCGTACTTCTTAGCTATAGAACTAACTGTACTTAGCTTAGAGTTAGGATTAATAGAACTTGATTTAGTAGAAGTATTGAAACTACTCTTACTTGTATCAAGTGCTATGCCTTTAGCTTTAGCGTCAGCTACGCGGTTATGCTCTCTATTGAGAGCCTTTACATTTTGGCTTGTTGCCATATTTACCACCTTTTAGGTTTAACACTAAGGCTTAATTACCTTAGTTAGTACAATTATACATGAACTACTTTACTTTACTACCCCCTAACCTAACTAAACTAAACTAATTAATCTAAGTTTATAACCTATAAAATCCCTAAATCCCCGCGTCCGTCGGTCCGTGCGTCCGTGGCTCCCTGGTGTGGGCGGGTGGGTCGCGGAGCGACCGATAGAGTGAGTGATAGAGTAGAGTAGAGCGATAGAGTGAGTAGACCGAGTAGAGTAGACCGAAACCAATCAAACTAGAACCAGTTCGAGTTCGAGAGTTTAGGTTCAACTCTTAACGAAATCGCCTTCGATCACGTTCGTCTGCGCGCGCTTCTTAATTAGTTCTTCGAGTCGAGTGAGTATGTCGTCCTTGGACATCAAATCGATCTTTGCGGTCAATACCTCGCGTCTATCGATGTAGAGTCCCCCCGCCTTCCCCCGATGGACCTCGGCAGTTATTGCAGCAGCAATCTGCCCTTGGTCCTTTGCCTCCTCTCGGAGGTCATGGAGAGTCCCTAAATGGCTCTCCAGAGAAATAGCATCTCTTTCTGAGGCTGCTATTTCCAACTCTATGAGGTAGTTTCGTACGAGTGGGTTATGGTTTAGTAGAACACTCCCCTGTGTCTTGGCACCCTTGCGGTCTTTCGTGTAACCCGCTTTGATAGCGGAGTCCGTAGCGGTTTGCCCCTTTAAATATTCCCTGCAAAACTTCTTTTGTTTCGAGTTGAGTGGTTGCCAGGTCTTACCCTTGTCATCGATGTAGGCTTTACCGTCCTCCGTCGGAACAAGTGGGGTATAAGTCAGCTCTCTCATAAGCGTCTCCGATTTCTAATAGAGTTATTAGAATACTAATAGAATTTAATAGAATTATATACTTTTTCTCGTGCCCTCTAGTGAATCTTACCATAGTTTCTAATAGACTAATAGAATTCTATTAGTTTTGAGAAACACCACAATCCAATGACCAAGAGCCTTTCAGCTCCATTCTATTAGTTTATTAGAGTTATTAGTAGTTTTGCGAAAGTTTTTTCAAAAACTTTTTTAATTTTCAGATAAACAATACAATAACAAAAAACCCACCAATCTATCCGACTGATGGGTTCTTCTTGGGAGAGACTGTTATAAGTTCGCTATCTCCTGTAGAGTTTTTTCTACGTCCTCTTCTGTTAACCATCCCAGCACGTCATCTGTGATCGGTGTATCGTAAGTAATCTCTCCCTCACGATCAAGAACTGCTAGTTCCCACAGTCCCCTTGCAAATCCATATGATCCAGGATGCATCACCACGCTCGCACCCATTCCATTCGGAAATGTGTATCGCTTTTGTATACCTCCGTTCGGATGAGCTCGCACTTCAGGTGCTAGTAAATTAGTTAGTTTATAAACTAAATTGTTCTTAGTAGTCATACGCTCCACTCCTCTCCAATTTGATCTGTTCCGCTTCCGCGTAGTCGCTTCCGAACAGTGCTTTGTTGTCGCGGTAGGTCTCCGCGTCCCGCTTCCCTGCGTTGTACTCCGCGTCCATTCGTGCCCTTTCGGCTTCGGCTTCCGCCCTATCGTATGCTTCGTTGCCCCGTTCCGCCGAGCAGTCCAGGTGCTCCCACACCTTATAGAGTCCGTAAGTCGCCCACCTCACCATTTCCTCATCTACTGGGATCGGCTCCCCGCAGGTCATACAGGTCCCTGTGTAGGGTGCCGTCGTATATTCGACTGGGAATGCGTCGCTGTTGTGGTGGTGAAAGTCGTAGACCTCCTCTCCTAACTCGACTCTGATGAAAAACTCTAACTCGTCTCCCTCATCGATGTTGTACTTATCCCTTACCTTTTTCTCTAATCTCCTTCTTAGAGGGTTATCTTCTTGCCATATTGCCATTTCTCTCTCCTTTCTATTTAATGGTTAAAATCGCTTTACGCGTATATATATTATAAAGTAGAGCCTTGCGAGTTTAAAGCACCGCTACGCAAAGCTAGACCTTTCTAAAGTCAATGTAGTCAAATGGTTCATGTAAATGGTCCATGCTCCAATGCCCTGCTTCTGATGAGACATTGCTTCTAGAGTATTTGCACAATTGGTAAAATATCTTTGTTTCCAGAATCCTACTTAGTAGAGCAGAGTCTTGGGTTATGTAGTGGTAGAGTATATCCTCTAGGTTTACCTGAGTCTCTCCGTGCGGTCCTAACCAACACTCCATCACTATATTCACCCCGTCCCAGATGTCATCGTAGCCATACTCCCCCTCCGCTGGCAGTAGTTTTGTAGCCACGTGGGGTAGACTTTCTTTTAAGCGTAAGTATTCAGCTCGTCCGAAATACATAATTGTCATCCAATAGTTCTCATCTAATCCTAAGTTAATAAAAGGTATGTAGAATTCCTCCGTAGGCTTTAGGGGAAAATCCTCCCCAATCCAATCTGCGTTTCCCACGTCCCACTTATAATCAATATCTTCGTTGTTATCAAAGATACTGTTAAGCTCGGGTGCGTGGTAAACTTTTGGGGAAAGGTGTATATATTCGATACTTTCAAACGTATCGTCTATCTCGTTTAACTTCTTAATCGTGTTACTAACCCGTTTAATCGTTCCTCGTAGTACGTCAGTCATTACTACTCCCTCCCCTGGAATGGGTCTATCGGGGCTGCATGATAATGTCGTAGAGTAATGTAGTGTATGGGATAATCTCCTCCGTCGTCAAACTCTAGGATTAAGTAATCGTAATCCCCTTTTCGGTAAGTGTAGAGTCTCACTCCACCTACAGCAGCTTCGATGTGTTCGAAATTAGTGTAGTCCAGATCTTCCTCGTTCGCCATGATTTCAGCAGGGGTTCCTCCTCGTGATAGACATCCCACATAAATCTCCGTCGCGTAGTTTTCGCTAGGTTTCCCAAAATTCATGATTGGGTTGACCACTATCCACTCAGGAATATTTTCCATTTGTTTTTCCACTAGCCTATCTATCGTAGAGTCTGATGGGGCTCCGTTTAAGTTTCGTGGGTGCGGCTCGTTGATAAGAGCCTCGCGGTTAGCTTTAGTATCTTTAAGTCCGTAAAGTTTCGGATCAATTGTATATTTTTCCATTTTCTCTCTCCTTTCTATTTAATGGTTAAAATCTAGCTATTTAGCTATAGGTATATTATAAAGGCGAAAAGTACCAATTTAAAGCAGCCTTGGACCCGCACAACGAGCCGTTAGCCATTCCCCGTACTCCCAAATCCGCCCGTGCCGCGTTCCGTTATGTGGCTAAACTCTAATACCGATGAGAACATCACGTGTTCCACTGGCATAAATACTAGCTGTGCGATCCGATCACCGTTTTGTACCAAAAACTCGTTATGGCTGTAGTTTTTAAGGTAGACCATCAATTCCCCTTGGTAGTCCGAGTCGATCAAACCGAGTACATTCGCGGGCAAAATGCCGCGTACCCCTAGTCCTGATCTAGGCATAATCATTCCGCAAAGCGTGTGGTCTCCTATATAAAGTGCGTAACCCATGGGAAACTGTACGGTCTCTCCAGGATAAATCATCGCGTTATCACAAGAGCGTAGGTCCAGTCCCGCCGCTCCGACGCTCCCGTATTCGGGTACTCCACGTCCCTCGGCGCGCGGGTCATTAAAGATGATCTCAATCTTTTTCATTTCTTCGTTATATCCCATGCGGGCTCGTCATAATGAATGCCGTTTTCAATGACATACTTCTCGGTTTGATAATTTGTAGGAAAAACTTTCTTGAACAATACCTCGCCCACACAATTGTAAGTCTTGAGAATATACTTATTCTTTTTCACAATATCTTCACCCAAACAATCGCTACTATAATGACCAAGGGTATTTTGGTAATTGCCTGATACTTCCAGAAATTATGGTGTACCCAGTCGTGTAGTTTTTCTAGTTTAGTCATTATTTTTCTCCTTGTCATAATTTTGAACTACTGTTTCTTGAATATGAAACCAAGTTCTATCTACACTTAATTCACCATCATCTCGTTCTTCATTATATTCTTTTATGTAAGCATCAACGTCTGTAGTTACACACTCAAAGTCTAAACCAATGCTATCATCAATATAGTGCATTACAAAGACAACCTGTTCTTTATTTTCTACATTTTTACTCATTTGTTTTCTCCTTATATACCTTAATAATAATCTCGAAAATCGTAAAGAAATACATAAACAAGTCCTGCCATTTATCAAGGTTAGATTTGTACTCTTCAGTTTCATTTTCTTCAGCTATATGTGGTCTTTCACACCCACAAGAAGCTCTATCTTCATCACATTTTCTGCAATATACCCAACCTGCTTCAAAAGCATAATACCAATCCGATGTTATGTTTTTTACATAGTCTTCTAAAGCCATTTCTACTAAAGAAGATTTAGGCAGATCGTACAGTTCTTCCTCGGCACTATCCCATATACTCTGTAATTCTTCTTCGGTAAACTCTATTTCTTTTTCTACCTTATTTTCACTCATTCCCTGAACCTCCACACATAGAGCATGTTTGCCCTCCAGGTAAATGGGCGGGCAGTCCTAGAAAACCGTGTCCGTTACAGTTGGGGCATGGTCCTTTCATTCTTTTTTCTCCCTAAGTTTCTTAAAATACTCTTCAGTAAATCCCATAAGGTTTAACTGTGTATCTATTTGGTGTTGGATATCATCTGGTAGCAAATCATAATAATCGTTTGTTATCCATTGGATAATTTCGTGCAGTTTATCTTCCGTTGGGGAATCTTTATCTAAGGGGAAGTTTTTACACTCCGCACACATAGTCAAAATTGCAGGTTCTTCTCCATGTATTACATATCCACATGAATAACATTCTAAACTGGCTTTTTCCCATACACTCATATTCGCTCCTCCAACCGTCTGCCCCACTGGTCGTGCGGCTCGGTAGGTGCATCCTTGGTCGCTAGAAACTCGCGTACGGCTAAGTGGATCCATTCCTCTTTAAACTTACGCGGTGCGCCCCCGTCAAAGACCATATGGTACACAAAGTCACAAGCGTCTGCACGCTCCTCATCGCTGTAGGCAAACATAAGTTGGTCGACCCCTGCCTTAATGACGTCGTTAAGCGTTTCAGTGGGGGCGGACATCGATGATCTCCGAAACTCGGTCTTTCATAGTATTGCGAGCTTCCAGTAACGCGATGCGTTGGTCTTGTTGCTCTAACAATTTTTGTTGTTGCTCTAGGTGTCTTGCCATCTGTTGGACGGCGTTCGCTACTTTTTGCAGTAGTTCGAGGTTTTCCATATCTTTCTCCTTTCTAGTTTAAAATGTTTGTTTAAAGTGTGGCTAGTTTTCTAGCCACACTGAAGGTCTAGTCGGGAACCTTCATCGTCCGTTTAAAACCTTATATAAATTATAGTTACCAAAACCGCGAAAGTAAAGCACTTTAAACAACCCCTGACCGCGCGAGACGTTTAGCGGCAAGATAGGTAGCACGACCGCACTTCGGGTCCAGAAATATCCGTGGGTCACGGATCTCTTTGCCGTCGTGGTCTTTGCCCACCTGTTGCACGTGCTTGGCGTCCCGCCAGTCGACGCCTCCGTTTTTCAACATCTTGCGTATTTGTTTAGCTTTCTTTGCGTTCATGACGGCATCTTCAGTTTAGGTTCTTCTTCCTGTACGGGTTCTTCCTTTTCCCACACCGTGTCTTTACGCCAAGAATCATTAGGTTCTTCTTCCTGTACCTTTGGCTTAGTTTCTATAAGTCCTAAACTGTTTTTAGTGAAAAATAGAACTATTCCACTAATAACTCCAAATAGTCCCAGTGTTAGTACCACTGACTTTATTATCGCTTCGGCAGTGCTCGCTGCTCCCCCAATTTCAAAGGTAAATACTCCATAAGCCAACATAGGCGTTGCAATCGCTAATAGCTTAAGAGCGTCTTTTCTTCTTTCTCTCATAAATACTCCTTAAATATTCCCATACATACAAAAGCAGGAAGAAGGGGAGCAAAAGCAACCCCAATAGCAAAAATATCGCTATTTCCCACCATCTATTAAACAAAGGTACTTCCATAGCAAACCTATCTTCCATTATTACGTTTCTGCGTTGTCGTCATCAAAATACAATATGCAGTACCCTACTATTGCAAATATGGCAACCGTGCCTAAAAAGTATAAAAATTCTTCCATTATCCCTGTCCCCTGTACTTTGATTTGCCACGTATGCGGCGTTTGTGTTTATTCATCGTGCTAGTCCCCACGTTCCGACGCCCAATGGACGTTTTCTTCGGGGGCTTTTTCCGAATGTTCTGTAACGGTTGTCTAAAGGTTCTCATTTATTCTCCTTGTAAAGCAGTGCTAAAGAAACTAACCATTAGGCATCTTGGAGGTGCCCCGACTCCAGTCTCTTTAGCTTTGGTCTACCCGTCTGCTCTGCACAGGTATTTGTTAGGAGTCGTATAAAACTCATGCGATCTCGATTCTTCCTTCCCTGATATTGTCCGCGTCCCAATTTTCCAACTCTTCCTTTAAGGGTTTAAATTCTGTGTGGTAGTGTATCATTTTATTAAAACCGTCAGGGGTTTCTACCGCTTGACTGTAAGCAACCCACCACTGGTCGTCCCGCCAAAGGTAGATAAACTCAATAAATAGAGTATCTACATTCCAACTCATATAATTCCCTAAAGACCGATAGGTTTCGGGCTTATCCTTATTTGCTCTACCGTCATTAATTTCCTCTAATGTGGAACTAAGTGAACTGGCGTAGCCGTTGTCCACCAATTCTTGAGCTTCTTCCTCGTTGTTATAGTGGTTCAGCAGGATCCGACCGTTATGATCTAAGTAGCCGTCGTAATGACAATACATAACAACCACACTTTCGTCTTCCTTCAGATAGGCTATGTTGCTCCGTGTACCCATTAGTAATACCCCGCCATTTCCATTCCAGGCTCGTCATAGAACGCGGTAACACTTAAGTCTGGGTATTGCTCACGGATAGCTTCGATCACTTTTATGGGCGGTCCCCACGCGGTCTGGAATTCATATTCTAAGCCGTCTCCGTCTTCACTAAGCATAGCGTCAGAACTATTCCATTTAGTGTCCCAATTATCACAACACCAATCGTACCAGTTGTCGTACCCGTGTTGTTTGCGTAAGCGTTTCGCTTCAAACGAATCGGGTTCTGGATTGGGTGCTGTAGTTCCCTCTAACTCTTTAGGCATCGGCACTATATTATTAAAATCAAAGCAAGTTTCCTTGCCCGCTAAGGTCTTCTTGACTTCTTTTATTTGGTCTGGATTATCTCCGTAAATTTCGACCCTGTTGTCACACCAATTTGGCATAGCTTTCTCCTTTCTAATATTGTTTATTTATTAACTGAATACGTCTGGGTATTACTACTCCTGTATTGCATTCATCACAACACCTTCCCCCTGTTACGGGTTCAGCATTATGTCCTTTGGTCCAGTAGATTTCTCCATCTGGTTTTTTATGTGGCTTAATCGAATCTCCACAAATACTACATTCCATAATTTTCTCCTTTCTCGTTTAACTTACCCCTATATTTTAGGTAGCAGTAATTGGAAAGTAAAGCACCTTAACGACCACCCCAAAGGTGTCGTAAAGTTTCCCAAAAAGAATCTTTCTTGTAGTCTTTAGGGAATTCCCAGGTCTCTTTACCGTGGTCCTCGTACCAAATACGTCCGTCATTAAACTTAGTAATGACGATGCCGTCTGAGCTGTCCATATATAGATACTTGGGCTGAGTAGCCCATTCAGCAAAGGCTGCGTCTTCTCTGGCTTTGTTCACTAGGTGTGTAAATTCAGTCATCACCACCTCCCATTAAATTTTCCACCGCGTCAAATACGGTGTTAATAATCTTAGTGTCCCCTTCTTTCTTTAATTCAATAGAAATTTGGCGAGCGAGTGCGGTAACGTTCGTTTTATGCACCGTGCCGTCCCCTTTAATAATATGCAATTCATTCATGCATTCCTCCGTTTTTGGTTATTGTACTATGAATGACGAGAGTGACTACCTACCCCGAATTTAATCTAGGCTTTTTAATGTAGTCACCCCCTAATCATTACACCTTAGAAAAGTAACCTTCTGCTATCAGACGTTTGATGTAGAACCTAAAGATTCTAAGTGGATCTTGTCTGGTAGATAGGAACCCTTCTTTCACTGCTAAGGCAACACAGTCTTGAGCCGTAAAGCTGGAACTATCTAAGTCAGCTTTCTTGGCTTCTTTAACCGTGTCAATCAAGGCAAGCATCTGAGCCGTAGTTTTATCCACGTTCTCAGGGTACTGTCCGCTATATGCGTACAAAGTACGAGCAGACCCTTTCCCCGTAGTCGTAGGCTTAGGGATTGAAGTCCCAGTTGCCCTCGCCTTGCCGTTGGATGCTACCTTCTTAACAGGAGGTTTTGTGGTAGCTTTCTGGCTACCGACAGATACTGCTTGTACCATGTCTTTCTCCTTTCTTCTTTCAACACACGCACCTCTCGGTGCAACCTTGTCCTACCTGTAGCAGAACATACTAAGTAGTTTACTTACGAAACTTACGAAAGTAAAGCACTAAAACGAGTACCTCAATCCTGGTCCACATAAGCAGGGGTTGCCCCACTTAGTTGATCTTTTAGATCGTCAATCTCTTGTTTCAGCTTAACGATCTCCTCTTCCAGTTGTTTGATGTACTCCTCCGCGTTCAATCTTTTCTCCATATCCTTACCCCTGAGATTTCGTTCTCTAAACGATATCGAATGATAAAGTGCCATTCGGGAGTTTGTTTTTTCCCAAACGTCCGAGTGGCTTGAGACAAGCGGTTTTTCATACGCTTGGCGTTATCCCCTTCTTTGAGCGGGAGGAATAAAGAATCCCCCACGTCCATATGTTGAAAAGGATATTTGGCAGAAGATCGAGTGTCCTCGGGGAAAGGTACATTTTTATCAATGATAAACTCCCCTTCGTCCGAGTGGATAATATCCATTGCTTCAAAGTTTTCTTCCATTAGTTCAACTCCTTATCGGGTGGTCTGAAGGTCAATATATTATTGTCCTCCATATAATTTTTCCAAAACATCAGGATAAGGGAGCTGTCCGTAACTCCCGCTAATTCCTGACAACCCTGCGCGATCATAGCGTCGGAGAGCAGTCGAGCCAGTTCATCCTGTCCTGACTCGAATAATGCTGCCCAAATGACACCCGCCACTTCAGCATCTAGCTGATACGTTTTTGGGTCTTTTGCCATTATGCCACCTTCGCGTATTCAACGGCTAACTGTAGGGCTTTTGCCTTACGGTTGGCTGCCGCACCAAACCACGCACTGTGTAACGCGTTGCCTTCTTGTTGAGACTCACGCAAGTGGTCCTCTACATAAGTAACTGCGTTTAATGCACCCCACCAAGTTCCCTTAGCTGAAGCCAAGTTGGCTCCTGGTTGACGCTCGAGAGCTTCTACCGCTAACTTAGGGTAATTATTAAATTGATCGATTAAAGGGATTTCCTCACCAATCTTTTTACCTTGGGCTTTAAGTTCTAGGTTACGTCTACGCTCTGCGATAATCGCAGGTTGGTAAACTTCCCCAATAAACTCAAGTACATTAGAGTGTTTAGCTTTCTTCTTAGAAAGTAGCGTTGCCGCTTCTCGGAACTCAGTCATACGTTCTGCTGAAAGACCTAAAGCCTCTTCTGCAGCTTCCATAACCTCGTTACCGAATTCTCTAACGTGGGGCATACGGAAAGACGCTGTACCACCTTGCTGTAATGCGAACGTGAGAGTATTGTTACATACTACTCGTATAGGCGTTAGCTTGATAGTAAGCGAGCGACCGACAATATGCGGTTGGTTAATTAAAAGATAACCTTTAATAAGGTCGTCGCCAGCAAGCTCAAAGTCTTCAGCTATTTTGGCTAAACCCCATATTTCTCTACCGTCCTTTAAGCTACCTGCGGTTTCCATAGTCATATGACCCGCTTCGGTAAAGCGTTTAAAGAATTTAAAGATGTCCTCATTCTGGATAGGAATGTAATCCCTACCACAGTGGGAGAGGACTTGGTTATCATTATCACGAACAATGTGGAACGTATTTTCCGCTTGGATAATACCCACATCCTCGTGCCATTGCGGGGCATCCAAAGTATAACTAGGACGTTTGCTAACCGTCCAGTTTAACTTGGCTGCTTCCTGCATTTCTAATGGCGTTAGATCAGCGGGAACTTGAACACCCAGTCCGTGCCAAGGCTCCTCGCCCGTCCATGCCATTGTTTCTATTTCATGTGCCATAATTTCTCCTTTCTATTGCACTCGTTAATGATCGTAGCGTTAAGCTACCCCCCTATTAAATAGTACAGGGCTACGAAAGTAAAGCACTACTTAGAGCCTCCCACTCGTAAGGAATAGTTAGCGTAAGCAAAGCCTTGGATTTAAAACCGTCTTTTACCAGTTGTTGAGCCCCTTCCAAACCGTCCACGTGGAACAGTTTAATTTCATTATTTTTCCGAGCAAGAACAAAGACTTGTCCACCATGCATAGCCCGTTTTGCTAACCAGGAAACTTGCATAGGGCGTAGAGTGAGTGAGTTGCCCGAGTGAATTTCTTTTAACTCGACCCAGAATTCTTTGCCCTTCTTACAACCGTTAACGTCAGGTACACCTGAACCCGTCATCCCCGTTTCAATCCGTTGAAGATGAAAGTCGAGTAGATTGTCTCTAAGTAGAGCCCATAGATTGCTTTCTTTTGGCATTCTCCATTACCTCTGATAATGATTTCCCACTTTTGGTGCGTATAGGGGTAATGGTGGCAAACCCCTTCGTATGTTTTTGTATTTGATAGTTCTTCTCCCTTACGGCTACCATTGGGTCTTTATCTTTTTCCTTGTGATGGTCTATAAGTTGTTGCTCTAAATTAGAGTGTCTCATACTCGGTATCTTGGATAGTCCTGCTCTTTCTCTGCGTTCGTTTTCGTGTTGTTTTACCGACCAGTACAACTTACCGCTTTTTTCGGGAGAGCGAAAAGTTTTCTTATACCTTGAAGGTTGTTTTATATTTTCCTCCATAATGATTTGGTTTATTTCCTCCATGTCTTCTTTTATTCCGCTCCCGTGGCACTCTACATGTAGTTCCGCTTGAGACAGTATCTCAGGGTCTACATAATGCGTGGGCATTACGTTGGGTTCATAAGGGAGTAATGAAGCTCTTTCTCCTGTTCCGTGAGTGCTAAACGGATTTTTTAAATTGGCGTAGTGTTGTTCTTTTCTACAGTCTTCTGAACAATAGATAGTTACCCCATAAGGCAGGATATTCCCACAACGAACACAGTTTCTTTCTTTAGTGTAGTCATTATAGGTAATAGAGTTGGCGTTTATTCTGCATTCCGCAGAGCAATACTTGCGTTGTCGGGGATGGTTAAATTCTTTTTTGCAAAACGCACAAGGTTGTGGTTTTGATATTTTCTTAGGGTTTTGATTTTGTAGCCAGTAAACGTTATGGCATTCAGTAGAGCAGAATTTTCTTCTTTTTGGTTCTTTTATAGTTAGTTTGCACTGCTTGCATATCTTTGATTTATATTTTTTACGCTGGGGGTGAGCTTTCACCACCCCCAGTACAGGAAGGAGTTCTAAAAACCTAACAAACCCCTTCGCCGTATTCATTTATCATCTCCAATCCCACCCCGTGTGTGGTGCAACCTTGTGGTTGTTCATAATGAGTTTAATATCCTTATCTTCTAACCATTCATTGAACGCACGACGGGTTTGTTCTTTATCGTTGTAGAGTGCGTGAAGTTCTGACCATTTATTCCGAGCCACTTGCGTGCCGTAATAGTAGTCTCCCTCGCCCAGTTTACAACGAGTAATAATCTGCCACATGCGTTGCTTAGTGAGGTCGTGTTCCTTACCCAACTCCTCTAAGGTTAGTGCTTTACTCATCCACTTATCATACATGTTTCTGTATCTAAGTGCGTTTTCTTTTGCCTTTTCTTGTGAGATTCCTCTCATGTTATTTCCTCCGTTTCGCCCCAGGATCGTCCGAGTTCTATGTCCACTACGAGGGGAACAGCCAACTCTATACAGTTTTCCATTATTCTTGCAACTTTTTGAGCTTGGTCTGTGTTCTCTACGGATATATCGACTTCGTCGTGGACTTGTAGGTGAGGAACTATTCCTTCCTCCCATAAACCGAGCATAGCTAACTTGGTCATGTCTGCCGCTGAGCCTTGTATCAAACGATTCAGAGCCTTATATGTATAAGACCGTTTTAAATTATCTCCATACTTTTCCTTTGCTTCTTCCAAAGGTAGAGGGACACTGTCTTCGAACCGATGTTCCCATTGGTCAAATCGACATCGTCTCCCTGCAATAGTTCGTATATACCCTCTATCGATGGCAACACGAGCACATTGATCTTGTAGTCCCCTAATAAAGGGAACCTTCGTATGATATTGAGCAAAGAGTTTCTCTGCTTCATTATCATCAAGTCCGAGTTCTTTAGTTAGTTTCTGTTTACCCATTCCGTAACTAAGTCCTAGATTTATTGTTTTAGCCTGTTTACGCGGTATATTAGCCATATCCGCTACGATCTGGTGGAAGTCCGCGTTCTTTTCCGTATAGTCCTCTACGGCGTCCTTAGCCCCCGTTAGATGCATCTGATTAGCGTAGTGTACGGTTAGTCTAGGTTCTTGTTGGGAGTAATCGAAAATACCCCACTCGCAACCGTCCTCTGGAATAAATAGAGAACGAATCAGTCCTCCTATTTCGGGGTCTCGTGCAGGGACCTGTTGTAGATTGGGGTTGCTGTAACTAAAACGACCACTGACCGTGCCCCCACGATGACTGCGTAGGGGGTGGGCTTCCGCGTGTATTCTGCCGTTATAAGAATGTTCCATAATCATCTTGTCGATGAAAGTAGTTCTGGCTTTATTAAGTTTTCTGGCTTTTACAATTAGTTGTGGTAATTCGTGTTCGTGTCCCTCGAGCCACTGGCGTTGGAAACTTGCTAGACCTGTTGGGCTTTTGGGGTACCATAGACTATTATCATCAAATATCTTTTGTAGCGAGGCATTTGCCCAGAGCTGTACCTCATTACCATACTTGCGTTTGATCTCCACTTGGATCTTTTGTTCCTCTTTAGAAAGAGTTTCTCCTATCTCCTCGGCTTTAGCTTCATCTACTCGAACACCCCTTCCTCGCATTTCTAAAAGTAAAGGGATTAATTTACATTCCATCTCGAAGATAGATTCACTATTATGTTCTCTAAGTTCAACTTTTAATTTTTCCCAAAGTTTTAAGGTCAATGCAGCATCCTGCTCTCCATACGGTCCAACGTATTTGGAAGGTAGTTTGTACATTTCTGCTTTGGGATTGATTCCCCAAGCTAAGGCAGCGTCTTGCAGCAGTGATTCATCTTTCTTTTCTCCACAGTATGTTTGTCCGAGGGAATCAAGTGAGTAGGAATGTCGATTTTCATCGACTAGAGGAGCGGCGAAGATAGTGTCTAGGATTTTGCCCTGGACCTCTACGCCTTCCCTCCTTAACCAACCCACGTCATAGAGTGAATTATGAAAGATGACCTCACGCTTGGGAGAAGAAAGCGTCTTCTTCAACCACCGCAAGACTACCGCCTCATCGAGGTTCCCACCGCCTTCATGACGAATGGGAAAGTAACCTTTCCAACTCTCCGTTGCTACCCCTACACCTACTATATGTCCTCGACCCGTCGCCCATCCTGGACCACTGGTCAGGAGATGAGGATCATAGGTCTCGAGATCTACGGCGATGCGTTCCTTATCAGTAAACTGAGGGAACACGTCTGGTATAGACCAGTCGCTTTCGGGAGTAAATAACGGTTCTTGTTGCATTGGTTACTTTTTCTTTTTAGCTTTGCTCTTTTTCTTTGGAGCCTTTCCGCCTTCCCATGCTTCGTTAACGTCGGGGGTAGACTTATCGTCTCCTTTATAACGTCCTTTAGCTGTTCTGGCACGTTTTGGCTTAGGCTTCGCTTTTTCAGCTTCAAACTTTTCTAAAGTGACTTCTGAATCCTTTTCAGCTTTTGCTCTAAGTTCATCTGCGGCTCGTTGTTTTTGAATAATAGCTTTAGCTTGTTCGTAAGGACTTTTGCCCTCTTGGTCAGCAACTATTGGTCGTTTTCTTCGTCTTCGGAACCAGTCGAGTAATCCCATTCTTCTTCCTCCTTATTGTCAGTGCGGAGAACAAAGTCCTCCACTAAAATTAAATACCTTCGTAAGTCTCGAATATCATCGAGTAGACCAGCTTCACCTTTAAAGGCTTCGCCCGCTTCGAATATGTTCCACCCGTGCTTTTCACATTGGTGTTCTATTCGATCAAACTTACGAGCCAACATCATAAAAGCACCGACTCCACCTCGACGCCTCCATGAATCCCCATAAGATTCTTCTGCCCTTTTCAGAGCATCTAAATCCTTTTGTGCGATGGCGAGCATCGCTTCCCATTTATTAACCATGAGTTTTCTCCTTTTTTGTTATACTCCACATCGTATCTCGTTTCCGAATCCAATCGAAACACGCTGTCATCCAATCGGTAGGTAATATATTCATTACCTCTCGATAAGAATTCAAATAATCTCTTTCCTTATGTAATTTAAAGGTTTTTAACATAGGTACTCCTACGTCCTTAAATGCTGGGTTGACCCAGTTAGTTTGATCAAATCTTGGGTAGTTTGCATCCGATATAATACTTTGAGTAAAAAGTTCAAAAAATTCTTCTAATTCGGAAGGAAATCTTTTAAAATCTGTAATTAGAGGAACGTGTTGAGGGTTTTCTAATACATCGTAGGGGTTCCTAGTCTGTGTTCTAAAGGTTAAGGGATCAATCTCTAAATGTTTCATACGCTCCCAGACTTCGTTGTGATAGACGTGAAAACTGTCACTTAGTTGTCGATAAATTCCCATTCCTATTCCGAGTGCTGTTGCCATATATTCTTGGAGCATAGACATATGTACCACGTTGGCTCCGTATGCTCCCCAGAGCATATCGTTAGAGCGACAACAGACTGTCATCTGTAGTGCTTCATCACGTACTTTAAAATAAATATTGGTATTGCAGGGGAGATCCTTTCCAATTCTGTTTAAATCGGTATCTACGTCCCACATTTGGAGCACAGCTCTACGGTCATACGGGTCAGCTTTAAGAATATCTATCACTTCTCCTAGTTGATCTACGTCCCACCAGTGTCGCCACCGTGCTCCATAGGCTCCCCATAGCGTCTCACCGTCATCAGAAAAATCTTCCATGGATTTAACAAAATAAGTTAAGGGTTCTAAATCGTTACGTCCTGCCAGCATCCAAAGTCCTTCTATAAAATGGAAGAACGGGTTGGCGTCTCGTTTCTTAAGTAAGCACACTCGTTCCCACGGTCTTTCATAAACTGTGGTGACAGGCTCTAAGGCTTCGTAAGTAACTCCGTTACGGCTCTCTTGCGTTCTAAAGTTACGGGGGTCTTGGAATAAATCTAAACCTAACAATAGTGCGTCGTTGACGTTTCTAGCTCGAATTACTTTCATTCCATCCTCGTGCGAGTTCATGTGCTTTAGCGATAGCCGTTTCTCCACTAAGAGTTACTATTGAACCTTCTTCTACTACTTCATTGGTTTCGGTGTCCGTTACTTTCAAAATCCACCTCGATCTTTTATTTTCAACACCGTCTCTCCGTGCCGTTCCTCTGTATCGTTTCATATCTCTTCATGATAAGCCGATGTAATTTCGCTAACCAAAAAGCTAAGTTCTTGCTCTGTTAGGTTAGGTATTTTCTTTTTAAGAAATGCTAATACCATAGGGTAACTCGCAGGTACTTTCAAAAAGAAGGAAACTTCTAAGAATTGAGTATAGTAGATATCTACTAAGTCCCCGTATTCTTCTAGCAAATTAATTGCTTTTTCTTTCATTATGCCCATATACTTTCTCCGTTAATTGTATCTTCCACCATAGGAAGTTCTTTATTGTATTTATAAATAGAACGAGTTCTTCCCTCGTCCTTTAGGATTCTGGAATACTTATCGAATTCACATAGACCCCCTTCTATCTCTCGCATTTCATACGGCAAGTCTTTTCGATTAAACCAAATACGGGGGCTTTCCTTAGTTATAACTTCATATAAATCATTCATTTCTTTATTCCAATCATGGCTACGTTGGGAAAAGGATAAATCTCTGCCTGTTAAACGATTAAGTCCACGCATCGCTCCTGGTCCAGCATTAGCCCACGTCAATATATCGTCCGCGTTTTCTAAAAAATGCGTCCATCGTAAATCAGTTACCACTTCATATGCCATAAAGGGACCCATGTAGGGATAATCTCTTAATAAATTCCATGTATCTTCTAATGAAGATTCTTTGTTTGCAGCACAAGTTAATAAAGCACTTATTAAATAGTTTCGATCGCTCCACATATGACTAATACATTCAGCCACCCCTGTCACCTTATCCATACGGTTTGGAGTTTTAATAATATAGGAGCCTGTTATCCACTTAGGTTGTTTAGTGATTTCTTCAATCGCTTTCTTTCTATCCCACTCTAAGTGTAAGTTGTGTTCTAGTAGAGTTCTCCCCGTCTCGATTAAGTTAAACCATCTAAAAATAACGGTTGCCATTAAAACCTTTGGGTCGTCTCTTAAAGGTTCTCTTATATGTTTAGCAAACCACCGTGTTGTTCGGTCATCTTCCCGAAAGACTTGGCAGAATTTAAACTCTTGTAATATAGGGTCGTTTGTCCAAGGGGGATCTTCTCCTAGATTCTCTTTTTTAAATCGGATCTTTTCTCGCTCTATTTGCCAATAGCGATAGCGATCTAGTTCTTCGGGAATAAATTCTGTCATTCTTTCCTTAGTACCCACGCACAGTTGTTAGCTATCTCAGGGTAGAACACAGCCGCCACCATTCTTAAAAACTGTTTACCGAAACGTTCTTGTAACAACAACATTTGTTCTACGCTCCACCCACCGTGAGTATAATTGTCTCCAGACATGGCTTTTCTCAATCTAGGCATTTGTATAAACGTGCCTACCACTGATTCAATCGTGAAATGTTTTTCTAGTTCGTCTTTTAGTTCATCAAATCCCCACTCATAAACGTGGTCTGCGGGTAACTTATCATTAGAACCCTCATGATTAGGAGTAGATACATAAGCTAACCCTCCTGGACGTAGGCAACGAGCCGCGTCTTCCAACCAGGGATTAATAAACTCTTTTCCCATATGCTCAATCACTTCAGTTGTCCAGAAAAAATCTATGCTTTCGTCAGGTAGGTTAAATGTGGGGTGGGTGGTAACGTCTTGAACTTCTAAAACTGCGTTAAAATTCTTAAGCCACGTTGAATTCTCTATGGGTTCTCCGCCATTAGACCAGAAGGGGTTTTCCGTTAGGATAGCAGGATCAATGTCCACGCCGTAATAGGATTGAATAATATCTGATTTCTTAACGGTGTATGCCTTATAGATATTTCTTAATACCCAAAGTTCCCCACACCCTACTTCAAAAGCATCGATGGGTCGGTCTAGGTTCTTAGCTTCTTGAATACAAAGCGAGGCTATTTTATCGTAGCGACTGATATGGGTTAGTTCATCAGGTCGCCAGTTCCCTAGCACCCCCGCCGTAGCAATATCCATACGAGTATTCTTGCTATCGTTTTCATTAACTTTTAATTTTCTTCTTATTGATGACATAAGTTCTCCTTTCTAAAATACTACCCGTTATTATCCTTTACTTTTAGGTACAAAGTAAAGAACTTTATAGCTGAAAGCAGCGTGTTGTTTTAGGTTCAATTAAATATAGATTCTCCTTTGTTCGGGTGAGCCCTACATAAAAGACTCGGTTTTCATCGTCTGGATTATTCTGGTATGTTTTATAAACTCGATTAGTAATGTCAGTTAATAAAACTACGTTCGTTGCCTCCCCACCTTTCGCAGCATGGATAGTCGATAGACGAATCCTGGGTTGCTTAGTAATTTTTTCTCCTCTCCGAAGCATGGCACGGATGTAACTGATCTCTTTTACGCTTAATAAATTAAAAACATCGTACCAATGTCCTTCAGGTAGGTCGGGAAAGTGCTTTTTAAGTACCTCGTGCGTGATGCTTACGTCAAAGTCTAAAATATCGAGGGACTTAGGGTCGCGTACCTTAATGAATTTTAATAAGTTTGCACAGTCGGTCATCGATATGTCAAACCCCTTACACAATCGTTCCCAATTAAGTACCGCTCGTACTTTGGTTTCGGAAATACTAGGTCTACCTTTCACTTCAAAGAACCAACCTTGGTTTCTACAATACTCATCGATCTCCTCTAACAAATAATTAGTGCGTGCTAAGACTAACCAATCTCCTTCCTCCATGTTAATTAATTCAATCGTAGGTTCCCACCGTACTAACCCTTCCTCTTTTCGTGGGTTCCAGGTTTTATGAATACGGGAACGCACTTGTCCAATACATTGACTAGCTACTTCATGTACGGCAGCGGGTACACGGTGAGACTGATGTAATACCATTGCCCCTTTAGAATTCTGTATAAGGTAATCGACATCAGCCCCCGCCCACTTATAAATAGCTTGGTCATCGTCGCCCGCTACATAAATTCGATCAGCATATTCAGCTAGTTTACGCACCACTGACCACTGTAAGGGGGAGAGGTCTTGTGCCTCGTCTACAAACATGGCATCTAGTTTTGGGACATCGCCTTTCTCTAAAAAGATTTGTAGCATGTCTGTGTAGTCCACCAGTAACCTGTCCTCCTTAAATAGTTTTAGACCTCTGGCAAACCGTTCTAGTTCAAACCAACCTACTGCATCGTCTACCTCGTGCCATTGTTCTTCTAAAGGTACGTTCCGCATGCGTGCGAGGTTCTCAATAAATGCTAGACGGTCGTCATGAGTCATACTAAATAAATGCCCGTCGTCTGAGGTGGTTCTGCCACTAAGTTTTAGATTAAGTTTCTCGTTCAATGCTAAGATGTCTCCGTGTCCCATTACACTCTCTCGCGTTAGCCCTAGTTGTCTAAAGGCTAGTGAGTGTAGCGTACGGAAAAAGGGTAGATCACGATTTGATAAATCAAACCGTAGTATTGCCCTTTCCTTCCCTTCGTTAACTGCCTTCTTAGTAAAAGTAAAAAATCCTATGCGATCAGGAGCCGTACCTTTTTCTAGCTCATCTTCAATTAGTCCAAGTAAGGTACTGGTTTTTCCAGTTCCTGGTGGTCCAAGAATAATTTGAGTGTGGCTAGGTAGTGTCACAACCCTGTCCTAAAGGTTAGGTTAGTGCGCTCCCCTGCATTTGGGAAGGGTAAAATGGCATGGGTACTAAACAGTTGTGACATTCCATCAAATAATAAAGCGTCTCCGTGTTCTAAAGCATATAGTTTCTCTGACCGTGGTTGTCTACCCCAGAGAGCCAAACGACTGGTATCACTGCCCTCTTTAACCGCCGTCCAATACGTTCGCCACTCCATAATTCGGGGTGCCCCTAAAGAGATAGAAAAGACCACGTCTTTATAAGTTGGGACCGTGTCTGAATGGTGAGGTATTCCTTCTCCTTTTGTAGAATAAAAACCACAGAGACAAAATGTAAAATTAATTTCCCTATCCAGTTCCTTAGAAACAAACTCTTCTGACTCTTCTTTTATCAACTTTATAATGGGGTGACTATCCCAAGGTTCGGGTCTCATGTATTTACCCGCATAATTAAAATTGGAATCGCCAAAGCCTCGTGTGGGTCTCCCCACTACTTCGTTGCCATTAAATATACGGGTGTTAGGTTCGTCCCACTCAGTAATTACATCGTGGTAGTCTTTCATCAGACCTTTAAATAGTTTCTTCATAGTGGATTGTCATCAAAATCAGGTAGGTCATGGGGTTCATCCTGGGATTTAAACTCATCTATAAACCAGACGTTCACGCCCCTTCCTTTTATATTGAAGAAGAAAGGTTCCCCATGTAATTGTTTTAGCTTAGAGGTTAATTTATTTCTTTGGTATTCTTTAAAGTTATTACGGTGTAAGTGTTCCATTAAATCGCCTAGACGGAAATAGGTCTTACCATTATCTGTCCATGGTTTATGTAATAATAGTTCGTCTCGCTCACGGGCAGGTCGCTCGGTGCAGAAGTTCTCGAGTAATTCTAGGAAGTGTCCTTCGGTGGACGACTCTTTGGGTACTTCTACTATGGTTAAACTGTCCAATAGCTGTTGGATAATCTGTCGCCACACATTTTCCTTGACCTTGGGTGGTATTTTATTTAGGGCGTCCATACACTTACGTTGAAAACGATTCTGGTTTAATAGATCATCGGTCTCTAGTTCTAAGCGTCCACCCTCTACGTCTAAGAACCAGATAGGCGGTTCACTGTCCTGTTTAGTTAGGTTACTGAACAACGGAGTGCCTCCATTAGCCCCTATCCCATGCTTTCGTGTACGGCAGAGAGGGCTATTACAATGACTCGCTATCGGTTGGTCATTACAACGGTAGAAGTAATCCTTACGTTTTAACTGTTTACCAATGGTTAATACTTCTTGTGCCCCTAGTGGGGGTTGCATATACTGCATGTTTACATCTTCTAAACGCTTCTCCCAATCATCGGGGTACTTCTTTCTTAGAAAGACGCCCACGTTAAACAAGCCTGAGTTACGCGTACCTTTAGGAAAGCCCTGTACCACTAAGTGTTGAATACAAGGAGGTCCTTGGTCTAACCAGTCTACTTCTTCAGTTAACGGGCTCGCTTCCAGTTTCTCTAACGCAGATGCCGTTAAAGTAATCTTAGTGGCTTGCTCTAAAAACTCAGTAGGTGTTAGTGCCTCGCCGCCTTTTCCATAGGCATACCGTGTGGAGTTTTCACCCCCAAAGTACGGCATATTTAACGTACTGCCTCTATCCCCTCGCTCTAATAAGAGTTGGGTTTGTTTAGGAAAGATTTCGGCTTGTCCATAACCGATAGATGCAGCTAGTTGTCGTAACTTTCTTTGTAATAAAGACGCTGGTACTGGCTCCGCTATAAATAAATATACGTGAGCCCCACCGCTTTTACTACGACAGACAACAAGAGGGAGTTTATGTTTGGCTAATTTCTTAGCTAACCCTTTGAGATCCAATTGATATTCATCGACATCAATTGCTCCCCACATACAGGCGTTGTTCTCGTCTATAGGGACAATTCCAACGCTTTGTTCCCCTGACAAGTGGTTTTCCCATAACTTTAAAAGATCCTTATCGGATAGTTCCTTAGATATGGTAACGTTTTTACCACTTGCCTTGCCATCTTCTCGTGATTCATTAGTAGCGGTGAAGGTTCCATACGCATGGCGTAAGCCTGCGAAGCGTGTAGCAAATTCCTCTGCTAACGACATAGATACTCTCCCTTATATTAGAACGGTGCATCACCTTCTGGTTTTACTACACTACTGTCACGTTGTTGTTCTTCTTTAACTTGAACGTCACCTGATCTTGCAGCACTCATGAACTCCTTAGCTAATTTAGCTATTGACAACTCCGTTGCATTTTCCTGGTTCACGCTATAGCCGTTCCAAGAACCTTTATCATTAGATAAAGAAGTCGTGGTTAAACGATAGTTGTATGCAAACATAGGAGCCTGTACGGATTCGCCTTTACTGTTTTGGACCCGTGCCATTCGGAGCATGGTTAACCATTTCCTAGACACACCCAACTGCGTAGAAGTAAATGTTAATACTGCTTGCTGTGGTTCAGGTTCTAATACTAAGACGAAAAACTGTGCCGTTTCTACAATCTCATTTCCTTCGGCTGTATAAAACTTTCTAGTCTCGTCATCTCGAGTACAGGATTTAAGAATAGAAGCGTCGTGTGAAGCGTCTACTAACCCTCCACCCTTTTCTCTAGGGATCCACTCTATGAATTTCTTCACGTAAGCACAGGGGACTACGGTAATACCTTCCTGACCGTCATAAACTTCGTTAGTAACGGTGTTAAAAAGTTTCCCTACTTCAGCCCCCTCCACGTATTCACCTTTTTGTTTATTAACTTGCGGTGAATTACTTTGTAGTACCCTGATAAAAGGGATTGCAAAGTCTTCCGTAGTGGTTTCTTCCAGTCCTGTTCCGCCTGATAATAAAGTATCATCAAAAGTAGCTACGGCGGTCTCCTTGGGAGTAGCTAGTTTCGTTTCTGTTTTTTGTTCTGCCATAATTAATCCTTCTTAATAATTGCTTTAGTGCCTATATAGACTCCAAAGGGCTCGGTTGGAATATCATTCCCCGTAGTTAATCGCTCTTTAACAAAAGCCTTTAACGTACTCGGGTGAATGCTCTGACGTATTTCAGGTGCTAGACCTCGAGACTTTAAAGCCGCAACGGTTTCATCCACTACTGCAGTCTCTTCACGACCAAACTTAAGTAGAACTTCGTTCTTGATTAAGTCTTGGTGTCCGTTATCTAACAACCATCTATACGCTGTCTCTTGGTTTGCCTTCGAGATGTGAGCGTTATAAAACTCGCTTATAGTGATATTTTCACCCGTACTAAGTTTTATCTGAGTTAATCCTGCGGCTTGCATCGCATCAGGTAACTCTTGCTCGGAAGTCAAACGTAATTCTTCTTTCTTAGCTTTTACAGCACTTTCTAACTCTCCCAATTCTTTGGCAAGTTCCAACTGTTTATTGGCTAAGGCAGAAACTAACGAAAGTTCGCCATCAGAAACGTCGTTGCCCCATTCTTCGACACCGTCTTCCCCGACTAACTCCTCAAACGTTGGTTTTTCTATAGTCATAATTCTCCTTTCTGGTGGAGATCGATATCGACGGGATAATAAAGTCCTTCCTGTCGGTCCCATTTAAGAATCTTATATCGACCTCGATTATATAAAGCGGCAATCGAGCAAGCTACACCAATAGCTGCTGGGTCACCAATCAATAATAAATAGTCCTCCTCCTTATAGTCCTGTAGAATCTTTTTCATTCTACGGACAGACGGAGCCGCACTAAGCATTATATTAGTATTAGAAGGTAGTAAAACCTCAAAGTCTCCATACTGACGGGCGGAAGCTATGTTACGTCCTGGTACTTCCTGTACAACATATACTGTCATTTTTCTCCTTTCTAATTTCTAGGTAATATAAGATACTAAATTATAACGTCAAAGTAAAGGGATATTAGTTATATCTTTTAGAAAATTAATTTAAAAAATAAAAATATTTTTCAAGAATTACTAATAACTCTAATAATCTAATAGATTTTAGAAGAAACCTAGTGTTTAAGAGGGTTACAGTCTATTAGTTTTCAAAGAAAACCTATTAGAAACAGCTAATTCTATTAGAGGGCACGAGAAATCTTTTATTTTGGACTATATTTTATATAATTTTGTAATATATAATTCGGATTAGAAATTAGAAAGTTCGTTATGAAATATAAGTTCAAAACGGAGCCTTACGACCACCAGTTAGAGGCTCTTAAAAGATCATGGAATAAGCATGAGTATGCTTACTTCATGGAAATGGGGACAGGCAAATCTAAAGTCCTTATAGATAATATAGCCGTTCTATATGATCGCGGGGCTATTAATGCGGCAGTTATTGTGGCACCCAAAGGGGTGTATAAGAACTGGTCGGAACGAGAGATCCCTATTCATATGCCTGACCATGTGTTACGGCACGTGGGGGTATGGAATCCCGCACCAACTAAGAAGCAAAAGCAACCGCTATTAAAACTCTTTGAAGTATTAGATGAATTGAAAATCCTGGTAATAAACGTGGAAGCGTTTAGCACTAAGAAAGGGGTTGCGTTTGTGGAGAAGTTTCTTCTAGCGCACAATGCGTTACTCGCGGTGGATGAGTCTACTACGATTAAAAACCCCAAGGCACAACGTACCAAGAACCTTGTTAAACTCGCTATTAATACTAAGTTCCGTAGAATTCTAACGGGGTTCCCCGTAACCCAGTCGCCACTCGACTTATACAGTCAAGCGGAGTTCCTTTCTCCACAGCTATTGGGGCATGCCTCTTATTATACGTTTCAAAATCGTTACGCTCAGTTAATTAACCGCAATATGGGACACCGAACGTTCCGACAGGTAGTAGGGTATCAGAATATAGAAGAACTGACCGCTAAGGTCGGGGAATTCTCCTATAGGGTGTTGAAAAAAGCCTGTTTAGACTTACCCGATAAAGTGTATAAACGCAGGGAAGTAGAACTCACCCCTGAACAGAGGAAAATTTATAAAGAAATTAAGGACTATGCTATTGCAGAACTGGCGTCTCACGAGATTGTTAGCGTGACCTCGGTGTTAACTCAAATCCTTAGACTACACCAAGTAGTCTGTGGGTTCGTAAAGCATGACAAAGGCACGGAAGTGGAGATTAAGAACAACCGTACCAACGAACTCTTGAACGTCTTAGAAGAATTACAGGGCAAGACTATTATCTGGGCGAACTACCAGTACGATATCAAACGTATCACTCGTACCTTACAAGACACTACTGGAACAGATAGCGTGGCTACTTATTACGGGGGTACACCTGAAGAAGAACGTCAGCCTATTATTGATCGATTCCAGGATCCGAACTCTAAGTTACAGTACCTAGTTAGTAACGTACAGACAGGTGGCTACGGCATTACGTTACACGCCGCCAGTAATGTGATCTATTACAGCAACAACTACGACTTAGAAAAGCGTTTGCAGTCAGAGGACAGGGCACACCGTATCGGACAGGTAAACAAGGTTACTTATATTGATTTAGTCTCGCCTAAAACCGTGGACGAAAAGATCGTGAAAGCTCTGCGTAATAAGTTGGACTTAGCTCAAGAAGTCTTGGGCGATGACAAGTGGAAAGACTGGATTAGTTAAGAGATTCTTTTTCTATAAAAATCATCATAGAATTCATCTGTTTTATCAGGTGTATAATTTTCATAGTCCCTAATCTTCTTCATACGGGTGTCTAGTTCGCTTTGCCCTGCGTGAGTCAAAGGCATTCCACTATTTGCCATCAGTGGTTGTTCACTACCTAACAACAGTTCTTTAGCCCCGTCTAGGATAGCTACAGCCGCCCCAATATCACCTTGGGCTCGTCCTACTACGGCATCAGCCAACGCCATGGCGTCTTGCTCTATGCCTCCCCCTCCTTCCATCGGTGGGCGTTGCATATCACCTTGTAGCATATCGGCGTTCGCCATAAGGGTCTCCGCTGCGGCGGGATCGCCCATCGGCAGTGGTGCTGGACCACCCATTGGAGGACCACCCATAGGGGGACCACCAGGAATGTCGTCTCGACCTCCTGCTACCATTATGTTTGTTAAATCTTCTATTCCTGGCATTTTTATCTCCTTGGTCTAAATCCCGCTTGAACTGTTTGAGTTAGTGTATCATTTTGTCCCATGACAGGCAACTGTCCTAACCCTTTATCTAAGGGATTGCTAAATAATTTCTTTAAATTCCGAGTCGGTTGTTGTATTGATCCTCCGCTATTCCCGTGCATAATTAACGGTGGATCAGTAGGTTGGTTCAAATAAGTCGTTGCTGAAGGCTCCTCGTACGGTCTATATTGTCCTTGCGGTTGCCCACCAAACATTCCCGTTTGCATCGCGATTAAACGGTTCATGGGGGTTGCCGTAGGACCTGTTACCATAGGTGGAGGCGGTGGCGGGGTATAGATTGGTGGCGGTGGCGGTGCTGGTGGCGGTGCTGGTGGCGGTGCTGGTGGCGGTTCATAGATTCCTTCGTCCTCATCCCAATAGTCTTGGTCAGGTCCAGGTTCGTCAGGATCATCCCACCAACCCGTTCCTAGATCAGGGGCGTTCGGGTCAATAATTTGGTCTCGAGCAGGATCATAGTCTGTTTCTACGGGTTCAAAAGGATTGTTTGTAGGAGCAAAATCAGTGGTTGGATCCCCCCCTGCGCCTGCGCCTACATTGTCGGTTACTTCGGCTACGGGGGCTTCCCAAATATCATTAAACGGGTTGGTATCAACAAAAGGAGACACTTCAGCAGGAGTAAAATCTTGTATTGGATCAATAATTTCGCTCTCAGGTATATAGGCTTCAAATCCTGGTTCACCCCAATTATCTACGGGGTCGTAGAGTCCTCGAGATCCCGTACCCGTATTCCCCTGAAACCCTAAATCACTAGGGGTAAATCCTGGTTCACCTCCTCTAGGAGGATCAAATAAAGGATGTCCTGGACCAAAAGGTACGCCAAAGGGAAGGTTGTCTATTCCTGGCTCACCCCAATTTATATCATTAAAACCTGTGTTTTTTACGGGAGGAATAGGTTTGCCCCCGCCAGTTGGTCCTGTTGGTATAGGACGTCCTGGATCCGTAGTGGGGTGTCCTGGCTCACCAATAGATGGAAAAAGCCCACCTATGCCCGCTTCATTAAGTATATTGTTAAGGGTGTCCTCGGCTTCAGTGGCTTCTCTATCTTTAAATTCAGCCACGTCCGCTTCGTATTGGGTCGTGGCACTGTTCCTTGCTTCGTTAGCCTCTTGCCTTTTGTCCATAGCCTCTTGCCCAAACTGCCCGATACCTTGATCAAAACCGTAGTCCTCTAAGGAAAAGTCAGGCACTTGGATATTGCCTAAGTCCATATTAGGCATGCCGCCAAAGTTAAAGTTAAAAGACATTAGTTTGCTCCCCTATCTAAAAGTTTCTCAGATAAATTCTGTCCCACCGCAGTTCCTGTTAGTGCTGCGGCTGTAGGAAGTAGAATGGGAGCGTTTTCTAATATTTCCCTTCCAGGAATAACTCCTGGTTTAGGACCTCTTGTTTTTGTCCCTACTGGGCTAAAAAATTCTTTTATATAATCCATAGAGTCTTGCGACCTGAAAGGATTTTCTCCGTCGGGTTCCATATAGTTTAATTGAAGTTCTCTTCCTAAGTCATGAGCTACAACTGAGTCTAAAGAATATAAGAATCTAACGGTTTGATCAATATCTGCTTTACGATTTATTTGGTTCATTACCTTACGCAAAAGAGCGGGGTCGTAAACCATTTCTGTTAAAAGTTCTTGAGTTTTTTCAGCTAACGCTCGTTGTCTCCAACCAAAACGATAAGTATAAGGGTTTAAGGGTCCAAATATTAATTTACCAACTGTTGAAACACTTAAGTCTTCTTTTGCACCTATAGCTCCTGCTTCTTGTAAAATATTTCTTCCTGCTGTTTTTCTCTGTACTTCACTTTGCACAGCAGCGTTTAATTTATAAAGGTCATCAATTTGTTGTTTAGTTAAAAACATGCCATAGGATTTAGCAAAACTAACTGACTGTGCTGCATCGCCCGCACCCACTAAAAAATCTTTAGTTAATAAATCATTAAGAGCTTGAGGATCTATTCTCTTTAATCCTGTCATCCCTCCCCTAATAGGATCAGTTACTGTAATTTGATTAAAAATATCTTTACGAATAACGTGATTAAGTTCAGTTTTTAAAGTTTTATCTTTACTATCGTTAATAATTTTAGCTAATTTTTTACGAGCAGCAGTTGCCCCCGATACATTTTCATAACCCTCACCTCTAACAATACTTAAAATCATTTCTTCAGGAGTGGTCCTTTCTGTAACTAAACCAAACTCATCCGCAATTCTTTGAAATGTTTTTTCTCTCGCTTCAACTAAATTTTTAGTTAGTCTTTGAGTATTCCCCATATTGTCCCAAACACCTGCCTTTTCTTCTGGGAAAACAGAACGTATTAAACCCCCGTTGTTCTCCATCCATTTCTCATGAGCCTCTCTCATTCCTTTATAATTTCTTTCTCCCATAAAAGGCTCTACTACCTCTCGGCGGTATCTTTGAGCTACGGCTTTTTGTATCGCATTAATTGCCTCTAAGCCCCCTTCTTCACTCTGTTCTCTTAACATAGTCATTAACGGCTCCGCTAAAGGGTGCGTGTGAGAGCCTTTTTGATTTGCTGCCATTAAAGCAGGAAGTAAAGACTCATCAAATTCTCTACCACTCCTCATAAGTTGATTAACATATCTGTTGTTTGCTAATTTCGAGCGTCTTCTATACTCATCTAACGTTTTCCAATAGTCGTCCCCAAAACCAGTATCTTTCATCCAATTTTTAACTCCAACACCTTTAGGTTTAATTTGATTTGCTGCTCTCATTAATAGAAGATCCTGTTGTCTTTCTACAGCGGAGATAAGGTTCAATACCGCGTCTTCCGCAGGCTCATTTAATTTACCCGATAGTTGATTTCGTAATTGGTGTAGGTCTATTCTAAACTCATGAAGTTCTGCAAAAGATATAGAATTTTCGCTTCCAAACTTTCCTCTTGCTCTCCCCTCTAATCGAGCTATTGATTGTCTAATATCAGGTCCATCTACATTTTTAATCAAATATTCTTTAAAAGCCTTATCCCGCTTTAAAATACTAATTCCCCCTCCCTTTAAAATTTTATTCATTTCTATTGCCATGGGTGAACTAACATTCATGTTAACTTTTAAGGCTCCGTATGTATTTAATAGATTCTCTAACTTGTTTTGCACAGGAACCATATAATCTCTTTGTAAACGATGAAGTCTACTTATTCTGGGGTCACGCAACGCATTCATTTTTGAAGTAGGATCAGGTATTTCTTTGAATAAAAATTTACTCATTGCAATATCATCACCTAACTCTCCAGGCAGAGCATTGGTTGCGGGTTTAAGTCCAAGAAGTGCTGCATCGTCAATTCCCAATTTTATTAATTGATCTTGGTCAATAATTCCTTCTTCAACTTGTCTTCTAAAAACGGACCACGCACTTTCAATCTCCGCGTTCATGACTTTAGGAATGGTTTCATCACCTAATTGTTGACCCAGCTCTGCTGCGGCTTTTTTAGCTCCTTCTTCTGTTCCAGAACTTAAAAGAAGTTTTTGAGCAAATATCTGTCTTGCAATATCATTGTTTAATATTTCTTTTTGTAATGTCGCCATTGTTTGAGTTTTAGGTAAGCCTAATGTTTGAAGTTCAGCTAACAGGCTTAAAGCAAAATTAGCATCAGGATTGAATTGTCCCTCCCCTAAGAAGATTTTGTAAGTTTTACCCGTTACTTCTTCCATTCTTTTTTGTACTTCTTTAGGAGTCTCACCTATTATTTCATCAAATAACGCTTTTGCTTCAGGAGTTCCTTCTTCTATATTTCTAGCCTTAAGTTGTTGTTGATAATTATTTCTAACTTCTGTTAACTTACGCACCATAAATGCAGGAGGATTTTTTCCAGTAAAAAAGTTCCAAGACGCTCGGGTTCCTGATAAAATTGCCGTAGCTGCTCCTGCGCCTGCTGTTGCATAAGCACCTATTAATCCTGCTTCTCGCATGGCTTCTTCCCAAGTTAAATCGGGATCAATAAATTGTACCCCCGCCGCTAGACGAGAAAAATCAGCTGCTGCTGTACCAAAACCTGAAGCAGCTGCAAATTTTCCCCAATTTCTTACTTTTTTCCAAGGGCTTTCATAAAATTTTCCTTTTTTCCCTGCCTTGATTGTTTTTAATATTTTTGCTGAAACTAATAAGTCTCCAGCAAGAGGAATAGCTTCTCTTACTCCGAAATGATAAAAATCTTCTGCTGTTACTCCTGGATCATTAAATGGAAATATTTTTTCTATCCCCCCTTCAGCGTTTCTGGTTTTACGAATAATTGGACCTTGTTGACCAACGGGTCTACCTGGATATAAATATTCAGCTGTCAAATCTAAAGGGTCTTCAGGAATTGGTTCTCCGCTGGCATGGGCTATGTTTGCTACGGTTTCTGGTTGATATCCACGAGGAACAAAAGCCGCTCTAAAACGTTCTAAAGCAGGGGCTCCTTCTTCCCAAGGAATGCCCGCCCTTGCTAATTCTTTTTGCTCGTTCCATTTACGCAACGCAATTGCTTTAGGAGTTATATAAGATACTCCTTCCCCTATCAGTTCTGCTGCACTAAGCCCTGTTTGTAAAGTTCCTCGTAAAATATCTGTTGGGACTTCTCTTTCAATACCTTCTCGAAGTTTTTCCATAGTGAAGTATGGATTAGTTGGAGATATAATTCTTCTAATTGCTTCAGGATCAGTGGTAGGAACAAAATTCTTTAAACCTTTATTAGCGTCTAAGTACGCTTGCCACTCATCCGTCCCCGTTATTTCTTCAGGTACAGGTGGTTCAGGTAAAGGAGCGGGTTGAGCACGGTATCTATTATCTAATAAACTTTCCATTAAGTTTGAAAATTTAATCCCTCTTTCCTGTAGCCAGTGCGCATCAGTAGATTTTAAATCCTCGTCAGACATGGTCTCAAATTTATATAAATATTGACGTTGTTGTTCGTCGTACATATCCTCCATAGTAACATTAGGGTTATTTTTGCTAGGTTGTTTTAAAAACTCTTCGTAAGTCATAACTAATATGAAGGAGGTGGAGGAGGGGTACCAAAAATTCTACTACCTGGAGGTGGAACTGGAACAGCCCCTGGAGTTGTTGGAGTTGTTGTTTGACCTGCGGCTTTATTTCTTAAAAACTCTTGCCAATCGAATCCTATTATGGGATCTGGTGGGAGAGCTGTATTTCCCCAGAGTTGTTGAGACCTGTACATCGCTTCAAGATACTTATAAAAATTTTCATCTGCTTCTTGAATCCAAGCAGCAGTGGGGGGTTTTATTTTTCTTATCTTTTGTTCATCAGGTTCGCCTTCATACCATTTTTCTGCCCAAGGGGTCGCTTCATTAAATAATCTTCTATAGTCTGCTCCTAAACTTCCTGTCTCTAAGGATTTAGCTTGCCTAGTTACTTTTCTTAATTGGTCACCGTACCAAGTGGTTAGTCCTCTAACGACTGCCTTACCTCCCTTTATACCTCCCCCTTCGAAAGGGTCTCCTAATTGCATTAAGTGCAACGCTAAATCTCTATCTGATAAGGCTTTACCTGTATTACCTGTGGAAGCAGCAGCTACATAAGCCATATTTAACATCGCACTTCTAAACGCGGCGTCTTGACCTATGTCTCCAAACGTACCTGTCCAACTAAATGTTTTTTCTCTAGGAACCATTTTTTCGCCATCGAATACTTCCTCTATATATGTAAATTGGTCTCGATTAGTATCGGCAATCAAGGAATTTTCAGTTAGCCCCTCGCTAGGTTTATACCAAGTAAGTCTCCCATTGTCTTCCGCTAATGTATATAATTCTTTATTATCATCATAAAGTTCTCTTGCAAAAGCATTTATCTCGCCTCGTATACGATTAATAGGGGACCACCAAGTAGCAACTTCTGGATTTTGGTTAACGGTTGAAATAACGGTAAACACAGCAGGTAGAGAAGCCTGCAATAAGTCCGCTGTTTGTTCTACCCCGTCCCGTGCCGTCCTCCAATTTTTTCTAGCCTCATTAGTACCTGAACTGAGTTTTGTAAGGTCGGCTACAGGTGGTTCACCTATAATCCATTCAGGACTCACATAATATTTACCTTTTTCTATGATATTTCCCTCTACATCCTTATCTATCGCTTCGCCTTGGCTGTGTATAAGAAACACCCCATTAGGGCTTCTGATAGCATTTCTAGCTTTACTCTCATCGCCTATTAAATAGGCAGGAGAAATTCCATATGTTTTACCTGCGGCTTGTTTTAAATACTCCTCTCTAAATGCTGCGCGGGGTTTAGCCTTGGTGCTGGCAGTAGCTTCAGTTCTTTGAATATCCCCCAATGACCTTAAATAAGCCGTTTGTTCAGAAGGTTCATCAAAAGCAAAAGCTCCTGCTAAACTAAGGTACGGAGCCGCTTTTCCAAAAAGATTTTTTTCTTCAATCACCTCAGGTCCATGAAGTTTGTCAGTTACATAATCTGCTTGGTCAAGTAGATATTGATCAACATCAGCCCTTGTTATACCTCCCGTTCTTGATAAAGGTTGGGGAGCTTTAGATAAAGGTTTTACAGTTTGAGTTTTACCAAATCGATTAGCTAACATATTTAATAGATAAGGTGTAACTCCTCCCTGTGCAGGATCTCCTTGTGTACCTCCCCCACCGCCTCTAGGCGTGGGGAAACTCATGCGAGTTTGGGGTATTTGGACGGGGGTTACGCCACCGCCTTTAGGTTGCCAAGGTTGAAAGGGAAGAAAGTTCCCTAGTCCGTTAGCCATTGTACTTTAGGCTCCTGATGCCGCCACCACCTGCTCGTCGTATTGTACGTCGATTATATCCTGGTTTTCCTACTTTCATATCTCTGTCAGAAGTTGTTCTACCAATCAGATCCATGTAATACTCTAAGTCAGACAATGTTCTACCACTGTCTCTATCTGAAGGTGTTCTACCAATCATATCTAAGTGAAACTTTAAATCTTTATCAGACACCTCTCTGCCTTCTTGACCTTGAGCAGCAGCTAACATATATGCTAATTGTATATCTGCATCAGACACCTCTCTGCCTTCTTGACCTAGTAAAAGTCTCAGTGTGTCTGCTGGGTTTGTGCCTGCTTCTGCCTCTAATTTTTCTGTTGCAGTCATTCTTCTACCCGCTTGAGTTAAAGGTTCTGCCTCTAATTTCTCTAATGCAGTCATTCGTCTACCCGCTTGAGTTAAAGGTTTTCCTTCTGCCGCCCTAATCGGCATATTAGACCCGTACGTGTTGTAATTAGTCGGGCTCATAGGGGCTAGTGGCTGTGTCTGAGGTCCGCCGCCTATATTAGATTGGGGTTGTCCCGCGCTCATAAACGGTTGAGCATTGCCCAAGTCCGTGGAGTAAGGTTGATAACTCCCTGCTCCTGGGGTACCAATACCGCCGCCCACAGGTTGATAAACACCCCCACCTGGAAACTCAGTCGGCACACCTTGACCTGCGTAGCCAAAGCCACCTGCCATTGGTCCAAGGGACGCGGTTAATGCACCTACGTTTTGTAAGGTTTGCATCGGTAAGTTATATTGTCCTACAAAGTTCTGATAACCTAGATCCATGAGCGATTGTTGTCTGCCCCTGCCTAAGCCCCCAAACTGCATAGTACGGTTGATGTCGCCTGTTTGTAAGCCTTGTAGTGCGGGTGCCATACCGCCGTACATACCACCTAGACTGCCTAAACCACCTGCTGAGCCTGCGCCCATGCCATAAAACTGTTGTCCTAGACCTGCGAGCCCTTGGGCTGTGCCGCCGCGTTCCGCTTGTCTACGGGCAAATTCTTGAAAAGCCTGTTGTTGAGATTGTCCATAGCCCTTTTCCCGTAAGCCTGCGGCTACATCACCCATAGAACGTAAGCCCGCGCGTTCAATATCTTCTTCCGCTAAGCGTCCACGGCTACCGCCAAAGGCTCCTGCACTAACGGCTCGGTCGCGTACGCCCATTTTCTGCTTTTCCATTTGCTCACGGACATCGCCCAATGAGCGATCAATAACGTTTTCCGTGTACGGGGACATATAATCTTTATACGCACTGGGGTCAAAATCTCTGCCTAAGCCTCGATACATTCCTGCGGCTTCGCCCGTTAGCTCGGCTCCTGCGCCCGTGCCTTTGCGTAAATAATCAGTGGCTTGCCCTAATAAACTGGATTGTGAGCCTAAATAGGGGCTATAACTGCCAATCGCTTGGTCAGACATTTGCATTCCCCTTCTTTCTCTGGGGTCAAAGCCCGCTACCCGTGGTCCTGTGTAAGTATACGGACTGCTATCGGGGGCTCCCATATTAGCAAACTGCCCGTGTAAAAAACGCTGAGCGTAAGGGAAAATCCCACCCTGTAAAAACTGTCCTACATAAGGGGCAGGGGCTTGTGTAGTAAATTCGCGTACCGATCTATCAGCCATATCTTCTGTTACCCATATTATTAAATTGTTCTAAATTAGCAATCCCTCTGGCGTGATTGCCACCGCCCGCCTGATCGACAGCGGCTTTCGAGAGCATATACTCTCCGTCACTCGCCATCACGGGTATTAAATCGTCTTTTGGACCCCCAGGACCCTGCATCGCTCCGCCATGCGGCATGTAATTTTGTGCAAACATGGACCTGCCTAAGACCCCGCCGTCGGCTACGCCTCGATACATAAAGGGCGTGATGCCTGATGTTCCCTCTCTTTGTCTTTCTTGTCGTGCAGCTCTACCCCCACCTCCTTTTCCAGGTAAAGGAGTTACTGGTCTGCGTGGCGATACAGTTGTTGATTGTTCTTTTGGTTTTAATGTTTTTACAAGATCCAGTATTTCAGTAAACTTTCCAAGTCCTTCAAAAATATTTTCCATTCTTTCCGCTTTAAGTCCTTCATCTATTTCTGCGGTTTGTTGTCCAAATTCTTCACCTGTTAAAGGATCTGTTAAATCAGAGCCAATTGCAGTAGGATCAAATTCAATTTCTGGAAAATAGTCTTCAATTTCTAACCCTTGATTCGCGTACAGTGGACGTCCCATATTTGCAGGCATAGGAACTATTGATTCTTCTTCCCCCTCATCGGTGTTATCTAAATAATGTTTAGCGAGCAATATACCAAGTATTCCTTGCGGCATTAAATCTTTAATACCCTGTCCAAAAATATCTTGCGCTATCTGTGTTTTAAAATCTATCGAATTTCCATCAGCCGCGAACAACGGTCCACCGCTCCATAAGCCTTGTTCTTGGGCTAGTGCCATGGCTTCTTCTAGTTGTTGTTCCTCGTCAAACTGTCTTTGCTCTTCTTCAAATTCAAACGGGGAAATACCCGTGCCCACAACGTCTTGATACTGCAGACCTGTTTGTCCCCCTTGTGTTTGTGCAGAAGTAGCTCCACCAACGCCTCCTCCACCTTTATCACCAAATATACCACCGAGACTATCAAGAGCCCCTAAAGCCATTAGAATTTTATCCCACATTACTTTTTATTCCTCTTTTTTCTATGCGTTATAATCAACGAAATTGCGGGTTAGAGCCTTTCCCGAAGGCTGCAGCGAAAAGCTGATGGATTGATTATACTGCATAAATTCTAATTAGCTAAAGGGTTTTTATTACCTTCCAATTTAGATATATCTTCTTCTAAATTTTTTACTGAAACGGATAGCCCTTCTAGTTGTACTTTTAACCCACTATTGTCAGGTATTTTTATCCCGTCTATCTGTTTTTCTAAGTATTCTACTGAAGTTTCTATACCCGTAAACCGTTCTTCTATCTCTTGTTGAGCGTCTTCCGTCTCGCCTAGACCCCCTATCTTCTTCTCTAGGTTCTCTAGTCTATTAACGTAACCTGCTCCCGCGTAACCGAACCCCGCTAAGGTGCTTACGATAGTTGCTAGAGCGATTAATTGCCCTGCTTTTGATTTAAACCATTCCATATTCTTCTCCTATAAATTCGGTTGTTGATTAATTAAACTCTGCATCGTGTTGAGACTTGTTCTAGCTAAGCCATAAAACGCATCTATATTATCTGAAATCGAGGCATCGGCATAGATTGCTCGAGACTCATACCATGTTTCAGCTTGAGGAATAGTGGCTTCTCGGTACGCATCAAACCCTGGAACGTATCCTAAAAAGGCAACTAACGTGGATTCATCGCCATATTTTCCTGTTTCTTCTTGTGTGGTTTGTCCTTCTTCTTGTTGCTCTTTAATATTAGCAGCAATTATCTGATCGGCTATCTGGTCTGCTTCACTAGCCGTCATGACCCCTCCAACAGCGGTATCTATTTCGCCTTGCATATCGGTTACTTGTACATCTGCCATGACTACTTGTGGAGTAGCGTCTAATCCAGGTAAAGGAGTTACTACTACTGACACATTACTGATGGTTTGGGTGCTACCCCCCATACCGCTCGTTGAACTCATATCCTGGTTCAAACTTAATACAGTGTTGGTTTGTACTTGGGCGGTTTGTATCTGGTCCGAAATGCTGGGAGAACTGCTGGTAGAAAACCCACCTCCAGAAGCCGAACTAGCTACTGCTGAAGTGGTGGTATTACCTGCCGAACCGCTTACACTGGAAGAACCACCATAACCAGAGGTGCTACTACCTGAACTGGTAGAGCCCCACCCACCTGTACGAGCTGTAGTGCCTGCGGTAGTGCCCGAAACACTATTAGAGGCAGCCTGTATGGTACTAGCTACTACGTTTAATTGAGCTGCTGTTATCCCCCCTTTCTTTTCTTCTTCCTCTTCTTCAGCTACTAAGGCTTCCCTTTCTTCCTCTATTTCTTCTTCCGCATCTGCTAATCTTTCTTCTTCTATTTCTTCAAATATTTCTTCAACCGCTTCTTCTTCAAAAACTTCCTCTACAAATTCTTCTTCAGGTTCTTCTAGTATTTCTTCAATTTCGGCTACTAATTCTTCTTCAAAAACTTCTTCCTCCTCTATTTGTGCTAGTTCTTCTTCGTACCACTCATCTAGTTCTTCAACGGTTTCAAACTCTATATAAGTTTCTAAGTCCTCATAATCTTCTACTAAAACAGTTTCGTGAAAGATAAAGTCCTCTATCAATTCCTCACTGGAATCAAAAGGTAAAGGGGTTGGATCAAACTCGTCGTAGGAAACTAAATAAACGTCTTCGATGTATTCATAAGTTTCTACAAATTCATCATAAACATCCATTTGCTGATCTAATTCTTCCCATGTGTCTAAAGGAGAACTATCCCACTCTATCCATCCGTCATCATTAAAAGAAACATCAGTACCATACCATTCATTTACTTGTTCTTGTCCGAACTCTTGTAAATCTATTTCGTACCACTCTGCATCAGTAAAATACATATCTGCGTATGGGTCATCGTCAATCCCATACTCATCTTCATAGCCGTAGTTTTCTTCATAGCCGTAGTTTTCTTCATATCCGTAGTCAAATTGTTCTTCTTCAACGTAATAAGCGACAGAGGCTTCCTGTGTATAACCTGCACAAGAAGGGGAGTATTGGGGATCATCGTCACATTGTTGATCATCATAAGCACTCCAATAAGAAGGACAATCCTGACTATAAAGCTGAGTGATATTACATTGTTGCGTTAAATAAGCTGCTGCGTAACCAGTACAGCTTTCACTGTGTAAAGAATTTAATGCACATTGTTGGGTTAAATATGCAGCTGCATAACCAGCACAATTAACTGAAGTTAAAGGTGCTGTTGCACACAGCGATTGATTGGTGCCATCGCCATACAATGATCCGCCATTTTCTAATAAAGTATTCATCGCATTACTGCTGGAGTTCCAGTCGTAACTCACACAGGTTCCAGAAACATTGGTCGTTCCTGTATTGCACTCATCAAAGAAGTGGTAGGTATAAATCTGTGAGGAACTTCCCTGTTCCCCTATCAAGACATCATGGGAGATAATGTCTAATTCGCCATAGCGATACTCATAAGTATTATTAGGGTATAACCAGACTTCTATGCTGTTATCGGAATTAGCCCGATTAAATTCCCTCATCTTATACCAACCAAAAATAGTGTAGTCCTCAAAGGCTTTGGCTTTCATAGCTGAACCATTATCTTTTATCAGATCAGTCCAAAACACAAATAAAGTATTAGTGTATTGTGGTAGAGGATCAGGGGTGTAATCTCCACAATAACTGCCTGTCAGGTTAAAGTGCAAACAACCGTTGGTAGCCATTCTCGCTTGGGTATAGTCATTACCATAAAAGGTAAAGGTAAAACCTAAATCAAAGGCTCCAGAAACTGAATCATCATTTGAGCCTAGTCCTGTAGAGCCTGCTGAATTGGTTTGTAGATCATATAAGTCTTGGTTAGCTTCATAGATATAATCAGCTTTAAGTTGATTAATACCTAACGCAAAAATACCAGCTAAAATTAAACTGGCTGCAAAACACCAAGTCAATCCTTTATCTTCAGATTTAATTCGTGGCGTTTTTATTCCATTCATTTACGCAATCCCACCTACTTCTCCTAAGACCATCTAAGTCTCCTTGAACGTGCTTAGTGTCTTTACACGCTTTAATAAACTGTTTTCTTTTCATCTTGTAATCAGGTCTGTCAGTTCTGTTTTCTTTCCACCCTGCTGATGCTTCTTTACCTATTTTACCCATATATGGACAAGGCGTGCCTGCCATTTCCATAGCCTGGAATACTCTTTCGTCTTGGCAAAGAATTGATACCGCAGCTACTTTCATCCCCATATCATAAATGTACTTACTTAGCTTTAATCGTTCACAATTTTCATCTCTTATAGTTCTACCCCCCGATATACCAAATACTTGCCCCTGAAACGCCCCAGAACGTCCTGTAGTACACAAATCTTGTGAATAGGACATGATACTAGGGGCTATAGCAGAAGCAGGAGGAGCCTTGCTAGTTATCTCTTGCTTGATCGTTTGCGTAGTATTGGATTCATTGATGTTCCTGTTGGTGTTATCAGACTTACTGTTATTTTCATTCCTATTAGTGTTATCAGTTTTTACATTAGAGTCAGATGTAGATTGATTCACATTGGTATTGGTATTTGTGTTGTCTGAAGTGCTAGTGCTATTAGATGTGTTGTTGTTTGTATTCACATTGGTATTGCTAGAAGTTGAATTATTGGTATTGGTGTTATTCGTGGTACTCGTATTATTTGAATTAACTGTACTGTTAACTGTGCTATTACTGGTGTTGGTGTTCACGTTGGTATTGGTCGCTGTCGAATTATTCGTGTTCGTATTATTAGCAGTCGTTGTGTTGTTGTTCGTATTGGTTGCGGTACTGGTATTTACGTTGGTGTTATTACTCGTATTGCTATTGACGTTGGTATTAGCGTTGGTATTCGTTGCAGTCGTTGTCGTTGTGTTCGTGTTTACATTGGTATTGGCATTCGTGTTATTTGCTGTGCTAGTTGTTGTCGTTGTATTGGTGTTCGTGTTGGTGTTCGTGTTGGTATTAACATTGGTATTATTTGTGGTCGTATTATTCGTGGTATCTAACGAGTTTTGCTCACAAAATTCAGTACCAGCAGTACAGTCAGGGTTTTCAGGTTCGTTTTCTGCTGAACTTAATGCAACTGAGCCTAGTAACCCTATAAAGAGTAAGACTGCTATAAAGGTTACTTTTTGTTTCATTTCTTATCTTCACCTTTAAAGCTCTTAGAGCTACCTGACGTTCCTGCGTAGAGTCCAAACCAGGCAGCCCCTGCGCCTACTACTATGGAAATTAAACCAGACTGTTCAAATGAGGGTTCTGGCAACTCCATGAACCACATCACCGTGTAATAAAGTAAAAAGATATAGACGGTTAAAAAAGCTCTAGGGAATATGCGCCAACTATCGACAGCTTGGGCTAAAAAGATCCATTTTTGATGTGGATTCTTAGTGCCTTCATCTTCCAGTTCTCTTATTCTATCTTTTAATGTAGATTGTTCTTGAAGTAATTCCATGAATTTACTAAGGTCAATTTCGACCTCATTTCTGTCCATGTCTCCGCCAAATCTACCTCTATCATCACTCATTATTTTCTCCTTTTAGTAGGTTCTTCCTCTTCCTCTTCTTTATCGTATTCCCGATAAAATCTAATTATTCCCAATATTTCTTTTATATACCTAGTAATATCCGCCATATCCATACTCAAATGTTCGTACTCTTTACTGGACAATGAATAAAACGCTCTTTTCGGTGCTTCCCCTTTTTTTAAATTATCTAAGTACAGTTGCATACTGTCGGGGGTTAATATCTCCCAGTCTACAGGATCCATCTGCACCTCCATAGGTAAGGGCGGGTGGTACATGGGTTGTTGTTTAGCGATAGTGGTTACAGAAACAGGTTTCGCTTTAGGCTGTATCATGGAACAACCCGAAGCTATTAAAGCCAGACTAAGTATTATCGCTAACTTCTTCATCAAACTGGTTTGGATCGGTTAATTTTTCTAAATTTTCTAATACTCGTTTAGAAGCTTTATTAATCTTACTTTGCATTAGTTCTGGTTTTGCTAAAGTTAATTCATCTAAGTCGTGTCTGGCAAATGTTTTTCTTAGTTTATTAACATCACGCATCGCTTCCTGTTTTTCTTTTTCTAAAGAAGCCATAAGGGTTTGAGCCTTTTTTTGATTGTTTAGTGCAGCTTCTATGGCATCATTTTGTTCTTGTATTTTAGTTTCAAGAATAATTTGATTACCTTTTAACGTACCTATGTCGTCTTGTAGTCTATCTATATACCACGCTGATCCCGCTACCGTTGATAATAGTAACACACCCATGATCAAAGCTAATTTCATTTAGGCTCCACGGGAACAAATAACCCCTTCTCTATTAGTATTTGCCGATTTACTAGATGTGCTTCCTTTACTAAGGCTTTATTTTCAGCGTTGTATTTTACCGCGTAACACTCTTTTATCATGAGCTCATTAATATTGCGTAAACTGCCCTTTTCGAACTCCGCCCAAACTTCCGCTATTACTCGCCCAAACTTTCCTTTAGAGTCTTTTATTTTAGTTTTTAAGACAATCTTTTTCCCTTTAATACTTTCTTTAAGAAAGGCTTTACTAAGTTTTCCACGTGCTTTTTCATCTTTGTCTCGCGTACGGCTTTCAGGGGTATCAATACCAGCCATCCTAACACGAACAGCATGATGAACATCGAAGCCAAGATCAAGAATAACATCCATAGTGTCACCGTCCACCACTCTTTTAACTTTGCATTTATATTCGTACATCTAGTCATCTCCTCTTAGTACCCTGTCTCTTAGTCGTACGGCTCTGTCCCCCACTTGACCAGACCATTTAGAATCCATCATTTCAACAGCAGCCCGTTCCCAATCAGAAACTTGCATAGCCTGAATAAAGTTTTTAAATTTACTAAGACGCGGATGACCTAAATTAAAACACATATTGGCTACTACTCGCTGACGATTATCACTTAGATTCCTCCACCAAGGCTCTTTCATGTCCAATTCTTCACAAACAATTTTTATATCATTATCTAAGCATTCTTTGACTCTGTCCTCAGAAACAGGAGTTCCTATTATCTTTCCATACTCTTCATCTTTTTCCGTTATTAAATGCCCTACTCCCATGGTCGGATAACCGAGATGATCTAAATAAATCTCATACTTATAACCCTCGTCCATAATAAGCTCTTTCATTAATTTATCTATGTTCATAGGATAAGTACCTCCGTTGCCCCGTTGGTAGAAACGCTTAATTTGCCTAAACCACTTACTCCCTCGACCCCTCTTTCCGTTCCCGCATAAATATCTACCCATGTTGCCCCTGTCCACACTTGCAATTGACTGGTGGATAAATTCCAAATAACATCGCCTGCTTGAAATTTATTAATGTTTCGTTGAGATTCATTAACAGAAAGGGTGGAATCTATATCTACTCTATTTAAACTAAGCTCTAATACTCTGACCAAACGGTTAAAGGTCTCAGGCGAAAGTTCTCCTATCGCAACGGGTAGCTTAGTTTCTAATAATTTAGCCATTAGCGTCTGCCAGTGGGACGTAAATCCATACGCATTGCCCCTACCCTAAACCCTACTCCTAGTCTAGTTCCTGAGGAACCGTCATCGTCAGATTCTATGCGTAATGCTGCCTGCCGTGCACGTAACCGTGTGTTAATTTGGGTGGTAGTAGCGGTACAGGTATTAGTAGAAGAAGTGGAAAGACTTTCCCCTGGGAAATTTCTCTTTTTTAAAACAATATTAATCGTTTGACCCGAACCTCCATTCCCTGTAAATTTAATATCGGGAATAATACGTCGTATTTGTTGAAATTCTTCCCCTGCAGGGTCTATATCAAAATCACTGGATTGAATATACACGTTATCCATGGGAGAACCGTCGGCGTCGTTTCCTGTTTCATGGTTATATAAATACCCCACCTCAGCCGTGGTGTACGTTCCCATAGGGTTATTAAAAATTCCCTCATCTATCCAGGCGGTACGAGTTAATTGCCCAATACTCCAAACTTGTTCATCGTAATTAAAAACCGCATAGCGATCAATTACCGTTTCTCCCTCGGAACAATAAAACCAACCTACTTCATCAAACTCTTTATTTAAAAACCCAAAGATTTGAAACGATTGTCCTTCGGCTAAGTCGCTAAACACATAATTCTGTACACTACAGGGAACGTCATTAATTTGTCCCGTGTAGTTATAAAACCCTTTTTTGTCCATCCAAAACACCCCTTTGGGTGTATTAATAGCAGCATTTGGACCAATTAGACCCACTCCTTCATTAACTAAATTAGTCGCAAAAGTAAAGGGCTGACCTACAAATGTCATAGAATACATAGAAGTATCGGTCCAAACCAATGTTTCCTGTCTTGCTCGTATCGCTCCTATAATAGAAGAACCTGCCGAAAGCCTAAAAGAACCTGCAGTATTAGTAGATTTAGGTTCCCATTCTGCTGCGTTTTCCTGATCACTCCACGCAATAAACATAGGGTCTAAAGAACCTGTTCGTGAACTCCCTGAAATGGGATCCGCCCCAAAACAAACGACGTGCCTATCAATATCACTGACTAAAGTAACTAAGGCTTTAGTCGGGGCTAAATTAGCCCCAGAGAGGGCACTTAAAGCTACTGCCCTATCCGTGCCTAATGAATCCGCACTGGTGTCCCAATAATAAATACCACCTGCTCTTACGTTCATTATTAAGTCTTCACCAAAATTATCGTGCGACCACAGACGTAAATTATTAGTATCACTTAACGCACTTATGCTACCAAAAGTGCCTGCTCCCCAAAGACCTGCTCCCCACCCACTAGATTCTACATAAACGTCTAATCCGACATTAATTTGATACGCACCAACAACAGAACCTCCACCGCTGCCACTGTCACTGCTGTTAGCCGTCACTTCATCTCCATCGGTATCTTTGGCTTCTATAGTGTAACTATTTGCATTAACAATAGTGGCTATTTGATATTCCTGGTTCAATACAGTAGCAGTGATAAGACCGCCTAAAGTAGCTGCACCACTAAAGGTCACAAAATCATTTTCTACGGCTCCGTGAGAAGCATCAGTAACAGTAAGGGTAGCGTCCCCATTACTCGCAGAAAAAGTAACATCCCCTGCGGAAGTAGTAGCTCGAATTGGAGTTATATCATTAAAAACATCCCCCTGTTGAATGTAATATTTCCAGGTGGTGCCTAAACCTAAATACTTAGTTAAACTTAAATTAACCCATGCGTGTAATGCTCTACCCGTGGATTGAAAAGTATTGAGAGTGTTTTTAGCCCAACCCCCAATTTTTTCGGGTAGATTTTTACGGAAACGAACTAAGTTCGCATCAAACCAACCCCCTTCATTGGAGTAGTCAGTTCCTTCACGATCTATTCCAGGTCGAAAAATAAACTTTTGTAAGGGCATTGTTTTAAAGTAATTTATCTATCCCCAAAGAAGCAGCAATTAATCCATAAAGCCCCCAAAGAATTAACTCAAGTCGTTTAAACTTTTCTGAACCTTCTTCTAGTCTTTTTTCTATATGCTCGTAGCGAATAGCACATTCTTTTTCATGTGCCTCTACTTTTATAAATGCTTCTTCGGCGGTAGCCATTTATTTCTTTTTTGGCTTATCTTTGGCTTTACCAATATTTAACGCACACACATCGATGATTTTGTATAGTTTTCCTATCAATTTATCATCTTTAGGTGTGGGTGTAATAGCAGCAATTGCTGATGCAATAAACACTATTGCACTTATTATCAATCCAATCATTATTAACATAATTTTACCTCTTTATTTTGTTAAACTTTATCTTCACCATTTTCTTTGGATTCTTCTTTAACTTCTAGCGTACTTTGGTACATTGTTAAAGCCGTTACTCTAATATCCAACTGATACTGTAAGGAAGTCATTTGTTCCTGTAAGTTCTGTATTTCCTGTTGTAAGTTATCTACATACGCCAATTTAGTAGTTATTAAAGGGTTTACTTCTTCTTCCTTTTCCCAATGTTGATATTCTTCTTTTACTTCTTCTGTCATTGTTTTTCCTGTATGTCCCAGCAATTCAAATTCGCTGCGACTGTTCTTCTCTCACCCTCTCCGAAGAAAGGATATACCATGTGCTGTAAGCCTGATGGGAACATATACTGTACTCCTATTTCTGGCTTAACCACGCAACTTTGTGGCGGAAACAGCCTGTCTGTATCTATTAGACTGTTTCTGCCGTAGCTAAAAGCTAAACAGCCGTCACTGTGTCCTGAATCATTATATAAGCTGTACTCAGGCGTTCCCGATGTCGGTTGGTCTAATACCTGTTGCGGTACTTTAGTCCATGTAGTTGTAGAAATACCCATAATAGTCTTAGTGCCGTGATCGTGAATGGGATTGTAGTCTCCCTCAAAACTATGCACCGACCAGAGTTCGTCTAAAGCTATTTGTTTATTGTGCTTAAACATAATCCCTGTGGACTGGCTAAAATGATTGATATAGGTTGCTCCTAAATCACACAAATACGCTACATAAGGCTGAATACGCTCATCATCAGTAGGGGGAATATTAAGCTGTTGTCCCTGATGGATTTGTCCCACCAAAGTTTTAGCTAAAGATTCTCTCTCCTCATCTTCCAATAATTCATCTAGATAATCGTTTAAACCATCTACTAACTTATCAGGTATTTTAGCCTTCAGCATAAACAAAGCTGGCATCGTATAGATGTCAACTTCGCCTTGACCATCTGCCCTTTCGTAAGCCATGCTTAACTAGGGATAACGTAATCTGGGTCAGGTACTGGATCGTCAGGGGGATTAGTAATTACGCTGTCGTACTGACTCGCAAATACAATGTCCCAATGTGACGTAGGGCATAAAGCCTTCAATTCAGCTAAAGTCCAACTGCCTTCCGCTTTGGGCGTGAAGTTAGTAGCACCTGTTACTGGATCAGTTGCCTCAACAGTTGTACTAAACTCACTTTCATAGTAAGTTGAAGGACTTGCACTTTTACTGCCTTGATTATACTTCATGCCTAAATCCCACTTTTGCACCTTACTACTCTTGTTGTAGGGTATCGCTGTGATTAAGGTTTTAGTTACTGCCATTTTTTACTCCTTATTATTAAGTTGTTTTTCTAATTCTTCGACTTTTGCCGAGAGTTCTTGTATTGCTTTGGTTAGCATAGGAACTAATTTGGAATATTTAATTCCATACATCATGCCATCATCGCTTAAATGTGTTATTAAATTAGTCTTATCAGACTGCTGATAACCATACTGGTTTTCTATAACTTCAACATCCTGTGCTAAAAAACCACCTTCCAGTTGTTCTTCCTTATGTGTTCCGTCAGGAGTTATATCTTGATCTTTACTATAGCTACTACGCTTATCCCAACGATAAGTAACTGGTTCTAGTTTGTTAATAAAGTCTAGTCCTAAGTCTAAAGGACTGACATCGGTTTTATCTCGTTTATCAGAAGCAATAGTCCAATCAACCTGAATATTAGCAGAAGAAATACTTGCATTACCTATACATACTGTATTGCTTCCAGTAAGTGTTCCACCCGGAGTACCAGAGTTACCAGCGTCATAGCCAATACCTATGTTGTTTGATCCTGTAGAAAGACCATTTAAAGGATTCCTACCAATTCCCGTATTATTGCTTCCTGTGGTAATTGCATCTCCCGCATAACCACCAACAAAAACATTATCATCACCAGTTGTAACGGAATCTAAAGAATTTCTACCCACAGCAACATTTCTATCTCCTGTTGTGTTTGCTGTTAAAGCATTGTAACCAACTGCTGTATTGTTCGGTCCTGTCGTATTACTATATAAAGCACCATATCCAACGGCTGTGTTACTTGCACCTGTCGAGTTTGTATTTAAACATATATAACCAACGGCTGTATTATCAGAAGCTGTGGTGTTTGCTGCTAAAGCACTTCTGCCAAAGGCTGTGTTATTGTTACCTGTCGAATTTGTTGTTAAAGCAATCCAACCAACTGCTGTGTTATATTGACCTGTGGTGTTTGTTGTTAAAGCATCTTTACCAACTGCTGTATTACCAGCACCTGTCGTGTTTGTTGCTAAAGAATTTGCACCAAGAGCAGTATTAGTTGTTCCAGATGTGTTTGCTCCTAAAGCAAAATAACCAACTGCTGTATTACTTGAAACTGTTGTTTGAGCGTCTAATGCTTTACCACCAATAGCTACATTCTCTTCCCCTGTCGTTAGTGCTGCACCAGCTTCTCTTCCTATGCAAATATTATAACCACCTGTAGTAATGGAATCTCCAGATTCTGGACCAAGACAGACATTATAACTTCCTGTGGTAATGGCAGTTCCAGCAGAAGCACCTACAGCAACATTTTTAGCACCTGTTGTATTAGCTTTTAATGCTTCTGATCCAAATGCTGTGTTAGCTGCACCTGTCGTATTTGCTGTTAAAGCATAAGCACCCACTGCTGTGTTGTCTGATGCTGTCGTGTTTGCTACCAAAGCATTCCTACCAAGTCCTGTATTAGAAGCACCTGTAGTATTTACCATTAACGCATAAGCACCAAGACCAACATTAGCTGTGCCTGTAGTGTTTTCTCGCATAGCACCATTACCAACAGCAGTATTATCAGCTACAGCACTATCTTCTAAAGCACGATAGCCTATGGCAACATTTCCATCTACTGTAGTTACTGTTTTTAAAGCATCAGCTCCTATAGCAAGATTCTCTGTACCTGTGGTATTAGCTAATAAAGCTGAACTTCCTATAGCAATATTGTTACTCGCAGTAGTATTCGCTGTTAAAGCATTATAGCCAATAGCAGTGTTGTCTGCCCCTGTACTGTTTGCTCCTAAAGCATCTAAACCAACGGCTGTGTTGTTGTCTGCTGTTGTAGTAGCATCTAAGGCACTTTTACCTACTGCCGTATTTCCAGCACCTGTTGTGATTGCAGTTCCAGCTAGATAACCAACTAAAACATTATTTGCTCCTGTAGTTACTGCTGCACCAGAACTTGAGCCTACTGCTGTATTATATGATGATGTAGTTGCTACCTCTAATGCCTGTTTACCCAGTGCTGTATTATGATCCCCAGTTGTGGCAGTTTTAAAAGAATCAGCTCCTACTGCGGTATTAGAAGCACCAGTAGTAACTGCTAATCCAGAAATATCTCCGACAAAAGTGTTATTAGAACCTGTGGTTATAGCAGTTCCTGCTGTATAGCCTATTGCTGTGTTGTCTGTTCCAGAACTATTGGCTGCTAAAGCTGATGTTCCTACTGCGGTATTATCAGCAGCCGTTGTGGCTACTAATAAGGCTCCTGAACCAATAGCTACGTTATTGCCGCCTGTGGTTAAAGCACCACCAGCATTATCACCAATTAAAGTATTATCTGAGCCAGTGGTGACAGCATCACCTGCCGAGTCACCAACCGCTACATTATCTGTTCCAGAAGAATTAGCGGTTAAAGCCGAAGTTCCTACCGCAACATTGTTGCTGGCAGTTGTTGCTACCAATAAAGCACCTGATCCAATAGCCACATTAGAATCACCTGTGGTTAAAGCACCCCCAGCATTATCACCTACTGCGGTGTTGTCAGAACCAGTAGTGACCGCATCCAGTGACGCTTCCCCTATCGCTACGTTGTCCGTACCTGTGGTGAGGGCTGTGCCTAAATTACCGCTACCGAGTCCTACGTTGCCTGTGCCACCTGTTAAATCTAAAACGTCAGTAATTGCAGCACCCGATCCTGCTCCGTCAGCCACCACCATTTTAATACCGCCATTCGGTATTACGACATTGGCTCCTGTGCCTTGGGTAAGGCTAACTGCGTAACCAGCAGAGTTCTGGATTATCCAGACTTTACTAACTGTGTTGGGAGCTAAAGTAACTGTATTGAGTGCGGTAATAGATCCCGTTAAGGTCAATACCATACTTCTTGCTTCCGAATCCGTTTCTGTGCCATCAGGTATAGTAATCGTGTGGGAAGTTCCCGTGATCCCTGTTGACGCACTACCGAAAGCATCCGCTATAAGCGTTAAATTCGTATTTGTCGTTGTGCCCCATGTTCCGCTACCGTCACCAGTAGCCATTTCATCGAGTCTTAGATTATTTACATATGTGCTTGCCATAATTTTTCTCCGCTATGATTATACTATGATTTCCATAATTATTAAGCAACTTCTTTCCAATCAGGAGTTTGTGAATCCGAAACTTCGCTCCAACTCGGGCTTTGTGAGTCAGTAACTCCCGTCCAATCGGGCGTTTGTCCTGGTTGTATTTCGCCCCAAACCGTAAGGGTGCTAACTGCTCCTGTGCCATAAACTCCTGTAATTGCAATAGTTACGTGGGTTGTAACCGTTAAACTACCAAGACCACTGGTCATGGCGTCTTGCGTAACTGATATTACATTATTAGTTACTAGACTTAAAGTTCCTAAAGCAGAAGTTCCTGCTAATCCTGTAGGATAAACATTAGCGTCCCCAGTTACCGTTTCATCGCCTTGTGCTACTGTAGAAGCAGTACCACTAACTCCTACCAGAGCAACTCCATTAGCTACAACCGTACCTACGGCACCTGTTCCTGCTACTCCTGTTTCTGCTACATTAGCTCCTCCTGTCGCAGTTACGCTACTAACTGCGCTAGTTCCCGCAACTCCTGTTTCAGAAACATTGGCTGCTCCTGTTACAGTAAGTGAACTGACCGCTCCTGTTCCAGCAACTCCTGTTTCTGCTACATTAGCATCTCCAGTGACTGTTTCTGTGCCGAGTGCGGTAGTACCAACTACCCCTGTTTCGGTGACAATCGCTGCACCTGTTGCAACAACCGTACCGACAGAACCTGTGCCCGCTACGCCTGTTTCCGCTACATTAGCATCACAGGTAACGGTTTCGGTTCCTAACGCAGAAGTACCTGCAAGCCCCGTAAGGGTTACAGTAACGTCAACTTCAACGGGTTCACCCCATGTGCCTGAACCCCAAGTAGACCGACCCCAGCCAGCCATTCTTTACTAAGCGATTCTAATTACAGCGTTACTTGCATCTGCCGTAGGGAAGGAAATTGTAAAACTTCCTGCTGTGGAGGTTTTATCTCCACCAAAATCAAAAACCGCAACTGCTGGATCACCAGAAGCCGTGTCGTTGAAAATCATGCATCCTCTAGCCGTAATCGTACAAGTACCAAAAGTTAAATCAGCAAAATCCGTGAACGCTGTCGTTCCAGATGTAGTCGGAGCTACTTTAGTTAAAGTACCCCCTTTTGCCGTGTAATTAGTGCCTGTCGCCTCTTGGCTAGTGCTATAAGCTGTAGTAGAAGCACTCATAGTAGCTGAACTGGTATATAGAGCCAACTGAAACGTATTACCGTTTGTCGCAAAGTTATGTGTCGCTGTCATCAATTCACTTTTGAAAGACGTACACATTGCTTGAGTTATAGCCATTATAGTCTCCTAATAATATTAGCTAGGTCTTTTTGACCTTGTTTTTCTAACAAATTGCATATTGTACACATGTGGTTATTAACCGCTTCTTGCATATAATACGCAATTACCTTTTTGCATACTTTTTCAAAAGCATGTGCTTGGTCCCTAATGGGTGCAGGGGCTTGGTCACTGACAGAGATTATTTTCTTGGTGGCCATATCCGCCACTTCCTCTACCGTGTGCCCTCTGTTATCCGTTGTGGTAACGCCGAGACTTCCAATTTGTGTATCTGACTCAAATGAAAACATCAGTATTTTTCAGGCTCCACAATTCCTTCCTGTACTTGTCCGTCGTGCCTTCCCACTAATCCTATAGGAATAGCTTGTTGCTTTTCAACCTCTGACCACCTACAAATCTTTATTTCATCATTAATCGTGTAAGTAACAAAAGGATCTTCTAATCGATGATACCCATACAATTTTTCTTGAACAGGTACATCAGCATCTAAAAGACCAGACGTCAAAGCCACTTGAACAATGATACCTTTATCCATACATTTCGCCAACCAAAATTCACAACAACCACGTCCTTGCTCCGCAAAATAGAGGTTTCCTTTATAAGTAAAATCAGCTCCAAACATACTAATCCCACCGACGTTATTCCATAGTGCAAAAGCTATAGCGTAGGCAATCGTATTATTGAAATACCCACAGTCTAAATCCGTGACTACTTCTTCAATAGGATACTCAATTAAAGCAGGAACTCGTTTATCTAATTCACAGGTATAAATAGGATAATCAGCAACAGGGAGGGCTTCCCTCATCATTACCGTCATGTTCCCCGCATCATCTGTATCAAAAAAACGACTAACTGGATCCATTACAAATGCTCTATCAACCCTTTTTAAAACACCTATCATGGCGTTAATGGCCCACACCTCGTCAAACGTCTTACTGTGTGTAATCATTTTATGGTAGTCCAACTGGCTATTACCCATGGCGATAATGGCAATATTCTTACCTTCTAGTTCCAGTATTGGCTTCATGTGGTGGGAATGCGAACTTGGTCGTATCTGTATTGACTTTGTGTTCCTGCTCCTTCGGAGGTGTTTCTTAATCTGCCAAGGGCATCTTGAAAGCGTTGTTCAAAATTTGCTGTCTCATTAGGATCCAGTTTTAGGAAAGTCGCTGCTTCTACCAGGGAACCGTAAAGTAAAGAATTAGTTGCATTGTCGGAAAGCCATGTAGTGCCACTATCCCCAGCAGCCGTCAATGAAGCAGGTCTATAGAAATAATGTAGTTCAAAAGTATAAGTAGTATCTGGCGTCGGCGCCAAAATGAAACTGTCGCTGTCAAATTCTGCATAGTATTTAGGTCGTCCTGTAACTGAACCAGATGTTGTTGGTTTATAAGAACGCATAAAGCTAACTTGTTTTAATAACAAATAGTAGTAAACATCACTGGATATAACAGCCAAACTAAAAGGCGCTAAGAAATCCGTTGGCATTCCCAAATAGGGAGTGTCCGCAGAAGCGGTCCCTGTTACATTCTTTCTAAAATTATCCAACCAAACATTCTTAAGAATCCGTTCTTCAGCTTGTTTAATAATTGTATCTAACGAATCAACAAAAGTAGTTTCAGAACTATCTACATAATTCTGTATTGCTGTTTTTAATCCACTGTATGTAAAACTCACGATACTGGTCCTGCTGTTGCTGTACTCCCACCACCGGTTACATCCCCTGTGGTTGCAGTGCCGGTTGAAGTAAAGCTATATTCATTTGTATCCACAACCGTTATTGTATACCCACTTGCACTTTCAAGCACGGCTGTTGTAACTCCATCAAAAGCTTTAGTTGATCTAAAACGCACGGTATCTCCTGTGGTTCTATTGTGTTTAAATTCAGTAACAGAGATTACTGTATTTGCACCGGCATCGCCACTCCTAAATGGATTTAAAGGCAACAAAGCTTGTGCAGGTCCGACCGCGACAAAAGGACCGCCTCCTCTAGCTCCCACTGTTCCTGTTCCTGAAACAGCAGTAAATGTGTAAGTATCGTCGTCCACTTTAGTTATTGAATAGCCATCGGGATCCTGTAGCGTTCCTGTGGTAAACCCATCAAAAGCTTCTGTATTCCTAAAACGCACTTTATCCCCTGTCGATTTACCGTGATCGTCTTGAAACACTTTAATAACTGCGCTGCCTTGGGTAGACAAAAGAGGGTCATTGGTCAGCATAGACACTGCTGCTGGTTCCGTACGATCTGGTCTTGGATTCCTTACCGCTTGAGGATCAGCCCCAATTGGAGGAGGATCTAATTGGGGCTGTTTAAGATCGAAGCACTCTGGACAAGCCATAAAACCGTCCCATTGTTCTTTTAATTGTTTTAAGCGATAGCGTTGTCCACACGTATCACAAATGGCCCATGTGAGTTTCCCCGCTGCAAAGGCCATGTTAGATTACCAATCTTGGCGGTATAAACTTAGAACTTACAGAATCAATATCTTCAAAAGCTGCTCTATCAAATTCTTCATCGTATACCTGCTTTAATAATTGCACTCTATCTGGCGCTCTTTTCATAGCTAAATAATAAGCCAAACCTGCTGTCATGCAGGGAAGGAATCTGAATACAGTCTCCATGTTATTGGTATAGTCCCCAGCATCTTGCATTCTGGTCAACGCGTAATAGTAAATTACATCCGTTGAATTTTCCGGAGTAGGGTATAAATACAGCCTAGGTGTTATATGCCTTTCTAAAAAGAATTGGCTTGGCTTGCTTTCAGTAGATTTATTGGGGGTATACAAAAAATCAGATCGACTGATTCTTGTTAACTGATAATCAACGCTATCACGTTGAATAACCGCAGAAGTTATATCAATAATATCCGTACCTAGATCTTCATAGTTAGTTCCTTCGGTAACGGTAAAATTACTTTTGGTAATAAGCCATTGATTTAAACCCCGATTGCCCCATTCAGCAACTAAAAGGTTTAAGGAACGACGTGCAGTCTCTAAATCGTACCCAGTACGAAGTTCAAGACAGCATCGTTCATAAGCTTCTTCTATA
>Ga0080013_1000344_pt1 | contig 65787 bp, 50 predicted proteins | sample ETNvirenome_6_85_FD_69236 | JGI IMG/M metagenome (GOLD analysis project Ga0080013, IMG submission 69236) | Marine viral communities from the Pacific Ocean - ETNP_6_85 (SPADES assembly) (version 2) | ecosystem: Environmental > Aquatic > Marine > Oceanic | place: Pacific Ocean | collected 2013-06-19 | reverse complement strand
GAATAGAACTCGGTACCGCTATTTCCTTGAACGTAAATCGTCGTCTGGGTGCTGGCGTTATTGGTGTTTAGGTACAAATCCGTTCCAAAAATAATACCGCTAGAGCTGATGGCGCCATCGACGCGCAAGGGGGTACCCGAGCCCGACACGTTTACGACTGCCCCAGACACCGCTAGAGTCAACGCTCCGCCGGCTACCAGACCGATGGCGTCGTCGCTCCAGTCTAAATAAGTATTTCCCTGGGCATCATCTTCATTATAGATGTCGCCCTGGAATGTCTTGCCTTTGGAATATTTATAAGCCATATTATTATAAATAGAATCTCAAATGTAAAAAGGGCGGGTACCCCGAAAGATACCCACCCAGATTATTACTATCTCCAAAGAGAAGCTAAGCTTATCCTAGAAGACGTGCCATATACTACCAGTTCCGAAGAGCATTACCGAAGCTCCTGGGGACTCCAATGTAATCGTTGACTCGCCATCGATTTCATCAGCTGCGGAACAACTAATGGTAAGATCTACGGTGCTCGGCTTGATCGAGCCGTCATCGGCGACTCCGTAGGCGCGCTTAATAAAGTATTGATAACCCTTCTCTCCGCTGGCGGCACCGATGTTCTTGATCTCCGGCAATCTCAGAGTCTGCGCGGTTGAACCGCTGACGAGAACGTACTGTGCGGTTCCCTGCGACGGATTAATCCGAGCCACTCCTGGCGATGCTCCGACCGATCCGGTGTTCACGGAGTTGAAGGTCATGCCCGCCTCAAAGTGGTGCTTCCCGGCGGATTCAATATTGCCTGCGGCGAAGCCGATCTGCAGCACATCATCGGACGTGTTGAAAACCATCCAGTCATTCTCATTGTCGACAATACTCAAGGCATCCGCAAGGGAGTCGGCAATCGTAATCAGGTTTGTGCCGGTGTCGCCACCGCTATAGTCAATGTTAAGTCCGTTCCCCGCGGCGTCGACACTAATGCTGTCGCAGTTTATGTCGCCAACGTTTGTAATGTTGCCGTCGCTGAATGAAGTGGCCGTGGTGGCGGCGATGACCAGTGTACCATCGTCCGTAATCGTGTTGTCCGTTATGACTAGGCCGCCGATAGTGAAATCGGTGGTCGCATCGCACGTTGTGAAAGTACCAGCACCAGCTGAGTTAGCGCCGATTGTAGTCCCATCGATGGCTCCGCCGTCGATATTACAAGTCGTGACCGTACCAAGATCAGCAATGGTTACGCCGTTAAATGTAACGTTCTTTTTGAATTCAATATTGTCATCCGTAGCAGTATCAAAGATCATAAAATCGGCGGATCCATCAGTAATACTCAAAGCGTCTGCGACGCCATTCTTGAGTGTAATCAGCGACGTACCAGTGTTTCCATCAAAGTTTATGTTCAAACCATCACCATCAACAGAGGTTTGAATCGTATCAGCTTCAATGATGCCCACACCTGTGATGTTGTTCGTGCCCATAGCGAGAGCCTCGCCCATCGGGTTGGCGACAATGCCGGCAAGAAGACTAGCGTTACCGAGAAAGTGATCCGCAGAGATTACTGAACCCGATAAGCCTACCGATGATGTAAGCTGGCCCGCAAACTCGAATGTTCCGTCTTGAAATTTATATGCCATTATTTATACCCTCCAAAAATATATATATAAATGCATTTTATATGAGTTTCCTCATAACATATAGCTTCTCATATAACAAAAAGACGGTTTTATTCTGATTTAAAAACTATTATTTTTCAAGTACCGAACAATACTAATAAATAAACCAGTTGTTACTATCTGTATACAGGTTGACAGCGCCAAAGGGAGACTCAATAACTACCGAACGAGAGGCCACATCAATCTTCTGAGCAATCGCAGCAGTAAGCGTTATAGAGTTTGTATTAGCATTTCCGGTTTCGTCTTTTATAACCAGTGTTTGTCCATCAGCAAACTGAGTAGCATTTAATGATATTGATATTGCGCCGCCGGCGGAATCAACCCCCAAAAAATAATCGCCGGCTGAAGCGGTGTAGTGGTCGGTAACCGCATAACGTCTAAACCTAACACCGCCGCTTAAATAAGCAGCCGCCGTAGAGTAGTTTCCGCTGACATGTAAATTTGCGGCTGGCGTGCCAGAAGCGCCAATCTTAACACTGCTAGTGGTATAAGCAGTGGAGTCGGTAATCTCTGTGAAGATACCATTGCCAGAACCGCCGCCACCGCCAGGAACATTTATTAGATTTGAGCCATCTCCATGGAAGAAGCCGCCAGATACTACTCCATCTACCTTAATCGCAGACCCTGTAATCCCCGCAGACGCCGTTATGTTGCCGGGATCCACTGTCAGCGTAGAACCATCAAATGTTAGATTAGCCTCACCACGAATAGTGGTGCCGGCTGTAGAAGTAAAAGTTATTAATCTATTGTCGTCGGCGGTATCAGCAACAACCGCATTCGGACCGGGGGTGTCTACTAAATTGGCGCCATCACCAACAAACGTACCATATACGGTCTTTGATGTGTCTGTTGCTGATCCAACTGTTCCTGATAAAACATTATATGCCATTTATTTCCCATATCCCCGTCTCGACTATATAACAAACCATCTATTCGCACCGTCTGAATAAAGAGTGATAGAGCCCATGCTGCCATAAATATAGTATTCAGATCGGCCCGGGTCGCTGGGTGGGCCGCCAGCCACCCGGCCGGGGGGCGAGCCCTCTATAATATCAGTGCTAGCCGACACACTAGCAGTGATTGCATACTGCTCAGTGCGCGCACCGCCGGCGGCATATTGCTCGTCTTTGATGACATACATGCGGCCGCCGCCTATAGAAGCGCTCGGAAGAACTATCTTGACTGGAACGTTCACCGCTCCCGATACTCCAATAATGTAGTTGGCTTCTAGATGATCAACGATGCTGTAGGTTGCAGGATCTGGGCCCGGGGAAAGGACTTGTCGATAGTGCCCCTGGAAACCACCACTCAAATGAGTGCTTCCTGTGACCGACAATGCCGGCTGCCACTCGGCGAGGTCAGCAGTGCCAAAACTAGCAGCCTGTGAGATATTAAGATTCGCTGCCTCAATGTCGCCAGCACTTATGGCGCCGTCGGTTAAGAAGGCCGAACCTGTAATGCCAGCCGAGGCAGAAATGACGCCGACGACATGCAGTTTGCTTTGCGGATTATTCGTTCCAATGCCGACGTTGCCAGCCTGATCAATACGCAGCCGCTCCGAATCGGAGGTGCGAAGTGTCAAATCACCGGTTGTATCAGATGAACCTCTGAAACAGCGTATGCCTGCAAGGGGGGAACCGCCCTCATTGTAAAATTGGATAAGAGAGGCGATGTCACCATCGGTGGTTCTATTGTTGTCAAACCTCAACACCGCCACTTCGTCAACTTCTGTGGATTCTATCTTTACAGTTGGGTTTGTTCCGGCGCTTTTTATGTGAAAAATAGTGTCGGGCGATAATGTGCCGATGCCAACGCCGGGACCCATAAACGAAGTAGAGTTACCATATGAACTCGTAACTAAAAGAGAGCCTGTGCGTGTATGTGTATCATCAAAAGTATCTCCGAACCGGGTTGAGCCGGTGCCGTCGATCATCGTAATGTCTTTAATATGGTAATGGCTCGCAGAAACGGTGCCTGATACCATTAATGTGCCAGTTAAAACTAGCGTACTTGGAGAACCGCCCCACTCAGAGCTGGTGTGGTACATAAGGTGCCAGCTGCCAGTAATACTGCTGTCAGCGGCCTTATCCTTAAACTGAAGAGACCCGGTAGGTCCGCTTCCGGTAGCGAAGTCGGAGCAACCAACGTATGCCCAGTTGGAAGCCATCGGTACTTATACTCCCGTTGATCCGGTCCAGTTAGTCCCGCCCGGCGAAATGGCGCTGTTGTTGATGGCTAGAGAGTCTATAAAAGTCAAGCCAGCCATAACAGAAACGTCGGTAGAACCGCTAATCCAAAGTTCTGTTAGCTTAAGCTCCAGACGCGGACTCATTGACCCAGAAGGGACAGATAAATAAAAGTTTGAACCAGCCACTTGCGCACTGACGCCATCTTTCGAAAATCCTACTCTACAGGGATCGGCATCATTATTACTAACTACAACCCATCTCGTCACGCTAGGAAACGAAACCAGTGTTGCGCCGACGGCGCTGGGCTTATTAGCATTAATACTCCCTGTCACAAAAGGCTTTCCCGACACTTGGTATGAGCCGACATGCTGAAGGCCGGCTTTATATTGAAAATTGGGCATACTTATCTCTCCAGACTACATTAAATAGTATTATAATATAACTATTTCCTTTTATTGCGCTTTCTTTCTAGGCGCTCCTTTTCTCTTCTCGCTTTTTTCTGTTTAATCTTTCTTTTAACAGATGGTTTTACGTGATACGAGCAGCGTTCTCGATATTTTTCCAAGACGCCCTCTCTCTTGACTTTTTTTATGAATCTTCTAATCAGTCTCTCAGAACTTTCATTATAACGACGTTCTACTATAACATTTAGTGCCACTAAATACTCCCTACTTTCCTGTTCCCATATGAGCTTTCCAATTTCCCCCTACCGAGCCGAATAAATTTGTTATATCGACCCCGGGGTCGCTTGGCGCAACTCCGCTCAGTGGGCCCTGTGGTGTAGCAGAGGCGCCGGGGGCCGGGCCGGCCGAAGCAAGAGGGGCCGTGCCCTCAAATAAGTTAACACCATTATAAGCCTCTCTTCCGACAGCAGCCGAGAGCTTCTTTCTGTGCTCATTCATTCTCTGCTTCTGTTTTTCGATCGATTTTTGTCGCATCTCTGAAAAAGTATCTTCTTCCGGGGGCGCCACTGTACGTTGGACTTCAACGAGGGGAACTCGGCCTACGCCTTGAACAACTTCAGAAACAATTCCAGACAGAACACCATCCTCAAATATCACCTCCTTGATGCATTCTTTTATTAAAGGCTTTAATAATCTTTTTAGTTCTGTTTTATTCATCAGTCTTTCAAAACTTCATTGAGAACACGATTGATGCGGTCTGCTTTATTAAACACTTCGTTGATTCTGCTTTTGTTCTCTCGCATCATAAATGCGCCCGGCGTAGAAGGCTCAGAAACCATATCAAAGCAAATCAGCTGAAAATCATCTTCAACAATAGTTTTTCCGGCGTTCTCTTTAACAGATCCCAGGCCGCGTGACGAAATACCAATCGATACTCCAGAATCCACCAAAGACCGAAGAATATTTCCGGAAGGGGTTTCCAATACTTTCATCTTCCCCATCACTTTGTCTCCATCCATCCAAATTTCCGTAATCATATGTGATGCGTTCTTAAGATTAATCACCGATTCTTCAGGATGATCCAGTTCGCCCAAGGCGCGCCGATCATCAACAACTTTCTTGTAGTTTTCCACCTCTCGCATCAATACTTTACGCGGATAAACACGACCGTTGCCGTTTTGTGTTTCGGCCATCTGCATCATACCAGACAGTACCATGCCGCCATTAGCAACAAACTTTTTTTCCACCTCCGTAAGAAGGTCTTCGCAGATCCCCCCATCACAAAGTTCATAATATTCTCGTAAAAGCTGCTTAGCCATTATATTATCCTCTTAAAACAGTCAACTGCCCTTGCAACAGCGCCGAACCGGTTGTAACATCCATTTAGTCATGTCGATCTCCTCTTCCTATTTGTATGCCGTCGTCGCAAATAATCACATTCAAAGCATATGATGTACCTGAACTTAAGCAGCCTAGCAAAAATCCAGTTACAGGACTATTGCCATCAAAAATAAATAGTTCCGTATAACTATTAACGCCCCATAGAAATATGCCTACCCAAAATCCTATACACATCGGGCAAGAAAAGAAATAATGCTTAGGCCTAATACGATCTAAAATCTTAGAGAAACAAAGAAGTTGTGTGAGGCCATACGCACATAAAATAAAAAAGAATAGGCTTTCTAAAGTTGGCCACATTATAATGTGGGCGCCCATTACATCTTATAGCGAAGCGGGATGTAATAATATCCAGGCACCATCGCGCCTTTCTGAGCGCCGTGAGGTACTTCTCCAAGCTCGGTCGAATCTTGGTCTGTGGGTTCCACAAAATACTTTTCAAGATTTCTTTCATAGTTATCGGCTGCCTTTTTAACATCGACCTCTTCGGCTATAAACTCTGAGATTACATAAACGGCCGCCTGCAAAGGGTTGGCTTCCTGGCTCTCTAGAACAACGGCCTCTATAGAATTAAAAATATTGCCCCCTTGTATGCTCTCTCTATCAACAATCCCCCTGTCGGCTAAAAATTCAAAAAATCGAGCTTGAGTTCCATAAGCCTCCTCTGTTGATTGACTCTTCGGGAAGGTTACCACTTTGCTGTTTGGCGGCGATACCACAATATCGATAAGATCATGATCCATAATTAAAAGATTGCCATCTAGGGTTTTTCGAGCTTGAAGCTCTACGGTGGCTTGTGGACCCCCTATCTTGATATTAATCATCAGATTTTATTTCCCGTACAAGCTCTTGAATACTTAATATTTTTGAGATTACTTCTTGGCCCGGGGCGGCATTTTTAAACCCTTCTAAGATGTTGAGTACTTTTTTGGTTTTCTCGACCATTTTCTCGTCTGTAAATATCTCCTCCATCTTTAGAGAAGTGTTTACTTCTTCTTTAAGGCGCCCTATTTCTTCACTCAAATAAAGCTTAAGCTCTAAACCATTATCCGCAAAGGAAGTGATATACTTACCAAGCAGTTCTTTTTGTTCTTTCAAGAGGGGCTCATATTGCTCATTAAACTTCTTAACAAAAGAACGATAAACAATATTGTCTATCGGCTCAAGCTCATTACTTGCCGCCTTTTCGGGAGCATGCATTAACTTAATCACCGTATCTTCATGCAGAACGCGTTGCTTTACCGGAGTGGCCGTATTAAATATTGCCGCTATTGTTGCAAGAGATTTAAAGTTAGGAACAAAAGTATTCCAAGCTTCTTTAGAAAGGGTCTTGTTGATCTTGTTGATTATTCTAGTTTGGCTGTCAAAAATGTTTTTACCATCTAAGCGGGAACGCGCGCTCTTCGTTTCAAATAAAAGCTTTTCAGCCACATGCAGTTCGAGACCCGTTGTTTCTAAGAGTGCCCTATAGTGCTCCAGTTCTCTTCCAAGAATGGTCCTGGAGCCAAAGTTTTCCTTTATAAGATTGGCAACAAATCTTTTCCGGTAAGGGTTTTTATCAACAACTGCTTTTGTTAGCTCCTTAACGAGAACTTCATACAAGAATGCAGTGTTTCTTTTTTTATTGTGCTTTAATCTCACTGGTTTTGGTCTCCGCTTCTTTCTCTTCCAACTCTGTAATTAGTTCACGAATGTCCCTAGTACTCTCAAATAATCTTACTTCGTCTTCATCTTCTTTATAAGTAGGAAGTTGTTGTTCATAAAGCGCGTTGATATTTAATAGCTCGCGGCCTGGAAAAACATTTCTATTCGCCGTCTTGCCGCCGGCCCTTGAGAGGCTACGCAACTTTCGTGTCGTTGGGCCACCCTTATTGGTTTTTCGAGTGTCGTCTTTCTTTCTATAATACCTTTTTCCTTTGGCTTGTGGTTCTAAGCTTGTTGAGGTGGGATCATCCTCTCTTCGCGCAGGAGCGGCAAGAAGCGACGTGTCTTCACCACCCTCTTCGGGGGGCGCTTCTCCTTCGGGGGCTCCCCCTTCGGGGGGCATCTCGCCACCTTCCGGCGGTGGCATTTCGCCGCCCATCTCGCCACCCATTTCGCCGCCAGGGGCCCCCCCCAAGCCGCCACCGGCAGCCATTTGAGCACCCATTTCTGAAATAGCGTCCAAAGAAACCTGGTACTTGCGGTCATAAAAGGCTTCACGTTGATTACGCAAGAACTCTTCGTCGGTTAGGTTGAGAATATTCTTAGCAATCCAATGCTTACTGAACATCCCTTCGACAACATTATTGGCAAGATCGAACTTGGTTCGCAAGTGCTCAATCTCTTGTAGCTCTGCTAACTTTGAAGGATTGTTTAAGACTAGCTTAAACGAAATCAAGTCTTGCCCCCTGAACCCCAAAGTAAACAAGTGAACCACAGCTATCTTTTCAAGCTCTGACATAAAAGCCCTCTGCAGTCGTTGAATCGTACGAGCAAATCGAATGTCTTTCTGGGCTAAAGTTGTTTTATCTTCTTCCGCGCCCTCAGTCATCGTCAAATAGGAATGAGGAATCTTGATAGCGGAGAACAACTTGTCACGAATGTATTTAACATCATCAATATCATTAAGTTGAGATGCGCCGGCGAGGGTACTAATCTCCGACCCAATGCCGCCGCGTACCGGAATAAAATAATCCTCCTCGACCGAAAGAGGGTTATATCTTAAGTCAACACGGCCCGTGCTGCTATCTACCAATGAATTTCTTTTCAGTGAAGTTTTAACTTTCTCCATATACTGCTCAACATCTTGCGGAGGAATGTTGCCAACATCAATCTTGAACACTCGACGCTCGGGTGCGCGAACAACTCGATATGCGAGCATTGCATCTTCAATTAAAACCAACTGACGCCAAATGCGTCGAGCAGGATCCAGAACAGAAGTGCCATAGGGTGCGTGCTTGTCGTTGCCAAGAATGCGGAAATGTGCGCACTGCCAGTTCTCAAATGTCATATTGGCAGAGTTCCACTGATACTGGACATAGTTGGGATTGGTGGGGTCTTGGCCCTCTAGTCTTTCTACTTCTCCGGAAGGCAGCCCGATTACGCTTTTAACCCCCAACACCTCATCAACATCTAAATATAGGAAGAAATCTCCATATTTGCACATTGTGCGCGCCCAGCTGAATGCGTTAAACTCAATATTAAGCGCGTCATAAAAAAGCCCCTCTAAAATGGTTTTAATCTCATCATTGCGACAATCAATATTAACAAGCTTATTAAACTCATTTGAGGTGGTCATTTCATCGGCATAAATATCCATTGCTGATGCTATCTCGGGCATAAATTCCATCTGATCAAAATCAATATATCGTTCATTCCGGTTTTGATTCCGCATTGCTGCGGAAGTAAGCATGTTATAGTTGCGGGATAGGTTGTCAGCCGAACGCTTAAACTGGTGGCCGCTTAAGCTCTTGAAGCGATACTGATATTTATCAAGCGCGGACCGTCGATCTTCGCGCGTAAACTGAGCGCGGTAGTTGATAAGAGGCCCCGAAAAAAGCCTAGTTAATCTCTTAAAAAGAGGAGATACTGGGTTTCTTGGGTTATTCCTGTGGTTTACTTTTTTCTTCTGTTCTGGCATCTATCTATCCTTTAATAATCGCGGCATATTGTTCATTGAACTCTTGAGCCTCTTGCGCCCGGGCTTCTTGTTTGCTCCTTTTGTGGCCCAACATCCCGGGGATGGAAGTACTCATTGTTCGTGAAGAGGTTGACATGGACAAAAGGGCGCTCTTGTTATACTCTGATAATCTCTGGTTCTCAATCAAAACTGTATCCCTTACCCAGCATCCAATTGCAAAAGACATTATCAAATCATCATTATATGATCTCATTGCTTGCGCGCGCCCGTTATGCCAAATAAATGTTTTCATCTCTGATAACAATCGGCTAGAGTTAATCTTAATTAGTTTGTTTCTCATAAACTCTTCCATCTTTGCAATCACCAGAGGTCTCGTTTTAGAAGATGTTGTAAACCCGGGAACTATATTGCTCATCCACTGAGCTTGAATAGGATCAACATACTCATGCGACGACTTCGTAGAGTGGTAAACATTAGTATAACCTTTATCTTTTAGCTTATTAAGTACAGCAAACCCTATATTATTATTTTCGGCAACCAGCATGCAGGTTCCATATTCTTTTCCGGCGTCATATAATATGTCAGCGTACTCATCAGGATTTGGTTTTCCGACATACTCTGCAACTATTTCCATAGTCTCCAGCTTAAAAATATGAAATGCCGAGTTGTCTTGGCCGTCGCCCCTCGCAATGTCGGCAGAAAGAAGATAGGATGCGCCTTCTTGGTATTCTTCCCAGATCCAATAGTTGCGATCGAAGCCGGTACGATATTTTGGTTCTTTAGTATTTTCCAAATAATGTGTTATGTCGTCTGGGTGTATAACGGTTTCGCCAGAAACATTAAAGTTGCACTCAAGCTCTTGTGCAATTTGACGCGAGGACATGTTTTGTGTTTCTTTTTCATACCACAGCTGGTCTCTATCGGGGTGAACATCCCACATTAAAGTGGTCATATGAAACGCGTTTATTCCGGCTTCTGCTTCTATGCAGGCCTTATGAAACCAGTTTCCAACGCCATTGGGAGTAGAAAGGGCGATACATCGACCACCGGTCGACAAGGTAGGATATAGTGCAGTCCATAGCTCGCCCAATGCCTCGACGTGTGCGGCCTCGTCGATTACTAATAAGGACAGTGCCTCGGAACGACCAGCGTCTGAGGATGTTGAGGATGCTTTAATCTGTGAACCGTTAGTAAGTTCGAACGAAGTTCTATTATCAATATGAATCTCAGAAATCCTTATCCACGGAGGCAGCTGTTTCATAATCTTCTTAACTTTGCGAACAAGGTTCGTTGCAGTTTGAAGCTTCGTAGCTACAACTAAAATATTTTTATCGCGATGAAATAACATAAGCCAAACAACATATGCAGCCGTAATGGTGGATATGCCAAGTTGTCTGGCTTTTAAAACAACATTAAAACGATAATCGTTGAAATCTTTTAAAAGCTCATCTTGAAAATAATAGGTCTTGAAGGGAATCTGGCCGCGCTGAGGGTGAGATATTTTACAATAGCTTGTAATAAAGTGTACGGGATCTTTACCAGACTTTACTACTTCTTTAAGAATCTCTTGCTTTGTAAGCTGATATCCCATAGCACGCGCTTACTTACCTTTGCGGGTGTCGTTCTTAGGACGCTTTTTACCGGGACCCAAAGAAAGCCAGTCTCTGACCGCCTTATCCAATCGCTCTTCGGACGGCTCCTTAATTCCCTCTACGCCGTCGAGGCCCCCTATTTTATAATTACGAGTGGCGTGCACGTTGGTGCGATAGTTGGAAAGCTTTTGAACCACAACGTCCGCTTCGCCTTCTGGGCTTAATGACAAAGAGTTTCCAGTGATGACCTTATATTCTTTTTTAAGAAACTTGGCAACGTTGTTGATCATTCCTTCCATCTCGCCCTCAAAACCAGGCTGTGCGACATCTTTGAGTCTTACTTCGGCCTGATAAAGGATTGTCAGAAGCGGGCCGCCAAAGCGAACCTTAAAACCGTCGGATACGCGACGATCATTAATAAGGTGACCTTCCTCGCGCTTCAAGCCAACCTTCCTCGCGCGGCCATCTGCATTTAAAGACTCCTCGTGAGAGCCATCATAAGCATTCGCCGCGGCCTGGGCGATTCCGCGAATGATTTCAAGTGTCGTAGCCATTAATTAAGTCTCCTTCTCTGGTCGCCAACCGGCTAGCCAACGTTCTTCCCGGTCTTCTACCCATTTAATGTAACAATGTCGACAACATTCAAACTTATTCATGAACAGGTTGTCGCGCACATCAAACGAATATTCTTCACAAACAAGACAAAGCCTATTTGTATCCTTACTAAGTAGTTTTTTGTTTATTAAAAATCCGTCTTGTTCTACTTTGTCTTGGGTTTCGGACAATTTAGCAAATTTCTGACGTTCCTCCACCGATTGTTGAAGATATTCTTTTTCTTTACCCTCATCCCAAAATCGGCGCGGATTATTAATTGTTTCTTCACCATACTTTTGTGAGATGGCTTTTTCTAATTTTGCGATATATTCTTGGTTATCTTTTGACATTAGGGAACGCTCGCATTAAACCCGGCGCCTTTCAAGTAGTAATTTCATAGAATTTCCGTAGAGTAATCAAACATTTCAAAATCTACTTTATATAGCTCAACGACCTTCTTACATATAGCCTTATTTTTAAAGAACTTTCTCCATTCTGGTCGCGACGGGCCCTTATTAAGGTGCAAAAGTTCACATTCCAGGTTTGGAAAAAATCTCTGTTTAAAATCTGAGAAGTCCTCTCTAAAGTTTTCAAATTTATAAACGTGCTGCGCGGCGGGCGCGCCATTCAAGGATATAAACGAACGTTGTGGCCGGAAATGAGTCATTTTCATAGCGGCTGCTAGTCTTGCATCGCTTTTCATAAATTCGGTAAAAGCTCGTATTGAGGGCTTTCGCAGCTTTTTGCGCTCCCAAGAACGAGCGGCGAAAGACACATAGATGGTTTCTCCATTAAGACCTTCCCCTGGTAATTCATTCTCAGGAGCGTGGGAGCTATATAAGAACTTCTCCTCATAATAACGATAATAAAATGCTGAGACTAGGCGGTCATACGGATTTCTCACAAAGCACACAACAGGAAGATTTTCTTGGTAGTTGTTGCCAACCCCATCGCTGCCATTATCCACCAATTCTTGTAATGTTAAATGACCACCACCTGGCGCCTCAGCAGCTGTGCCAATACTATTTTTAATCGATCGGCCGCCGGTTTTTGGAATATGTATAAAAATAAAATTGTTGTCCATTATGGGGGTACATCTGTATCAAAGCCGGAAGTTGCACTCCAGCCGACTCCGCCCCCGGCATCGCCATAGGCAGTGGCGTCTCCTACACCCATCACATCAGTAACAGTGGTGCCGGTACCACCATCGTTATCACCCATTCGCCACCATGATTTGAGGGAACTAGAAAGCGACAAGTCGCCGGGTGCCCCTCCATTATATATATCGGTAACATCCGCATCAGTTAGAGCCTTGGTCCAAATGCTCACTTCGTCCATTCTCCCCCGGAAAGTTTGATTGGAGCCCGGGTCAAACCCGCCTATGTTAACGGAGGCGGCGGCCGATGTTCTGAGTCCGCTATAACAAGGAACGTATACGTGAGCGACGGAGTCATAACACATAGGGTAGGCGGTGCTGCCGTTATCATAACGGACTCCGTCCATATAATAATACATTGAGTCGCGACGAGCGATGCCGCCAGCGCGAGCAGATCCGGCGCCGTCAGCAGACCCAGATGGGGCGCCATATTTAAGAACCAAATGGTGCCAGCCACTAGAAAGAGCCGACCAATCCTGGGTTGTATCATATATGGCAATATAAGCGCCGGCGGTATCGATGATCTTGAAGAACACATACTTCCCGCCGTGAAAGTTCATTTGCCATTCGCGGTAGGCGCTGGGGTTGCCTTTGGCCTTAGATATAAAAGGAGATGCAACGAAGACATCCTGTTGAAACCATATACTAATACTAAAAGGAGCATCTCCGTACGGTGCCGTTCTTCCGCCATCACCGCCGGCTCCCTCGATGAAATCATAACTGGTTGGATTGGCTACTTTTAAGTAGGAATAGTCCGGAACGCCGCCGTTATTGCCGATGCTTATAGAATACTGATTAGCAAACGCACATGTAATGTCTACATCATTAATGCTAGTCATGTCGGAACACTCAACAGCATTAACCTTCTCTATATCGGCGGTCTCTACTCCATTAATCTTTTCTACACTTGGCATTATGCTAACTCGATATAAGTGCTGCTCGGATTAAAATATATAACGTTTGCAGTGCTGGTGCAGTATCCTACCACCCTCACAAAGTCGCCGGCGTCGCCCGGGGCGTCGATGTCAAATTCTCCACTATCCGGACAAACATATACAGGTTTGCCGGCGGCGAAAGTGCCGTTTAAATTTGTATATACGTCAAAAAAACCACGTATAAGCATTCCGTGGGTTCCCGGCGTTGTTCCAAGAGCAATTGCTAATAATTGTGATCCGCCGGTCGATGGAGCATCTGCATCTGCCAACTCCCATTGCCCGTCGACGGCAAGATAATAAAGCTTTCCAGCGGTTGTGCTTCCGCCACCTGGGCCGGCCCCAAAAGTAACCACATCACCACCGCCAGTATCATTCGAGAGTCCGGTAGGATTATGATGCATATCCAAAGCTACCAGGGGATCGGTTGTTCCAATACCGACATTTCCGTCCGGTAAAAGGCATATATGGCCGTTAGCGCCACCCCCATCAACAGTTGTAATATTAAGCTGCCCATCGCCATCTACTGAAAATGTAGCATAATCTGTAGTGTCAGTGTGCGTTATTCTAAGCTGCGGAGTTGTAGTGGACATTATTTCCATCGGCGCATCCGGGCTTGGGGTTCCAACTCCAAGACGGCCGGTAGCCTTAATCCACACAAGATTGGTGGCACCGCCAAGGATGCCGGCATCATTAAACTGAATATATGTGTCTGAACCCCCGGGGGTAGGGGCGGCTGTAATATTTAAAGCGCCTTCCAGAAAAGCTATTAATCTGTTTCTTGATTCAACTTCTGGGATCCATTTGCTCACTTAACTATCTCCGTTGACAATGCGAAGATTCCCAACGAAGTAATGGTGCCAATCCCAAAGCCGAGGGCTACAAGCCACGGGGCTGCATCTGGCTTTCTCTTCATTACCAGGTTGTAAAGTCTATCGTTTTCTACCGTTTTAAGAATCATCATTTGTTCATAGCGTGATTCCCACGACTTTATTTCTATATCCTTGTAACTTAGCTGCAATTCATAGCGCTGTTCTTGGAGATGAAGCTCGTATCCAACGCGCAAATCGCACTCAGCATCCTCAAACTTCTTGTCTACTGCTATCTTGGCCGCGGCATCCAATGACAACAGGACCCCATCAAAAGGAGCCGGGTCTCCGGCCTCCAAAGAAATAATATCATACGACACCGGAGGCACCTCTTCGTCCTCTGCAAAAGCATAAGAAGGAAATATGAGATTAAAAATGATTATTAAAGATAATAGTTTTTTAGCCATATTCTAGCCCATACAACCTAGCCAGCTCTTTCGCCAACTTATCAGGATCATTATAACTTTCTTCAACGAGCTTTTTAAGTTCTTTCTTTTTCTTAGAATCCAGCTCTTCATTTCTATTAGCATACTCTTCTTCTAAGACTTTTAGGTTTTTGTTGTATTCTTCTAGTACTTTGCTCTTTTCTTCTGCTTCTTTTTTGTGACTCTCATTAAGAAGATCGACCTCTTTTTTATAGCTTTCGCGCGCGCCTTGGGCTGCGTCCAAAACCGCTGTCAAAAATGCCGAGTTTCGCGTTACAACAAAAAGCAAAAACCCAATCACTCCTAACAAAAATAAAATGGGGGCCCACGCATGCGCCTTCATCCAAGCCCATGCCTTTTTTAAAAACTTCTTAAGGGCTAGCCACTTCATTATTTAACCCCTTTTAGTCTTGCTACCGTGTCAACAACGCCCTGCGTGCCAATATACACCACAGTAATCATCGTCCAGTCTGACGACGCAAGATCGGCAAAACCCAACAAAAAGCACGCTGTCACCCAAGCCAGCAGCTTGCGAGAAACGACCTTATTTAAACCCTTATCGAGTAAATGTTTCATAACATTCTCCTTCTACTTAATTAGTAAAGGAAAATAAAGATGTCACCTAGACTTCGACGTGAGCGTAAGTTCCCTTTTTATCAATTATAATTTGAGTATCTACGCAGTCCTTTAAGCTATCAAGGTGGGATATTAAAATGACCGTTTTAAAAAAGGACTTAATCAAATCAAGAATGCGAATAAACCCCTCCATGTTGTCGGCATCTAGTGCCGTTCCTGGTTCATCGAGAATAAAAATATCTCCCTTTGGAAGATTAGAGACACTCAATAGCGCTAAACGAATGGCCATCGCAGCAATCGTTTTCTCGGCTCCGGAGCCCATTTCTAGTGGGCGTGGTTCATGTTTGGGATGTTTAATAAAAATGTTTAATCGCTTCCCGTCATCTTCAAAAAAAGCCTCAAAAGAAACTATATTGGCTAGAACCTTTGCAACCTCCTCGTTGATTACCGGCAGCTGCTTTTTAATAATATCATATGCAATGCCATTCGAATGCATACATCGCATATAAAGATCATAAGCAGCATACTCTTGCTGAATGTCTTTTAGCTCTTTTTGTTGTTCCATTAAGTTTCTTAACTTCTGCTCTAAAGAGCCTTTAAGCTTATAATATTCTAAAACCATATTCTGACAAGCCTTGTATTCTGCCATAAGATTTTCCATCGCATCTAACACCTCTTGTCGCTCGCTAGCTAGCTGCGCAAAGTTTTCTATATTCTCTCGATTATCCTTATATTCTTCTATCTGTACTGCAAGCTCGCCGAGTTCGCTTTCGTACGATACAATCTTATTCTTCTCTCTCGCATATAACAGCTGTAAGTCTTTAAGATCGCTTTGATTCATTGAGCGATTTGTTGTTAGTTCCTCATATTTCTTGCGGCTCAAAGCCACCTTCGCGGGGTTTAGGTCTTCTAAAAACTTTTTAAGCTCTTTTGCTTCTTTAACGCTCTCAAGTATTTTAGATTGAAGAGCCGGCGCATCCTTCTTGGCCTTGTGGGCATCGTGAATAAACTTGCATTGTGGATATTCGTTCCCGCAGGGAACCTCATCAAGCAACTTAAGTTTTGTGCTCTTAGTATTATAATCCTTTTGTAGCGATCTTGCTTCGCCAACGAGGGATTCCATTTCATCTTGTTTTATATCGATTAAGTCTTGCTTTTGATCTAGCTCATCAATATCAAATCTGCCAAGAAGTTCGTCCAGATTGTCAATATCGCCTTTAAGTTCTTGTATCTTTCTCCCGCGTTTCTTATTCGCTTGTTGGGCTGAAGATAGATTGGATTTTAGTTCGGCCTTTTTCTGCTCGGCGTCGATAATGTCAACTACCTCGTGGGGAATTGAATCAATCAAATCGTTTACTTCATCTAGCTGAGTATCTTTTATTTCAATCTCTTCTTTTGCTCTCTCGCAGCTTTTTTCTTGTTCCGCGAGCTGACTATTTGTCTTTTTGATTTCCTCTTTAACCTCCGTCATATCCTCTTCGAAGTTGCGATCGCCAACCCTGCGTAAGATACCCTTCAAGTCGGCGCTGTCTTCCTTTGCAAGCCTGTACTTCTTCTCAAACACCTCCAGGTCTAAGAACTTGGCTAGAATCTCTTTACGGCGCGTAGAGCCCTCTTTAATGAAGGATAGCGAATCCAGTTGAGATGCCATCGATGTTAAGAGAAAATCCTCTATCGTGCCGAAGTGCTTACGAATAGCGGCATCGGTTTTCATCCTGGTGGTATCGTTGAGGCTGTGGTTCTCGCTCATGATAGGATCGAAATAATCAAAATCTAAATCTGTTTTGGCCTCGTCGGTTACTTCACCTTTTAGTTTCTTAGTATATTTTTCTGACCGACGATCAATCGTGTACACCTTGTCGCCTATTTGAAGCTCTACTTTCCCTGAGCAGGCTGACTTATGCTGATTAATCACATTTAGGTTCTTGCGCTCATTTTTTGATGTCGTATTGAATATAGTATACAAAAGGCCATCAATAATGCTAGACTTGCCAGAAAAGTTCTTCCCAAAGATTCCGACAATGCCGTTTAGCTTTTCGAAATCAACTCTGTTGTTCTCGCCATAATTGAATAGATTGTCCCACTCAAAGTTGTTTAGCTTCCAGTTGATATTTCTTGCTACGTCTTCTGTAGCTTCCGCCATCTTATTGTACTTTTGATTCAGATTGTTGACACGCTCCATCATTTCGTCTGATGCTTTATAGTCTTTAAGATATTCCTTCATCAGCCTCTCTTGCACAGAAATATCTCGAAGGTTTTCTTTGAAGAAGCCGTTACCATTTACATTAATGCTGCCTCTTTGGCCGGCCGCCCTATTCAAAAACGTGATGCTCTCTGGAGTAAATCTATGCTTGGCAACTTCGACTGCTCTCTTCATGACATTCAGAGGAAGGTTGTTGTTGCTCACAAGCCGTATACGGGCCCCAGAGGGCACCGTAGTGCCTCGGGGCATCCTACCCTTCGGCGTGAGTTCAATGGTCACGAAGGGCTTAGGGTTGAGCAGTTTAACGTGTCTGACGGCAAACTCGTCCTTGCTTTCAATCTCCCAGATTAGGAAGCCCTTGTCGTTGGTCTCTCCGTGGTTCTGCTGCACAATTGATCCACAGTAACGTACGCGCCCTTCTGTGTCTAAAATCTGATTAGTCTTGTGAATATCGCCGAGCATTGCGTAATCATGATTGGCAAAGATGGACACATCGTGATCGCCATGCTCCATTACCCAACCAACATCGGTCTGTACGCCAGCGATCGATCCATGATAAACCGCTATATTAATCTTACTCGGGTCAGATGGTTCTACCCAGTTGTCCTCATCGAATACCGAGAGGACGTTCATTGTCAAATCTAAAGCCATTTCAACTTCGCCGGCGTTCTTTAACAGATGAAGGTGTGGATGCTGCAGCGCGTCGACGATTGGGGTGATCGCATCCTGCCGCGATGAGTTGCGCAAGTTACCATCATGATTTCCTAGAATCAGGTAGGTTGGTGCTATATCTGCAAGAGTTGATAAAAACCTAGAGCACATATCAACAAACTCTGGTGATATCTGCGTCTTTGTGTGGGCGATGTCGCCACCGATATAAATGAAATCTACTTCTTCTTCTCGTAACGTCTCATACATTTGTTCGAATACCTTGCGATATTCGTAATGATATTTTAGGTTTTTAATGTGGACGTCTGCGCAGTGCGCAATCTTATACATGCATGGGTTCCTTAAGCCAGTATAGTTCGTTGGAGTAGCTCATCGAAGTTCATTCGAATAGCTCTGTTTTTTCTGTTCTCGAACTCTTTCTTCGGCATCTCTCCAAGATCTTTATACGGATCTATATCTATCTTATACAATTCTACATCATATGTCAAGAGATTTTTTATTATTTCCAGAGCTTTTCTTTCTGCGTCTGGATCGAGCGCGATGTATATCGACGCGTCTTTCTGTACAATTTTTCTGAAGAGATGTGAATCCACCCGCAGAGTAGACCCCAACAAAGGAATACTATTGCGACCAGCCACAACGGCATCAAACACGCCCTCCACCAGAACTATATCTGAGGTCCAGTCGATAGAAAGATCATTAAACACAACATCTCTGTCGACAGGTGGGTTTTTATATTTTGGATAGCCTCCATCGTATGTACGAGCAATAAAGTAATCAGCATTTCCGTTCTCATTAAACGAAGGAATGATGATTCGATTTTCGTATTCTCCCGATGAGCAGTACCCTATCTTCCACCAAATAATGTCTTTCTTCGCTATACCTCTCTCTTTTAAATACTTCCTCGCCATAAAACCTGTCGGCGGCATGTCTTTATTTGCCAGAGAAATATACTCCGCGGGGAGCGGAATAACCTGTTCGGGCTTTTTCTTCTTTTCGAAATGTTCCAGTAGATCCCAACGATCCAAATCGCGATAATCTATTTCTGTCTCTAATCGTAACCAGTTCTGGCGATGCTTATATTCTCCGAACTTCCTAATAACATGGTAGAGGTTGCGTCCACGTGTGTCACATACCCAGCACTTATAGACATTTTTTGTTAGATTAACTGAAAACTTAGGCTTATGATGGCTGCAATATGGACAGTTAAAAAGATATTCCCTGTTGGTGCGCCGACTCTGGCCAAGTATTTCTCTTAAGATGAAGAGCTTTTGTTCTTCCATAAAGCATGCCCTGCCCGGGCTACCACCAAACTGTCAGCCCTGTCGTAATACCCCGGCTTTGGATTGCCGAACTTGGTATATTCTACCTTAAAACCAGGCTGCTTGTCAAGTAAAAACTTTAAGACTTCTTCTTTGGCTTTCGTGCCGCGAGGGATTTTGATTTCATTAAGCTTCCTTGCTTCGCTGGCACCAACGTATTGAGGGTCCATGTGAAAAGCATCGCGAATAGCCAACGAAGCCATCCCATTAAATCTTTGTAAAACGGCCATGGTCTTGGCGCTGGAGCCTCCGCTACTGAAAAACATAAACGGCTGCTCAATCCAAACCTCGCGAACAACTGTCTGGAGATATCTTATGTCTCCCAAAAACTTTTTGAATACGTCTATCTTCTCAAAAAGATCCTTGCTCTTTCTGAGGTCACAATGTTCACAAAATATTATTTGGTCGCGACTATCAATGCAAGAAACGCCGATAATGCCTGTACTAATATCAAATCCTAAAAACACTACATGTCCAGTTTAAGCTTGAAAGTGAAATCTCTCTCTTCTGTTTTCTTAACCGGAGTTGCCACCTTGGCAATCCCAATCAAGTTTTGTTGTTCGTCATATATGCCTATTTGGCTAATATATGTCGTCTTCTTAAAACTCCCTGTAGGGTCATTATAGTCTGAATACGTAGTATTTTTAATCCTTAAACTGGCATTTTCTCGATATCCCCATGAACCGCTCGAAAATAGTGTTGCCCCAGACTCAGAAACAAAGGTCGGATTGTTTGAATGATTCAGTTCGTTTTTGTTGGCATGCGCAAACATAGTTATAGTTGGAGTAACCGTCGTCCCCTTGTAGCTCAAACGATGGCTAACCTTTGCCGGCGTTGTCATGGCCTCGGTGGGGTCCTGGCCCAAAATGCCATACGCAAAATATTTCCACTTCGGATCAGAAACCGCGGCATCGTCAAAGTTCTCGGTAAACACCGGGTCTACTGCCCACGAACCTGTTAACACTATAAATCCTTCGTTATATAGTATGACGCCGGCCACCGACCCGGAGCCCTGATCTTGAGCATACGCCGTACCAGAAACCTGAACAAGATCACCATTTCTATACTTATCTTGCAGCTCTGCTACCAAGGTTCCAGTGATATATGTTTTTAGGCTTACGGAGCCTTTCTTGATTGAGGAACCATAAAAGATTGACGGGATTGAGACAAGGGTTGTATCAATGCCGCCGTTGGCCGAGCTGCTTGCCAGCAAATCTCTTCCTCCTCCGACATTAGAAGAAGAAACAGCGTAATGAGGGCTTAACTTTTTATAATAATTTAATGTATTTCGCAACGCATAAAGATGCGAAACAGAGCCAGAATCAGTTATTTCAACAGGGGCTCCTGGTGACGGGCCCGTGATTGCGGGCGCCCCCAATCGTGATGCGTTGTAAGCCCAAAAATCTCTAGATATTGAAGCAGTAAGCGGATAGGCGTGCGTCATTACATCTCCCAGATTACTATCGGTGTTAAAGCTTTTAGTGCTTACGGTCTTAAATGATATGTTCGTGCCATCTTTTACCGTAAACGGCTGAATAATCGGGTTTCGCCCCTTATACGTAAGTCGCGGGTCAGTACCGTTTGCCACAGCGGCTTCGAGGGCCGGAAGTTTAAACCCAAGAGCGTCTGCCAAAGCGGCCGGCTCCATTGCGCTTCCGGTGCGATCGACGTTTTCTTCAAAAAGAGATATACACCCCCCCGATGGGGCGCAACTTAAATCATTATGAAAAAACGCACCACTAATAGGGATCTTTTTGTTGTAATAAGCTATACCGTGGTATATATCAAACTCAATCGATGGATATGCTTTTATAGAATTAACAAAAATGTCATTGCTTTGAAACTTAAAAATATATGACATAGCTATCTACCTTTTTAATTAGGTAGAATATTAATAATCTAGTCTGACTCTTAATGTAAACTCATCATCCGGAGTCTTCTTAAGGGGCTCTGACAACTTTGCGGTTGCCAAAAGCTCATTATCTGCCGAGTAAAGTCCTACCGTCGTAATATATGAGACGGGGGTGTCGTTGGTGTTGTTCTTTACTCTAAGCTTGCTAGCAGTAAGATAGGTTGGATTAGAAGAATAGTTAAATTCGTTATTGTTTGCCCGACAGAAATAAATCGTTGAATTAAGTTCTGTGGTGTTATTGAAGGATACATTTACAAATCTATTTCTAAAGGCGTCGCAAGAAGCACTAATTAAGGAGCCTGTTAGTATCTCATTAATATCACGATTGTACATGTCATAGCGAGGATTAAACTCGCCAGTGTTCGCGTCAAGAGCAAACAAAGATGCTGTCAAAACGCACACACCGGCTTGATAGAAAATAAGGCCCGCGGGAATGCCGGCAGAGCTGGGCGTAGCTTCGGCCACGCTACTACTGTAAAGAAGCCCATATTCTCCAGCTGGGGAGTTGACCTTATAGGCATTAAGGGCGCCCACATCTTGTATAAGGCAGTTCTTGGTGGGAGAGGTCGAGGCGCCCCCTGTTAACATTGTCAACGAGAAGCTCTGCTTCTTGATTTCATCTTTGTTAAGAAGGCGCGCAAAGTTAATAAAAAAACAGTGCTTAAGCTTGTCTCCGCCGGACAAATTACCATCTTGATCGAACTGGCGAACGTTCCCGGTGACATCATACCCAACCAGCACTTGAGCCATTTGGTTATAAATGTTAATCTTTTTGGCCTGCTGTGGGTTAAGGACAGAAGTTGGGCTAGAAGCCGACAAGGAAGTGGTAGAAGAAAAACCAACTGTTATATCAAAAATATGATTAGCTGAGGAACTCAAATAGGGATAATCATATACCGATTGAAACATCCCATGGGCAAAGTTTTTAATATTGTTGTCGCTGTATGTTCCGGAAACGATTGTGCCTGTTAGTGGAATGGCTTCATGAAGCATCGTTCTTGTGGAGACCACGTCATTATTTAAAAGTGTTTTAAAAGTACTAGCCATTGTATTATCCTATCTGCTTCACATATCTAACTGGGATTTCAATTCTGTAGCCCGTTGTTATGCCGGTTACTGCGATAAACGTATCAATAAACCTATAAGGTTTGCTCGCCGGAACCATGCTTCCGATGGTGGTGGCGCCGGCGGTCCCTAAAACATTAAAAAGATAGTTATTGTTTTTTATTACAGTGGAGGCGCCTATTCGAAACTCCAACCAGGTTCCTAGTGGGCCCCGAATAGAACTGGCCGCGTTCGGCATAAAGGAGTTTGAAAATCTATCATCACCTTGAGTTATATAATATGTTGCAATATTGTCATCATCAACAAAGCTTACATCGGCGGTAGAAGTGTGCATGCCGGCAACCAAAAAACCAAGTCTATTATCCATCTCAACCAAATATTGTGTTTCTCTTAGGTCTGGATCTAAAGATAGTTCCTTAGATATTTCAGTAGTATCGAGGCCTTGATCGACACGAATTCTTGCGCCCGCTTCCATACTCGTGGTTCTAGAGCCGTTTAAAATTCCAATGCCTGTCGACGACACATCGTCTCCTCCGACGCCCGAACCATTAATTGCTCTAACTGTCGTATCGTCCACTGCAACAACAAATGTATCTTCCGAGGTGCCTAGGTCAAACTGCTGGTAGGACGCTTCAAGATTGTACAGCTTTAGCATTGGCAAATATAATAAATCATCTCTAGAAATGCTCAAAAGCTTTGATTTTACAGAAGAAGCGTTGTTGGTAAATGCCTCTAGCACTGGAGTTTGCATAATCTGCAAATCATAATAAGCCGAGCCGCTAGGGTTATTTTTATCATAGAGATTGTAGTTTATTTCATCGTCGGCTAAAGCGAACTTGGTAATTTTAAAAGTACCGTCTCCTTTGGCCAAACGCATTCGGCCGGTGTCAGTTAAAACGGCGTCTAAAATAATGTCGCCTGAGTTGTCTAGAAATGCCATTGTGTGATTCCTTCTTGTTAATTAGTCTTTAATATCAAATAAATCCCATATTAGGACTCTTCGGTAGGATTAATGATTGGGGCTTCCTCTAGCCTCACATTTAAATCCAGTTTTTTGCTTGTACTCTTTGATGTTAGTCTGATCTTAAATATCTTTTTGTTGCTCGGCGCCGACCAAACAGAATTCTCAGCCGCTATTGAGTCTGAAGTTCCCAACAGCCCAGAGTCAGGCGCTACGCTCGGCTGCAGATTATCTGGTACCGCGGCCGGTTTAATAATCTTTTGCGCAAATGCGGCGCCAATCTGAAGATACTTACGAAGAGGTTTGGCTATTTTTGAAATATCGATATGATTTGAAATATAATATACTCCTGTAACGGGGAACATCCTTCCGTTGTCATCTACTATCTCTACATGATAAATAGGCGACGGAATCGAAAGACCTTCATGATAATCTATACATCTGAAAGTGTAGTAATATTTTGTATTCGGCTTTATATCATCATCAAACCCCAAATTTACTGCTCTTTGACCTGTTGGCAAGATCCCCTCTACGGTTGCATGTAGATGCGGAGCAAAATCTGTATAAGTTGTTGGCTTTTGTGTCATCCGATAAATCTCAAATGTTATCTCAGTATCGTCCGATCCAAACACTATGGGGCCCGTGGGCCTCTGTTGGAACTCTCTTTGCAAACGATATCGAGGCTTGTCCTCATCTTCGTTTATCCATAGTTTAACAGAACCTTGGTCAGGATTAAATGCATACTTTACATTTTGCGTCTGCATTAAAAATCGTATCTTGTTGTTAATGCCCTTAAATGGTACCGTTTCTATCTCTGGAAATACCGGGGGCAGGTCTCTTACCTGTGCTGTTTCAAACTCATAATAAGGCGTTTCTATTATTTTGGCAGAAATAAACTGGTGCGCATAAAACGGGTGTGTCCATGGCGGCGCGGTCGGATCCGACCCATCCTTATCGGAGGGGCCCAAGGGTATATTCTCATAGCAGTATTGATTGCCGATCACTAAATTGTATGCATACACTACATACTTGTATTTTACTCCATATTTAACTTGCGTATCAACGTATTTGATCTTATCTAGCGCTCTAATGTTTGGAAAATAAAAACTTTGGATTAGATCGCCAAGAACATCATCATCAGACGTCGATATGTCGTTATCGTGGACCCTATATTTGTCAACCTTATAAGCCAAAGTCTCACAATAAGCCAGTTTGCCGTTTATCATCTCAAGATATGATCGAGAGTTTTGATTAATAACCTTTTCAAAGGCCGCTATAAGTTCTTTAAAGCCATTATTGGTTGGCACTGTCGATCCAAAGCCGCACCCGGGGCCTTGATTGTTGTATATGTCTTTAGGCGGGTAGTTGCGCCATAACGTCGCGGAGTTTCCTCCATCGAGCATAGATTTGGCGCCCACAAGAACTCCTTGGTGTCGCGCGATTCCCCTGAGATATGCTTGGCCAAGAATCGGAGATGGCGTAGTGCCATATGTTAGACCTTCCGCAGAAGGCATACGGCGCGACATGTTGGCATAGTCAAACATCCTTCCAACATCCAGGCACTTGAGGGCCGGCACTGCGTTTGAAACTATTGCATCATAATCGTCACGATTTTTATTACCGGTGCCCTCTGAGCCTGTGGGCGCCGCGGCGGCCGCCATTCCGCTATTGTAGCACGTATATCCCCAATAAGTGACACCATCACCTTCCGGCTCTGAGACCCAATCAAACCCATAATAGGAGTGTTTGGCATCTAAATGGAGTTGTAATCCGGGAGTGTCAGGCTTCTCGTCTATCGGTATGTATTCAGTTACTTGTGCGGCGATGGCCATTGTCTCATTATAGGCGGTATAAGGCTCCCCTCCGCAGGCCTGCCAATCCCAATCTTGCAGATTCATAAGGATTATATTATTAGTAATAAAATCATATGCCCAATCCATGCCGCCATCATCAAAAATTTTAGCTAGCTTTGTCTTTTCTCCGGGCATCACCGTATCAAATTCTATCGAGATTCCAAAAGGAAAATCTTCGCGTTCGCCATAATCAACAAAATCAGACTCCATCATTTCTTTTGTAAATCCAATATGACTATTAAGGCTCATAATCTCATCTTTTCTGTTACTCCAGCCCGGGCCCGTTAAGGCTTCTAAGGCGCCTTGATTGTGGGAAGAGTATTTTTGGAGATAGGATCTTTTAGGGCTTCCGTATCCTAGTCGGCTAATTTGGCCGCGGGTCTGCGGCATCCAACCATTGGGAGCAACGTCGCTGTGCTCCCAAAAACAGCTAAGGCGCCGCAGAGTTTTACACATGCGTATGTCAATCTGGGCACCGGCACCGCGGCGTCTTGTTGGGGAATCATGATAATAATCTATGTAGTTATAGATCATATAAGAGTTTGGTAGTAATCTTTCATCTAGATCTGAATTTTCTATAGCTTTTTCATAACCCTTGGAAAAATAATTATATTTTGGTTCTATCTTCGCTGTTTTAATTGCAATCGATCCCCCAAGAAGATTTATAGGATGATTAACCCCATAAGGAGTAAAAAACTTGTGCGCATGGTCTTTGAAAAAGGTAGTTGTAATCTCCTGGGCGTACCTATTCACAAACCCAGGATAAGAAGTTCCGCCATCATCCGTCCATGGCGCGACGCTCGGGTCGGCGGTCGCCTGAATGTCGTGCCACCAACCTCGATAATTAGCCCAGTTAGTCGAATCGTTCGCCGGTATTTCAAGAGAAAACGCAGCGTCTCCCGTTCCATTAGGATCACTAGCTGGATCTACAAGGCCGGCCAAAACTGATGCTGGTGTCCAAACAACATCGCGAGAATTAATAATAACATATTTCTTTCTTGTTAAGTTGTTCATACCAACAGTCCCATCGACGCCGGGGCCGCCACTATTCCTAAATCCTCCCGGAATGGAACTCACGGGGGAACCTAAGTTTGTTGGATATCCAAAATATGGCCAAAGAGGAGGCTTCTGGTTCCATGGGGCCCCCGAATCGTCCGGCACTGCATCATCAAGAATTGAGTTAAAAGTTGATAGGGCCTCTGTTCCCACCTCTTCTATGGGCCACTCCGCAGATGGTCGCGACCAATTGTTTGCTGACTGGGGCACGCTGGGCAAATAAGGCAGCTTAACCTGCGTATTGGCATCGACACCTCCTATAGTAAAAGCTATCTTGTGGTTGTCCCCTTCTGTATTGAGAATGGCCACGTCTCCTGGATGCAAAGTGCCATGATATTCAGTCTTATTAAGATATCCAAAATCTGCATAAGTTTCATAGCTATAGCCGGTTCTAAAAGACCAATAGCGCGCCGTTGCGCCTCGAAAAAAATCCTGCTGTGAGATACTATCATTATTAGTAGTATAGGTTGTTCTCAAGCAAGGGTGCCCTAGGGCATGCTTGCTGCCCGGGTTGATTCTTTCTTGTTGCGAAACGCCAACCAAATATTTTCTGTCCAATAAAAGGTTTATTTTGCCCATCTGATTATCCTACAATAAGTATATAGATTTTTCTTAATATTTTTAAGCATGTTGGTTAATCCCCAAGATCATAAGTAGTAATACCAAGCACCACTGGTGTTTGCTGGGTGGTGGTGCTCGTTGTGGCAACGATCGCCATTGTTTCAAGGGCAATCTGAGCTGAGCTTTCTCTAGTCTCGGCGATGTTGGCCGCTACGTCCACCAGGGCCGGAATAGGCCTGCTTTGGACCCGAGTCTCTTCATCGTATGAATTAGCAAACTCTATAGAATCAGAAAAGTTATTAATGTTGCCCAGAACATCTGCCGACACGGTGACCAAAGGAATCGCCGCAGTCGCGGTGGGCTCATTAAGCATGAGCAGGGCTCCGGTGCCAATAACAAACACCTCATTATAAACGGGCATCTTTAGACCATTAAAGTCCGATAAGTGTGTTTTGTGCCTCTTAAGCCGACACACCAGAGACCTGGTCTGGTCCCTCGCACTCGCCCAAACTGAGTTAGTAAGCGGGCGCCAAACCGGTTCCGTAATCATCACCCCAACGCCACCAATCGCATAAGCTTCCATATATTCTACCATGTATATAAACCCATATCGTGCAGCCAACAACGCCGTGTTCGCCGGATCGGGGAAGGGGCTTTCATCAGATACTTGATTAGCAAAAGCCTGCTCATTTGCCGACGGGGGTGCGGGGGGGGCCGAGGAAGGGTTGTTCCAGGCCGCCGTACCAAGATCCGGCTGGGCCGGCATATTCAGCTGTACATCGTTAGCAACATCTATTTCGTTTTGAACTTCAGAAACGGTCATGCCCCCATCAAAATAGTTTCCTCCGCTCCAAGTTGTCATACCGGGAGTGGTCGGATTTGGCTTCCCATTAAAAAAGTCTCCTTGAACCAGGTAGTTTGATACTTGAGAAGCGTTAGCAACCAGTTGCGTTACTAGATTAGATGTAGAAGCGCCGGCGGAGCCCTGCAAAAGATTTATAGACAGGCTGCCGAATATATTTTCAGTAAGCGCTTCGAGTTCGGGCCCTATAATAAAATCTGAGGTGGTTGAAAGCGGCACGCTAGAATCCAAAGGCTTTGCATAATCATCAGCCAATGATTGGTTGGTGTCTGGAGTGGCAAAAACAGACGTTATGGGATCGGACAGCACGTGTTGAAACACGTTGGCAACGCAACCATTAAAATGCATTAGTGCGTTTTGATTCTGTATTACGCTTACATTCGTTTGGTTTAAGGATGTATTCGCAGTTTGAATGGTACCGCCGAGTGTTAAAGCGATGGGTGAGTTTCGATACATATTAGCATAAAGAATCTCATAAAACCCTTCTGCTATAGCGTTTTTGGTTGCCTCATCATTCAAGTAAAGATTTAAAGGAAGCTTGCGTGGCAATCTTAAAAAGTTTGGAGTTAAGAAGATAGCACCATCCGCAGTGATTCCATCATCCTTTCCTGTTTGGTTATCGATTATATTCTGCCAACTATCAAAAGGAATTCGTTTCAACACCTCCTCGGTCCCCGAAGGGTTGGGCCCTAGATTTAGAAAATCTAACCCATAGTCATTTAGTTTATCGGCATCCACCGAATTCAAAAACCACTGCCTAATGGTAAATATCTTTTTGCCGCCAGTTGTCGGGGCACTCGGTGCTTGCGCAACGGTGCCCCCTCTTGCGGAACCCCTTGTTACTCCTATTGCGCTCCTCAAAGAAGAAGAAAAGTCCTTAAGAAGCTTTATTAAAAATTGTATTCCGGCTGGGCCCGTAATCAATGGATTTGTAGCAATAGACAAGTTTATAAGATCCTGATCGTCTTGTGGTCCAAAAAGAAAGCTTAAAGCACTTCCATATTTTAGAACCCCTAGGGCCCAAGGCGAACCCATGGTGGTGGCAATGGCGCCACTTCCCAATAGAGACTGGCCCGATCGCTGGACACCCCCCAGAGATCTTCCGAGGCCATTATTAGAAATAACACCCTGCAACGCAGTATTGTATGACTCGGTCGTCGCGGCATCTAGATTCCCGAAGCTCTGTTCAAGAGTGCCAAGCTGAGAAAGCGCGCCATAATCGCCCTCGATGGCATCGCCACTTTTAATCTTCGCTATAAACGAAGGTGTATATTGATTAGTCAAAAGATTATAGTTGCCAGGAAGCAATGATTTAGTCAAAAACCTTTCTAGGCGCGTGACCAACAAATCAATTCCAGGAGACGCTGCGTTCGTGTCTGTTAAAATGTTTAATAGCTTATCTCTTGAGTTATCCTCTATAGTTATCTCAAAACCATATTCGTATAATCCAGTGGTAATGTCTTTCATTTCTGTGTCTTTCATGACATATTGTAAAACCCCAGTTGAAGTGTTGTAGTCCATTCGTTGTGGCTCGCCTATCACATCTATTTTTTTATCAAATAACCGCAAGGGCGAATCGCCACCGGTTAAACGATTAAACACATTAGGTTTATTAACTCTACGTCTTATAACTCTTTTTGATTTAACAGTGCAGCTGCTTAACTTTTCAATCTGGCTATCGTATAAAGCCTCATATTTGGCATTGTTCACCACAGCTTCCAGGTAATCAAAACCAAAGTAAAGGCTTAGATTGTTATTTTCGTTTTTCGTGGAATATAGAGGAGAAATGTACGATGGATGGTCTTTTTTAATTTTTTCTAAAGCTTTTAGTCTGTCGCGAATGCTTTTGTTGGTAGTCGTAAGCGCGGAGAGTTTGTTAAAATTAAATGATAATCTTTCCATTCTTGCAAGATTACGCTGATCAACTATCTTAGAATTGACAACCCTTTTAACTCTAAGTGGTGACCCAGAATTCACACCCATTTCGCCGTTTCCGGTACGCCAATCATTTATGCTATCTTGATGTACATCTCCTGTCCATATTCGATCATCGCCGCTTCCATTTTTTAAATAAAACATGTTTGTTCGAAGATTAACTTTTGAATTTTTAATGACCAGTTCGGAGGCAATTTTGCCAAGTGCGACGGATGTGGTGGTGCCAGTAGTAGAGTTGCCTGCCGAGTCAACAGAACCCCAAAGTGATGTACTTTCAATAAAAGGTGCAGCAAATATGCTCAAGTATGAAGGGGCCGGCATGGGGAGCTCAAATGTTTTTCTAAAAAGCAAATCGGTGCCATATATATTTCCGTATTGCTGCGCCTGAGCGGCAGAGTTCGCCGCGCTGTCGTGGCGGTCGCTGGCAGTGAGCCCTCCCAGCATTGCGTCCTGGATATCATAAACGCCTCGGGCCACCAATGAGTTGTCATTATTTGAAGTTATAAAGCGCTTAAGAATGCTGCGATCTTGAAAAATGCCGTTATCACTACCAACATGTGATACCACTGTCCCCGCATCCGCGGTGGATGCGGTGCCCTGCACAAGGCCCTTGTCGGCCGTAACCACTACCAAAACCTTTAGATTGTTATATAGCGCCTCCCTGTTCTTTATCATCGTCGTAACAGCGGTATTGCTGGTAAAAAATTGCTTTAAAGCAAACTCTAAATCAATCCTTAGTTTACCGCCTCGATTGTATAGTGTAATATTTTTGATATACACTGGAAAAACATCGGGACTCTGGCCGGCGAGATCTGGCATTATTCACATATATCCTCTTCTGGATCGTACAGGGCTTCTTTAACAAAGTATTCTCTGGTGCTCAATACTCCGGAGCCGGGGGCGGCGCCAAGAGCACCAAAGTCTTCTATGGCCGCCTGCTTGAGCAACTCATTACTTATTTCGCTGTCTGCGTTAACAGTTAAGAAATATTGTACCTCATCAGGCGTATAAGTAGATTCTAGATTATTATTGAACCTAAGTGCTGTAAAGCCTCCAAATACGCTAGTGCCGCCATCGGCGCCAGACACATATACTTCAATATCAAAGTTTTCTTTATTAAAGTCAGTATTGTATTCGGTCACCCCGATAATTAAATCTTCTGGATCGATAACAATATATTGCCCGTTTGCATTAATGGTTGTCGTTATTGCTTGAACATTGTGCGTATTAACCTCTTCTGTTAAGGCCTCGTCGGAAAACTCTGGGCTGCCTGCCATGGCAGAGTCCCAAGGATCTATCTGGGCGGAATATGTTCTATATTTAATAACCACATCGACTTGAGGGATTTTTTCTACTCCCGCCGAGCTTGTATAAAAAATAGCAGAAGAGGAAACATTTCCTTGCCAAGCGGTAACGCCCCATGCCGGCTGTTTGTCTGACGTAAGCCTAGACTTCCCAAGAGGTTTTGTAAGAAAATCAATCCTATCTTGCACATATTGTAAATCTTTGTGGTTATAGATCGCTCCGGGATCCATGAACAAAGGATCATCAAGGAGGGTTGGGTCATCTTTAAACTTAGAACGAATGAATGCAGCGCTGGCGCTTTGAGCTGTCTGAATGCCGGTATAAACATTTAGAGCCTTAAGTGATGGTGTGTTCTCTTGGATCCTTGGCTCGGTATTGTTTTGAGGTTCACCAACGCTAACTTGCGCGGCAGTATTGTCACCGCCGGTAAAAGCGTGGTTATATATTATTCCTTCATCAAAGAAAGCATAATAAGTCGGCCTTAAAAGCCCCTTTGAAAGCTTGTATCTTCCATAGGGAGTCAGCTTAACTTCTAAAACTTCTTCTTTTTTATTAAAAAATTCCATTAGTTTTATTTATTCCACGAGGTCCAGGGCGCTGGGGGTAGTGTGAATGTCCTCAATCGATTCTTGTATGGCGGCAACCTCTTCTTCCCCCGGGGGCACAGAACCACTAGAAGAATATTGCAATCCCACATCTATCTTAACTAGCTCAGCAAGAGAGAAATAATCATATGGCCAGTTATAAGTATAAGGAGTTTCAATACTATTCGGCACTGTTGACAAATCGCTAGTTAGGCCCTTCATCTTGTATTTATTATAGTTGCTGGTGGCCCTTTGCTTCACTTTGAACACCATCCAGCGCATTTCAGGATTAATCTGTCGTTTGTCGCTATCAAAAAAGTCTTCTGTAAGTAAGGAATGCTGGATTGCTACTTCTCTAGCTTGAAGGTTATCTCTGCCGCGCGAGAGCGGATCGGAGTCCTCTACGCTAACGTCTGGAGGCAGGTTTTGCCACATGTCTGCTAAATCTTGTTGGGAGAATTCCTTTTCAAACTCAAAAACAAACATTACAAACGGGTCGATCGTTTCGCGGCCGTGCTGGGTAGTTACAAAATCAAACTTTGGAGGGAATACATATTTCTTCATCACATTACAAATCTTTAAAATGTCCGGCTTTACTTGTACCTGTGTCTGTTGGCCGTTCAAAATCCGCACTGCGGCGTTTCTTTGTCGCTTACTAAATCTATAGAACTTTCTACGTCCGTCGGAGCCAACGGTAAACGGCACCGCCACAACGGCCTCGGACACTACTTTTGTTTGTCTTAGTTCACCAATTCGTTTGGGCGCGCCAGAATCAAACCCGCATAGTTTAGCCAAAGATTTAACGCCGCGGTGCAGAGTGCCGCCGGCATAAAGAATGTCGCTAGTGTCTTCGACTCGCATGAATACTCCTTCTGCGCCCTTCGGGATAGTACCATATTGATGCCACATGCCTCTTGTTGGCGATAATGCTAGCTTAAAGCCACCGGTGTCAGCGCCCACGGTCGGTGTGTCAGCGGCAACAGAGGCAAAATTAAGAATCGGCGTTTCAAACTTTGTCTGTATTAACCATCTCTTTACGGGCACTCTGCCGGCCGAGGTCACACCAGTCTCTGCCGGAGTTGATAGTTTTAAGTTTATGCTAGCAGATATTTGCATAGCCAAATCTCGCGCAAGGCCGCGGTAGCTGTACTTGCCGGCGGTGGAGTCGCTGGCATACATGTTAATCTCGTCAGTGCACGTGCTATAATTCTTGTCTAAATATTCGCCTGAACGTTCATAATATATTTTACTGGTAGAAAATATTTCATCTAAGGTTGGTTGGCCGGAGTACGAAGCTGTGAAGAATATCGTAGCGTTACAAAGTCCATAATAATATGGAGGCGCTACATGAACAAAAGTTGGGAATGTTCCAAAGGTACCATTGGCCAGCGACGACGACCCGGCGGCAGGCCTTCCAAAAGCGCTAACGCGATTATACATTACAAATGAGCCGGTGTCTGGCATCGAATCTTTATTGAACACATTCACTGCGGCGCCGCCGGCGTTGAAATAATCTTCTATAGGCAAACCTTTTAAGGTTCGATACAAGCTAACCCTCATAGCAAATGGCTGATCCTCTTCCGCAGTTCCAAATCGATCTTCTCGTGCTGAAACATAGCCTTTTGGGCCGTCTTGGAAAAAGTTCATTGTTTCGCATGCAAAATTGTCTATGGCTAGTTGATAGTTGTCTCGTTGGCTACCCTCCCAAAGCACCCTATTTGCAAAACCAGATACCAAACCGTTTTTTGTGGTGCCCGCAATATTTCCGTAGCTTGCCGATAGGCTTCCGGAGCCGACGCCGCGATCAAAAATAAATCCAGCATTCATGTTGCTGCGCTTCTCGTAAAGGACGTCCTTGGCGTCAACGAGGATGAGGGTCGGATCGCCGGAACGAAGAACTTGGGCACTCATGTATTGCCGCGGATTTAGCAGCGCCTCAAATGGCAGCTTTGAAGTATAGTAGTCAGCGTAGCTGATCAAGTTGGTCCAATTGGATCCCGTTGGTATCGCGAACAGCACGCCGGCCTTGCCATAATCCTCTGAAAACCCTTCTCCATTTCGGCGCGCGCTGGCGCTAGCGTTTTGTCTCATGGCGAAGTACTGGGAACCTCCGCCTCCGGGCGAGAAGAAATTAATCCCCGCGTAGTAGGTGGGATAAGTCGGGGGAGCGTTGACCTTATACCACACTAAATCAAGATTTTTTCGCAGAAGATAGTTATCTACTGCAATCCCCGACTTAATAGTATTAAAGAGAATACCAGGGCCGATCAGCGGCTCCGTAAAAGACCTAAACGCAGGGGCCGATGCGCTGACACCGGATCCGAGGGCCCTGCTCTCGCCTAGGGCAGCGTAGCCTGGGTATGACTTGTCCAGGGCCGCACAAGTCATAAATGGTCCATACGACGATGACAATAACCTACTTAGTTCTAGTGTGCGCTCTGCAGGATAGAACCCCTTATAGGGTAAAAACTTAATCAGAGCAGAACACCGGAGCGCCAGCTTGTCTTTTTTAATATTATCGTCACCCATAACAAGGGGCTTATCATCATAAACATCATCAACAACGGCGAAAAGCTTCATAAAATCAGAGTTTGAATATGTCTTGTAGAAGCCCGCCTCTCCGCTGTTGGGGACTGAGGAGCCAGTTAAATCTAAAAAGCCATCATTGTCGGCCCAGAAGTTTCCAGCCTGGTCATTAAGATAGTAGTCCATGTGTTCGCTTATTCTAAACTCCGGTACTATTGAATAGTCTTTACCTAATAATCTCAAATTTTCACAATATTTGTCATACGTAAGATAGGGCTGTTTGCCTGATTGTTCGGGCGCCTGCCATGGCATATCGCCGCCGAAGACCGTGATAGGGTTGGTTGAGACGCCGCCGGCGGCGGCTGGGTTGGCGCCACTTCCTGATATATAAGTCGTACGGCCGTTGGGATCGGTGCCGTACATTCCTCGCTGAGCATATATACAGCTTGCGCTCATCGATCCAGAGCCCCAGGTATCAAACCCAGAAAATCCGTTTTGAAGCACGCCGGCGCCCCGATTGAGGCCAATGGATACGTCGGTGGCAAAATTACTATCTGCATCTAAAGGCCAAACACTGGCGTCTAAAACGTTACCAGCAATTGGAACATCCACTCCGGCCGCCTTGGTACGATTGGCGCGGACGGAGTCCCAAATATTTGCAATAGTATAGTTTACTCTACGACGATTTCTATTAAGGCCACAGTTGTAACCCGGCGGGTAAACTCTTTGCTTATAGTTAAGCACCACATTATCTATACCCTGGAAAGGCGAGTTCTCAGTACTGCCGGCAACATCCCTAAGCAAGATTTCATTCAGACGATTGAAATATAGATCCCCTCTGTTCGTATCCAACTTAAGATTAAGCTTGTTGTTAAGATTAAGATTGGCAAAGTAATCTACTTTGTTAGCAAACGTATGATTATAAATCACCATCAGATCCTCAAGTCTAAGTTCTCCGTTGACATCGGGCACTTTATTAGTAGTAACAAGCGTGTGAGTTAAAACAAAGTGCTGCATACAAACAGGGGGCTCTGTATAGCCAACAATAGAGTTGCCTTTAAGGCCGAGAGCGGGGGGCAGGCCAGGGCGATATACCATGGTGCGATCGCCTCTTAAGGTTAAACGATTGTTCTTTACTTGGTCTCGCACTAATGGGTGTGAGTGCGGGCCTGCTTGGGTTTGCCGGAAAGTGGGCCACCCATAAGGACCGTTGCGGTGAAGCATGAGGGCGTTGAACATATAGGCCGAGGCGCTGCCCGCTGTGCAGCCCACCGGCGCGCCGGTGGTGTAAATCATACCTTGATCGTGTGGTGTCGTCGTTGCAGATCTGTTAGCGTATTGTTCGGCTGTACTGCCCGCGGTGCCGACGTACAGCGGATATGTCGGGGTCATGCCGGAGTCGGCCAGCGTTAAAGGATACCCTAAAGTATTCGTCGAGGCCGTAAGCGGATCTTTAAGATTAAAGTTTATGCCGGCAAAATCTGTTGCAACATGTTGAGTTCTCGAGTGGCCCGTTGAAGCAACAGCATCGCCCCAGGTGACATCACCACTTGCTACGTACGACGCAAAATCGCTCGCTGAAATAAACTGATTCTCTAGATCATATAACAGTGGGCCATCGTATCTTGAGCCGGGGATAGAGACAGATGAGAGAGCCGGAGAGCCGCCGGCGACACCATTGTGGCCACCGATCTGATCATATATAATCGTGGCTGAATCGTTCGTTCCATCGCCCATTCGCCACCAAGATAGTAGATTTCCTGCGGCACTGTGCTGGGGGAGATATTTTGCGGTGCCGTTGTTGTATAGTTCTGCTACCTGATCGGCTGTTAACTCTACATCCCAAACCGATACTTCATCAATATAGCCATCAAAGAAATTACTTGGAGCTCCGGTGAGGTCTCTGGCACCGATCATCACGCCTTCGTCGGCAATCGCAACAGGAGTACCAGAACTATGGGCGGTCTCGGTGTCGTCAACTCCGTTAATATAAACTTTTACGGCGGTGTCGTCGCCTCCTGCAGAAGTTCCTACCACATGCCACCAGGTGCCAGCTGTAATTATCGCAGTCGTTGTCGAATAAAATCCAGACGCGGCGATGTTAAGCTGGATCTTGCCGAGTGTTCCAAAAAGGCAGAGGCGGTGCGTGCCATCTGGACCAGCTGACCATATCATATCTTGATTTCCTAGAGTGGTCGGATTAATCCACGCAGACACACTAAAAGCTTTTGCTGCTGCGCCGGCGCCACCGATCAGTGCGTCCCATTCGGCAGCAGTACCAGCAGTATAATAATCCGTGGAGCCATCAAAAAGCACAGACGAAGCGTTCTGCATAAACGCATAACTTGTAACACCTTGATTCCATGTTGTGGAATATCCATAAACTTTTGCGGCCGGGCGAAGAGAGCTTGTGATCCAGGCATATTGTCTATCGCTCTGCGGGATTGGATGAGTTACGTAAGCATTATCATAGCGTGAGCCGGTTATATTTGTCGTCTCTCCTGTTGCCGCGTCTAGCTGGCTATTTGATTCTATGCGAAGTCTCCGATTCCGATTCGTCTTGTGCCACGAGGGGGTGATGGAATATCCGCCTCCGCCGTCGATACGTGTGCTCCCCGTGGTGGCGGCTGTGGGATTCCTTACAACACCATACGCTGAGTCAATGCCAAAAGGGCCCGCATGCAGCGTAGAGATCTGATTAAGGCCGCGATGCTTGTCAAGATGATCCACAACGTGCATTGTGCCAGTTAGGGTTGGATCGCCAGCAGACCCTGATCGGCCGTAGTCTATAACTCCGCGGTTGCGGTATGGAAGTGCGTTATATACTGACTTCTCTTCGTGAGCAGGATCCATATAACCACGCGATGAGACTTCATAGCTGCCGGGCGCACTGAACTGGTTAACGATAATCGTATCATTAGAGTTGGCGCCTGTGCGATCGGGGAGGGCGTAGTTTTTCATACTTGAAATGAAGAGATTTGGGCCCGGGACCGCGGGATACGCCGGGGGCCCGATGGTGGTGTAACCCGGGTCGACGCTAATACCCCATAGCGTGTTTGTGCCAATCTGATCTATGAGTTTCGATCTGCCGATAGTGCCATTCCCGTCGCCATCACCGTCGCCCATCCTCCACCAGGCGATGGTCCCCGAGCGCTGCACGGCTCTTAAGTCTGTCACATAGCCGTTATTATACACGGTCTTGACATCGGCTGCGGTAAGCGCCCTGTTCCAAATCGCGACGTCGTTAATAAAGCCGCAGAAAGCACGGTCTTGGTTGTTATTGTTACCCACAACGACCCCCGTCTCAGTAAAGGAACCAGCAATCCACCCGCTTCTTGCAGTATTATAGCTTCCGTTGAGCGCTTTAACAACACCATCAACATATACGGTTGCAGTTTCGGGAGTGCTGGCATCCCCATCCCAAGTTACAACAACATGATGCCACGCATTTAAACCAATCGCTGTGTCGTCGGTGCGGTTGTCTAAATCGCTGCCACCGCACTCGCCCAGAACATGTATCTGCTCGTCGTTATCTGTTAAAATATCAAACTCGTTACCGTCGCCGTCGCCGATACTAAGAATGCGACCTTCACTGTTGCCGCCGTCTCCTTGCTTGTATATCCAGGCTGAAACAGTAATCTGTTTTCCTGCCAGGGCCGTATTCCATTCCGACAATGATGCTGCTGCTGCGGTAGCATCCCACGAGTCCTGGTACGCGTCCGTGGGAGTTACGCTGCCAGCGAAGAGTGCCGCGGTCGCGTCGCCGCCGAAGCAGCCGCCCACCCACACATTATGCAAATTTGTCACCTTTGGGGTTTCTGGAAGCCGGCGTCCCCTGCCAATCAACGTCTCTGGATATAATGCAAAGCTGTGCGATTGATCTCGGAAAAACGGATCGTTAATACTTCTTCCCGCCGTTTGTACAATCTGATAAGTCTTCTGATAGTTTCCTAACCGACCATGCATCAGCGCACCAGAGATGCTCTGTTTCAGAGACGAGGTTGTCATCAAGATGTTCTTGACGTTAACGGGACGCTTAGCGCCTTCAACTCTCCTGAGATTCGCTTTCGGGCGATCAAACAAATACGGAGGACGCACCGCAGGAGAGTCTGCATCTGGATACTGAGGATCTACAATGCCTAGGGCGCCGGGTGAATCGGTGGTGCACGTAACAAGCCGCGAATCTTTCCAGAGCCCCAGCATAAGCTTAAACCCTTCCGGACGATCAGCAACGCTATCTAAATTGTTGGGGCCCGTCTTGGTGCTATCAGGTTTATTGATTTCAATATGTCGATGCTCGCGGCCGCCTACAAATTTTTCCGGGAATGGGCCCTGCATGGGCGTTTCGTAATCTGGACCATAAACATCAGTATGCAGGTTTGTTAACTCGACGCTTCCCGTAAATCGATTAACAATCTGGAGATTGTATCCTGTGTCGACCGACGAACTATATAGGCTAAATGGCGCGGCGATATTTCCGTCCACATCGCTATAGTCCATATCTTTATTGGGCGCAATATCGAGCCTAAACCCATATCTTTTCTTGCTGTTCGGATACCGACTTGAATTATCTTTGATATCTCTTCTCTTCTCTACGTCCTCCCCGAGGGCCAGCATTACGTTCGCTGGAACGTTGGGGGGCGCGAGCGGGCCCGCGGGAGACGTCGCATGGTATACTATGTCTCGTTCTTTTTGTACAGGATAATTAATACCCTGACGGATGACACACGACCTCTTTACAGAAAACCTATAAGGTGTTGATTCCTGCCTATTTCGGGTTGAGCGTATCGTTTCAAGAATCATGCTTCTGGCGCGATTGATGCCTGGGGCGGTGGCGGCATTAGATGCGCTGATGGGGTTTGGAGATGCCCCCTCCATATCAGTATATTTTTTATACCTATCGGCCCTATATTGCCACCACTCTACATTGGTGTTCTCTAAGTTGTTGGTCGGATGATGAACAAATTTCCAACCAGGGCTATACTTCGCCAACTCCAGACAGCTGCCGGGGGCTTTGGCGTCTACAAACGGGAGAACGGTTCCCATCGTGCCGGCCGGGTCCTTTGCTTTCATCTCTAAAGTGGGGAACTTGTGTTGATATTTGTCGCGCGCAAGTAGGTGATTTTCCACCATTACTTGAATACCGTCTGCAAAATCAGCAGATGCCGGAATCAACTGTTCAATCATCTTCCCCAAAGAAGTATCGAACCATTTATAAAACTCAACATATTTGTCTAAATCGGGAGTGTTCCCAACACGCTCAAAGAAAAGCTGTCTTAACTTGGCCAAGCGCTTGTATTGAGGACGATATTTGTTAACCGGCTCGCCGATAAGATTATTAAAATCGACTATAGAGCCAAACATGTTAAGTGCCTCTTCGGAGATCGACTGATACATGCTCTTTTCAAACGCAAAGAAGAAAGTAATCGGTCGAGATTCTCGTGTAAACTCAAGGTCATCCTGAGTGGTCAAGATCTTAATCATGTCTTGTGCGTATAGATTTTCTGGTAGGTTTTGCTTAGCAGAAACATAATAATCCACATCGACAACTTTTCCAGAGCTTGCGGGGAACCCATAGCCGCGGCCCGTATGTTGCGCTTTTACTATATTACCAACAAAGCCATATCGGTTGGCCTGAAGTGCCGTCGAGCCTGATGAGAAATCGGCTACCACAAACTCACCGGAAGCATCCGATCCCGTTACTTGTTCAAAATCCCAGTTTAACGCCAGGGTTTCTATTTGTGGTACTTCAAAAACATTACCATCATTTGGGAACCCTTGGCTGTTTTGAAACAAATAAGCATTTCTATAAGGATGCATAGCGCCATAGTTCTTAACGTCGCGCGCGTGAGCCTTGATGGTGTCGTTTTCTAAATAATCTAACCAATACCTGCATGCTGCCACCTTAACGTCCGATCTGGTTATGATGGAGCCAGTAAAGTTTTCGGTGTGAGCACCCACATAAACGCGTTTTGAACCAGTAACAAACCCGGCATCAAAATCAGAACGAAGTAGCGTTCCGCTTACGGCAAACTCATTTACTATTACATCGGCTTCATATTGCACTCCATAAAAATCAACAACCCAGTTGAGCGATGAGTCGTCACTCCCGGTTACAAAGCTCATTTCTGGATACGTATCCGGTCGTACCCGAACCGCTAGCGACCACTTGCTGTTATCATAAACATTGCTGAATACTGAACTTTCCAACACGGAGCCGGTTATGGCGCCGCCAATGCCGGCGGCGACAGGGGGCCCGCTCGCACTTAAAATGAATCTTGCATCATCGTCGCCGGTAACAGATCGAACCGCATAAACCTGAAAGTTGGTTCTATCAAAAGGGTTCCAAGTGGTGGCATTTGTTTCGCCATCAATCGCTGTGTGCACACCAAATATAGATGAGGATAAATCAGTAAAATTCTGAGTTGCGTAATGTTCACTGCCTTGCGAAAACTTCTTTGGAAACAAAACCTCTGTTTCTAATGTAAAAGCATATCCCTTTGATAGCTTAGTAGAGCCGGTAATATAGCTTACAGAGTTGCTGTCGACGCTGGAAGAATTGGAAAAAACTACAGAAGAAAACCGATCTGTGTGGTTAAAATCTATTAGACGATCGCGCGACTCGGCCATCGTTGTGCTTTCGCGAAGCTCGTATTCTATATTATCGCCATATAAACTTAACCTAATAACCTCTTCGTCTATACCGAAGCAGCGAATTAGATTTCTGAAGCTCTTCTCGGTGCCCTTGGATTTGTAAATATGAATCAGGTTGTTATAGATATTTTGATATATTGTGTTTTTGATATCATTAAGTGATTTTACAAAAAGCTTGTCTTCGCTTCTGTCGGCAAGTTTCTCTAAAATATCAGCATCTATAAATATCTCTGGTGCCAATAAGCCGCGGCCTTCGAGAAGCCTATTGCTAAAAACATTTGGCTTGTCAGATCCGCTTACATATGCAAAATCTTTGATGCTGCTGACATTTTCTATTTGAAGATGTAAAGAGTCAAAGTATGTGGCCACTATTTGTGTCAGATCTAATAGCTCATTACCGCCTTTTCCGTCTTCTTCTTGTATCCAACTTGGAAACATGTTAAACAAAGAAGAGTTATTGTTATAATCATAGACGGAGCCAGTATTCTCTAAGCCGGTTAAAACAGCCTGGACCTCCGAATGGTCGGGATACATGATCGGATCTCTAAACTCAACGTTTGCCGCCGATGCTGAAACGATAGCAGACCCGGTATTTCTAATAGCAGAAGCATACGTGGCGTCTCGATACCAACTACCATTGGTTACGCGCCCAGAATAATCTAATATGGTGAGATCTCTGCTAGAATTCCCCATAATGCCTTCATTGAACTTATAGTAAACGCCCAGATCGGTATTCGCTAAATCAGTATTAGCGCCGCCGCCGACATGCGTGAACCAATATCGACCAATGTCTTTTGAACTTCTTTGGGTTTTCCAGTAGCGGAACTCGTCTAAAGAGCCAGAAAGTTTACCGGCGCCGGCCTGCGCAGTATGAGGCGTTGTGGTGCCAGAAGGCGCCGTTCGAAGGGCGCCTATGTACGCCATCATCGAGCCGCTGACTTTATTTATGCCGACGCTTCCGAGGGTGCTTTCGTTGTTTAAATCGCCATCAACATAAAATCTTGAGGTAATGCCCGCGCTCGCGGACTTAAACGTAAAAGCATAATGGTGCCATGCGCCATCAGCTACGTTAGCGGCAGTAAAAGTAGAAGCACAGACCGAAGCTGTTACAAAGCCGACGGTACCAGACATCAATGTTACTTTGAAAGGATCAGTGCCGGCAGTAGAGCCCGTTAGATCAATCCTGAATCGGCCATAATCTACACTTGATGAGTTGGCGTAGTTCCACAGATCGAAAACGACCTCCTTGGGGCTCTTGGTGGCATCGAATTCATCTTTCTTTAACCAAAACTCTACAGAAGTTCCTTCGGTTAAATCAAGCTCTAAGTTGGATTCTCGATTATCAGTAGGCGCCCAAATGTTGCCGCCGGCTGATCGCGGAGTTGTGTTCTTGGCATGTGCGCCGCCATAGAAACTAATGTATTCTAAATCATCAGGAAGACCATAGCCATCTACTATGCCTTCTGCTGCGAGATCTCCCCAGTCGCCATAAGAAAAGTTAATATATCCGTTTGTTCTTGGATATTCATTCTCTAAAACATATATAGCCGCATATGAGGAGCTGTTCTGCCAATCGATTCTTTCATATAAAGAGCCATCATAAGGATAGGTCTTATAAATATTACGTATAGCGTCCCCATAATATTTTTTAGCAGAACCGTAACGCGCAAAGGCTTCAGGCTTGCTATAATCAACAGGGGGAATGAAGCGCTTTTCATTAATGATATCTGCTTCATGATAGCTAACAGACTCCACATCGGATGCTATACTTTCTTCTGAACTGTTTGTTAAAGATTTAGCAACTGAGATCTTGCTAAATAAATCCTTAAGACTCATGTCTGTTACCCTTCTTCAACTCTAAACTTGAACTCTTCCGGCTGTTCAATCCAGTCCTTTGTAGAATCATTATAATAAACAAATTTTAGGCCATATGCATAGCCGGCCTCCAACATCGACACATCAAAATCAAAATAGTTTCCGGATACATCATAAGAAAGGTAAGTATGCTTTGAACTTCCTGTGCCATATGGTACCACGCTAAGATTGTCTGTCATCCTATTAATTTTATAAGAGGCACTAACAATCGTCTCATTCAAGATAGTTGCATTGGCTACGCTATATATTGAGTCGATTATTTCTTTTGGTCTCACATAAAGCCTAAACCTGGCGGTCTCGCTTTGAATGTATTTATCTTTTAAGTTAGATATCGCTGTTACATATTGAGTCGATGGGGCGTTGTTGTACGCCAAAAGATTCTTGGGCGCGATCGACCCAGTAAAAAACTCTGTAGCGGTGCTGCCGCTGTGCCAGACATCATATAGTTGTGTCAATGTGCCGGTAGCGGCAAAAGAAGCAGAATAAATACCAGTTTTATACCAGCCTCCGGTAACATTTGTATCTAAATTGGTGGCCACTCCGCCCCCAACCGGCAACGCAAGCTTCGAGCCTGACGGAACCGAAGATCCAGAATACAAACTAAGCTGTATTAGTCCAGTACCTATTGATGGAATATTTACCAATCGGCCGCGTACATAGTTATATAAATATAAAGTGTTAAGATTGTCTGCCGCGGGGGCCAAAGAACTGCTGTAATAAAAACTTCCACGATTGTCTTTAATGCGCGAGTCCCATCGAGCCTCTATTACCGGCCGCTTAAAGAAAAACTCCGAGGATCTTGCAAAAAACTTCTTTGTATAGTATGATTCGCTTGCGCCGGCGGTGTTGTGAATAATACCGCCAGCAGTATTGGCACCCGTAGAGCTTGAAAAATATGCCTCTTGGCTGGCAGTAAGACGAACACTTAAGCCATAATTATCATATTCGCCGCCTCCCGAGCCTTTAATCCAGTTTTCTACAATCTCTGAAATGTCAAGCTCAAGATCTTCATATCCATCAGTAAAAGATACATTATAGCTCGGGCTCGTCAAGTAATCGCCTCCTACCGCGGTCCAGGAACCGACCTTGCCTCTTCGCATCCAGTTAGAACCGCTATTGTCGTAGGTTCTATCCGTGTATTCTTCCATATCAAGACCAACACCCTCTTCCCATGAAACAGATATCGGCTCTACAACTAAGTTAAATTGCCTGGGAAGTGTAAAGGCATGCCTGGCGTTATACATCTTAAGGTAAAAACTCACACTTCCGCTAGCGGGAATCGTGCCGGCGGTGCGATCTGCAGAAACAGTTGATACGGGGAACTCTACTAATATACGAGTAAGCTCTTGTGAGAGGCCGCTTGAGCCAGAACCTTGTCCATAAATAGAAAAAACCTCTACTACGTCGGCCATGCCCATATTAGAGCCGGTGCCTCTTCGTGTCTCTAGTAAAGAAGACTTGTAGGCATTCGTTATGGTATTATCTTTTGTTGCTCTATAACGCTTAATGGCCATTAAACTACGCTTCCTTGAACATCTATATTGGGATATTTGACCTCAAAAACTGTGTCTTTCTCGGCTCTTATGTGTCTTCCGTCATTTGAAAGGTGCCCATCTAAATCAAAGTTATAGTTTGAATAAGGGCTCCCGGTCTTTGCTATAAGCTTTACGTCCAAAACGTCTATTACATGCGGCACTCTTTGAAGCTCTTTGTAAATGTCACCTATATAAATGTCCTCGCCAATATCATATACCGTATTGGCAAAAAAGTTTCTTAGCCGAGCATTGGCCGCGGCCATAGCATTATATTTATTTTCTTCGTAATCAGTTATTATAATAAACTCAACTCCATAGTTAACCACATAAGCATCCAAAATGTCAATCGTATCATTTATTACTTTATAACGAGAAAGCCAAGTTTTTAAGTTTTGTTTAATAGTTGAGTTAGTTTGAACCAAAAATCCATTATTATCTTCCGATATAACATGAAGATTGAGGTTGCGCTTAAAAGAATCAAAATCTCGTAAAATTGTGCACCTCTTAACCGCTCCAAAGCTTGGAGGCATTGCATACGTAATTGCTTGATAATCCTGAACTGTAACAGCCCTGTTTTGAGTAGCATAGTAACTAAATACGCGTTGTTTGATTTCGTCCGTTGATGGTATTGAAACGTCTCCTAATATCGGCTCGTCGTTATTAACTTCCAAAGAAGTTATTACATCGTTTCTCTTAAGCGCGCTAAGAGAGCCTGGCTTTTCGAACTCCACAGTTGGACTCGAAACCGAAGTAAGAGTATTGGAGGCTATATTAACGTCGCTAGCATCATTAACTCTATATTGAATAACCAACGCCGTGTTTGCGGGAGCAATTCCAAACTTATCTGTATCGGTCAAATTTGTAGGATCAAATTCTTTTTCAGTAGTATAGTCGCGCCCATGCAGCTGTAAGGTAATCTTGCTTGGATCTATGACCGACTCATTTGTTAGTTCTGCATCGCTCCCGTACCCAAACTGTAAAAACGCGCCTGTTCTGGTTCTTTCCAGAGTAAATCTTCGAGTTGCCGGAATTGCTTTTAAAATAGAAGGGACACTATTTTTATCTGCATTGTTGTTTTTTATCGCCTTGTAGATTATTTCTTGAGCCAAATGATCAACCTCGAAATACTCATGACCTTCAGAATCTACTACGGACATAATCTCTGTCACCGCAGCCGAGGCAAGCGGCACTCTTAGAAATCTTTGAAGCGATCCAACGACTTTAGTCTCGCGCTCGATGCGGCCAGAAATAACCTGGCCCGAGGCTTTTACGGCGAACTCGGTGGGAGCATTCGTTATTGCATCAACAGCGTTAACTATAACTTCGTTTCCAGTAGCGCCAAAATAAACATCTTGAGTTAAAGTGAACATCTTTCCATCTACAGAGCTAAACTGACTTCCCGCTCTAAGAGTGGGGTAATAGGATGTGTCTGGTGCACCTAAAGAATCTGACGGAACCGTAACATAGAACTGGGCGGTGCCAACCGAGGTGGCACTATCAGAATATTTCCATCCGAGTTGTCGTGCTAGTCGAACAACATTATCATATTCCAAGGCGCTATCCAAAAAAGATTCATTCACCTGATAATCTAAATAAAACGATAGAATATCTCCTATATATGAAACAGAATCCAAAACCAAAGCGCCGAAGCCAGCATCATTAAAGTCCTTAAAACTATCAGGGTAATAGCGCTTGGCATATCCAACTAGATCGTCTTTTATTGAGTTAAAATCACGACTAGTATAATTTATTGCTTTTATTTTCTTTTTAGAATTTGAAGCCATTTTTTGTCCTCGGTGTTATATTCCCTTAATGCTATCACGTATGGTTACCCTGTCTGTCTCTTGTAAAGGAATAATTGTATATCTAACCGTAACCCCCAACAAGTTAGCGCTTCCATCCAGGTCGTCACCGCCGTGAAAATCAACATGATTTATTGCAACGAAAGGCATATATTTCGTTACTTGAGAATGAACCCTGTCACTTATTTCTCCATAAGTGCCTGCCGTCATGGGCTCAAAAAAATAAGATCGCAATCCAACGCCAAAATCGATATCCATTACGCGTTCACCCGGGTTTGTTAATAATAAATTTGTCATGTTTTGACGAATCATATCCTTATAAGTTACGTTCAGGCTATAGAAGCCAAACTCGTTATCGTATCGAAGAGGAAATTTTGGTGACAAGCCTTTCATATCTTTAGCCTTTTTAATTAGTTGTGAAAAAAGTTATTCAGCGCATTTATAAATAGAAGCGATATGACTACGTGGATTGAAAAGTTAATCATAAGCTTATTAATATTTATGTACAATCAGCGCCACCCGCACCGCCGTTGCCATCAGCCGAGTCATCCTTGCAAGGGGAATCCTGGTCGCCCGGGTCGGGTTTCGTTTTACCAAGCCTGTCATCATCATCACAATTATAAGTAGAAGTGGCCCACATGCCAGGATCAAAGTCCGGCGCAGACAGTTGGGGCGGGAATGGGGCAACAGCGTCCTGACACCAGTCTATGGCGTCACGCACGGTGGGATCCATGGAATCGCCCTCTCCGCATCGCCCCTGAAGACCTAAAAGGATATATATTATGCCTAGCGGCCCGGGCGGCAGAGCAAACAAATATGGTAGCGTGCCTACTAAATTTAGCCCCTCTGGGGTGACACACGGCCTAAGAGGTCTAGGCAGGCCAGAAAAGTCCTCATTGATCTTCTTTTGCATATGCTCCACCAGGGTTCCTTCTAGCATGGCCCCCACTGGTTTTGGCACTTCTTCCCCTGCGGCCGCGGCAAAACCGGCGCCCATACCAGCGGCGGTTTGAGTAAGTTTAAAATATTGTTCCGCTTGGTCAATCACCTGGCCACTGACGTCTTTGATTATCTTTCCAACCACAACATGAGGATCGATCATTTCCGCAAGACCCTTAAGGATTCGCTTGGGGGTTTCTATAAGCATCTTCAGTACAAACGACTGTCCCATCTCCGAGAACGGCATCAAGCCGGCGCCCAAAAGGTCCAAGGCTGCCGCTGCCGCGGCATCCGAAGAGGTGCTGCTCTCGGGATCCTTATAGGCATAATCATCCCCAGCAAGAGCGGCGCGCAATATTACTCGAAGGGACTGTTTGGTATCATTAAACATGGTTGTAAAATCATCAGATAGCATATTTGATGAACGAAGTCCGATCATAAATAAAAACTGTAGCAATGCATCGGCATCATAAGCCTTATTAAACAAGTTAGCATATCCTTCTTGGCCTATTATGTTATTGGACAGTAATGAACGGAAGCCGGTAGTCCCCAACTCGTTCAAGAAGGGCCGCACTACATCATACTTTCGCGTATCTTCATATTTACTTATTTTTGCACCACCGAGCCTCTGCATGTCTCTAGTACGCGAAGAGAATTCTAGACTCGATACAGTAAGCGCCAACATCTCTTCGGCAAAAATCCCCGTATCAACATTCCAGATGCGTTTGTTGCCGGCGCCTTCTATAAGCCAATTAGACTTGTTTTTATGATAACGCTGTATTGCCGGATTCGGATCTGGGCCGGCGTCCGGGCGCGCGGTCACGTAGCTCTGGGCTGCCCCGCCGGCAGTATCGGCCTGGAAGCCTGTCGGGCCGTGACTGCTGCCGCCGGGAAGGGCAGGGGCGTTCGGGTCGGCTCCTTTGCCGCTGGCGTAGGTCGCGCCACCACCTGGAATGGAGGGGCCTAGGGCTGTATATGCAGGGTGTGAGTGAGGAACATAGCCGCCACCAGGATCATGAGCACCGTCGCCATGATCGCTACTGTTCGCATGGATTGTCCAATCACCTCCGCCGGCATGCTCGTGCATATGTTCGTCAGAGGTGTACACCGGTTCAGCAATGCTGGTCGACCAATAAGGTGTTGCGCCAATAAGCCCCTTCATGACTGGATGGGAAGTATCCATTTCGGGAGAATAATACGCTATCCTTGTACCAACTCTGATATTTTTAAGCACTCTGCTTATCGCCTCATCAAACGCCCGCTCTCCTGTTAAATATCCCGTTGAGCGAGGCATCATAATATTGGGAAAATCTGAATCCTGTCCACTAAAAAACTCTACCGCAAGATCTCTCATCATCACGCGTAAGCGCTCTGCTGGAATCTCTTCGTGAGCAGGGACTCCCATGGGGGATGACATGCCTTCTTCTTCGTCGCCGTCGGGAGTATATAGAGCCTGACCCGGTGTGGCTCCGGGGGCCTTGTTGCCGGTGGTGCCACCGGACCCGGGATATAGAGACTGAGCAGGAGTATCAACAACGGCTGGGTCCCCCATTAATGCTCTAAACTCACTCCAAGTTTTATTCAATATTTGTGCTTGAACGTCTGAATCACTCAGATACATATCTACGACTTCGAAGTGTGCGTTTGCCATACCTAAGTAAGCCGGACAAACGTCTGGTCCATTATGACCGCCCGGGCCGCCGCCGCTCGCGAGGTCCTGACAGTTCAGCTGCTGTTGGTGTTTACCACTCCACTCGCAGGTGAAGCCGCCTACGTGGCCGGCGGAGCCGCGGGACACGATGCTCTCCCAACCTAATCGACGAGGGGGGGGAATAAGGTTGGCCGCATACCCCACCTGTAACTTTATCCGAACCATTGAATCTGGTAAGAATGTTCCCGCCACTTCGCCACGTGGGCCTGGGTTGCCGGGGGATGGCTCAGCGCTGGCATAATCGATTCCATCTCCGTGGCTTCCGCCTTCGCCAGTATACCAACGCCACGCTTCGGTGTCATTAATGTCCTCTGGGTATGTCCAAAATGGCCCCGAAAACCGGGCGTTGGGGCTGAAGTTTTGGGCCCAATCCATGTAGCCATCACCATTTGAATCGCCGGGGGGAATTCCGAACTCGGTGCCGGGAAGGAACGCGTGGGTCGGATCAGCTGCGCCATGCCAGCGCTTGTCAAAGCCTCTTATCACATTCGTGGGGTACCCCGTCCACATGGCTTGATTATAGTCACTGGGGTATAAATCGCCTTTGCGTGGGCGATATATAATCCTTCCTTTAAAATCGCTGTCTGAGTTAGAGGTCCAGCTCGGGACAAACGCCTTTGCGGTTACGCCGACGCCCCAACCAACCTGTATTCTGCCATACAAGTTTTCATAATCTTTAAATCCTTTTATTTCATCACGAAAATAGTCCCATCGACGCCCATTTGTATCAAAAGTTGCTGGATCCCATGGGTCGAGGCCGTCGCGTTCTTCTTCCCACGGATATGCCGGGCGCGGCTGCCCGTCGCGCCAGAGGTTCTGTTCGGAGGGAAGGGTGTGGGTTTTCACCTCTCTTTGAGGGTAGGATAGTCCCTCGTAAAGCTCTCCTTCGTGTGCAACATTCACGGTAGGGCTGTCATTGGTGTATGACCTAACCTCGTTTAGAAAAAACCTGATTGCGTCATAGTTTCTCTTTCTTAGTGGCCCTCTCACGGCATGATAGTAGGAAGACCTTGAGTCGGCCTTATCAGATGGCGTTTTAGAACCAAGTCCTATGTTTATTGGTTCCCACGGCAAACCAGTAGAGCCACAGTCATACCTCTTGCGTTGCTTCCACGCATTTTCGGGCTCTTTTGTTCTTACTATATATATAACTTCTATATTGTCTAAGGTGGTGGGGGCTCTTGTATCTTCTGCTTTAACTTGATTAAGAAAAGTATTAAATCGATCAATGCTAACAACCATTTCATTCCAGCCGGGCTCATATGCATACTCGCCGGCGCCAGTATTGTCCATGGGGGTGGGCAGCAAATCATTCATCCAGTCCCTAATGAATCCAGAATAATACGAGTTTGTTTGGGTCTCCATAGCTGCCTGCACCCCTCCCTCTGCTGTTGCTGTCGCGTGCTCCATATCAGCCAGATTGCCTAAATTGACATCTACTTTGATATAGTTTTCGCGAACAAAAATACCATTAGCCGCAGCGAAGGTCGCCTCATCTTCTGAGATCGTATCACTCATGAGGCCTGGATATTGCACTGATGTGCCATATTCATAAGCTACATCCACCACTTCGGCGTCAGTGACGTGAAAGGAGCGTAGCTCGGGGGGCGGTGGCGGCGATTGTAGTTTCCATGTAAAAATATCATGACGATTAGATGCGTGTACTAGCTCCGGCTTGAGAGGGGCGCTTGCGGGTGCCAGTTTAGAAAAATCAAGCACATCGGCGTCCGGAAGGCCAAACAAGAAGAAAGAAGTTCCACTGGTGCCTGTTGGTTTTCCAAACGCATTTCCAATGATAACGGCCATCTTATCAAGCCTCTTCCGAATCATATACTCAAGTGCATATTTTCCATATTTTTGGTCTGCTGATACATCAGCCATTGCGATCGAATCCATTACGGATGAAGGGATTAGCTGGGGCGGCAAATCAACCAGGCCCGTCTCTGGATCCGAATCGGGATGAGAAGGGTCATACAGTTGCTGCGGCAAATATTGGCCAGGATCTTCTCCGCTCGGGCCTTCGGTACGAATTCTTAACTTATCAACAAATATTATTGAAGCATTCATTAATGCTTTTAGCATTTCTCTTTCCATGTTGCGCACGACATGTTCCATGCCTTCTTCCCCGGGATTCGCCGGCGGTACTATAGTAGAGGTGCCGATGCTCTCATATATTTCTTCAATAATGTTATCAGACACAAAAGAGTCCTTAAGAAAATCTCCCAGCCCGTATGCATCAAGCAAGAATATGTTTTTAAGCAGCTGCTCTAACAAAAGAACTTGAATATAAGCATTTAAAATTGCGTATATCAACGCATCCTCAACGGGCCCAACTGCACAAGTTTTATCTGAACAAGAGTTTTCTTCAAACTCATCAAAGGCTTCCTGAATTATTTTATCAACGTCAAATAAATCATTTCCAAAAACGGCCCCATTGGGACACTTACCTGGTATCAAAGACAACTTTCGAAGTTCCGACACTTTAAAAAGTTTTGAACTTTTAACATTGTACGCCATCGAGTTAAACAAAGATAGGTATGCGGGGAAGTATAGAGAGCGCTTACAGGCCTGTCTTAGCGGCGCTTTGTCGGTGGGCTCGCCGGAAATCGGCTCTAGACCAAGAGAAGAAATATAATGATCAAAAACAGTAGTCTCAAAAAGAGAAACCGCCTCTTCTCGGCCTGCGCAGCCGGCTGAAAACCTCTCTGAGGACTCACACTTAAACTTGTTTGCTGTGCCTTCCGTAGACGGGTCCCATGGTGCCGACACAATCCCCGTCCAGCCATGAGGCTCGGGGGCACTACCGGCCGGGAGTACTTCTCCCGGAGAAAAAAACACTTTTGTAGACGTCCGAATATCTTTGTGATTGATCATAAGAATGGAAAAAAACATATTATTATAATCGGGGTCTCCTTCGGAACTCTTTCCGCTGCCGGCATCAAGCCATGGCGACCTTATAGACCGATCGAGCAGAGCTAGGCGCCTTTGGTAGTCTGGTGCCACTTTGTATGTAATATCAACACCCGCGCACATGGACGCCGTCGGCGCTGTTGCACCCCTTATTATATCCACCACGCCGGCGACCGCGGGGTCGGCCATCAATTGATGCGGGAATAGGCTTTCTAACAGCGCCCCTCCCTTGTCGGGATTTTGCTTTTTGCCATCGTCATTACGTGGTGGGCCCGGGTTAGGAAGTGCGCCGGCTTCGCGTAACTTTTCGAAGAGCGCTGCGTTTTCTGAACTGCAGCCGGGATCGGGAACAAGCAAAATATCCTTGAGAAGTGTAATGTCATTTATGAATGTTGTTTTTGGTATTTCAAAGATGTTGGTAAGCATGCTGGTGATAGAATGGTTAAGGGCCGGCATGTTTGCAAAGGCCGGCACAATCCCTGCGCCGCAGCCCAAGTCTGGGAGGGCCCCCTCCATTAGATCTTCAGCATTATCATAAGCCTCCAGCAGGGCATCAAAAATGGTAGGATCGATGGCCGCGGCCAGCATGTCTTCAATCGTACACGGATCAACATTGTCTACATTGATAGGCGGCTCTGCATAAACTGATTCACAATAATCATCTGACACACAGCGCCCCAAGCAAGCAAAGAACTCTACTATTATTTCGGGGTCGGACAATATTGTTCGCAAGGAGGGGCTTCCTTCTCCGAACTCGGGATCGGTGACCAACAGATTCCTAACAACTTCTGTTACGGCATCGGACGCGGCATCGTTGAGCAAATCGCACGTCTCGCGCGCCGTTACATTCTGCGCAACCTTCAACAAAAAGGAATCGCCAACGTCGGGAGTAATGCCAATCTCCTCATAGCAAGATTCAAGACACGCACGGGTGCCCCCGCCGGTGCCATCATCATCTTGGCCTGGCTTATTAATCTCTGTAGGTTGTGGATACAAATCCACCAGTGAGTTAATGGGGATCCCCTCTTCGGGCTCGGCTTCAGGTTGGCCGCGGCAAAGCTCAACAATTATATCCGCCAAGGTTTGAGACACGGCCATCAGCGCGTCATAGGCTGCCTCTAATAATCCTTTTTTGATTTCATCTGTTATGGCTTTGGCAATATTAACAACGGGCAATGCCACATCTACTCTAGGGATTTTTAGAATAATCGGCTTAGGCATTATATCATACGGATTAATACCAGGAATAGGCGGCAGCGATCGGGAAGTCCACCCGCTTTTTATAGCCAAACATTCTAAGGCTGCGTTGATCAGATTCATAATTCCCCACTTGGTTAGGAACTCTCGAACCATTTCAACCTTTTCTTCAGCCTCGTGCATCTTTTTAGCAACATCTTGCAGCTTCTTCTCCATCTTCTTTCGACGAGGATCTTTTTCCATTGTCTCCTGCAACATTCGCAGCTGGGTGTTGATGTCTTGATTCGCCCTCCCCAGAGCATCAAGGTCGTCGGCGCTTTCGAAAGGTTTTCCTTTTCCTTGCTTGTTGGCCTCGGTATCAGAATGCGCTCGTCCAAAAAAGTCAATCTCCACACTGGGCAGAAATTCTTTTAGAAATTCAGACCATGGCGGAACCTCTCTTCTGTTTTTAAGACAATATATTTTATTAAGCTGTTGTAATAACCGATTGATTCTTTGATCTTTCAGACCCGAAGAGTCTTTAAGAAAATACGTTTTCCCTTTAAGGAGATATATGTCTAGCCCCTTTTGGACTAATATTATATTAGTAATCCGATGGCTGGCATCAAAGGTAATGCGTATTTTATCCGCTTCTTTCGCGCGATATTCATAACCATTAAACTCAATAAATGCTCTTATTTTTTTAGAGGCTGCCACGAGTTTATTATAATCTTGCAAAAAATTGATAGACGGCTTTGTGCTTCCATCAAAATATTTACTTTGAGCCTGAAAAGCCTTAAACATGCCTGAGAGGGCGGCTATCCGCTTATCAAATTTAGATATTGGATAATCTTGTGAATAAACTTCAAGCAATTCCGTTGTCGCGGCGCCAACATTCCATATTTTTTTGGGAGCCTCTTCTATAATGCTTTTTTCTATAGAGAAAAGCAGAACCGGGCGTTGCATAGAGCGCGCAAAAAAATGTATATTATTTTCTGGTGCCGCGGGGATGGCCATCGAGATGGCGTCAGTCGGCTGAATATACTTGCCATAAAAATCAAATATTTTTAAAACCGCTACGGCATTGTTTGGCAGCGGTTGCCCCACCATCGCCGCCCCTTCCGGGCTGTCGAGCGTAAAATACGCAGAGGGATCTAAGCCGCGGTCTAGGGTTTCTGCCTTTATCGATATTTTAATTAAGCCATTCTCTTCCCATGGCTTATTAACTTGACGATTATACCAAGCTCTTATGTTTAAAAGGTTGTTTCTAACTATTGAACTCATCTAATATTCTTCTCTTACGTTGTGGTGTTATAATCGCTACAGATATAAGTTTCGAAGCCTGGCTTTAAATAATTGTTTTCCCACGTTGAAAAGTTGGTTTGGTGTGAAACAATAGACATTTCTGTTTGTGATGTTTGTTGAACAATGGCCTTTATTCCTTCTGCCAGCAGATCTGTGCTTGGTGAAGTAGACTGGCCATAAAAAGGAGACTTGTGCGTATGAGATACTAATTTTTCGTTCATCGATTTTTGATATTTTAAAAACGAATACACTATTTCTCTCACATCTTCCATCTGTCCGACTAGCTCGCGGAGCGCCATAACCAGGTTGTTTCCCTTTACAAGCGGTTGGCAATCCGGATCCTCGCCTGGACCAGCGATCAGATCGATTCCTTTTATTTCCAACACGCGATTACCTCTAGAGTCTCTTGCGTCTTGGCTTGTGAGCAGTTTGATGCCGCCACGAGAGATTACGCGTATTTCATCCGCTTTGATGGCGACGGCCGAAGTGGCCACGGCATTTCCCACTTTCCCATCCGGCAATTCAAAATAGTCATCGATGTCCGATTTCTGACTAATATATATTCTAGCAGAGTCGATCTTAAAATCCGGATTGACTTTTATCAGCTTTCCGTCGTCGTCACGCTCACGTACATAAGAACTCATGCGACCACAAACAAGGTCTATGGCGCCGCATTGAGTGTGTCCTTTGCCACCATAGCCTGTTACCGCAGAGCTTTCACGATCGGCACCTATTACTATCCATGCGTTTCTATCATTGCTTATCACTCTTTCGGAAGTAACTTTATTATATAAAGGTATTGGCTCTATGGAAGGATTACCGGCAATCCCCGACTTTAAAAACTTTAAATCGGTGGGAGCGTTAATATAGGCTTCTAGTTTTTGAGGGTTGGCGTTCTCCAGCGCAACATTTTTGTCTGGCTTTGGTGCTAAATATTTGAGCTTATCGCCTATAAAATCATCAGTGCTCATTCGTTAACCTTTTTAAAATGCCGATGTGTCCGTCTTTTTCGCATTAGAACGAAATTTATCCTTTAGACTCCCTTTGGGAGAGTTTTCAGAAAGCATATCAGATATATTAAGACCGGTTACTTTAATGAATTCGCCCTTGGTGTGCGTAAGACTATCGTATTTTACTGAAACTATATCTCCCAGCGTGGGCGTGCGCTCACCTTCTGCTATTATCGCTCTAAACGTCGGAAGCAGACTGACATATGTGGGATCCAGGGTGGCCATTTTTTCTTGGCTTATGTGTGCGCACGTGGGTCGCGATAGAACATAGCACTTAAGATCAAGCATTTTCGCTTGTTCTTTGTCTATGCCGGCTATAATGCCCAGTTTCGGATCTTGTGATGACATATGCGGGCCCGAATGACGCAGGACTGCCATAACAACCGCCTCGTCTGTTGATTCCGGAAGAGAATTCGGTACAAAATGAGCTTCCGAAGCGCGCCCTACCAGATCTAGATTGGTGTCCAAACGCGGATCTGCAAGAGGCTGATCGACCGGGGTTCCATATGACTTCTTTTCATATCTCTGCAAAAACTGTTCGAATCTTTTTGAGGTAGCCATTATTCATTTTCCTTGTCAAACATATCATATAAATCGGACTTGTCTTCTTCAGACAGGCCTGCGATACTCCCCTGCTGTTTTTGTAGTAAAGCCGATAACTTAACCATTTGCTCGTTTGAGCGCTGTAGGTTTTCTACATACTTTGCCGCAATGCTACCAAGCTCTTTGCGAGCCGAGTCTGACATCTTCATGTCATTCATCGCATCCACAAGAAGCGACTTGGCCAAGGCCCTATCTTCTCTGATATTGCGAGTTGCCTCTTGTATGTATTCTTCTAGATTTCGCCGCTTTCCCATTTGTTTTTAAATACCCTATACTTTTTACGAAGTTTGTTTAAGTTATTAACAACCTGTTTTGTATTAAGTCCAGTAATCTCCCGTAAGTATAAGTAAATAGCTTTTTTATTGAAAATTTCAATATCACTAGATGACTCAAAAAGGATTTTAACCGCTTCAAGAACTTTCTTTTCATTCTCTTTAAGCATGTCGCCATCCCAATCGGACAGTTCCAAAAAGAAATTATTCCAAAACTCTTGTTCTTCTCTAAGTTCATCGTATTGTTTTTCTTTTGATATCACCTCTTCATCGAGCTGATTTATCATATCTTCTATATATACTTCTTTTTTGGCTCGACGTGCATTCTGTTTTACTTTATGAATAAACCAATTTTTGGTCACAACACTAAAATATGAAAAAGCCTTTGATCCCTTATCCGGATCATATTTGTCCAGGATGGTAGTTAGCCAAATTTTACACTCATCACGGAAAGAGTCGATATTCGGTAAAGATGTAAACCGATAAGTGAATATTATCTTATTAACCATCTCATCAAACGCTGGCTGAATAAACTGAATATATAGTTCAGTTCGTCTTTTTAAGGTAGCATTGGGCTTCGCATACTCTACTATGGCGTCCTCGTGTATTTGCGTAAAATAATAATTTTTCTGCCTCTTACGGCGTTTCTTCTTCTTCTTCGGTTCTATCATTTACTAATTCCTCTTCAATTGCTTCTATGTCTGTTGTAAGGTTGTATACGTCTTCAAATTTTTCTAGCTCTTCTCGTACAAATTTTGTTTTAATGAGGAGCTCTTGTATAATCGGTTCTCCATAAAACATATCCATCCCATACATTGAACTTACAAAGTTCTCATATACACGAAAAACTACATATAAATCCCCCAGGTTATCAGAAGTATAAAGCAGCTTGGCCAATACTTTATAGACATACCAAGCCAAAAGAATATTTAATACTACAGATAAAATTAATCCTATTATCAAATATATCATCGTTGCTTGTCTAAATCCTTGCGCTGTTTTTTTAATTCTTGACGCGAATCTTCAATAAAATCTTTCGTCAATTGGCCCACTTTTTGAACTCCTTCTTTTTTAAAATCATAAGAAGGTTTCGTCAAAAGCTTTGTTAACATACCTGAAGTATCACATTTTTCGCACACCTCCATTGTATCACCAGAGGCGTGCATAGTTAAGTACTCAATATTACAAGCGTCACACCTATAGGCATAACGCGGCATCAGTTTTCTTCTGTTAAAACTTCTTCAACAAAATTTGATACACTATCAACCTCAATGCCCTCGAAATTTACCACGGGGGGGTTTACAATATACAAATCTCCGTCGTCATCAAGCTCCCAGTCGGTTGCTTGTAGAAGCGGAATGATATCAGTTTCTTCCAAAAGGCACTTTTGAAGTGCCATCATCAATGCCCCTAGGGCTTGGTTACTAAGTTTCATTATTTCTCCTTATGTTTTAGTACTAAATGAACTCATCATTCTTTTCTGGTTTTTTAATCCGATGTAAATATTCATTTAAAATATGGGGCCGGCACTTATAGTTTCCACACTGTAGGTGTTCCAACTCTGCAACCCTGTCAATCACCTCTTGTACCTGACCGTTGGTATGTATCTCTTCGAAAGACTGTTCATGTATGTTTCCAAAACTATAGTCTGGCTTATTATAAAAAACATTACAGCCATAACAAGCCCCCTTTGCGTCGATTAGGGTTAGGAAGTTATACGCAAAGCACTTTTTATAGCAATAGTTGTGGCTTTGCCCGGGGATCTCCGGCATCTCCTGAAGATTTTTACTTCTGACCATGACAGTAAAATTTTCATCACTTCGAGCCAGCAGCCTCTGTCGAAGAGCTTCGTCTGTTAAATTATATAACGTTGGATTTGACGCACTCTTGGGGTGGTTATGGTGAGGCTTAAACTGGATATTGTCGACGCCGATATCTTTCATGAGATCGGCGAACATTTCCAGCTCTGTTAAGTTTTCTTCCAAAACAATGAACTGTGCACCGATATCGATATTTAGATTGTTATCTTTTTTAAACTTAGCGGCGCGCCGGATGTTCTCAATGATCCGGTCAAAATCCTTATTCATGTGTATGCTTCTATGCGTATCGGCAGTCGCGGCATCCATGCTAAGTCTTATCCAAGAAAAGTATTTAAACACTGTATCCAGCGTCTTCTCCGATAAACGCGATCCATTCGTTGACATAGAAGTTTTAATGCCTCGCTCATGAGCCGCCTGCACAAACTTGTCCATATCTGGATGCAGCATGGGCTCGCCTTCCCCGGCAAAATATATTGATTTAACTCCCACGTCGCCCATAGAGTGTATTGCTCGCACCAGCACGTCCGTGTCAATCAAAATTTTTCCGTGCGTGACCCAATCGACACTACAAAAGCTGCAGTGATGATTGCATCTGTTTGTCGGCCCAACCTCAACATGCAGTGGGGTAGTTTTTCCCGTTGTTAGCCAGCGAGCTACCTCTTCTGGATAATACATAAGCTTGTGACCATCTACATCTTTAATTCCCATGATCTAATTCTCCCAACCAATAGTTTACCAGATCTTCCAATGTTTTTTCAATAGGAATGGCTGGCGACCAATTTAAAAGTTCCCTAACTTTTGAATCGTCTGGGATCTGCACTGGTATATCAACCTTTCTAAAAAACTTTGGTTCTATCTCAAGCTCGACCAATTCGCTTAGGCCCGCTATATCCAACATTAAATCTAAATAGTATTGCATTGGATACAAATCGTTTCCGGCTATATGAAAGATATCGCCATTTTCAACATTGCCATTCATAAACTCTATCATTAGCCTGTAATAAACATCGACTATGTCTCGAACATCGGCAACCGTACGACGAGCCGTCATATTGCCAATTTTTATAACGGGCTCTTGTTGGTCTTTCAAAATTCTTGCAACTTGAATTGCATCAGATGAGATTGCTTGGTTGCTTGCTCTTCTCGGGCCGGTGTGCGAAAAGGCCCTTGTTATAAAAACTCTTAGATCAGCACTTGAGGCTCTTTCCAGCACATACATATCGGCGGCCGCTTTTGAAACACCATAGGGGGTGTTCGGAAGCATGGGCAGCCCTTCTTTAATCTTTATATTGCCTCCCGTGCCATAAACCGCGGGTGAAGAGCATTGCATAAGCACGCATGAAGGCATATTCTTAATTATTTCATCACAAATTTTTGCGGTACCTAAAACGTTTGTTTGACTAGTCAACAAAGGAGCCGCGAAAGACGAGGGAGGATGAGCAAGCCCACCTAAATGAAAAACACCATCAAAAATATCATTGGCAAAAATATTAGAAATAGAATCCAACACTGACAAGTCCCCATAAACAAACTCTACTTTTTCAATATTTTCTTTACCAAGTACATTCTCTATATCGCGGCACGTATCGAGATTTCTTACCATTGCGACAACTTCGTCACCTTCCAACAATATTCTGTTTATCATATGAGACCCAGCAAAGCCGGTGGCGCCTGTAACTAAAAATCTCATTGTAATCTCCTTAATTTTGCAACTATTGAATATATTTCTTCTGTTTTTAGCTGTGGGTCAATTGGTAAATACATAATTTTGTTTGCCATTTCTTGCGCTTTTGTCCGGGAAGCGTCTACAAAAAACGGAGCGCATATGCTTACTGGTTTGAATCCATATCTAGCTGCCACCCCTTCTGCGCGGAGCCTATCGACGATCTTATTATCATTAACTTTAATATCATACACCCACGGTATATCTCTATTCGGCATATGGTATTTTTTATCTATAAGCGAATCATATAGTGTTTCATTTTGTTTTCTTACCTTTGCATTTTTATGTACGTCTTTTAATGATTCAAGTATCAAGCCCGCTTGGGTGTCTGTCATTCTATAATTAAATCCTATTTGCTTGTGCATATAATTATGTTCTTTACCGAAAGACATACTTTTCATGTCTCTCACAACATCTAAAAAATTTAAATCGTCAGAAACAACGGCGCCGCCCTCTTCTCCACAAACTATTTTATTTTTGTAAAATGAAAAACAACCTATATCATAACTCCCAACCATTTTATTATTCCATTTGCAGCCATGGGCTTCTGCAGCATCTTCAATAATTCGCAATCCATATTCATTAGCCAATTCCATAACTGCATCCATGTTCACCACCCTGCCATAAACATGAGTAACCATAATGACTCTCGTATTGTCTGTTAGGTGATTTTTAATTTGCTCAGTATCAATAAGCAAATCATCTCCACAATCAACGAAAATCGGTTTAAGCCCGGCATAATATATTGCCCACGCAGTAGCTATCATTGTATATTGCGGCACAATAACCTCGGCTTCGGGCGGCAACGACAGCGCTTCAAGAGCAACGTGTAAAGCAGCCGTTCCAGTATTCACGGCAACACACCCCCTGGTGCCAACAAAATCTGCAAACTTATCTTCTAATTCGAGATACTTCACAGCCCCTACCAGTCCCACTCCTTATCATTATTATAATAATACCGGATCGTTCTCTTGAGCGACTCTTCTAGCGACGTTGGTGTGCGCTTTCCTATGGCTGAATATAATTTGGTATTATCGGATTGGAGGTGCCAGATCTCCCATGGCCTAACTCTGGCTTCGTCCACTGTGATTTCTATCTTTTCATGCCCCATCAATTCCCCAATCAGGTGAGCAAGATCATATATTTTAATGCCAGATTCGCTACCCATATTATAAACTTCTCCAAAATGACCCTTCTCTAACAACTCAACCGCCATGCGTACAGCATCGCCTGAGTATTGGAAATCTCTGAACGAGTTATTTCCTAATTTTATCTTGTTCGAAGTGTCGAGTTGGCTAATAATTTCCGGTATAACATAAGCATGTGTTTCGCGCTCGCCAACACAGTTAAATTGTCTCATAGCAATGGCCGGCACATTAGCCTCTCTCCATCTAACCTGCACTAGACCATCTGCTGCTACTTTGGATACCCCATACGTTGAGTGAGGAACAATAGGATCATTTTCTGTAATTTTACCAGTTATGTCCCCATAGATCTCAGCAGATGAAACTTGTAATAAACCTTTTACACTTGCTGCTTGGCACGCATTTAATACTCTTAAAACAGATGTTGCGTTAATATCGAAAAAATGCATTGGTCTTTCAAAGCACTCTGGAATATATGGCTCGGCAGCATAGTTAAAAACGTATTCCACTCCGTTATCAGTAAACAATTTAGCTAACTGTTTTTCATCATCTCTGATATCAAACCAAGTAAAAGTAGAATCAGGGTGAAGATGTTTTTTGAGACCGGTGATAAGATTGTCTAGCACTAATACATTACAGCCTCGGTCTTCAATCAGGTGATCAACAAGGTGAGAGCCTAAAAACCCAGCACCGCCGATTACACAAACATTTTTATTTTTTATTTCTCTCATTTATAACCACTTTTGTTTTATTTTGTTTGCCATGGTAAGCCTCTAAATTCTTTCAAATGATCTTTCCATGGCAAGAATTGATTACCATTCGTATCCTTTAGCTCTGTCACAGAACAAAAGTCTTTTGCAGGGCTGCCAAGGTAAACACGTTCTTCTGGAACATCTTTGGTGACTGTAGAACCGCCTCCTATAAAACAATTCTTGCCAATTTCCAAGTTTGGCATTATTACACTATGTGCTCCTATTTGAGCAAACTCTCTAATTTTCACACCCTTTAGGACTCCCATTGGAGGACAAGGGTCGTTAGTTACTACCACAAAAGGATAAACCCACACGTAATCTTCAATTTCAGTTAACTCACCGATGAAGACATTTGAGTGAAACCTGACAAAGTTACCAATCTTCAGGTTACCTTGTAGATCAGACATTGTACCAACAGAGCAGTTATTACCAATTCTAGTTCCTGATCTCATCATCGCCTTATCGCCGCATTGAAAATTGTCACCTATAACAACATCTTGAGATATCATAGTGAATGGTCTAATAAAACAGTTGTCACCTATAATTGTTTTCTTTACAACGTATTCAGGGTCCTTAAAGAATTTCATATCAGAATCTCCAATTATACAATTGTGAGAAATACTAGTGTTGTCGCCAATCACTACATTATCATATATCGCAACATTCATACCGAATTTTACGTTTTTGCCTATTTTTACATTTTTACCAATATAGGCGGGACTAAAGGTCACTGTTCTCTCCTTTTAGGATTTTCATTCTTTCGATCATATGATTAACATTATCTTCAATAGACGGGTGAGCAGCACAGTGCTCTTTATATTTATTTAAATCCAACACAGGTGTGTTTTCCCAAGTCTCTTTTATAATCTGTTTGAAGTTTTCGTAACTGTTATCATCAAAGTAGATCCCTAGGTCTCCTAGATAATCTACCGCTCCCATATACTTCGAATTGCTCACAACAGATGGTTTGCCAATATTTAAACCTTCCAAGAGTGTCAGCCCACCGGTGGAAGCTTCATGAAGCTCACAACACATGAAACTACATTCTGCTATGGTTTTGTGGAAGTCATCTAATGAAAGGCTGTTCTGACTTTTAACAACCGGAATGTTCAACTCACTACACGCGCGATCAAGCCAACCATAATTCTTATCCCACCTTTGTGGTCTAAGAGGGTTAAGAATATATCTTCCATCTTTTACATCGCCTTCATAATCAAAAAATTGGGCCCATATTTTCATGACAACGCATTTGTTAGGATCCACGCCCTCCTCCACCAAGCGCAGCTTCACTTCATTTGAAATACACCACACCTCCGTAGCAGTTTTTATGATATCCCGATACGCGGCCCAATTATATCTATGTGGGTTGGGCGCAGTCCACACTGTCTTGTAGAAATCTAAAGTATAATTTATTAAAGGAATATTGGGAAAAGCATCTCGGAACATCGCCACTAAGTGAATCCATGCTTGGCTGGTGTTTATGATGAAATCACACTCGGGGTGAATTCCATTCAAATAAACCTTTACCCCTTTCTTCTCAAAAATGGGTACGTATGGTTCAATGTTGTGTGATGGGGGTGTAATAAGCGATATTTTCATATTTTTTTATCTATTTCTGCAATGATTTTGTCTATCGGGAGCTGTGCAGCTAGCATATGCTCTAAATAAACCGCATTAGGATTAACAGGCTGCCAGTTTTTTGTTGTCCCAAGCGTATTTGCAATTGGATGGTATGCAATTGACATTAAACCTATCGTTGGGTGGTCGTAGGCGGATGCAACAAATAGCATCCCAGAATCACAACTTATTAAAAGTTCCGTGCTTAACATCTTTTTACAACTCTCAAAATATGTTCCTTTTACGAATGTTGTATTTTTTATATGTGGCTGATGCGGCGCAGATATCTGATACACTTTGTACCCTTTGCTCGTCACATGGTCAACTATTGCTGTCTGCTTTTCAACGTTCAGAGAGCGGGCGCCCGCGGGCCACTTGCTAGAAAACAAATGTAACGCAACGGTCTTGGGCTCCTTTACCACGCCGGGGGGCATATTCAGCTGAATATTTGTCGTCGAAGCGCTTAATCCTAGCATTAGGGCCGTTTCTGTGGTTATATGTCTATATTTCGGCCAATCGAGTTGTTCGTGCTCTGGTTTTTCGCAAGGAAACATAGCATCAAAATTTTGGGAGTTGATATACTTAATATCAGATTCCGCTGGCCAGTCGTCATATCCTTCCCAAATTTTATAGTCAATAATGTTTTCATGATAATCATAAAATAGAGGCAAAACTTCCTTATATTTATCACAAATTGCCAAAATAATTTTAGTATCTGGATTGTTTTTTATGAACTCGCGGAGAGCCGGCTCTTGCATAATAACGTCCCCGTACTGGCCTCCCATGCCTATGCACACTTTTTTGTAGGGGGCGCTTTTGTTAGGAAAAACATATTTTTTTTTGGGTGACCGGAAATCGTACATTTTTAGTCTCCTTTCTTAATGCGATAGCTATCTTCATCAAAATGCTGAGTTGAGAATTCAAACAACTCCGTATCTTCCAGAGCAATCATCTGGTGACGCAATCCACGATATACATGAAAGTTGTCTCCGCGCTCTAAAGTTTTCTCTTCGGCTGATTCGAGATCATCACTCTCCGAATATTTTACCAGAATTTTCCCTGATTGAATATAAAAAACTTCATCTTTAAGCTTGTGGTAGTGCCAAGAGCACCTTTTTCCCTTAACAAAGTAAAGAAGCTTTCCGCAATATTCTTCACAATTTACAATCCATTTTTCAAATCCCCAGCCTTTGGATACAAATTTAATCGGTAGCAACGCCATTGTTTTAATATTTTATCATGTTCGGGCGAACACTTAAAGAGCTTTTTCTTTTCTCCATTCTTTATACTTCGAATACACGTATTTGGGAGTGGGATCCCATTCATACTCATCTAAAAACAAAACCGATGTTTGATGCGGGTTCCAGTTTTTTGTATATCTTTCGAAATTTGAGTTTATTGACCAAACAACATGAGGGCACCCGCATAAAGATGCCAGATGCATGGGCCCCGAAGAGGGCCCCAGAGCCGCTCCGGCCTCAGCCAGCAGTCGCGTCGTCTCCTTAAGGGGGGCGCCCCTTAAGTCTATAGTCCCCTCAACATGCAATGATTGCTCTAGAGTTCCTATGCTATAAACTTCACGACCATCTTTTACAAAAAAAGATGCCAACTTCTTCCAGTTATCAGAACTCCAATTGTCTTCCTCTCTTAGATCTCTAGAGCGCGCATGAAAAATAATATGATCCTTTTTTTCTGCTGGAGCCCCAAATTTAATATATTTTGGTTTTACCTGAAGTATCCCAAAAGGCTGTTTCTCGTCGTAATGTGTGTGAGGCGGCATGCCAATTCTTTTAGGAGGTACCCAAGTAATGGTACCTCCGGAAAACCTCTTAAAAATATCACCTAGATATCTTTTGTCTATAACGTGGTTGTGCATAAAAAAAGAGTCAGCGGCGCCATCGGTTGTATCATACGATATGAATTCGTCGGCAAAATCCTCATATAAAAAACGAGAAGCTTCTCTAGCTAAACACACCGTGCGATCAAAGTTTTCAGAAAGGGCGCGTATATAAGCCTGCCACGCAAATAATTCCCATCCGAATTCCCCCACCCACGGGCCGGCAATCAGCGTCTTACTCACTTCTCTTTGTTTTTTCTTCATATATTTTTATAATTTTTCGGGCCCATTCGTTCTTTGTCATTCCCTGAACGGTCTGGTGGCCGCGCATTGCTATTGTATTACGCTTGTCTTCATTTTCTAAATAAAATGCTATCTTTTTATTAAGATCATGAACGTCTTTATATACCACCAAGTCTTTACCACTCTCAAACAGTTCTTCTCGCCCCTCCCAGTCAGAGGTTAATAAAAATCCCCCAGCACCAAGAACTTTATAAACCCGATCAGATCCTCCACCGGCAGTTGAAAAATTTAAATTAATCTTGCTTCTTGATACCGCTTTCGCATGTTCGTACGCATATACATTAGCAAGGTGGGCTATAGGATGTTCAATAGCGTCCATTATTTTTCTACGCTCTGAGTGTAATGAGCCAATAAAAGTTACCTCTAGGTCTTTTTGTAAGTCATGGGGTTTGTGCATCGTATCATCATATCCCTCTAAAACATGATATACATTAGGATTTGCTTTGCGGAACACTTCTAGAGTGTTTTTGATTCCTGTACAAACCAAATGAACCTCGTTTGCTTTTAAAAGCATCTCCGGGATTCGCTCTAATACACTTAGCGCGTCCATCCACCACAAACAA